>Ga0209175_10000082_pt1 | contig 65928 bp, 68 predicted proteins | sample JI91814C2DNA_FD_187506 | JGI IMG/M metagenome (GOLD analysis project Ga0209175, IMG submission 187506) | Wastewater effluent complex algal communities from Wisconsin, to seasonally profile nutrient transformation and Carbon sequestration -... | ecosystem: Engineered > WWTP > Effluent > Algae...
TGCTCCGTCAGGCTTTCGCCCATTGCGGAAAATTCCCTACTGCTGCCTCCCGTAGGAGTCTGGACCGTGTCTCAGTTCCAGTGTGTCTGATCGTCCTCTCAAACCAGATACTGATCGTCGCCTTGGTAGGCCATTACCCTACCAACAAGCTAATCAGCCGCAAGCTTCTCTTTAGGCGGAAATCCATTTTACTCGAAAGCATATGGGGTATTAGCAACCGTTTCCAGTTGTTGTCCCCCTCCTAAAGGCAAATTCTTACGTGTTACTCACCCGTCCGCCACTAGAGTTAAAAACTCCCGTTCGACTTGCATGTATAAGGCATACCGCCAGCGTTCATCCTGAGCCAGGATCAAACTCTCTTAAAATATCCTTGAATTTTTGTGTTTTTAAATTTTGTCCATAAAGTTGAAAGTAAAGATACTACGACTTTATGTAAAATTTAATAAAGTTTTTAAAAATTATTAAAACTTTATTAAAATAAATAATGTTAATTACTCTAAATCTATATTTATTCTATACTCCTATATTAAATTAAGAGATCAATATAGAATAAATATAGAATTTAAAAACTTAAATTCGACAGAAAAGAAATATAACTTTCAAATTGTTGAGTTAACGAATGAGTTATTTCTTGGACAGGATCAAATTGACTACTGATTATTAAATTTGAGGTTAATTGTTCACTAGGGAACACATTTAGAGAAATTTGTTTTAAAGGAAGATTTAGTAAATTAGATTCATTAATAATTCTATCAGGTAAAAATTGAATATCAACATTTTTGTAAGCTTCTTGCATATAATTTAAAATATCTTTTCTTTCATTATACCAAAACTCTCTTATTTCATTTGGTATTGGGTATTTGTACCATAAGATAGGTAAATATTTAAAAATTAAAACATCTTTAACATCCCCGTTAACTATTGCTTTTCCTGGAACACCTTCACTAGGTAAAAAAGGCATTGTAAATACTAAATGATTCAAAGAATCAGCAGCTTTTCCAATAAGAGTTAATAATAATGGAGTAGCTAATCCAATTCCACCTACAACAGGCATAAGGCCAATGGCATATTCTTCAATCCAATCAACAAAAGCAATAAAATATGCTATCGGGAATGTATATGGGTTTATGCTTATTAACCAAGCAATGAAAATCCTAAATGAAATCATATAGTAATATGTTACTAAAATAGCAAAAACAACTTCTCGGCAAACTTCCAAAAAAGATATATCTAAACAAAAATTACATTGAACTTGCAGAAATTCCGAAAGCCAATTAGGTAAAAAAATAATATTTTTATAATTTTCCATATAAAAGCTATAGAATCCATCAGTATTACTTTCATAGAATATTCTAGGAATAGGCGAAGGTTTTGGAGAATCACCGATTAGAATTTCAATATAATTTTGAGGATGTGTATCTGGTGGAAAACGTACAGTACGAATAGGTAAATTTTCGGCTAATGATTTAGGATTCCAGTAGTACCTTTTTAAGGGAGTTAATAACATACCTGGATTATCTGGAAATCCGAAAATACCAGCTAATTTTTGAAAACTAAAAGCCACAAAATTAAAAAATTCCTCTCGTAATTCTAACAACCGTTCTCGAATTGTCATAAGAATATCTTTAAATTAAATTTATAAAGGCACAGTAACCATTATATTAGAGACCAAATCTTACGTCAAGTATCTCAACTTTGATCTATTTCTAGCAAATTAGTCGGGATAGTAGGATTTGAACCTACGACCCCCTGCTCCCAAAGCAGGTGCTCTACCAAGCTGAGCTATATCCCGAAAATAATATTTATGGTAATCGAACAACTAAAATTAACACAATTTCAGAAAGAAAACAAGTTTGTATTTTAGCAAAAAATTTTGAATAGATTTTCTAAGTTTTCAAAAAATTTATACTATTTCAACCTCTACTTAAAAATGTTTCTAAAAATTTTTTAATACATTGAATAAAAAAATTAAATTAAAGTAGTACTTTAATTTAATTTTTTTAGTTTTACAAGAATTTAATGTATAATCCTATATTGAAAACTCATATTCAAATAGATAACTAATAACTAATTTTTGAAAATAATGAGAGTTTCTTAAATTATCATCTCCTAACAAGGAGAAAAGTTAATGGTAATAAGCTCAACTGATAACCGCACAAAGAATGTGCAAGTTTTTGTTGAAAAAAACGCTGTAGAAACAAGTTTTGAAAAATGGGCTCAACCAGGTCACTTTTCAAGAACTTTAGCAAAAGGTCCAAAAACAACAACTTGGATTTGGAGTCTACACGCAGATGCTCACGATTTTGATAGTCAAACAAGTTCTTTAGAAGAAGTATCACGTAAAGTTTTTAGTGCTCATTTTGGTCAACTTGCTGCTATATTTTTCTGGATTAGTGGTATGCATTTCCATGGTGCATATTTTTCAAATTACTCTGCTTGGTTAAGTGATCCGATCAATATCAAACAAAGTTCACAAGTTGTTTGGCCTATTGTAGGTCAAGAAGTTTTAAATGGTGACCTTGGTGGTAATTTCCAAGGTGTTCAAACAACATCAGGTTGGTTCCAAATGTGGCGTGCAGAAGGTATCACAAGTGAAGTAGAATTATACTGGATAGCAATTGGTGGTTTAGCTATGTCAGCTATAATGTTATTTGCTGGTTGGTTCCATTATCATAAAGCTGCTCCTAAATTAGAATGGTTCCAAAATGCTGAATCAATGATGAATCACCATTTAGCAGGTTTATTAGGTTTAGGATGTTTATCTTGGTCAGGTCATCAAATTCATGTAGCATTACCAATTAATAAATTATTAGATGCAGGTGTATCTCCACAAGAAATTCCATTACCGCATGAATTTTTAATTAACCGCGAACTAATGAGTCAATTATACCCAAGTTTTGGAAAAGGGCTAGCACCATTTTTCAGTGGACACTGGGGTGAATATTCTGACTTTTTAACATTCAAAGGTGGTTTAAATCCAATTACAGGTGGTTTATGGTTAAGTGATATTGCACATCATCATTTAGCATTAGCTGTATTATTTATTGTTGCAGGTCATATGTACCGTACAAACTTTGGTATTGGACATAATATGAAAGAAATTTTAGAAGCTCATAAAGGTCCTTTCACAGGTGAAGGCCATAAAGGTTTATATGAAATTCTAACAACATCTTGGCATGCTCAATTAGCAATTAACTTAGCAATGATGGGTTCATTAAGTATCATTGTAGCACATCATATGTATGCAATGCCACCTTATCCTTACATTGCTACAGATTATGCAACACAATTATCATTATTTACTCATCACATGTGGATTGGTGGTTTCTGTGTTGTAGGTGGTGCAGCTCATGCTGCTATTTTTATGGTACGTGATTATACACCAGCAAATAATTATAATAATTTATTAGATCGTGTTTTACGTCATCGTGATGCTATTATCTCACATTTAAACTGGGTTTGTATTTTCTTAGGAACACATGCTTTCAGTTTCTATGTACATAATGATACTATGCGTGCTTTAGGTCGTCCACAAGATATGTTCTCAGACAAAGCAATACAATTACAACCAATTTTTGCACAATGGATTCAAAATATCCATTTATTAGCACCAGGTACAACAGCTCCAAATGCATTAGCAACAACTAGTTATGCATTCGGTGGTGAAGTAGTTGAAGTAGGTGGTAAAATTGCCATGATGCCCATTAAATTAGGAACTGCCGATTTCATGGTACATCATATTCATGCTTTTACAATTCACGTAACTGTATTAATTTTATTAAAAGGTGTATTATATGCACGTAGTTCAAAATTAATTCCAGATAAAGCTACTTTAGGTTTCCGTTTCCCTTGTGATGGTCCAGGTCGTGGTGGTACTTGTCAAAGTTCTAGTTGGGATCACGTATTTTTAGGCTTATTCTGGATGTATAATTCTATCTCTGTAGTAATTTTCCACTTTAGTTGGAAAATGCAATCAGATGTTTGGGGTACAGTAACTCCAGACGGTAGTATTTCACATATTACAGGTGGAAATTTTGCTCAAAGCTCAATTACAATTAATGGATGGTTACGTGATTTCTTATGGTCACAAGCATCACAAGTAATTCAATCATACGGTTCAGCTTCATCTGCTTATGGTTTAATTTTCTTAGGAGCTCACTTTATTTGGGCATTTAGTTTAATGTTTTTATTCAGTGGTCGTGGCTATTGGCAAGAATTAATTGAATCAATTGTATGGGCTCATAATAAGTTAAACTTTGCACCTACGATTCAACCACGGGCTTTAAGTATTACACAAGGTCGTGCAGTTGGTTTAGCACATTATTTATTAGGTGGTATAGGAACAACTTGGTCATTCTTCTTAGCACGTGCTATATCAATAAGCTAAAAAAATTATTTTAAAAATTTTTTAAAATAATTTATTAAAAATACTAGTTAAAGCCAATTTTTCACTTATTTCAAATCAATATTTATATGAAAAGGCATCGAATAATTATGGCAACTAAATTTCCCAAGTTTAGCCAAGCCCTTGCACAAGATCCTGCAACACGACGTATTTGGTATGGTATTGCTACTGCGCACGATTTAGAAGCACATGACGGGATGACTGAAGAAAATTTATACCAAAAAATTTTCGCATCACATTTTGGTCATTTAGCTGTTATATTCTTATGGACAGCTGGAAACTTATTTCACGTTGCTTGGCAAGGAAATTTTGAAAAATGGGTTAGTAATCCATTAAAAACGAAACCAATCGCTCATGCTATTTGGGATCCACATTTTGGTGAATCTGCATTAAAAGCATTTAGTAAAGGTAATACTTATCCTGTAAACATTGCATACTCTGGTGTATATCAATGGTGGTATACTATTGGATTTAGAACTAATCAAGAATTATACCAAGGTTCAATAGGTTTATTATTATTAGCTAGTGCTTTATTATTTGCTGGCTGGTTACATTTACAACCTAAATTTAGACCAAGTTTATCATGGTTTAAAAATAATGAATCTCGTTTAAATCATCATTTATCTGGTTTATTAGGTGTAAGTTCATTAGCATGGACAGGCCACCTTGTTCACGTAGCTTTACCAGCTTCGCGTGGTGTTCATATAGGTTGGGATAATTTTTTAACAACTCCTCCACATCCAGCAGGATTAACACCATTCTATACAGGAAATTGGACTGTATATGCAGAAAATCCAGATTCTGTAAATCATGTATATGGTACAAGTGAAGGTGCTGGTACTGCGATTTTAACGTTTTTAGGAGGTTTCCATCCTCAATCAAAAGCTTTATGGTTAAGTGATATAGCACATCATCAATTAGCGATCGCTGTTGTATTTATTGTTGCAGGTCATATGTACCGTACAAACTTTGGTATTGGGCATAATATGAAAGAAATTTTAGACGCTCATCGTCCTCCAGGAGGTGAATTAGGTAAAGGTCATATTGGTTTATTTGAAACAATTACAAACTCATTACACATGCAACTAGGTTTAGCCTTAGCATGTTTAGGAGTAGCTACATCGTTAACTGCACAACACATGTATGCTATAAATCCGTATGCATTTTTATCAAAAGATTTTACAACGGAAGCTGCCTTATATACACATCATCAATATATAGCAGGATTCTTAATGGTTGGAGCTTTTGCTCATGGAGCAATCTTCTTTGTTCGTGATTATGATCCGGAACTAAATAAAGGAAATGTTTTAGCTCGAATGTTAGAACATAAAGAAGCTATTATATCTCATTTAAGTTGGGCGTCTTTATTCTTAGGTTTCCATACTTTAGGATTATATATTCATAATGATACTGTAGTAGCATTTGGTCAACCTGAAAAACAAATCTTATTTGAACCTTTATTTGCAGAATATATTCAAGCGGCATCAGGTAAAGCAGTTTACCAAATGAATATTTTATTAGCATCATCGACTAGTCCAGCAACAATAGCAGGTAATCAATTATGGTTACCAGGTTGGTTAGAAGCTATTAATAGTGGTCAAAATGATTTATTCTTAAAAATTGGCCCTGGTGATTTCTTAGTACATCATGCTATTGCTTTAGGTTTACACGTTACTACATTAATTTTAGTAAAAGGTGCATTAGATGCACGAGGTTCAAAATTAATGCCAGATAAAAAAGATTTTGGTTACAGTTTCCCGTGTGATGGTCCAGGTCGTGGTGGTACTTGTGATATTTCAGCATGGGATGCATTCTACTTAGCTATGTTCTGGATGTTAAATACAATTGGTTGGACAACATTCTATTGGCATTGGAAACATATGACAATTTGGGGTGGTAATCCTGGTCAATTTGATGAATCATCAAATTACATTATGGGTTGGTTACGTGACTATTTATGGTTAAATTCTTCACCATTAATTAATGGTTACAACCCATTTGGTATGAACAATTTATCAGTATGGGCATGGATGTTCTTATTTGGACATTTAATTTGGGCTACAGGTTTCATGTTCTTAATTTCATGGCGTGGTTACTGGCAAGAACTAATTGAAACATTAGTTTGGGCTCACGAACGTACACCTTTAGCTAACTTAGTACGCTGGAGAGATAAACCTGTTGCTTTATCAATTGTACAAGCTCGACTTGTAGGTTTAGTACATTTTGCAGTTGGTTATATTTTAACATATGCTGCTTTTGTTATTGCTTCAACATCAGGTAAGTTTGCTTAACAATAAATATTTTAATTGGATTAAAAATTTAATCCAATTAAAATATAAAATTTATTTTTAAAAGTATAGTCCTAGCATATCAGGAAAGAATCGGTTTATTTCAATAATAAAACCTGCAGTAAACGTCATCCAGATTGTTAAAAGAACAGGGGCTGTTGATAAATATTTTTGAAAATTATCCATAACTTTAATTATATATATATTTTTTTGTGAAAAAATTTAGCGTGGAGATACTGTAATTTCATCTTTTCGAGCAACTAAATCACCACTAATCAATTCTTGATACGCTGAAATAGGCCAAATATAACCTGTTGTCATAATTTTTAATGCTAACGGTACATTAATAATAATTTCACTTTCAGAAGGATTTTTAGTTGTACTAACAGCTCGAAGATATTTACGACCAACCCATCCAATCCAACCAGAAATATAAATAAAACCAAAACCTGGTAAAATAAACTCTGCGGCATGACTCCAACGACCATCAGCAATTAAATGAGGTAAACCATCTGTTCCACATAATAATTCTGATCTACCGTATTTATCAAAACGAGCTTGAGTTCTCTCAATTTGTTGTTTTAAAGCTAAAGCTGGTGGTGAATCTACTTCGTATTTAGACATACGTTGTTCTAGTTTTTTCAAACTCCCGTTTAACCGTTTAGTAAAAGCTGGAGAATCACTACATTTTGTTAAACCCCCTACCTCTGCTTGAGCAGTAATTGGACTAAACAATAATAAAATAGCAAAAATTAAATTAATTAAATTTAGACGTTTCATAACAGAAAAAATTAAAATTGTTAATTTGGTAAAAAATTTCAATAAGTTGAATTGTTACTGTATATACTAATATAAAAAATTTTAATTTTAAACAAATCTTATAAGATTTGTTTAAAATATTATTGATTATTACTCAAGATCTTTACGGTTTGGATTACGTGATGGATCACTTGAAAGGAATCCAAAAATAAATAATGAAACAAAGAAGATAATTGTTGTGTATACTAAAATTTTTAAAGCTAACATTTAATTTTTCCTAGAAACTAGTTTTAATAATATTAATTATACTAAAATATGATAAATCTAAATTTTTTTCTTCTTTAAATATTAAATAAATTTTCTCGTTCTATTTATTTTGGTTTATCTGATTGTACTTTAAACAAGAATGGATAAAGTTTAGTTATATTTAAAGTGATTAAAGAATCATTCTTTTTACTATTAGACGAAGTTGATATATAACCTTCAACTAAAGCATAATCATTGATTCGATAATAACTAATGATATCATAAGCTAAATTTCCCCAAATTGTAGAATAAATAATAATTGGAGATTGTATTTTGTTTCTAACAGGAGGTAACTGTACTCTGAAACGAACCATTTCAATATTATTTGACGCTAGCTCAATTTTTGGTATTTCAAGAATTCGAACAATACAGCTAATATAATTCATAGTAAATAAACGATCTAAATAATCAGATTTTTTTGTTTTTGTACATCCTCAAAATTAATATCTCTTAAACGTTTTAATAAACGTATAAAATATTCTAAGAAATAATCATCTAATTGAATAATTTCAGATGAATCTATTTTAAATATTTTATACAATTCAAAAGTTGATTGTGAATTATTTTTTACATTTAAAATTTCAACAAATGCAAGTCTATCACTAATATTTTGACCCCATTCAAAAAACCCAAAGAAAATACTTACTAGTTTTAACATAAAAGAAGGAATTCGCTGAACTCTAGCAGACTGACCTGCTAATTGTTCACATAATTTTATAATTTCAGCAGAAACCCAACCTTTTAAACCATTTAAAAAGAACGTTTGATTTTTTGTTTTTGGTAATTGCAAAGCTCTTAAACAGAATTTTGCAATGTCTTGAGTATCCATATAAGAAACATACATATTTTCATTGGTTACCCAAATCGGTAAATTTTCAAGAATAGGGATTGCATATTGTTCAATTAAACCTTGATAAAATCCTGTTAATCTAAAAATTGTATATGGAATTTCAGATTTTTTTAATTTTTCTTCAACTCTATATTTTAATTTCATTAATGGAATATTTGTAAAATCTTCAACATTTTGTGCTGAAAAAAAGATAAAACGTTGAACATTTGCTACTTTAGATGCTTCAATCAAATATAATTTACCTTCCCAATCTACTGTTTTTAAAGCATTTAAATCATCAGGTCTACTAGTTGATGCATCAATGACAGCTGTAATTCCCCTTAAACAAGGTGGTATAGTTTCAGGTTTTGTTAAATCACCGTATACCAATTCAGCGCCCCATTCTTTTAAAAAATTAGCTTTTCTAAAATTACGAACTAAACATCTAACTTGATAACCTTTGGTTAGAGCTTGAAGAACAATTTGTCTTCCCAATGTTCCAGTTCCACCTATAACAAGTAAACTCATATTATATTTTTAATTAAAAACAGTACTTTGTAAAATGTCTTGTGCTTCTAAATTAACTAATTCTTTTTTTGTTAAAATTTGACCACGACTGTCAAAAATACGATTAGCTTGACGCATCCGTGCCCGATCTAAAGCATTTTTCACACTTCTTGCATTTGCAAATAAAGGTTGCTCTTTTCGTTTTGAAATATATTGTTTAAAAGCTATTTCTGCATCAGGAGTTAGTTGATATTGTTGATCCTGTAACATAAGTTTTGAAATTTGTAATAATTCATCCACACTATAATCAGGGAAATCAATATGATTAGCAATACGTGATGATAAACCAGGATTTGATTCGTAAAATTTATCCATAGGAGCTTTATAACCTGCTAAAATAACTACTAAATCATCTCGTTGATTTTCCATAACTTGTAATAAAATTTCAATAGCTTCTGAACCATAATCTCGTTCATTATCTGGTTTATATAAATAGTAAGCTTCATCAATAAATAAAACTCCACCCATCGCTTTTTTTAAAACTTCTTTTGTTTTAGGGGCAGTGTGACCAATATATTGACCAACTAAATCATCACGTGTAACTGTTAATAAGTGTCCTTTTTTACTGTATCCTAATTGAAATAAAATATCGGCCATTTTTAAGCCAACAGTAGTCTTACCTGTCCCAGGGCTACCTGTAAATGACATATGCAAACCTGGATTAGCTGCTGTAATTCCTACACTTTGTCGTAATTTATCTATTAATAATAATGCAGCAATTTCACGAATACGAGATTTTACAGGAGCTAGTCCTACTAATTCTTGATTTAAAATATTTAAAATTTTTGAGATTTCTGTTTTTGCATACTCTTCTTGCAGATTTACTAGCGTAGTATTCATATGGTTAAATTTTAAAAAAATTAATTATTATTTTATAAAATGAATCAGTTATAATTAACTGATTCAATATGTTAATATATATTTAGTTTATTGTAAAGGTAGGAATACTAGATAAACAAATAAATACAAATCCTGCACTACCACAAGCACCTACAAAGAATCCACCTTTAAATTGATTCCAAGCATTTTTTGTTTGTAGATCTATTGCAGATTCTGATGTTATATTTTCGAACGTTGCAACACCATAGATAGTTAAACCTAAAGTTAAAATTAAAATTAAACCAATCGTTGAAAGGAAACCTGCTAATAAACCGATATCTGAATTACGTAGTGGTCCTAAATTAACAAAAGGACCCATTAAGAAGTATCCATGTGCTAATCCGATTTCTAATCCTCTTAACAAAGGAGTTAAGCCGAAACGGTATGCAGGTAAGTTTTGTAAAATTGCCCTAGTTACAGCTGAAGATGTAATTGGCGTTGCTAAATGTCCCACAAAGGGATCATCATTATATGGTTTAATAAAATTAGCCATAAATTTATTTTAAATTTTAATGAAATTAATAATAAAATTCTTTGAATGTTTAAATTTTTGATAAATAAAATGTCTGAAAAATTTTATCAACCAAAAATTTTTACTTTATTACTATATAATATATATTAATATATTAAAAAATTTTTATAAACTTCAAATTAACAAAATAATAAAGATTTTATGACAGTTGCTATCGATTACTTTTTATTAGTTGGATTTTGTTTCGCAGTTGCATCAGGTTTATTTTTAGGTTTCAAATCAATTAAGCTGATTTAAATAAAAATTAGAAAAATGGAACAAGAAATTCGTCAAGATATAATTATTGGCTCTAGAAGATCTAGTAATTATTTTTGGGCATTCGTTCTTTTACTTGGTGGACTTGGATTTTTACTAGCAGGAATTTCAAGTTATTTTAATAAGAATTTTTTACCGTTTTCAAATCCAAGTGAATTGGTTTTTATTCCTCAAGGTTTGGTAATGATGTTTTATGGAACGCTTAGTTTAGGTCTGAGTCTTTATATTTGTTTTACCATAATTCTTGATATAGGAGGTGGGTATAATGAGTATAATAAATTTGAAAATTTGGTAAAAATTGTTCGAAAAGGTTTCCCTGGAAAAAATCGCCAAGTACTTTTAACATACCCTTTAACAAATATTCGTTCAATAGGTATTAAAATTACAGAAGGATTAAATCCTACAAGAAGTATTTATTTATGTTTAAAAGATGAACGTAAAATACCACTTACACCCGTACAAGAACCTATTTCAATCTCAGATTTAGAAGAAGAAGCAGCAGACTTAGCAAAATTTTTGGATTTAAAATTAGAAAATTTATAAGATTTTATTGCTTTTATACCCGCATATGTCTATAATTAGCTTATGCGGGCATAGTTTAGTGGTAAAACCTTAGCCTTCCAAGCTAATGATGGGGGTTCGATTCCCCCTGCCCGCTTTATACTAAAATTTCGAATGAGCAACAATCATTTTTTATAGGAGTAAATATTACTATGTCTGGTGGATCTACGGGCGAACGTCCATTCTCGGATATTATTACAAGTGTACGTTATTGGATTATCCATAGTATTACAATTCCATCTCTTTTTGTATCAGGATGGTTATTTGTAAGTACTGGTTTAGCTTATGATGTATTTGGAACTCCACGTCCTAATGAATACTTTACGCAAGATCGTCAACAAGTACCATTAGTAAACGATCGTTTCAGTGCAAAACAAGAATTAGAAGATTTAACTAAAGGTTTATAATTTAAGGAGATAAAATGGCAAAAAATATTAATCAGCCTGTAGCGTATCCCATTTTTACTTTCCGTTGGTTAGCAGTTCACGGATTAGCTGTACCAACAGTTTTCTTTTTAGGCGGAATTACTGCAATGCAGTTCATTCAACGATAAACTAAACAAATATATACGAGGTAATTTTTATGACAGGTCCAAATCCTAATAAACAAGCAGTAGAATTAAATAGAACTTCACTTTTCTGGGGACTTCTTTTAATTTTCGTTTTAGCGGTATTATTTTCAAGTTATTTCTTCAACTAATAGTTTAATATTACAGGAGTTTTTTTATGGCAAATACTGGTCGAATTCCTTTATGGCTTGTAGGTTTAGTAGGCGGTTTAGCAGTAATTACAATGCTTAGCTTATTTATTTATGGTGCATACTCAGGTTTAGGTTCATCGTTATAAGATAAATAATGTATGTGTACTCTTATTTTTAGAAAAATAGAGTACACATCATTTATATTATTTACTAAAATTTTTTATAAATTTCCAAACACTAATAAAAGGTAACATTAAGAATGTTTTAATGTAACGTATTAATGTAGGTATCATATCTCCATCATTATTTGTACCTCGTCCAAACCAACCATACCAAAGTTTTAATTTAAATTTACCGCTAGAAGATTTCTTCTCATCTTGCCATGCAGTATAACCGCCACTATATTTATCTAGTTTATTACGCTCTCCTATATGTAGTTCAACATTTTCGGTAAAGAATGGAATATAAAAATATTGACCACATAAAGCATGTAACATAGAAAATAAAAGAAATGATAGATGAATTATAATAATTGTAAAACAAATATAATTTAAGAATTGCATTTCAAAAGCAGGTTGAGATAAAGTAAGCCCATATTCTTTACCTTTTAATATTTGTGGATAAACAATATTATAAGAATAATCATTTATTCTGTAAATTAAGTAAGTAATAAACGGTTCAAAAAACTTTAAAATAATAAGTAAAGTCCAATGCCAACGAATAAGATACGGACAATAACGTTTATTTACTCTAGTAATTATAGTATAAACAGCATAAGATGTGAATGCATCAATAAAATCCAAAATCGCACGCATTGTTACAGGAATAATTTTTCTATAAAGCAAGTAATAAGTACCTTCAATCCAATCTTTTTTTGGAAAACCTTCTGGTATATTTGACATAAACATAGAAATTGGATCGATCCTGTGACCTTCATAAACAGAGCCTGTTCCTAAAGCATAAATCATTATTCCTACAGGATTAGTCAAACGTATTTGATAAGAAGAGCTCATTACTTTAGCTTGAAGCATTCGGCGAATTTGATTTGCATCAACTCCTAATCTAAATGTTAAAGCATTTTTATATAATGCATTTTCGTACACAAATAATGTTGAAATAAAAGTTGAATACCATAGATATCCTGCAATAATCCCAATCCCTGTAATTACAAAACCTGTAAAAATATTATATCTAATAATTAGAATTATTAGACGAATAAGAATAATTAAAACAATTAAATTGTCAATTTCCGATAATCCTAATCCTGTCTCTCGAATTTTTTCCCAATATCCTTCTATAATTAATCTTAAAGTATCTAAAGAAAAAGCAGGTGCGGTTTGATAACTTTGCTGTAATTTTTCTATATAAGCAGATTCATCTGTTGGAATTAAACCATAAAGTTCACGGTATTCATTAATTTTCTGATTAAATGGAGTTTCAATATTAAACCAATTTAATACCGTTTCTTGTGTGATTTGAATTAAAAAAAGGATTGTGTAAAACAAATAGTACATATTGTACTCTCTTTGCGCATTAAGTTAATAAAAATAAAAGCTCAATCCCCTATTTAATATTCTAACGATTAAAACTTCTTATTATTTTCTACAGAACCTTAAGTTCATTAAAACAAATATTGAAGATAAAATGTTTAGATAGAATATTAAAAATTAGAATTGATTTGTTGATTTTCTGTCAAAAAAAATAATAACATATTATTAACTAGCTGTAAATATTGTAAAGTTAATCATGATAAGATCAGTTTTATATTATATTACCCCCAAGGGAATTCGAATCCCTGTCTGCTCCGTGAAAGGGAGCTGTCCTAGGCCTCTAGACGATGGGGGCTAAAAGTGAAGCGGGCAACGCGATTCGAACGCGCGACATCAACCTTGGCAAGGTTGCGCTCTACCACTGAGCTATGCCCGCTGTTAGAATACTAACTATATTTTAGTTATATCTTTCAACCTAAACTTAATTTAAACTAAAAGATATTAATTGTCAATAGTTTAGAAATTATAGTTTAACTATAATTTCTAAATTGATGTTGCAATTCCATCTGCTATTGCAATAATTAGAACAAGACCAATCCAAAGTTGAAAAGCACGATTAAAAGATGGTTTTGATGCATCCCATTCGCCTGGAGTAGCTAATGCTACAGGAACAGTCACAACTAAGCCTAATGAAACTAAAACTAACAGAGCTACTAAAGCTGTAATTAACATAAGTTTTTTAAATTTTTAGATTGATAATAAGAAAGAATTAAAGATTACCTTTTTTTAAGGCTAATAAAACGATAATAGCTGGACCTGATAACATAATAACACCTGTAGAAATTAGCTGACCTATAACTTGCCAATTAATCATTTTAAAATCCTTGTTTATTTAATTTAAATGTTAATGAAATTTTAATGAATAAAATAACCCGTAATGTTAGTTATAATTTTACTTTAAAAATAGTAAAGAAAAATTATTATTTTTAATAATAAATTATTTACTAAAAAAAAACTATTTCTTTATAAATAAAATAAAAACCTAGAAGAATAATCTAAGATTATGTTATAATAGGGGTAGGGTTGCTAACTCAATGGTAGAGTACTCGGCTTTTAACCGAATAGTTCTGGGTTCGAGTCCCAGGTAACCCAAACGCCACGTAGAAAAAGATAGAACACTTCTATTTTTAAAATCCATGTAATTTTTGATTAAATTTATAGTATAGGCCCAGTAGGAATCGAACCTACATTGGAAACTTAGAAGGTTTCTGTCCTAATCCGTTAGACGATAGGCCCGAATTATGTTATGGGCAATACAGGATTTGAACCTGTGGCCTTCTGCTTGTAAGGCAGACACTCTACCGCTGAGTTAATTGCCCAAAAATATATATTATTAACTAAAGTAATGTTATACAAGATAATAATATATAAAAAAACTCAAAACGTCAATATTTCAGATAAATTAAAAATTTTTTTAATTATATATTTAAATTAATTCTCTACCTTTCATTAGTATTATATTTTGTTTAATTATTGTCTTTAAATAGGAAGTATGTTATCATTAAGTATGGGGTCGGTGCCCGAGTGGTTAAAGGGGGCGGATTGTAAATCCGCTACGTTAAGTTACGTTGGTTCGAATCCAACCCGGCCCAATAAATAATAAGTTACATTCCAGTCATGTTTAAAATAATAAAATAAAGTAAAAAAAGCGTTGTTAAAATCAGAATAATAAGGAGAATACGTAACTTTGGTATTTTGAATAAATTTCGAAAAGGTGTAATAATAACTAATATTAAACCTAATAAACTACTAATAAAAAATCTTGGATATCTGAGAATATTTGTCCAAAAGTTGTTCATAAATGATAATTAACTTCTTAATAATTTATTATTCTATGTCAATTTATAGATATTTTTTACAAAATAAAATAAAATATATGTAAAATTTCTATAGTAATGATATATAATTATATTTGATAGTTGTAAAGATTTGGATGAAATAGATAATTGATACGTTTATCCACTAATTTTAAATTAATTAAAGGATTTGTATAATATGACCATTGCTATTGGGCAAAACCAAGAACGTGGCTTATTTGATCTTATTGATGATTGGTTAAAGAAAGATCGATTTGTATTCGTTGGTTGGTCAGGTTTATTATTATTTCCAACAGCTTACTTAGCTACAGGCGGTTGGTTAACAGGAACAACATTTGTAACGTCGTGGTATACACATGGCTTAGCTAGTTCTTACCTTGAAGGTTGTAACTTTTTAACAGCAGCAGTATCAACTCCTGCTAATAGTATGGGACATTCTTTATTATTATTATGGGGTCCGGAAGCACAAGGTGATTTTACACGTTGGTGTCAGATTGGTGGTCTTTGGGCTTTTATTGCATTACATGGTTCTTTTGGTTTAATTGGTTTCTGTTTACGTCAATTTGAAATTGCCCGTTTAGTGGGTATTCGTCCTTATAACGCTATTGCGTTTTCTGGCCCAATTTCTGTTTTCGTATCTGTATTCTTATTATACCCATTAGGTCAAGCAAGTTGGTTCTTTGCACCAAGTTTTGGTGTTGCGGCAATCTTCCGTTTCTTATTATTCTTACAAGGCTTCCATAACTGGACGTTAAATCCATTCCATATGATGGGTGTTGCTGGAATTTTAGGTGGTGCATTATTATGTGCTATTCACGGTGCAACTGTTGAAAACACTTTATTTGAAGATGGTGATGCAGCAAACACATTCCGTGCGTTTACTCCAACTCAATCAGAAGAAACATATTCAATGGTAACAGCTAACCGTTTCTGGTCACAAATTTTTGGCGTAGCTTTCTCTAACAAACGTTGGTTACACTTCTTCATGTTATTTGTACCTGTAACAGGTTTATGGACAAGTGCTATCGGTATTGTTGGTTTAGCATTAAACTTACGTGCTTATGACTTTGTTTCACAAGAATTACGTGCTGCTGAAGATCCTGAATTCGAAACATTCTACACAAAAAACATTTTATTAAACGAAGGTATTCGTGCTTGGATGGCTGCGCAAGACCAACCACATGAAAACTTTGTATTCCCTGAGGAGGTATTACCACGTGGAAACGCCCTTTAATAGTAGTATCGCAGGTCGCGACATCGAGTCAACAGGTTTTGCTTGGTGGAGTGGTAACGCGCGTTTAATCAATGTTTCAGGTAAGTTATTAGGTGCTCACGTTGCTCATGCTGGTTTAATGGTATTCTGGGCAGGAGCTATGGTGTTATTTGAAGTATCTCATTTTGTACCAGAAAAACCTTTATATGAGCAAGGTTTCATTTGTATTCCTCACTTAGCTACTTTAGGTTATGGTATCGGACCAGGTGGCGAAATTACAACAACATTACCTTACTTTGCAGTAGGTGTTGTTCACTTAATCTCTTCTGCAGTTTTAGGTTTTGGTGGTATTTATCACTCTTTATTAGGTCCTGATACTTTAGAAGAATCATTCCCATTCTTTGGTTATGATTGGCGTGATAAAAATAAGATGACAACAATTTTAGGCATTCACTTATGTTTATTAGGTGTAGGTTCATTCTTATTAGTTATCAAAGCTATGTACTTCGGTGGTGTTTATGATACTTGGGCTCCAGGTGGTGGTGATGTACGCTTCATTACGACTCCTACATTAAATCCAATTGTAATTTTTGGTTACGTGTTCCGTTCACCATTTGGTGGTGATGGATGGGTTGTATCTGTAAACAACATGGAAGATGTAGTTGGTGGTCACATATGGGTAGGTGTTCTTTGTATTGTTGGTGGTTTATGGCACATCTTTACAAAACCATTTGCATGGGCTCGTCGAGCGTTTGTTTGGTCTGGTGAAGCATATTTATCATATAGTTTAGCAGCTATTTCTTTAATGGGGTTCACTGCTTCTTTATATTCTTGGTATAATAATACTGCATATCCTAGTGAATTATATGGTCCAACAGGTCCAGAAGCTTCACAATCTCAAGCATTTACTTTCTTAGTAAGAGACCAACGATTAGGTGCAAATGTTTCATCTGCACAAGGTCCAACAGGTTTAGGTAAATATTTAATGCGTTCTCCTAGTGGAGAGATCATTTTTGGTGGTGAAACAATGCGTTTCTGGGATTTACGTGCACCATGGGTTGAACCGTTACGTGGTCCAAATGGCTTAGATATTAATAAAATTAAAAATGATATCCAACCATGGCAAGAACGACGTGCTGCTGAATATATGACACATGCTCCTTTAGGATCATTAAATTCTGTAGGTGGTGTAGCAACAGAAATTAACTCTGTAAACTATGTATCACCACGTTCATGGTTATGTTGTTCACATTTCTTCTTAGGATTCTTCTTCTTAATAGGTCACTGGTGGCATTCTGGCCGTGCTCGTGCTGCTGCTGCTGGTTTTGAGAAAGGTATTAACCGTGCTAATGAGCCTGTTTTATCAATGCGTCCTATCGATTAATTCTTTTTTATTAATCTTACCTACTTTAAAAAGTTAGGTAAGATTAATAAGTTAAATATTTTTATTCTTATTTTTAAAAGCTGGTGAAGGGATTTGAACCCCCAACCTACGGATTACAAATCCGTTGCTCTACCGTTGAGCTACACCAGCTAAGTTAATTTTATATTTTCAGAATGTTATTGTTTTAAATTTAAGTTCTACAATTATATATACTACAAAATATTTAATTAGTCAAATCTTTTTTTAGTAATGGAAATTTTGTAAATCTACAAAATTTCCAAACTAATTAGATATCAAATTGACTTCCACGACGATATTGTAAAAATGCTGCAACAAAAAGACCAAAAGCTGAAACGGTAATCATACCTAAAACGATTCCAGATAATAAAGGTTCAACCATTTATTTTTTTAATTTTATATAAATTATTATAACATAAGTTACTGAACAACAATTATAGCTTACATTTCTTAAATTATATATTTTAAATTATCTAAAACCGATAGATGCTTGCCATACAAAAGCTAATAATAAGAAAAATACCGGAATAACAGGTAATACATCGACAATAGGACTAAAAATGATATATGCTTCAGGTAAACGAGATAATAATAAAGTTTCCATAATTCTTAAATTTATTTAGATATAACTTGAAATGATAAAAATCTTCGATTTAATATTATTAATTTTACTTTAAAAATTATTAATTTTCTGAATTATATTAATGTTTTATTATTGTATTTTTTAGTATAAAATGAATAGTAGTAATCTTTGCTATTATCCATTATTAATTTAAAAACTTTTAAAATTTAATCTAATTTATGGCAGCTGCTTTTTTACCCGCAATTTTAGTTCCTATCGTTGGAATTGTTTTTCCAGCTTTAAGTATGGCTTTATTCTTTATTTACATTTCTGCAAATGATATAGAAGATTAACTGTTTTAATTTATATTGAGGAGTATTCATTTTGCCTCAATATAAACTGTTTATATAAAATTGAATTAATTCTCAAAAAGAATAAAATTTTTATTGCGATAATGTTATAATCATTTTGAGTTTAGAGTGACTTGCAAGGCTCCGTAGCTCAGTGGTTAGAGCAGGGGATTCATAAGCCCAAGGTCGTAGGTTCAAATCCAACCGGAGCCATGGAAAAAAAGTACCTTAAAGAAAAAATATTCAATTATTTTAAATACCTGCTATTTAAAATAATTTGTTTATCAAATAAACTTTTAAATTTGGAGAAATGGCTGAGTGGTCGAAAGCAATAGATTGCTAATCTATCGTACAATTATTTGTACCCAGGGTTCGAATCCCTGTTTCTCCTTAAAGTTTTATTTGACAAATTCTTGAAGAAATAGTAGTATAGGTGAAGTATTACTTAAAAGAAATATTTGGGATTGTAGTTCAATTGGTTAGAGCACCGCCCTGTCACGGCGGAAGTTGCGAGTTCGAGTCTCGTCAGTCCCGTTAAAATAATTTAATAATAATATTAATATATTATTATTAAATTTTGTCTATTCACCTTGAACTTTTAATAAAGCAAACCCTAATGAAAGGCCAAATAAAGTCATGAAGAAACATGTAAATGCTGCAGTCACAATTTCAGGGCTAGCATACGGAAAGATAGTTAAAATTAATTCCATTATAGATTTAAAAATTTAAGAATTTAAAGTATTAGAAACCATTTCGAGCCCATACTACTAGTGCTAATGAAAATGTAAACATTGTCATTAAACCAGCCCAACCTAGACTTATAATATCCATAGATTCGTTAGTTTATGTTTTAATTGATAGATATTTCTTAACAATAATGTTTAGATATATCTATCATATTTTATATTAGTTTTGATATGTGCTAAATTAAGTTTACGAAAACTTATGTTTTATACAAGTCCGTTTGCCCAATCTACATCTACATTCTCAATAATTAATGATGAGTTATAGATTTGTAAAATAATTAATAAAAATACTAAAAACGCTGCCATTACTACTGCCATAATTGGAGTTGTTCCCCAACCTGGAGCAACTTTACCGTATTCAGCATTTAATGGTCGTAAGATTTCACCTAATCTTGTTCGTAATGCCATAAAAATATTTATTTTTGAATAAATTAATTTTTCTATTAGATGTTATATAATACTAAGTTGTTAATTTAAATAGTAATATAACATGGAAACAGGAACTATTATTGTTATTTTTGTATCGAGTTTACTTCTAGGAATTACAACATATTCTATCTATACCGCTTTCGGACCTGCTTCTCAAAATTTACGAGATCCTTTTGAAGAACATGAAGACTAAAAATAAAACCATATTAAATGGTTTTATTTTTTAATAATTCTTGGACTTTCTCTGAAAAACACAGCAAAGAAAATTACTATTAACGTACCAATAAGTAAAAATGTATAAACTAAAGCTTCCATTGTTTAATCTTATTTAAATTTAAAAAAAGTAGAAACAAAGATTTGATTTAGATTAAACCGCACCTTGTTTTTTAGTTGTTTTGTCACCAAGCTTTTGGAATACACCAAATTCTACTTGTTCTGTAACCTCTGCACCAATACCTGTGAAAACATCACGGAAGATTGTTCTACCACCATGCCATAAATGACCTAGGAAGAATAATAAAGCAAAGTTTGCATGACCAAAAGTATACCAACCACGTGGACTACTTCTGAATACACCGTCAGATTCTAAACTTGTACGATCAAATTCAAAAACTTCACCTAATTGTGCTTTACGTGCAAATTTCTTAACTGTAGGTGCATCTTTGAATGTTTGACCATTTAATTTACCACCATAGAAATCTACAGTTACACCTACTTGCTCGATACTATATTTAGATTCAGCACGACGGAATGGAATATCTGCACGAATAATACCATCTTTGTCAATTAAAATAACAGGGAATGTTTCAAAGAAAGCTGGCATACGACGAACTGTTAACTCACGACCTTCTTTATCACGGAAAATAGGGTGACCTAACCATGCTTCTGCAATACCATCGCCTTTATCCATAGGGCCTGCACGGAATAAACCACCTTTTGCAGGGTTATTACCAATATAGTCATAGAATGCTAATTTATCTGGAATACGTGACCAAGCTTGACTTTCTGATAATCCTTCACTAACAGAAGTTTCTACTTGACGTTCAATTTCTTGTTGGAAGTATCCGCTATCCCATTGGTAACGTGTTGGACCAAATAATTCAATAGGAGTTGCAGCTGCACCATACCACATTGTACCTGATGTAACAAATGCTGCAAAGAATACTGCTGAAATACTACTAGATAATACAGTTTCAATGTTACCCATACGTAAAGCACGATATAATCTTTGAGATGGACGAACAGTTAAATGGAAAATGCCTGCAAGAATACCAAAGATACCTGCTGCAATATGGTGAGATGCAATACCACCAGGATTAAATGGATTAAATCCATCAGCTCCCCATGCCGGAGCTACAGGTTGAACTTTTCCTGTGATTCCATAAGCATCTGATACCCAAATCCCAGGTCCAAATAATCCTGTAACATGGAATGCACCAAAACCAAAACATAATAAACCTGATAAAAATAAATGAATACCAAAAATTTTTGGTAAATCTAAAGCAGGTTCACCTGTACGCGGATCACGGAATAATTCTAGATCCCAATATACCCAATGCCAAATAGCAGCTAAAAAACACATACCTGATAAAACGATATGCGATAAAGCTACACCTTCAAAACTCCAAATACCTGGGTTTGAAACGCTTTCACCTGTAATACTCCAACCACCCCAAGAATCTGTAATTCCTAGTCTTGTCATGAAAGGCATAACAAACATACCTTGACGCCACATTGGATTTAAAACTGGATCAGATGGATCAAACACTGCTAATTCGTATAATGCCATTGAACCAGCCCAACCTGCAACTAATGCTGTGTGCATTAAGTGAACAGCAATTAATCGACCTGGATCATTTAAAACAACTGTATGAACACGATACCATGGTAATGCCATAGTAAATCATTCCTTAATAATAAAAATGGTTTTTGACTTTCTTACAACTAAACTCAATAAAAGTTAGACACTATACTATTATAAGCAAAGATAAAAAAATTAATTACATTAAAAATCATGTTTTTAATGTAATTAATTTTTCAAATTAATAATCTTAATTTATATAATCTATTTACTTATTTTATTTGAGTAAGTAGAATACTTTAAAAATTATGGGATTAGAATCATTAATTTTCAATTAATTTCTTTCACTTCATTATTTATATTAATTCAAATTTAATTATTTAAAATATGGCAAAAAAAAGTATGATTGAGCGTGAAAAAAAACGCTTGAAATTATATACGAAGTATAATTTAAAACGAACAAAGTTATTAAAACAATATAAACAAGCAAAGACTTTTTCTTTAAAGCTTGAAGTTCATTCAAAAATTCAAAAATTGCCTAGAAACAGTTCAAAAACACGAATTCGGAATCGTTGTTGGAAAACGGGCCGCCCTCGTGGTGTTTTCCGTGATTTTGGACTATCACGTCACGTTTTTAGAGAAATGGCACATCAGTGTTTATTACCTGGTGTAACAAAATCAAGTTGGTAAAATTTCATCAAAAAAAAATAGATTTTTAATATTTTAATTTACAATTATAATTACATACAATTAATAACAATTCTATTATATTATTGTTACAATTTAACGTAAATCAATATTTAGAACAAAAGAATTTATATATCTTTATTTATTTAATTTTACAGAAATATTTATGATCGCTGATTCTCAAATTTACACAGCTTTATGTATTGCGTTATTAGCTAGTGTTTTAGCAGTTCGGTTAGGTTCAACTCTTAATGAATAAAAATAATATTTAATTATATTTAATTAAATAAATTTAAAATTTTTAATAAAACTTAATGAAATTTTATGGTCACAGATAACTTAAAAAAATTTGCATCACCTGTGTTTCCATTTACAGCAATTGTAGGGCAAGAAGAAATGAAATTAGCTCTACAATTAAATGTTATTGATCCCAAAATTGGTGGTGTTATGATTATGGGTGATCGAGGAACAGGTAAATCTACAACAATTCGCGCTATTACTGATTTATTACCTGAAATTGAAGTTGTCAAGGATGATCCTTTTAATTCTCATAAATCTGATTTAGATTTGATGGGAAATGAAGTTAAAATGGCAATCCAAAATAATCAGGATATAGAAACAGAATTTATTAAAATTCCTATGGTTGATTTACCTTTAGGAGCAACGGAAGACCGTGTTTGTGGTACGATCGATATTGAAAAAGCTTTAACCGAAGGTATAAAAGCTTTTGAACCAGGTTTATTAGCAAAAGCGAATCGAGGTCTTTTATACGTTGATGAAGTAAATCTATTGGATGATCATTTAGTTGATATTCTATTAGACTCAGCTGCTTCTGGATGGAATACCGTAGAACGTGAAGGTATTTCTATTCGTCATCCAGCGCGATTCGTTTTAGTAGGTTCAGGCAACCCTGAAGAAGGTGAATTACGTCCACAATTATTAGATCGATTTGGTATGCATGCTGAGATCCGAACAGTAAAAGACCCCGTTTTACGAGTTAAAGTTGTGGAAGAACGGACTTCTTTTGATCAAACTCCTATGTTATGGATCCAAAATTATGAAGAACAACAACAAGCTTTACGAGATAAAATTGTTGCAGCTCAAAAATTACTTCCTTCTGTTCAAATCGATTATGATTTGCGAATTAAAATTTCAGAAGTTTGTAGTCGTTTAGATGTTGATGGTTTAAGAGGGGATATTGTTACTAATAGGGCAGCAAAAGCACACGCTGCTTATGATGGTAGAGATAAAGTAACTGTTGATGACATTGCAAAAATTATTACATTATGTTTACGACATAGATTAAGAAAAGATCCATTAGAATCAATTGATTCGGGTGATAAAGTAGGTAAAGTTTTTAAAGACGTTTTTGAAATCGAAGATTAAATTTTAGATATATAATATATTATATTATGGTAAAAACTCTTTGGTTTGTAATGAGTTTATTTTTAATTTTAATAATTTTCTTACGTATGCCTCAAGAAAATATAGGATTATCTAGCTTTGCTAATAAAAGTGATATTTTTGGATCGCCTTCTTCAACACAACGAACTTTAAATTATATTACAGGAATAAGTGTTTTTGCTTATTTAGTGTTAGCATTTTATTTAAATTAATTATATATTTAAATAAAATGATAATAATATTTATTTAAAAGTCTTGCTTTTTTTAATAAATATTATTATCATTGACGTACTATGTCATTCTATGGCGCGGAGTAGAGCAGCCTGGTAGCTCGTTGGGCTCATAACCCGAAGGTCAATGGTTCAAATCCATTCTCCGCTAGAAACTTAGAGAAAAAAATAAAAAATTTTTATTTTTTTATTAAAATTATATAGCGAACGTTAATTAACTATAAGGTTTTACCTATGACATTAAATTTACAAACACCTTTTCCTACTTTTGGAGGAAGTACTGGCGGCTGGTTAAGATCAGCTGAAGTAGAAGAAAAATACGCTATTACTTGGAACAGTACAAAAGAGCAAATTTTTGAAATGCCCACTGGGGGAGCTGCCATTATGCGTAATGGTGAAAACTTATTATATTTAGCGCGTAAAGAACAGTGTCTTGCTTTAGGTACACAATTAAGAACATTTAAAATTAATAATTATAAAATTTATCGTATCTTCCCTAGTGGCGAAGTACAATATTTACATCCAAAAGATGGCGTATTCCCTGAAAAAGTTAATCCAGGTCGTACTTCGGTAAATAGCCGTGATTTTTCTATCGGAAAAAACCCTGAACCGGCTTCAGTAAAATTTAGTGGTGTTACTACATATGAAAATTAATTAATTTAAGATTAGTATTTTTACTAATCTTTTGGCGAGATGGCAGAGTTGGTCGATTGCGTCTGATTTGAAATCAGATGAATCTTTACGGATTCCGTGGGTTCGAATCCCACTCTCGCCTTAACATATAAATATGCTTAACTGTGACATAAAAATTTATAACTTTCTATGAGTAAAGTTTACGATTGGTTTGAAGAACGTTTAGAAGTTCAAGCAATTGCAGATGATATTTCAAGTAAATATGTACCGCCTCACGTTAACATTTTTTACTGTTTTGGTGGAATTGTGTTTACATGTTTCTTAGTTCAAGTAGCTACAGGTTTTGCTATGACTTTTTATTACCGTCCTAGTGTTGTGGATGCTTTTGCATCAGTTGAATATATTATGACTAGTGTTAATTTTGGTTGGTTAATTCGCTCAATTCATCGCTGGTCTGCTAGTATGATGGTTATGATGATGGTTTTACATATTTTCAGAGTATATCTAACTGGGGGCTTTAAAAAACCGCGTGAATTAACATGGGTTACTGGAGTAATTTTAGCAGTTGTTACTGTTTCATTTGGTGTTACAGGTTACTCTTTACCATGGGATCAAGTGGGATTTTGGGCTTGTAAAATTGTTACAGGTGTTCCCGCGGCTGTTCCAATTGTAGGACCTCCATTAGTTTTAATTTTGCGTGGTGGAGAAAGTGTAGGTCAAAGTACGCTTACACGTTTCTATAGTGCTCATACGTTTGTTTTACCGTTAGCGGCTGCTGTATTAATGTTAACACATTTCTTAATGATTCGTAAACAAGGAATATCAGGTCCTTTATAATTAACTATTAAAAACTTATTATGTCAGTAATTAAAAAACCAGATTTAACAGATCCTAAATTAAGAGCTAAACTTGCTAAGGGAATGGGCCATAATTATTATGGAGAACCTGCATGGCCTAACGATCTTTTATATGTATTTCCAATTTGTATTTTAGGTACATTTGCGTGTTGTATTGGATTAAGTGTAATGGCACCTACACAACTTGGAGAACCTGCCGATCCGTTTAATACTCCTTTGGAAATTTTACCAGAATGGTATTTCTTCCCGACTTTTAATTTATTACGTGTTTTACCTAATAAATTATTAGGTGTATTAGCAATGGCTGCAGTACCAGCAGGTTTAATTACAGTTCCATTTATTGAAAATGTAAATAAATTTCAAAATCCATTCCGTCGTCCTATCGCTAGTTTAGTATTTATAGTTGGCTTCTTTTTCGCAGTATGGTTTGGTATTGGCGCATGTTTGCCAATTGATAAAGCGGTTTCATTAGGTTTTTGGTAAAAAAAAAAGGATTAACTGCTATATTAGCAGTTAATCCTTTTTTTTTCTTTTATTCTTTTATTTTAAAGAAACTTTAGCTCCAACGTCTTCTAATTGTTTTTTAGCTTGTTCTGCTGCATCTTTACCTAAACCTTCTTGAATTTGTTTTGGTGCTGATTCAACAATTTCTTTTGCTTCTTTTAAACCAAGTCCTGTTAATGATCGAACAACTTTTAGAATGGCAATTTTCTTATCAGCAGGAACTGCTTCTAATACAACATTAAATTCTGTTTTTTCTTCTACTTCTTCAACTGCAGCAGGAGCTGCCATTACCATAGTAGGACCTGATGCTGCAGAAGCATCTACTCCAAATGTATCTTCAATTTTTGTAACTAGTTCTGAAGCTTCTAATAATGTTAAAGTTTTTAAACTTTCAATAATTTGATCAATTTTTTCTGACATAATAATTTTTATTTAATTAATAATATTGACAAATTTGATACTTAATTAAAAATATCTAAATCTAATTTAATTGAAGGACCCATACTTGTGCAAATGAATAAACTTTTAAAGTATTTTCCTTTTACACCAGAAGGTCTATTTTGTAAAATTGATGTATACAGTTCAGTTAAATTTTCAACTAATTGTTGCTCTGTAAAATTGATTTTACCAAAATTAACGTGAACAATCCCTGTTTTATCAGCTTTATATTCAAACTTTCCTTTTTTAAACTCTGTTAATGTATCTGTAATAGTATTAGTTACAGTACCTGATTTCGGTGACGGCATTAAGCCTTTTGGACCTAGTACTCGTCCTAATTTTGCTAATTTCGGCATCATATTTGGTGTTGCTATAAGCAAATCAAATTGAATATTACCTTTTGTAATTTGCTCAATTAAACTGTCATTCCCTACTATATCTGCACCGGCTGATTCTGCTTCTGAGAAATTTTCATCATTTGTTAATACAGCAATTCTGATCTGTTTACCTACACCATTTGGCAATGTTACCGTTGTTCTTAATTGTTGATCTGCATATTTGGGGTTAATATTCAAATTAGCATGCAATTCAACACTTTCAACAAACTTAGTGGTAGCAGTTTCTTTTAAAATTTTTATTGCTTCATTTAAATTTGTTGAAATAAAATTTTTAGTTTTTTCTAAGTTTTTCTTTTGTCTAGTTGACAATTTTCGCATAAAATTTCTCCATCAAACTTTTTTAAAAATTAAACTTAATCTACAATGGAGATACCCATATTTCGGGCAGTTCCTTCAACAATTTTGATTGCACTACTGATTTTTGTCGTGTTTAAATCAGGTAATTTAGTTTGAGCAATTTCTTCCAATTGAGCTTTTGTAACAGATCCGACTATTTGTTTATTAGGAGTAGGAGATCCTCTCTTAATTTTTGCAGCATTAGCTAATAAAACAGAAGCCGGTGGTGTTTTTAATACAAAGGTATAACTTCTATCTTCAAAAACAGAAATTTCTACAGGAATAATTAATCCTACTTTATCCCCTGTTCTAGCGTTGTACTCCTTACAAAAGGCAGCTATATTAACACCATGTTGTCCTAATGCAGGTCCAACTGGTGGTGCTGGTGTAGCTTTCCCTGCGGGTAATGCTAATTTAATCAAACCGGTTATTTTTTTTGCCATTGCACTTTATAGATTCGTATAATATTGTGTTACTTCTTAGTTTCTAAACTAGTTAATTTCGGAACCTTTAAAAAATATAAAATTCTATTTTTATTTTTATAACCTTCTCATAACTGAGAAACGCGCCCTGAAGGACTTGAACCCTCGACATCTAATTTTGGAGACTAGCGTTCTACCAACTGAACTAAGGACGCTTTCCTTCTAGTATACTCTTCATACATTAATATTTCAATGTCTAAAACTTTTCAATAAATTATAGAATGTTATGAAAATAGAAACAAGAGAATCTGATTTTGAAAATTATTTACCACATAATTTTTTAGCCGAAAAAATGGTTCTAAGTTGTATTTTAACAAGTTCAGAAGCTATTGAAATAACAATTAAAAATCTTAGTATTGAAGCTTTTTATTTTAAAAACCATCAAGAATTTTTTAAAGCAATTTCATTTATGTATCAAAATAATAAATTCATTGATATTGTTACTTTAACTACATTTTTACAAGAAAATGGTTTAATAAATAAAATTGGCGGAGTTAAAGTTTTAATTGAATTAATTAATCAAATACCAAATATTGTATACTTAGATGAATATATAAGATTAATTAAAGATAAATTTTTAAGGCGTTCTTTAATTAAACTTGGTTATAAAACTATTAATTCTAGTTTTATTACTAATATTTCTTTAGAAAATATACTAAATGAATTTGAATCAAACTTTTTTAAAATAACAAATGAGTTTAGACCAAATAAACTCTCTAGTAGTACTGATTTAGTTTATAGTATTTTTCTAGAGTTAAAAGAGAAATCAACCTCTCCTAATTTACCAGGTTTAGTTTCTGGATTTTATGCATTAGATTCGTTAACTCAAGGATTTCAAAAATCCGATTTAATTATTATTGCAGGGCGTCCATCTATAGGTAAAACTGCTTTTTCATTAACCATTACTTTGAACATAATAAAATATTCAAAATTACCTGTTTTAGTTTTTAGTCTTGAAATGTCAAAAGAACAAATAATGTATAGATTATTATCGATGGAGACTAACATAAGTCAATTACGATTACGAACTGGTAAACTCTATGAGACAGATTGGATTAAACTAAATAAAATTATTAAAATTTTATCCAAATTACCTTTATTTGTTGATGATAGTTCTGATTTATCTGTTCAAGAAATTAGAGGAAAAATTAAAACTGTAATATCGCAATATAAGAGTATAGGTTTAGTTATAATTGACTATATACAATTAATGCAAAATTCAATATCACAAAATGGAAATAGAGCCCAAGAATTGTCGCAAATAACTAGAGCTTTAAAAAATGTCGCGAAAGAATTTAATATCCCAATAATTGCTTTATCACAATTAAGTCGAAATGTAGAAAGTCGAACTGATAAAAAACCTATTTTATCTGATTTACGAGAAAGTGGTTCTATTGAACAAGATGCTGATTTGGTTCTTATGCTTTATCAAAATGAGCGTATTAACTCTGAACAATCCGTTGATAATTTTAATAAAATCATTGATTTAATTATTGCAAAACAAAGAAATGGACCAACAGGTAACATACAACTAAAATTTGATAAAAGACGAACTAAGTATTTAAATATTTAATATTGCCCAGAACCAGATTCGAACTGGTGACACGAGGATCTTCAATCCACTGCTCTACCAACTGAGCTATCCGGGCTTTGTATACATATGGTTTATTATAAACTATCCTTTAATAAATAAGCAAGATATAATTTTAATTATAACTTGCTTATTTCACCATTTGAGTGTATAATAAAAGTTGGATATAGAATTAATATAATTAAAAAAATTATTAAACGTGTCAGGATTGTAAGATAGCAGCACAAATAGTTCTTTAAAATTAGTATTGAAACTATATCCATGCAATTCGACAATTAAAAAATTATTTTTTAGTTAATGATTTTTATACTAAACTATATTGTAGTATAACTATAAATAATTAAATATTTAGAATTAGTTATATACATTTTAATGTTTATACAATATTTAGTGTAGTTAAGATTACTATTTTTCATTTTTTATTTAATATAATAGGAATTTATAAATGACATCTTCTTTAGCAAACTTTATCTCTAGTTTAGTAGCCGGTTCTCTTGTTGTAGGAGCTATTGCTACAGCTTTAATTATTATCAGTAAAAGTGATCGAGTAACACGTAGTTAAATTAATCAATTTACAATCTTTAAACTATAAGTTAAACTTAAATTGTTTAATTTATTTAACAGTAAGGAGCAAATTTAATAACATGATAAATGTTAGTTTTGGTCCAAATGTCTTCTTAAGCGGTATTTTATTATTTGGCGTAGTTTTATTATATGGACTGCGAAAAGTTAAGCCCGAAGTTTCAAGAGATGAAGATTTATTTTTTGTGACGACAGGTTTTTTTTATTGCGGTATTCTAATGGTTCATGGATGGCGCTTAGATCCTATATTACTATTTAGTCAAGCGTTAATTATTACTAGCGTTTTACTTGCTGGATGGGAAAATATCCGGTTAAGAGGTTTAATTTTCAAAATGAGAAAAAAAAAAGAAAAGTAATAGAAATCTTTTATCTTGGTTTCAAGGTTTTAAATAATTTTATTAGATTATGCTTAAAAAATCGTCACAATTTTTTGGAATTTTATTCTTCTGTATTTTTAATTTATTTGTTTTAAATGCATCAGCAATTGATTTAGATGAAGCTACAAGAACTGTTGTAGCGGATTCTTCAGGAAATACAACTGTTTTATCACCCGAACAAGTTAAACGTGGTAAACGTTTATTTAACGCTACTTGTGGTGCTTGTCACGTAGGTGGTGTTACAAAAACAAATCCAAATGTTGGATTAGATCCTGAAGCTTTAAGTTTAGCAACACCACGTCGTGATAATATAGCATCAATTGTTGATTATTTAAAAAATCCAACAACTTATGATGGTTTAGAATCAATCGCAGAAGTTCATCCTAGTATTAAAAGTGCAGATATTTACCCACGTATGCGTTCTTTAACAGATGAAGATTTATATACAATTGCTGGTCACATTATGTTACAACCTAAAATTGTTTCAGAAAAATGGGGTGGCGGTAAAATTTACTACTAAATCAATAACATATTCAATTTATAATCTTTAATATAGATTGTAAATTGAATAGGATTTTTAAAGCATGTAGCTCAGTGGATAGAGCATCAGATTCCGATTCTGAAAGTCAAGGGTTCGATTCCCTTCATGCTTAAAAAGACACATAAAATATCCTATTTAATTTAGGGGCTGTTTTGGTTTCGACATTTAAGAATGAGAAAAATGTGATGCAGGTCGAAGCTTGTATTCTTCGTAAAAATCTACAACCTAATTATAATAAATGCTAATAATATCTTATCTTTTAATTTCAAAAATTTAACTCTAAACAATAGAAATTTCTCAAATAATTTACTTGTTGCTATTGCTTAGAAAATATATTATTTAATTTCAAAAATTTTTCACTATGACTAGACGTTTTTTTGTCTATAGTTTAGAATAACTACTATACTATGTTCTTTTTAGAACTATACCTGTGAATGAGCTTTTTTTTCAATTTTAGATGGACGTGGGTTCAATTCCCATCAGCTCCAAAAAAGCATTCGTGGCCGAGCGGTTGAAGGCACCGGACTCATAATCCGTTTTCCTCTGGAACATCACTGGTTCGAACCCAGTCGAATGCAATAATTAAATAGAGTTTAGTTTTATATTGTTTTTTTACGACTGAACTTGTAGAATAAATCTTATTAAACAATTTCATGTAAGGCTCAATATTAATGGAGAAATTAAATTTACAAACCCCTGTTTTAAATGTCGAAAGTCAATTTCTTAAAAAAGATCTTCCAATTTTAAAAATTGGTGATACTGTAAAAGTTGGTGTGAAAATTATTGAAGGTAATAAGGAGAGAATTCAATTTTATGAAGGTACGATTATTGCAAAAAAAAATAGTTCTATAAATACTACAGTAACAGTTAGAAAGATATTCCAAGGTATTGGTATTGAGAGAATTTTCTTAGTTCATTCACCGAAGGTAGATTCAATTGCGGTAATTCGTTCTTCGAAAGTTCGTCGTTCTAAACTTTATTACTTAAGAAATTTAAAAGGAAAAGCAAGTCGTTTACGTCAATTATTTTAAAAATTTTAATTTAAATTTTTATTACTATAATTGAGTTTCCATAGTATAATGTTATTTAGTAAAGTAGGATTAAATATGTCTTTCTTTATCGATTTATCTATTTATTTATAAGGAGTAATATGGTTAGTTACAAAGTTACATTATTAAGTCAAGAGCACAATATCAATACTACAATTGATTGTAATGATGATGTATTTGTTTTAGATGCAGCAGAAGAGCAAGGTGTTGATTTACCATATTCTTGTCGTGCTGGTGCATGTTCTACATGTGCAGGTAAAGTTATGTCAGGTTCTATTGATCAATCAGAACAAACGTTTTTAGATGATGATCAAGTTGAAGCAGGTTTTGTTTTAACTTGTATTGCATATCCAAAATCTGATTGTACAATTTCAGTACATCAAGAAGACGAACTATACTAATTTAAATTGCGAAAAGTTACATTAAAATGTAGCTTTTCACAATTTAAATTAAAAGTTAAGCTCAGCTGCTTGTACTTTTTCAAATTGTTTTTTCTTTAAAATTAAGAAAACTTGCGTTAGTAATACGCAGAAACAAAATGCTAAATAACCGATAATTCGTAAAGGATTTTGTAAAACAAGTTCGCTTTCTTCTTGTCCAAATCCACCAACATTAGGGTCTAAATTTAAAGGTTGTTCTGATTTTACAATATCACCTACTTTTACAATTAGACTTAAACCTGCAGGAACAGATTGTGATGTTTTTGTTCCGTTAGCATTAACAATTACAATATTTGACTCACCTTTTTCTGACGTTGTAATTTCTGTAACTTGGCCATTTTGAGTAGCACCAAACACATTTACGTTACTTTTTTCACCAGTAGGATATACTTGACCACGACCTCGGTTTCCACCAACATAAATCGGATATGTTAAATATTTAACATTCGAATCTTTTTCTGGATCAGGAGCAATAACTGGGAATGTTAACTCTTGATGTGTTTTTCCTGCAATAGGACCTACAACTAATATATTATCTAATTCTGTACTATATGGTGAATAGAATACACCTTTATTTTTGATTTTAATTTCTTCTGGAATTTGATTTTTTGGAGCTAATTTAAATCCTTTAGGTAAGATTAAAATACCACCTACATTTAAATCAGCTTTTTGACCATTTGCTCCAATTTGCTTTAGAGTAGTATCATAAGGTACTTTTACTGTTACTTCAAATACTGAGTTAGGAAGAACAGCTTGTGGAGCTTCAATTTCAATCGCTTTTTGATTCAAATGACAGTTTGCACAGGCTAATTTTCCGTTTGCAGCACGCGGGTTTGAATAATTTTGTTGGGCAAAGACAGGATAAGCATTTGAATTTTCAACGCTAAATCCAAGTAATAGTCCAACAAAAGCTAAATTGAGTAAAAGACTTTTAATAAACTTGTTATTTATCATGGAGGAAATACTTTTTAAAAGATGGATGCTTTAGTGTATAAATTAATTTTTTATTAAAAACAAGATACCTAATCCCGCAAAATATAATAACAATATAGCTACTGATAATAATAATTGTGTAAGTGGATCGGTAGAAGGGGTTAATATTGCCCCAAGAATTGTTGCGAGTAATATTATATATCGCCATGCTCCCAACATTTGAGAAGCTGATACAATATTTAGCAAACCTATTAAAATTTGAATAATAGGAATTTGAAATGCTAAACCCGTACTATAAAAAAGAACCAATATAAACTCAAAGTATTGATCAAAAGACCAGAGTGGCTCTATTACTTCTTCGCTGTAATTCAAGAAAAAATTTAAAGCAGCTGGGACTAAAGTATAGTAAGAAAAAGCAATACCTAATCCAAATAAAGCTAAAGAACTTATTAATAAAGGTAAAATAATTTTCGTTTCTCTTTTTGTTAATCCAGGTAACAGAAATAAAATTATTTGACTAATTCCAAAAGGGCTTGTAAATAATAATCCCGTGTAAAAAGCAATTTTTACTGTAGAAATAAAATATTCACCAGGTGAAAGCTGAAAAAATTTTACATTAGCTATTGGGTATTCTAAAATTTTAACTATAGGTTTAACTTCTAAAAATGATCCAATTGTTAATAATAAAATCGTTACAAATAGAAATATAAGCCGTTGTCTTAATTCTTCGATGTGTTCTGAAAAAGGAAGCTCCAGAACCACACTGGAATTTTTTTTGAAGCTAAAATTAGAATTTGTTACCATAATTATTTAAATTATTAAGATTTCTAATTTTTAAAAAATTCTAAATTATGATAATTAATTTGTTAAGTTCTAGAACTTAACAAATTAATCACTATAATTTAGAATTTTTTTGATAAATAGTTAATACCTTGAACACGAGCATTAGCTTTTTTTAATTCAAGAGATGCGTCTAAACGATCTTTACTCGTTTCAGCTTTTTCAACAGCTAATGTTGCTTCTTCTAATTCTTTTGTTGCTTCACGTAATTCAATATTAGTAAATTCTTCAACATCATTTACTAATACAGTTACGCGATTTCTATCAATTTCAGCAAGACCACCACATAAAATAATGGGAGTCCATGTATCATCTAATTTAATTCGTAATAATCCAGTATCTAATGCTGTAATTAGTGCTGCATGACCGTCTAACACCCCTACTTGACCTGTTAAACCAGGTAATATTACTTCATCAGCTGCCGTTGAACAGATAACTCGATCAGGGGTAAGAACGCGAATGTTCATAACCATATATATTACTCCTTATTTTAGAGTTTCTGCTTTTGCCATAGCTTCCTCAATATTACCTACAAGATAGAAAGCTTGTTCAGGTAATTCATCTAATTCACCATTTAATACCATAGTGAAACCTTTGATTGTTTCTTCTAAACTTACATATTTTCCAGGTGAACCTGTAAAAATTTCTGCAACGAAGAATGGTTGAGATAAGAAACGTTCTACTTTACGAGCACGTGCTACTGTTAAACGATCTTCTTCTGATAATTCATCAATACCTAAAATTGCAATAATATCTTGTAATTCTTTGTAACGTTGTAATGTTTCTTTAACTGTTTCTGCAATTTCATAATGTTCTGCACTTACAATATTAGGTTGTAACATTGTAGAAGTTGAATCTAAAGGATCTACAGCAGGATAAATACCTTTTGCAGCTAAATTACGTGATAATACTGTAGTTGCATCTAAATGGGCAAATGTTGTTGCAGGAGCTGGATCTGTTAAATCATCTGCAGGTACATATACTGCTTGAATTGATGTAATTGAACCTTGCGTTGTTGATGTAATACGCTCTTGTAGAGCACCCATTTCTGTAGCTAAAGTTGGTTGGTAACCTACAGCTGATGGCATACGACCTAATAAGGCAGATACTTCTGAACCTGCTTGTGTGAAACGGAAAATATTATCGATAAATAATAAAACGTCTTGTTTATTTACATCACGGAAGTATTCAGCCATAGTTAACGCTGTTAAACCTACACGCATACGTGCTCCAGGAGGTTCATTCATCTGACCATATACTAAAGCTACTTTAGATTCTGGTAAATTCTTTTTGTTAATAACTCCAGATTCTTTCATTTCTTCATATAGATCATTTCCTTCACGTGTTCTTTCACCTACACCGCCAAACACAGATACACCACCGTGTGCTTTAGCAATATTATTAATTAATTCCATAATTAATACTGTTTTACCTACACCTGCACCACCAAATAAACCAATTTTACCACCACGTCTATAAGGAGCTAATAAGTCTACTACTTTAATACCAGTTTCAAAGATTGATGGTTTTGTTTCTAATTCAGTGAAAGCAGGAGCTTCACGGTGAATTGGTAATGTATCTGTAATATTAACATCACCTTGTTCATCTACAGGTTCACCAATTACGTTGAAAATACGACCTAATGTAGCAGTACCTACAGGAACAGTAATAGGTACGCCTAGGTTAGTAACTACAGCACCACGTTTTAAACCATCTGTAGAACGCATTGATACTGCACGAACTTTATTATCACCTAATAACTGTTGAACTTCACAAATAGTCGAAGTACCATCTTCTAAAGCAATCTCAACCGCTGTGTAAATGGGTGGTAATTTACCATTACTAAAAACGATGTCTAATACTGGACCAATGATTTGCGTAACCAAACCTGTATTTAAATCTGCCATTTTAATTAATTGAACATATTAGAATATTTTAGAATAAAAATACTTTCACACGTTAATGTGTAATTTGAGATAACAAAACATTTATAATCTGCTAACTAGATACTATTGTATAACAATATTCTTTCAATTCTTGAATCGTAATTAAATTTGTAAAATTAATCCGAATCCTCTAATCTTCCTGTAATCTTTAACCAATTACGAACACCTGCGTAATTATCAGGTGCTAATTTTAGTGCCTGGCGCCAATATTCTGCTGCTTTATCAAATAATTTTTCTGCTAATGTTATGTATTCTTCCTCTGTAAAAGATTCGGCTCTAGTAGCTTGCATATGATAAATTACTCCAATATTATAAAGTGCTTGAGGAAGATTAGGATTTAATCCTAAAGCTTGATGGTAAAATTCTAAAGACTGTGTATATCGTCCTGTATTTCCATAGATTAAACCTATATTATATAGAGTATAGCTACGATCATATGGATCTTCTTCTAAACTTAATGCTTCGTAGTAGTTTTCTAAAGCTTCAGAATAGCGGCCTTTTGTTTGAGCAGCCATGCCTGCTCTATAATACGAAAAAGCTTGTTTTTCTTTTTTACTCGCCGGTAAAACCTTTAATAAAATATCTGCTATGACTGTAAAGGTTTTATCGATGAAATTCCCCATAGAATTTCTCCTTTTAGATATAACTTAGTTAATAAAAATTTAGGTTTGTTTTTTCTCTACGATTCTACAAATTACTATACTGTATGTTAATATATATTATAGTACAAACTTATTTATATATATACATTCAAATATGATACAAGCTCTATAGATAATTTAATTTGGTAAATTTTCGTAGATTTGAGTTAATTTAAATAAAAAAGTAGAGTGGTTAGGGCTATTGTGGTGGTTTGTTTTTAGTTTTTCCAAATTAATTTATTTTTGTATTAATTAATTTGGAAAAAAATTAAAACGTTTAAACATTTTTTATTTATTATTATTTTCATTAGATGCAACAAACGGAAGTAATGATACAATTCTAGCACGTTTAATTGCTTTTGTTAATTTTCGTTGTTGTTGTACTGTGACACCTGTAGCTCTACGTGGAAGAATTTTTCCCTGTTCTGTCAAAAATAAACTTAATAAATCAATGTCTTTATAATCAATTTTTTGATTTATACTTATTGGAGAAATTTTTTGATTTTTAGCTATCATTTTTATTAAATTTTTATTTAATTTCCTTATGTATTGTTGTTTTATTACAATGTGGACAATATTTGTTTAATTCTAAACGTTGAGGATTATTTCTTCGATTTTTTTGAGTTAAATAACGTGAAACTCCTCTTGATCGTTTACTTGTATTTGAACGACATTCTGTACATTCTAATGTGATTAAAATACGACTTCCTTTATTTTTTGCCATAATGATTATACTTAAGCTTTATCTTATAAGCAAAAATATTATCTAAATTTAAAGATAAAAGCAAGCTTTTATTGATAATGGACAAAAAAGTTTTTAAACTAAAAACTTCCAATTTTTTAATAAATATATTAACATCATAAAAAATATATTCGTTAATATAGATCTATAATAAAATTTTTAATATGGCCAATAATAAATCTGCTGAGAAACGTATTGAAATTACTAAACGAAATCGTTTAAGAAATCGTTTTTATAAAAGCTCAGTGCGAACTTTAATAAAAGTTTTTCTAAAAGATTTAGAAGTTTATAAAACTTCTAAAGATCCAAATGATAAAGAAAAAGCAAAAAAAATTTTAAATTCTATTTATAGCTTACTTGATAAAGGTGCTAAAAAACATGTGTTCCATAAAAATTTTACAAGCAAAAAAAAATCACGTTTAGCAAGTTCATTAAAAACAGCTTAACGTTCTGGATAAAATTTATTTTATCAAAACTAAATTTTTATCTTATTTTACTGAAAAATAAGATAAAAATTTTTATTAGAAGTTGAAACAACAAGTTTATTTTTATTTAATAACAAAAATTATGAATCAACTTAATCCATTAAATTATACTACTACTCTACCTGATTTTATAACAATGCAAAGAGCAAGTTTCTGCTGGTTTTTAACTCAAGGACTTTCTGAAGAATTAAGATTTTTTTCTCAGATTCTTGATTTTAGTCAGAATACAGAATATGTTTTATATGGTGAAGAATATGGATTACTTAAGCCACCATGCACGCTAGCAGTTGCAAGAAAATATAGTGGAAATTATAGAGCTCAATTAGTTATTCCTATTGAAGTTAGAAATAAAAAAACAAATACCGTTTATTTTTATAGTAAATTTCCACTTATAACACTACCTTTAATGACAACAGCTGCAACATTTATTTTAAATGGTTGTGAACGTGTGATTGTTAGCCAAATCATTAGAAGCCCTGGGATTTATTTTGAAAAAGTTAAAAATCAAAAAAGACAAAGACCTTTTAAACGTAAATTATCGACAGAAATTACTAAATTACGTTCTTTTTTACCTGCCGGACAAGCTTCAATTTCTGATACCGATTTATTCTTTGCTACTCCATCCATGAATTATGAATGGAAAGAAAATTCTTTAATTATACTACCCCATTGGACTCAAACCTCAATTTTAGCATATTCATTAAATTTCTTCAAAAAATCAAAGACATCTAACCAGTTCTCGTATTTATTATTCGCATTAAAAATTTATCAAACGTTTTTAAAAATTTCAAACTCTACCAAAAAAATAAAATTAATTGGTTTATTTTATAAATGGTTGTTATTTTTCCAAACAAAATCTAATTTGTATAAATTAAATTCTAAAACCTCACAAACACTTGATTATATAATTAAACATTTTGGTTCATTAACTCGTTCACTTAGTCTTTATAAAAAACTTTCTGAAAATCAGTCTTTAGATGATAAAAATATTTTAAATAAATATAAAGATCTTATTATATTTTCTTTAAAATTATCACAATTATATTTAAATAGAAATTTAATACTTTTAACAAAATTATCTAATTTAAAAATTAATAGCTTACAAAATTTTTCAATCTTGAAAGAGAATCTAGAATATGATTCTAGTTTTTATAAACTTTTTTCGAATTCCAACAAATTATTAAATTTAAAATCAACAATTTATTTTTCAAAAACGTTGAAAGATCAATTAAGGTATACGTTTAAAAAAATAACAGATATAGGCTACCTTCCTGATCGACATCAATATACTAAATCAAAAACTAGGTTATTAATATTTAATGAAGATCACAAAGTTGAAACAAGTTATGATAAAAAATATGGTGATAAAGAATTTTATACAGCTACACTAATTCCTGAATATGGATCTTGGATTCGGTTTGGTTTTCAAAAAAATTTAAAAATTAACCCATATAATTATCCAATTAAACATCAAGAAGAATACGTAACTATCCAATTAGATAAAGTTACTCAAAAATCTATTTTGTCATTACTTAGAGAAATGGGTTTAAGTGATTTAGAAATTTATCAAAATTTAGAACATAGAGATTTTTTTTATTTTACAAAACCTTTATTAATTCACTCATTAAAATTAGATCAACCGTTATTAAGATTTCAATTATCACCCAATCAATTAAATCAAATTTCTGAATTTTCAAGGATCTTTGATCCTTCTTATTATAGATTAGGAAAAATTGGCCGAATTCAAATTAATAAACGTTTAAATACAAGTATAAGTGAACGATATCAAACTATAACTTATGAAGATATTTTTGCTATTACAGATAAATTATTAACTTTAACCATTTCTAAAACGATTCCAGATGATATAGATCATTTAAAAAATCGACGAGTACGATCGGTTGGAGAATTATTACAAAATTTATTCAGAATAGGCTTTCAAAGATTAGTTAGAAAACTTCGAAATCAAACAAACAATATAGATTCCACACATTTGTTAAGTTTTAATGTAGTAAATGCAACAGTTAAAGAATTTTTTGGATCAAGTCAATTATCACAATATCTTGATCAAACAAATCCATTATCTTCGTTAACACATCGTCGACGTGTGAGTGGTTTGGGACCTGGTGGATTTGAACGCGATCGAATTAGTTTTTCAGTTAGAGATATTCACCCAAGTCATTATGGTCGAATTTGTCCTATTGAAACGCCTGAAGGTCAAAATGTAGGATTAATTGCTTCATTAACAACATGTGCGAAAGTAAATAAATCAGGTTTTTTAGAAACACCGTTTTGGCGAGTTATTAATGGTAAAGTTTTAAAAACAGGACAGCCAGTTTATTTAACAGCAGATATTGAAGATCTATATAAAATTGCCCCAGCAGATATTGCGCTAACAGCTGATAATTACTTAGTTAAAAATGTTATTCCCGTTCGTTATAAACAAGATTTTATAAATGTCTCACCTTCAGAAGTTGATTTTATTGCTATATCACCTGTTCAAGTTGTTTCTGTTGCAGCTTCTTTAATTCCGTTTTTTGAACATGATGATGCTAATCGAGCATTAATGGGATCAAATATGCAACGTCAATCTGTTCCTTTATTATTACCTCAAAAACCTATTGTTGGAACTGGTTTAGAAAATCAAATTGCAATTGATTCTGGCATGACTATCAATGCTCAAAGCTCTGGAATTGTAGATTCTGTAACAGCTACGAAAATTACTATACGAACAAATGAAGGGTGGAAAACTAATTATAAACTACAAAAATATTTACGTTCAAATCAACAGACATGTATTAATCATCGTCCTATTATTTGGAAGGGTGAGTCTATTCAATCAGGTCAAATATTAACCGATGGACCGGGAATTAATGCTAGTGAACTTGCTTTGGGACAAAATGTTTTAGTTGGATATATGCCATGGCAAGGATATAACTTTGAAGATGCTATTTTAATAAATGAAAGATTAGTTTATGATGATGTTTTTACTTCTATTCATATTGAACGTTATAAAGTTGAAATAGATCGTTCTTCTGATTTACCTGAACAGACAACTAAAAATATTCCAAATTTAACTTTAGCTGAAGTTGAGAATCTAAATGATGAAGGTATTATAAGAGTAGGTACTTTTGTTAAACCAGGGGATATTTTAGTTGGAAAAGTTAGTGCAAATGATACTTCAGAACAATTACCCGAAGCTAAATTATTACGTGCAATCTTTGGTGCAAAGTCAAAAGGTGTAAAAGATAATTCTTATAGAATGCCTGATGGTGAATATGGTCGAGTTATTGAAACTATTACATTTAATCGAAGAACTCAATTAACGTATAAATTTGAAAAAATTTATATTTTTATAGGACAAATTCGAAAAATTCAGGTTGGTGATAAAATTGCTGGCCGACATGGTAATAAAGGAATTATTTCTCGAATTTTACCTAGACAAGATATGCCGTTTTTACCTAACGGACGTCCTTTGGATATTATATTAAATCCTTTAGGAGTTCCATCACGTATGAATGTAGGACAATTATATGAGTGTTTATTAGGGTTAGCTGGTGATAAATTAAATTGTCGATTTAAAATACTACCTTTTGATGAAATGTATGGTTTAGAAATGTCCCGTATTTTAATTAATAAAAAATTACGACAAGCATCCATAGTTAATAATGAGAGTTGGTTATTTAATCCTTATGCACCAGGAAAAATGGTTCTTTTGGATGGTAGAACAGGTAAAGAATTTGAAAATCCAGTTACGGTTGGAAATGCTTATATGTTAAAACTTATCCATTTAGTTGATGATAAAATGCATGCAAGAGCAACAGGTCCTTATTCCTTAATAACTCAACAGCCCTTACGAGGAAAAGCACAACACGGTGGTCAAAGATTTGGAGAAATGGAGGTTTGGGCATTAGAAGGTTTTGGTGCTGCTTTTACTTTAAAAGAATTATTAACTATTAAATCAGATGATATGCAAGGTCGAAATGAAACTTTAAATGCTATTGTGAAAGGTCAACAAATTTCAAAATTTGGAATTCCAGAATCGTTTAAAGTTTTATTGCAAGAGTTAAGAGCTATCGGATTAGATATGAGTACATATAAATTTGAAAAATTTAGTTCTCAAAGTAATTATGAAATTGAAGTGAATTTAATTGAAAAGTATAATTCGTTGTTAAAAACATTTTCTCCAACATCAAATTTAAGTGACATATCATTTTAAAAAAACGCATGATACAATTTGTAAAAGAATTTGATTATATTAAGATAAAATTGGCTTCTCCCTTAAGAATCTTACAATGGGCAAATCGGAGGTTACCTAATGGCCAATTTGTAGGCGAAGTTCAAAAATCTGAAACGATAAACTATAGAACTTTTAAACCTGAGATGGATGGTTTATTTTGTGAGCGGATATTTGGACCTAGTAAAAGTTTGGAATGCGCATGTGGTAAATATAAACGTGTTCGCTATGAAGGTTTGATTTGTGAACGTTGCGGAGTCGAATTAACAGAATCAAGAGTTCGACGTCATCGAATGGGATATATAAATTTAATATATCCTGTAGCACATGTTTGGTATATTAATAGCCGGCCTAACTTTTTAGCATTATTATTGGAAGTGGAAGATAGTGAAAAAACATTTAATACAGCATATACGTTATATTCTGAACGTTGTACTCGATGTGGTTATTTGAAACCAACAACTTCAACTATAGTTGACCTTTGGGATGAAAGAATTAAACGAATAAAATTAGCGTCGATTGCTTATTTTATTGCTGAAGATGAAATTTCATTTTATGGATTACATTGGGATTTACAACAATATCGATATTTTCGTTTAATAGGCGCAACAGATTATCCATTAAAACCTTATCCAAAACCACAAACTAGACGCTATAGTACACCAAAATATTTGTTAAGGGCTACGCCTAATTTTTTAATAGGTGCGCCATTAATTAAACGTGAATTAGAAAGATTAAATTTAAAGACAGAAATTTACAGAACACGTCTTTTTGTATCAGATTGTACCGAAACATTAAATAAAAAATCGCCCCATTATGAATTTTCACAGTGGTTTAGAAAATGGGAACAACAACGCTTATATAAATTAAGAGAACAAGCAATTAAAAGAATTAGAATTTTAGAAAATTTAGTTGGAACAGGTGCAAATCCAGCTTGGATGATCTTAACAATATTACCTGTAATTCCACCAGCTTTAAGACCCATGATTCAATTAGAAGGTGGTAGATTTGCTACCTCTGATTTAAATGAATTATATCGTAGAATAATTACAAGAAATAATAGATTATTACGATTATTAGAAATTGACGCTCCTCAATTAATTATTCGTAATGAAAAACGTATGTTACAAGAAGCAGTTGATACTTTAATCGATAATGGAAAAAGAGGTAAAATTGCTTTAAGTGCAAATAATCGTCCGTTAAAATCGTTGTCTGATATTATTAAAGGAAAATATGGACGTTTTCGTCAAAATTTATTAGGAAAACGTGTTGATTATTCGGGTCGTTCTGTTATTGTTGTTGGTCCTACTTTAAAATTAAATCAATGTGGTTTACCTTACGAAATGGCTTTAGAACTTTTTCAGCCGTTTATTATTCGGGAATTAATAAATCAAGGTTTAGCGAGTAATATGAAAATTGCTAAAAATTTAATACAGCAGAATGAATCTATTATTGACCCTGTTTTAGAAAAAGTATTAACAAATCATCCGATATTCTTAAATCGTGCGCCAACTTTGCATCGTTTAGGAATTCAAGCATTTGAACCCATTTTAATTCAAGGAAGGGCTATTAAACTTCATCCCTTAGTATGTTCTGCTTTTAATGCTGATTTTGATGGTGATCAAATGGCAGTCCATATTCCTTTATCATTAGAAGCTCAAGCAGAATGTTATATGTTAATGTTAGCCCCATATAATTTTTTGTCCCCTTCAAATGGTGAACCTATCATTATGCCTAGTCAAGATATGGTTCTAGGTTGTTACTATTTAACGGTTACAAATATTCCAAATTTATTAGGTGCTAATCATTACTTTTCTAGTTTGGAAGATGTAATTTTAGCTTATGATCAAAATAAATTAGAACTTCATACTTCGATATGGGTACGTTATGCTGGTGACTCTACTGAATCAACAAATATAAGTAATATCAAAAAATTAAATGATAATAGTTATATAGAATATTCTGAAAATTTACAAATTAGGAAAACGAAAGAAGGTGAAAAAATTGTTCAATATATTCAAACAACTACAGGACGAGTAATTTTAAATTATACAATTCAAAAAACTTTAAATTTTTTATAACTCTCAAACCTCTATGAAAAATTATATTTATCAAAATAATTTAATAGGCAAAAAACAATTACGCCAAATTCTTGGTTGGAGTTTTACTAACTATGATTCAATGCAAGCTTGTTCTTTAGCTGATGAATTAAAATATTTAGGATTTAAATATGCAACTATTGCTGGAATTTCTATTAGTATTGAGGATTTACGTGTTCCTTTTATTAAAAATTTAATGTTAGAAAAAGCTAATCAAGAGATTATCAATTCAGAAAAAATTTTTTTAAAAGGAAAAATTACTGAAGTTGAACGTTTTCAAAAAATTATTGATACATGGAGTTTAACTAGTGAATCTTTAAAGGATCAGGTTATTAATTATTTTAAAAAATATGATCCTTTAAATTCGGTTTACATTATGGCATTTTCAGGAGCACGTGGTAATTTATCACAAGTTCGTCAATTAGTTGGTATGCGTGGTCTTATGTCTGATCCAAGTGGTGAAATTATGAATTTACCTATTAAACAGAATTTTCGGGAAGGATTAACTATTACAGATTATTTAATGTCTGGTTACGGAGCAAGAAAAGGTATCGTTGATACAGCATTAAAAACAGCTAACTCTGGTTATTTAACACGTCGATTAATTGATGTCGCTCAAGATATTTTAATTCGTGAAAAAGATTGTCAAACAAATCAATCTATCTTAGTTCTTCAACCTGAGTTTTCCAAAAAAATAATTGGAAGAATCTTAAACAAATCTATTAAAGATCCAAAAACTTTGCAAATAATTGCAAAAAAGAATTCACAAATTACTCCTTTATTATTTGAGACCTTACAACAAAAAAAAATTCCTTATCTTTATTTGCGTTCGCCATTGACATGTAAATTATATAGAGCTGTTTGTCAACAATGTTATGGTTGGGATTTATCTACAGAAAATTTGGTAGATATCGGTGAAGCTGTTGGTATTTTGGCTGGTCAATCTATAGGTGAACCAGGAACCCAATTAACCATGCGTACTTTTCATACTGGGGGTATTTTCACATCTGAAGCCCGTCAACAAATTATTAGTCCTGTAAATGGTATTATTAGATTTTCTAAATTTTTAGAGACTATCGTCTTAAGAACAAATCGAGGTGAAGATGTTTTAGTAACAAAAAATTCAGGATCTTTAATTTTAATTCCAGATTCTTTTTCTCAATCTATAAGTAAAATTGAGCTTTCTCGAAATACTATTTTGTTTCCTAAACATAATCAATATATTCAGAAAGATACAGTTATTGGAGAATTAATTAATACGAATAAGCAATTAAAACGAGAAGTAAAACCTATTGTAGCGTATACATCTGGGGAAATTATCATTCCAAAATTAAAAACTAAAATAAACAGTTTAAATAATAATAAACTTTTATGGTTACTTTCTGGTGAGCTTTATAATAGTCCTAAAAATTCTTATATAAATTTTTATTCAGATTATAAATTGAATAAAGAAAGTTACATTTTTCGAACAAAAATAGTAAATTCCTATTCAGGTTTTGTTAAGTATAAAAATTCAAAAAAAAGTTTGTATGAACGCCAAATAATTTTACAAAATACAAATTATTCTTTATTTAATTCAAATCTTCAACATCTCGCAAAAAATATAAGTAATTTTGGGAGTATTTTAAATTTTAATAAACGTAAATATTTCTTAAATACTACTATTAAAAATTTCAAAATCTATTTGAAAGCGACTAGAAAACAAAAATTTGCAAAATTAATTACAAATTTCTATCGAACTAAAACAGGAGGGACTATTTTTTATGATTGGAGAAATATTAGTAGAGTTAATAATGTAAAAGATAAAATTTATTTTTATAATAATGATTATGAATTATTACTAGATAAAGAAAATAGTAAAAAATCAAAAACAAATTTTAAAAACAATGAGCTTGATCTTCAATTCGATGGTAAAAAACTTGAGACTGATTTTGAGAGTAGTTATTCCAAAAATTATTATCGTACTTTAGTTTGGTTAGAAGAAGAAACTCATCATGTAAATTGTGAACCAAATGTTTTATTAGTTAAAAATGGTGATTTTATTTCTGAAGGATTTGAAATTACTCCGGATCAATTTTCAAAAAACTCAGGTTTAGTATTAACAAATCAAAAAAATAATATTATTCAAACAGTAATTATTAAATCAGGTTTAATATATGAAGGAAAGAAAATTTCTAACAAAGTTAAATCAAAAAAAATTACAGCAAAATCAAAAAAACTTTTTTTTCCTGGAGAACAAATATTTTCAACCATACATATAAATGTTCCTTCGTTATGTGAACAAATCGCTGGAAGAAATGGGGCTCAATTATTAATACGGCCTATTAAACTTTATGAATTTCCTTGTATTCAAAAAATAGAAAACGTTTTTAAAAATCAAATCTTAATTGAAGAAAAATTAAAATTTGGGACAAATACACATTTTGTTTATCAATCAAATCAGAAAATTCAAACTAACCATTCTTTAAATTTAGTGACTGAGTTTTTATATTTAAAAATTTATCCATCGTTTTTAAAAGAATTAACTATTGAATTAAAAAATAATAAAATTCAAAATTCTGTAACTTTTAACACGGTTAATAAATTAAATTTAAACAATTATGTTTCCCCAACTCTTAAATATAAAAATTTAATATCATGCCTTCTAATTCAAAATAATCAATTTATTGATATTTATACAACGTTGGTTTATTTAGAGTCTACGACTAATAAACCGTTAGAGATTGTAAAAGTAAAAGTGAATCAGCAAGACATTAAACAAATTTTATTAATCTCAAATGAAAACTGTATCACTATAGAAAAAACTAAACTTCCGACAAAAAAAATTAATGATTTTATTATAAATAGTACTAATACTAATCACGTAGGAAAAATTATAATTGATAATGATAAATTTTTCACTATTCAAAAAGGACGTCCATACTTTTTTCCTAAATGTAAAACTGAAGAATTAAATACACAAAGTAATTTACAGTACAAAACCATTCCTTCAAAAAGAATTTCTAATAAAATTAAAACGAATCGAAAATTATTTTTAAATCATTATGATAGATTAAAAATATTAGTTGAAACAAATCCTAAAGTATCTAGTGATAATTTGTCAAATTGGGAAACTATTACAAATAATTTTGAGTTTTCATTAAAAATTAAATTTTCGAAAATGTTTTTGAAAAGAAATGGCAAATTATATAGTTGTATGATTCCAAGATTTTTAAAACAATTTACAATTGGTATAAAACCAAATCAAAAAGTAAAATCGTCGTTAATAGATTCTAATTTATTTAATTATCCTAAAATAACTTCTTTAAAATTAGATCGTACTTTATTAATTCGTAATTCTGAAATTGATTTATTAAATTCAAAACATCCTCGTTTGACATTTGTTAAATTTATGGAATATCCATTTACAAAATCAACAAAATCTATAGGCTTATATTCTATCACCGAAGATTTATTTGAACAAGAATTAAACAGTGTTTTTTGTCAAAATAATCAATTTTTAGAAGATGGAGATACGATTGGATTATTAAATCTTGAAAAAGAAATAACAGGAGATATTGTTCAAGGTTTACCTAGAATTGAAGAAATTTTAGAAGCGAGAAAAAAAAATCAAGTTATTAAACGAATTCCTATTAGTCAAAAAAAAGGACTATTAGCTCAACGAACAAGTTTAGACGAAAATTTTGAATTCCATAAATTAGGTACACCTATTAGAGAAAATGAAAAAATTAATCCCCATAAATTAATAAAAGTTTATTTTAATTATTATGGTTTTCTAAAACCATTTTTCTGTGATACAGAAAAATCAGTTAAATATGTAAGATTACTAAATAATTTTGAAGGGAACTATAAAAGTTTTAAAAAAGTTCAATCTTTTATTTTAAACTCTGTTCAAGGTGTTTATGAATCACAAGGTGTTACAATCAATGATAAACATATTGAAGTAATTATTAAACAAATGACAACAAAAGTATTAATTACTGATGAAGGAGATACTCCTTTATTAAAACGTGAAGTAATTGATTTATATCATATTCAATATATAAATAAAATTGTTGAAAAAGAGCAAAAACAACCGGCTTATTATTTACCTTTATTATTTGGAATTACTAGAGCAGCATTAAATAATCCAAGTTTTATTTCTGCTGCAAGTTTTCAAGAAACGACAAAAGTATTGACAAAAGCTGCAATTGAAGGTCGCATAGATTGGTTACGTGGTTTAAAAGAAAATATTATTATTGGTCATTTAATTCCCTCTGGAACTGGTTCTCGGAATTTTAAAACTAGTTTTAAAAAACCAGCTTTATTAGAAATAAAAGAACTTTCTATTTAAAAAATGTTTCAAATTTATCTAGTTTTAATAGGTTTGTAGACAATTTAGTTTATTTTTGTTACAATTGAAATAAATAAAATAAAACATAATCTTTATGTCTAATATAAGTTTATCACAATTATTAGAAGCCGGAGTACATTTTGGGCACAAATCTTATCGTTGGAATCCTAAAATGTTTCCTTATATTTATAGTGAAGTAAATAATATTCATATTTTAGATTTAGTTCAATCTGCTAGCTTATTAAATGAAGCAACAAATTATTTAAATAAGTTAGCTAGTGAAGGAAAAACTTTTCTTTTTATAGGAACTAAACGTCAAGCAAGTACTTTAATAGCTCAAGAAGCAAAACGTTGTAATTCATATTATGTAAATTATCGTTGGCTTGGTGGTATGTTAACAAATTGGTCAACACTAAAAGAAAGAATTAATAGGTTAAAAAGTTTAGAACAACAAGAAGCTGACAATACATTTGATTTATTAACAAAAAAAGAAGCTTCATTAAGACGAAAAGAACTAGATAAATTAAGAAATCATTTAGATGGAATTAAAGATATGCAGCAATTACCTGATGTTGCTATTATTATTGATCAAAAACGAGAGATGACTGCTATTAGAGAATGTCGTAAATTAGGAATTCCTATTGTTTCTATTTTAGATACAAATTGTGATCCGGATTTAGTTGATATTCCAATTCCTGGGAATGATGATGCAGTTCGTTCAATTAAGTTAATTCTTAAAACTCTTACTGATAGCATAATAAATGGTAAATCAAAACTTGAAGTAATCTAATAATATATTAGATTACTTCAAGTTTTGATTTACCATTTATTATATTAAAGTTTTTTCTATTTAATTTAAAAAAATTTTTTTTATTTTTCTATTCCATTTTTATGTTTTAAAAATGGAATAGAAAATATCAATTTATTTACTTTGAGCAAAAATAGCTTTTGACTCAGCTATACATTCTTTTAATGAAGCTTCAGCTTCATCTGTAAATTGATTAGTACTAGTAACAATTCCAATATATGGCTTTTGTGATGTTGCTAAGAATTTTAATAAAGTAGCACAATATTTTTTAACAGAATCTACAGATAAATCATCTAAATATCCATTAATACCTGTATAAATTAAAGCAACTTGTTCTGCTACTGATAATGGAGAGTTTTGTGGTTGTTTTAAAACTTCACGTAACCGTGTACCACGAGCTAATTGTTTTTGTGTCGCTTCATCTAAATCAGATGCAAATTGTGAAAACGCTTCTAATTCAGCAAATTGGGCTAACTCAAGTTTTAATTTACCCGCTACTTTTTTCATAGCTTTTGTTTGTGCTGCAGAACCTACACGTGATACAGAAATCCCTACGTTAATAGCTGGACGAATACCCGAGTTGAATAAATCATTCGATAAGAAAATTTGTCCATCAGTAATTGAAATTACATTTGTTGGGATATATGCAGATACATCACTTGCTTGTGTTTCAATAATTGGTAATGCAGTCATACTACCACCACCTAATGCATCACTTAATTTAGCAGCACGCTCTAATAAACGTGAGTGTAAGTAGAAAACATCACCAGGATATGCTTCACGTCCTGGAGGACGACGTAATAATAATGACATTTGACGGTAAGCCATTGCTTGTTTTGTTAAATCATCATAAATTACTAATGTAGCTTTACCTTGATACATAAAGTATTCAGCGATACACGCACCTGCATATGGCGCAATGTATTGTAAAGTTGCCGCATCATTGGCACTAGCAGAAACGATACATGTATATGACATTGCACCTTTTTCTTCTAAAACATTAACAACTTGAGCTATTGTAGATGCTTTTTGACCTATACCTACATATACACAAACTACATTTTCTGTTTTTTGATTAATGATTGTATCAACAGCAATAGATGTTTTACCTGTTTGACGATCTCCAATAATTAATTCACGTTGGCCACGACCAATTGGAATCATAGCATCAATAGAAGTAATACCTGTTTGTAAAGGTTCACAAACCGATTTACGACTAATAATACCTGGTGCCATTGCTTCTAATAAACGACTTTCATTTGAACTAATATCACCTTTACCATCAATAGGTTCACCTAACGGATTAATAACACGTCCTAAGAAATTATCACCTACAGGAATTTGAGCAATTCGACCTGTTGATTTAACTACACCACCTTCTAAAATTTGACGGCCATTACCCATTAAAACAACCCCTACGTTGTCATTTTCTAGGTTTAATGCAATACCAATGGTTTTATCTTCAAATTCTAAAAGCTCACCACTCATAGCTTGATCAAGACCATATACACGGGCGATACCATCACCAACTTGTAAAACAGTACCTACATTTTCAATTTTTACATCCTGATCATATTTTTCAATTTGTTCACGGATAATACTACTAATTTCGTCTGGACGAATTTTTATCATTGTATTATATTTGAGGTTAAAAAATTAATAAAAGATTTTATTTATAATTAAATTTCTAAAACAGTATCTAATTGTTTTGCTAGTAGATTTAATTTATTTTTTACTGAATAATCAACTATTTTACCTTGATTTTTAATCAAGAAACCACCAATTAAACTTTCATCAGTGCTAAATTGAATCATAATTCGACTTTGTTTAGCGATTGATTTAATTTTTTTGATTAAACGTGTTCGTTGACCATTTGAAAGATCTTTAGCTGAAACGATTTGGAATGCTCTAGAATTTGCTGTTTTATATACTAACTCTAAATAGCTAAAGATTATTGTCGGTAATAAATTGATACGATTTCGTTTGATTAAAGTAGTTAGAAACTGTAAAGTTTCTTGGTTCATTTTTTTTCCTACTACTTTAATTAAAATCTCTTGTTTAGCTTGAGCGCTAACTACAGGATTTTGTAGACATTTAAATAATTCCCGAGATTTAAATAATAAACCTTGAATATTTTGGATATCTGAAGTTACTTCAAATAGAGTTCCTGTCTCTTTAACAAAATCAAAAAGTGCGCGAGCATATGGAGCAGCGACTTTTAATGCTAATGGATTTTTACTCATGTTTATTAAGGTAATTCTAATGTTCGAATAGTATTATTAATTAATTTAGCTGCAGCTTTGTCTTGTGCAAATGTTTCTTTTACACGACTAACAGTTCGAGTTAATACTAATGAAGTAATTTGTTCTTTAATTTCAAAGAAAATTCGTCTTTCTTTTGATTTAAAAGCTAATATTGCACGCTCAAAACGAGATTTTAAGTCATTTCGTGCTTCAACAGCATCTGCTTTAAGCATAACTTTCTTTGTATTTAATGTTTCAGATTTAATCTCGCTAATTACTACATGAGCTTGATTTAATTGTTTTTGTGCTTCTGTTAGTCGTTTTTGTGCTTCGTTTAATCTATTTTCAGCATCTTGAACATTTTGAACAATAGTTGATTTTCTTTCTTCTAATATAGAACCTAAAAAATCTTTACCAGTATAGATTAAAATACCAGCTAACACAAGAATGTTAAATAAACCACTTCCTAAAATATCGGGATTAAAACTAATGCCTTCTTCTTCGGCAATTAAAGTAAAAATTTGATCAAAATTTTCCATATTTTCGAGTTTGTGTATAAACTGTTCATTTATAAAAAGGAAAATTACTTTTAGCAAAAAATTCTTAAATTGATAATTTTGCGTTAATATCACTACATAATGATTGAACACTTGCTTCTAAATTATTAAGAGCTAAAGTTTTTCTATTCTCAAAATCATTTGTAATTGTATCTAATAAATTATCAAGATATTTTTGTGAAATATTGATTTCTAAATCTAAAATTTCTTGGTGAATTTTTTGGGAATTTGTAATTTCTAATTGTGCTTCTTTACGAACACTTGCTAACTCCTCTTCATATTGAGCTGTCAGATTATTAGCTTCTGCAAGTAATTCTGATGCTTTACCAAGATTTGTTAAGATATATTCTTTTCGTTCTTCAATAATTGTAAGTAGTGGATTATATAGAACGATATTTAAGATAACCATCAATAACAAAAATTGAATTGCAACTAATGGTAAAGTTGCATCTATATCAAATAATCCCCCTGGACCCTCTACTTCTGAACTTAAAATTAATGTTGAAAAATTAATCATATAAAATCTATATGCTATACTATAGAATTAAAAAATAGAATAGATACAGAATTTTATTGTATCTATTCCTTATTTGTTTTAAAAGTTTAAATTAGAAAATTAGCTGTTAAAAGGGTTAGCAAATAATAATGCTAATGCAACTACTAAACCATAGATAGTTAATGCTTCCATGAATGCTAAACTTAATAATAAAGTACCACGAATTTTGCTTTCAGCTTCAGGTTGACGTGCAATACCTTCAACTGCTTGACCAGCAGCATTACCTTGGCCAATACCAGGACCAATCGCAGATAAACCAATAGATAAACCAGCAGCGATAACTGAAGCAGCAGAAATGATAGAATCCATAATAAATTTTACAAATTAAAAATATATAAATTTTAAAACACTCTTAACTTTTTTACTATTCAAGAGCTTCAGCAATATATGCTGCAGCTAAAGTTGAAAAAATTAAAGCTTGAACTGAACCAGCAAAAATACCTAAGATCATAATTGGTAATGGTATAACTAACGGAACTAACGATGTTAATACTGTTACAGTTAATTCATCTGCTAAAATATTTCCAAATAATCGAAAACTTAATGATAAAGGTTTCGTAAAATCTTCTAGAATGTTAATTGGTAAAAGAAGTGGAATTGGTTGAATATATCTTTTGAAATATCCTAAACCTTTTTTACTGAACCCTGCATAAAAATAGGCAAACGATGTTAATAAAGCTAATGCAACTGTTGTATTAATATCGTTTGTTGGTGCAGCAAGTTCTCCTTCTGGTAGTTCTATTAACTTCCAAGGAATAAGTGCTCCTGCCCAATTACAACCAAAAATAAAGAAGAATAATGTTCCGATGAACGGTATCCATTCTTTATAAAAGCTTTCACCTAATTGATCTCTGGCAATATCAGTTACAAAATCTACAGCTGATTCCATAAAGTTTTGAAAACCTGTAGGAATTCGCTCAATATTTCTTGTACCTAGAACAGCTAATAATAATAAAATGATTATTACAAACCATATTACTAATAAAACTTGACCATGTGCTAGAAATCCAGCAATGTTCCAGTAAAAGTGTTTACCAACTTCTGCTTCCGCTAATAATGTAAACATATTTGAATTAAAAATTTCTGGGTACATATAATCTAATTAATTGAAGAAATTACCCAATATTAAAAAAAATAAAGGAACGCCTGATATTATATAAATTTATTTCGTTATTTAGGTATATTTTTATAAAAAAGCTCTAAATTTTAGACCTTTTCATATCATTTCAACCATTCGTAACCTTTCTCTTCTAATTCTTTAGCTAATTCTGCTGATCCTGTTTTAATAATTTTTCCATTTTGCATAACGTGTACATAAGTCGGCTTTATATAATCTAACAATCTTTGATAATGAGTAATTAAAATAATTCCTTTATCTTTTGTCATAAAAGTATTAATTCCATTTGAAATAATTTTTAATGCATCTATATCTAAACCTGAATCAGTTTCATCTAAGATACAAATATCTGAATCTAATAAAACCATTTGTAAAATTTCATTTCGTTTTTTTTCACCACCCGAAAAGCCTTCATTTACATTTCTATTTAAAAATTGTGGTGACATTTTAACTAGTTCCATTTTTTTCATAATAATTCCTAAAAATTCAATCGGGTCTACTTCAGGTAAGCTAAAAAATCGTTGCTTTGCATTATAAGATAACCTTAAAAAATCTTCGTTACTTACTCCTGGAATTTCAATAGGGTATTGAAAAGCCAGAAAAATACCTAAATGAGACCGTTCTTCTGGACTTAAGTCAATAATGCTATCTCCTTTAAACAATATATCACCCTCTAAAATGGAATAAGCGGGATGACCTGCTACTACCTTAGAGAAAGTACTTTTTCCAGATCCATTTGGTCCCATAATCGCATGAATTTCACCTTTTTGTATTTTTAAATTTAATTCATTAAGGATCGTGTTATTTTCAATAGCTACTTTTAAATTTTTTATTTCTAATAATAAATTGTTTTCAGTCATTACCCTACACTTCCCTCTAATTTTAAACTTAATAATTTATCTGCTTCAGCTGCGAATTCTAAAGGTAATTTTTTAAACACTTCTTTACAGAATCCGCTTATCATTAATTCTATAGCTTTTTCTAAACTAATACCTCGTTGTAAAAAGTAAAAGATTTGTTCTTCTCCTATTTTTGATGTTGAAGCTTCATGTTCAATTCGTGTTGTTGAATTTTGAACAGAAATTATTGGGAATGTATTAGCGTTAGAACAATTACCGATTAATAACGAATCACATTGTGAATAATTTCTAGCATTTAAAGCTTTATCTGTCATTTGAACTAAACCTCTGTAACTATTTTTTGAATTTCCTGCAGAGATACCTTTTGAAATAATTCGACTTTTGCTTAATTTTCCTATATGTAACATTTTTGTTCCTGTATCTGCTTGCTGATAATTATTTGTAAGTGCTACCGAATAAAATTCTCCTTGTGAATTTTCTCCAACTAATAGGCAACTTGGGTATTTCCATGTAATTGATGATCCTGTTTCAACTTGAGTCCATGAAATTTGAGAATTGTTACCTATACAAAGGCCTCGTTTTGTTACAAAATTATAGATACCCCCTTTTCCAGATTTATTTCCTGAGTACCAATTTTGAACAGTTGAATATTTAATAATTGCGTTTTCTAGAGCAATTAATTCAACAATTGCTGCATGTAATTGATTATTATCATATTGAGGAGCTGTACATCCTTCTAAATAATTAACTTCACTATTTTTATCAGCAATAATTAAAGTTCGTTCAAATTGTCCAGATGTTTGATCATTTATTCTAAAATAAGTAGATAGATCTATTGGACATTTCACATTTTCAGGAATGTAACAAAAAGACCCATCGGTAAAAACAGCGGAATTTAAAGCAGAAAAGTAATTGTCGCCAATTGGGACTACTGAACCCATATATTTTTCAATCATATCTGGATATTCTTGAATTGCTTCTGAAATAGAAGAAAATATAATATTATATTCACTTAATTCTTGTTGGAAGGTTGTTCCAATTGAAACGCTATCAAAAACAATATCTAAAGCTACATTCGCTAATCTTTTTTGTTCATTTAAAGATATTCCTAATTTTTCAAATGTTTTTAAAAGTTCAGAATCGACTTCATTTAAATCTTTTAATTTTTTTTTTGACTTTGGAGCCGAATAGTATACGATATTTTGAAAATCTATTTCAGGAAATTTTAAATATCCCCATTCAGGTGAATTCATTAATTTCCATTTTTTATATGCCTTTAATCGGAATTTAAGTAGAAATTCAGGTTCTTTTTTTTTTGTTGAAATTAGTTTGATAGTTTTTTCATTTAAACCTTTTTCAATAATGTCTTTTTCAATTTTAGTTGAAAATCCATATTCATATGTTTTATTAACTAGTTTTTTTAGATTGCTATTTATTATTTTATTTGATTGATTAATCATAACTATGTTATCAAAATATATATTTTGTTCTTAATTTAAGATTTTCTATTTACGTCGTATTATACAGTTTTTTTAAGAATAATATAGTCTCAAAGTTTTCTTTTTAAAGTATTCTTAAAAGTTATAGCTAACTAAACAATTAGTATAAAAGTTGAGTTATTTAAAACTGTTATAATTATATACAAGGTTGCTCTTAATCACTCAACCGATAGAACTAATTAAATTTTAGTTAGTTAAATATCTATTATATATTGCCTTTTTATTTTTAAGGAGAAATCAATGTCTCAATCTGTATCAGAACGGACTCGAATCAAAAGTGTCCGTTACGAATCTGGTGTAATCCCTTACGCTAAAATGGGTTACTGGGATGCTTCATACGCTGTAAAAAATACTGATGTATTAGCATTATTCCGTATTACTCCACAACCAGGTGTAGATCCAGTAGAAGCTGCTGCTGCTGTAGCAGGTGAATCTTCAACAGCAACATGGACTGTTGTATGGACAGATTTATTAACAGCTTGTGAGCGCTACCGTGCTAAAGCTTACCGTGTAGATCCAGTTCCAAATGCAAGTGACCAATACTTCGCTTTCATCGCTTACGAATGTGATTTATTTGAAGAAGGTTCATTAGCTAACTTAACAGCTTCTATTATCGGTAACGTATTTGGTTTCAAAGCTGTATCTGCTTTACGTTTAGAAGATATGCGTATTCCTCACTCATACTTAAAAACGTTCCAAGGTCCTGCTACAGGTATCGTTGTAGAACGTGAACGTTTAAACAAATATGGTGTTCCTTTATTAGGTGCGACTGTAAAACCAAAATTAGGTTTATCAGGTAAAAACTACGGTCGTGTAGTATATGAAGGTTTAAAAGGTGGTTTAGACTTCTTAAAAGATGATGAAAACATTAACTCTCAACCATTTATGCGTTGGAGAGAGCGTTTCTTATACTGTATGGAAGGTATTAACCGTGCGTCAGCTGCAACAGGTGAAGTTAAAGGTTCTTACTTAAACGTTACTGCATCTACTATGGAAGAACTTTACAAACGTGCTAACTACGCTAAAGCTGTAGGTTCTGTAATCATCATGATCGATTTAGTATTAGGTTACACAGCTATTCAAAGTGCTGCTATCTGGTCTCGTGAAAATGATATGGTATTACACTTACACCGTGCAGGTAACTCAACTTACGCTCGTCAAAAAAATCACGGTATTAACTTCCGTGTAATTTGTAAATGGATGCGTATGTCTGGTGTTGACCACATCCACGCTGGTACAGTTGTAGGTAAATTAGAAGGTGATCCTTTAATGATTAAAGGTTTCTACGATGTATTACGTTTAATGACTTTAAGTGTGAACTTACCTTACGGTATTTTCTTTGAAATGGATTGGGCTTCTTTACGTAAGTGTATGCCAGTAGCTTCTGGTGGTATCCACTGTGGTCAAATGCACCAATTAGTTCACTATTTAGGTGATGACGTTGTATTACAATTCGGTGGTGGTACAATTGGTCACCCTGATGGTATCCAAGCTGGTGCGACAGCTAACCGTGTAGCTTTAGAAGCTATGATTTTAGCTCGTAACGAAGGTGCTGATTACTTTAACCAACAAGTAGGTCCTGCTATTTTACGTGAAGCTGCTAAAACATGTGGTCCACTACAAACAGCTTTAGACTTATGGAAAGATATCAGTTTCAACTACACATCTACAGATACAGCTGATTTCGCTGTAACTACAACAGCAAACGTATAATAATTTACTTTTACAAAAATTAAGGAGTATTTGAATAGTGAGACTTACACAAGGTTGCTTCTCTTTCTTACCAGATTTAACAAATGCACAAATTGAGAAACAAGTTGCTTATGCTATGAGCAAAGGCTGGGCAATGAACGTTGAATGGACAGATGATCCACATCCACGTAACAGTTACTGGGAATTATGGGGTTTACCATTATTCGATATTAAAGATCCAGCATCTGTAATGTTCGAATTAAATGAAGCACGTAAATCATGTGCTTCTGGTTACATCCGTGTTAACGCGTTTGATGCTAGCTACGGTACTGAAAGTTGTTCTATGTCTTTCATCGTTAACCGTCCAGTTAACGAACCTGGTTTCTACTTAGAACGCCAAGAAGGTCCAGCTCGTCAAATCCACTACACAATCAAGAGCTACAGTGTTCAAGCGAATCCTGAAGGTGGTCGTTACTAATTAAAATAGTAGCAGCCTAGCTTAAAAGTATTACTTATTTTAGAATAAGTAATACTTTTAACATTAATATACTTTCAATATTTTTAAATCAAACTTTTTAGAAAAAATATTTTAGTTTACGGAATCCTCAATTTTATACGACTACAACGAGGTATTTATGTTAACTTTGTTAATTAATAATTTTTTTTTGTAAAATTTATGTAATAACTTATAAACGAAAAGCAAATTGAGAATGTTAATTTGTATATTTTTAAATTAATAAATAAAAAATAATACGATTGAATATTTTCTATAAAAACAAAGTTGTTTTTATAGAAAATAGATTCTTTATTTGTAAATAAACCTCTAAAAATACTATCAGGTTTTATTTTAGGCTACTTTAGTTGGTAAAACTGTATAGTTACGAACAAGTTCTCTAAACTCTTCTCCATCTAAAGTTTCCATATCTAATAATTTTTCTACTATTAGATCTATGATAACTCGATTATCTAAAATTATTTTTTTAGCAACATTTTCACAATGATTAATTATTTTACATACTTCACTATCAATTCTATCAGCTAGTTTATCGTCATAATCAGCAGGGCTTTCATCATTTTCAAGAGCAATTGGGCCAATATTTGACATTCCATATCTTGTTACCATTTGTCTAGCAATGTTAGTAACTTGTTGTAAATCATTGCTTGCTCCTGTTGTAACTTCTGTATTACCAAATACTATTTGTTCTGTTACACGACCAGCTAATGTCATAATAATTCTAGCAAGTAATTGTGATCGTGAAAGTAAACCTTGTTCTTCATTTGGTGTAAACCATGTTAGGCCTTTTGCGCCTCCTCTTGGAATTAAAGTTATTTTTTCTACGTCATCATGTCCTTCTAAAACTGAACCAGCGATCGCATGTCCTACTTCATGATATGCTATTAATCGTTTATTTTTTGTATCTTCCATACTTGTTCCAGCGATACCACCAATAATACGATCAGCAGCTTCATTTACTTCATTTTTTGTAATTATTTGCTTTTTATAACGTGTGGCTAATATTGCAGCTTCATTTAATAAGTTTGCTAAATCTGCTCCTGAGAAACCTGGTGTACGATTTGCTAACTGAACTAATGAAACATCTTCTGCTAATGGTTTATTTTTTGCATGTACTTTTAATATACCAATTCTACCTAAACGGTCAGGCAAACCTACAGTAATTCGACGATCAAATCTTCCAGGTCTTAGTAATGCTGCATCTAATATATCTACTCGGTTTGTGGCACCAACTACAATAACACCTTTATTTTCTTTAAAACCATCCATTTCTGTTAAAAGTTGGTTTAAAGTTTGTTCACGTTCATCGTTTCCACCACCAATTCCAGACCCACGTTCACGACCAACAGCATCAATTTCATCAATAAAGACTATACATGGGGCATTTTCAGATGCTTTATTAAATAAATCACGAATTCGAGCAGCACCAATACCAATAAACATTTCCACAAATTCTGAACCCGCTACACTGAAAAATGGAACATTCGCTTCATTAGCTATAGCTTTTGCTAATAAAGTTTTACCGGTACCAGGAGGTCCTACCAATAGCACACCTTTAGGTATTTTAGCACCAACTCGAGTATATCTATCAGGTTCTTTTAAAAATGAAACAATTTCTTCAAATTCTGCTTTTGCTTCATCAATACCTGCAATATCATTAAATGTAATTCCAGTTTCTGGACGTGGATCAAATCTTGCAGGTGATTTTCCTATATTCATAGGTGATGATCCTGAATTTTGAGAGAAATTATCTGAATTTTGGAAGAAAAATATTAAACCACTTATAAAAATTAATGGTAATAATAAATTACTTGCAATAGTTATAAATACGTTTTTAGTCGGTGCCGGATGTGCATCAAAATCTATATTGTATTCTTTTAACTTTTGAATTAGTTGTGAAGCACCTATAGGAATTTCAACTCTAATAGCTTGGGGGCGGTTTCCTAGTTCAGGACTAGAAGCTTGAACAATTGCATTTCTACTGTTATCATATAGATCTACTTGTTTAACCCATCCCATCTCTAAATATTCTAAGAAACGACCGTAAGTCATTCTTGAACTACTAACATTTGTGTTTATTTCTAATTTTTCATTTTGGGCTTGTCCTTGAATATATTCTCCTGATGTTATTAAATTAACACCAAAAATAAGACATGCAATGGCAAATATCCCTATTAGGATTTTTTGTATAAAATTTCGATCCATTTTTCTTATTTAGTTAAAATAATAGTTATTTTAGTAATTAAATCTTGTAATTAGAATAATAACAAATAATAAAGAAAGAATCCAACTTTTATTAAATTTTTATCGAATAAATCTATTATAAAGATTATATTATCTAATAAAAATATCTTATAGATTATAATTTTTATGGTTAGTCGTGGATCAAAAGTTCGTATTTTAAGACCAGAGTCTTATTGGTATAACCAAGTAGGTACTGTAGCTACCGTGGATCAAAGTGGAATTCGTTATCCTGTTGTTGTTCGTTTTGAAAGTGTTAATTATAGTGGAACAAATACTAATAATTTTGCTCTTGATGAATTAGTTGAAGTTAAAGAGAACTAATTTCAATTAAAAGAATTAAAAAGGTAGATTAATTGAAAATTATTTGCTCTACCTTTTTTTATATGATATTATTTTTTTGTTAAAATTCTGATAGTTTAAAGAAAACTTTATGGTCAGTTCTTTACAAGTTGGAAAATTAGCTCCAAATTTTTTAACCATTGGAGTTTACAAAAATCAGTTGGGTAAAATTAGATTATCTGATTACAGAGGAAAAAAATATGTGATTCTTGTTTTTTATCCAGCAAATTTTACATCTCTTTCAGTTACAGAGTTAATTGGATTAAATAATCGAATTTCTGAATTTAAAAAATTATCTGCACAAATACTTGCAATATCTATGGATAGCCCATTTTCACATTTGCAATTTCTGTTAGCAACGCGATATCAAAATGGTTTAAAAGAATTAGATTACCCATTAATTTCTGACTTAACTCAAAAAATAACTACTAATTATCAATTATTAACAGAAGACGGACTTGCGTTTCCGGGTCTATTTATTATTGACAAGGAGGGAATCATTCAATACTATACTGTAAATAATTTATTATGTGGAAGAAATGTTAACGAAATTCTTCGAGTTTTACGATCAATTCAATATGTAAAAGAAAATCCTGGACAAATTTGTCCGGTTGAATAGTATTAAATTGGACAAATTTCGATTTTAATTCTAACAAATCAAAAAATTATATAAAAAATTCTTAATGTTAAAAATTTATGCCTAAATTAAAAACAAGGAAAGCAGCAGCAAAACGCTATAAAATTACAGGAAATAATACATTTTTACGTCGACATGCTTATAAAGGTCATTTACTGATGAAAAAATCTAATCGTCAGAAAAGAAAATTGTCTCAAGTAATTAATGTTAATCGAAGTGATACAAATGCTATCAAATTAATGTTACCTTATTATTAAATCTTTAAAAAATCATAAATTAATTATAAATAAAAAATCTAATGGTTAGAGTTAAACGTGGTAATGTTGCACGTAAACGTCGTAATAAAATTTTAACAATTGCAAGTGGTTATAGAGGGGCTCATTCTGCTATTTTTAGAGTAGCAAATCAACAAGTTATGAAAGCATTAAAATATGCTTATGTTAATCGTAAACAAAAGAAACGTATTTTCCGAAGAGTTTGGATTTCACGAATAAATGCTGCTTCAAGAATTGAAGGTCTTACTTATAGTCATGTTATCCATAAATTAAATGTTGCAAAAATAGGCTTAAATCGAAAAATGTTATCGCAAATTGCTATTTTAGATAATTCTACATTTTCAAAAATTTTAAATTTTGATTAAATGCAGTGTGAATATCTCATTTTTTCTTCTAATTTATACTGTAATTTAGAATTATAAATTATGAGTGATGATTTAGAAAAATTATTTGAAAAACTACCTTTTTTTCTCTATGACCATTTGGTTCGTCATATGTATGCGGATCAACTTATAGAAATTGTTCTTGATTTGGGTCGAAGACCGGAAGCACGATTTCCTACAGGACCTGAGTATTTATCACAGAAGGTTATATCTTGGCAAGATTTAGACTATACTACTAAGCGAATAAGTAAATTTAGTACTGAAAATCGTGCAGGTATTGAAAGAACTTTACATAGAATAAGTTGTATTAGGAATCGTCAGTTTTTAATTACAGGGTTAACGTGTCGTGTTGGTCGTTCAATATTTGGAGCTATTTCTGTGATTAGAGATTTACTTGAGTCAGGTCAATCCATTTTAATATTAGGAAAACCCGGTGTAGGTAAAACAACTATTATTCGAGAAATTGGGCGAGTTTTAGCTGATGAAATGGAAAAACGAGTGGTTGTTATTGATACATCAAATGAAATTGCAGGTGAAAGTGATATTCCTCATTCGGGTATTGGTCGTGCTCGACGAATGCAAGTAGCTAAAACTGAACTGCAACATCAAGTTATGATTGAAGCTGTTGAAAATCATATGCCTCAAGTAATTATTATTGATGAAATTGGTACCGAATTGGAGGTTTTAGCTGCAAGAACGATTGCAGAAAAAGGTGTTCAATTAGTAGGTACTACGCATGGAAACTGTTTGCAAAATTTAATTAAAAATCCTCCTTTAGCTGATTTAATTGGAGGAATTCAATATGTAACGCTGAGTGATGATGAAGCGAAACGCAGAAAAACTCAAAAAACAGTGTTAGAACGGAAAGCTTATCCGGCTTTTGAAATATTGATCGAAATAAATCAACAGAATTCTTGGACAATTCATGAAGATGTAAAAACTTCTATTGATCTCCTATTGCGTGGTGACAGTTTTATGGAACAAATTAGACTATTTTCATTGCCAGAAAAAATTAAAATCCTTAGTGAGCGAACTCAACCCCAATATGGGTCTTTATTAAATAATCAAACTTTTTCTCCAACTTTAACTTGGTCTTCTGTAAATGCTTTGAAGCATCAAAATTCATTAAAGTTAAAAACAAAATTATTAATAATTTATCCTTATTCAATTTCAAATAATTTATTAAAAGAAGTTCTTCTAAGAATGGGAATTAATTTTATCTTAACTAATGAAGTTAAAAAAGCAAGTCTTATATTAGGATTAAAAAAACATTTAAACAAAAATATAAGTTTGACTCAAATCGCTACTAAATGTAACATTCCGATTTATAGTTTTAATTCTATAAGTTATTATCAATTAGTAAGATTATTTTCAAAAATTAGTTATTAGTTATCTATTTGAATATGAGTTTTCAATATAGGATTATACATTAAATTCTTGTAAAACTAAAAAAATTAAATTAAAGTACTACTTTAATTTAATTTTTTTATTCAATGTATTAAAAAATTTTTAGAAACATTTTTAAGTAGAGGTTGAAATAGTATAAATTTTTTGAAAACTTAGAAAATCTATTCAAAATTTTTTGCTAAAATACAAACTTGTTTTCTTTCTGAAATTGTGTTAATTTTAGTTGTTCGATTACCATAAATATTATTTTCGGGATATAGCTCAGCTTGGTAGAGCACCTGCTTTGGGAGCAGGGGGTCGTAGGTTCAAATCCTACTATCCCGACTAATTTGCTAGAAATAGATCAAAGTTGAGATACTTGACGTAAGATTTGGTCTCTAATATAATGGTTACTGTGCCTTTATAAATTTAATTTAAAGATATTCTTATGACAATTCGAGAACGGTTGTTAGAATTACGAGAGGAATTTTTTAATTTTGTGGCTTTTAGTTTTCAAAAATTAGCTGGTATTTTCGGATTTCCAGATAATCCAGGTATGTTATTAACTCCCTTAAAAAGGTACTACTGGAATCCTAAATCATTAGCCGAAAATTTACCTATTCGTACTGTACGTTTTCCACCAGATACACATCCTCAAAATTATATTGAAATTCTAATCGGTGATTCTCCAAAACCTTCGCCTATTCCTAGAATATTCTATGAAAGTAATACTGATGGATTCTATAGCTTTTATATGGAAAATTATAAAAATATTATTTTTTTACCTAATTGGCTTTCGGAATTTCTGCAAGTTCAATGTAATTTTTGTTTAGATATATCTTTTTTGGAAGTTTGCCGAGAAGTTGTTTTTGCTATTTTAGTAACATATTACTATATGATTTCATTTAGGATTTTCATTGCTTGGTTAATAAGCATAAACCCATATACATTCCCGATAGCATATTTTATTGCTTTTGTTGATTGGATTGAAGAATATGCCATTGGCCTTATGCCTGTTGTAGGTGGAATTGGATTAGCTACTCCATTATTATTAACTCTTATTGGAAAAGCTGCTGATTCTTTGAATCATTTAGTATTTACAATGCCTTTTTTACCTAGTGAAGGTGTTCCAGGAAAAGCAATAGTTAACGGGGATGTTAAAGATGTTTTAATTTTTAAATATTTACCTATCTTATGGTACAAATACCCAATACCAAATGAAATAAGAGAGTTTTGGTATAATGAAAGAAAAGATATTTTAAATTATATGCAAGAAGCTTACAAAAATGTTGATATTCAATTTTTACCTGATAGAATTATTAATGAATCTAATTTACTAAATCTTCCTTTAAAACAAATTTCTCTAAATGTGTTCCCTAGTGAACAATTAACCTCAAATTTAATAATCAGTAGTCAATTTGATCCTGTCCAAGAAATAACTCATTCGTTAACTCAACAATTTGAAAGTTATATTTCTTTTCTGTCGAATTTAAGTTTTTAAATTCTATATTTATTCTATATTGATCTCTTAATTTAATATAGGAGTATAGAATAAATATAGATTTAGAGTAATTAACATTATTTATTTTAATAAAGTTTTAATAATTTTTAAAAACTTTATTAAATTTTACATAAAGTCGTAGTATCTTTACTTTCAACTTTATGGACAAAATTTAAAAACACAAAAATTCAAGGATATTTTAAGAGAGTTTGATCCTGGCTCAGGATGAACGCTGGCGGTATGCCTTATACATGCAAGTCGAACGGGAGTTTTTAACTCTAGTGGCGGACGGGTGAGTAACACGTAAGAATTTGCCTTTAGGAGGGGGACAACAACTGGAAACGGTTGCTAATACCCCATATGCTTTCGAGTAAAATGGATTTCCGCCTAAAGAGAAGCTTGCGGCTGATTAGCTTGTTGGTAGGGTAATGGCCTACCAAGGCGACGATCAGTATCTGGTTTGAGAGGACGATCAGACACACTGGAACTGAGACACGGTCCAGACTCCTACGGGAGGCAGCAGTAGGGAATTTTCCGCAATGGGCGAAAGCCTGACGGAGCA
>Ga0209175_10000083_pt1:0-2500 | contig 65179 bp, 69 predicted proteins | sample JI91814C2DNA_FD_187506 | JGI IMG/M metagenome (GOLD analysis project Ga0209175, IMG submission 187506) | Wastewater effluent complex algal communities from Wisconsin, to seasonally profile nutrient transformation and Carbon sequestration -... | ecosystem: Engineered > WWTP > Effluent >...
ATTTTTAGTGAAATATTTTATTAATACTTCACCAAAAATATTTTTAAATAACTTTAGAAATATAATCCTAACATATCTGGAAAAAAGCGATTTATTTCAATAATAAATCCGGCAGTAAATGTCATCCATAATGTTAAAAGAACAGGAGCTGTTGATAAATATTTTTGAAAATCGTTCATAGTAATAAAATCAATATTAGAGTAAATAATTAATGAATTTAACGAGGTGAGACAGTTATATCTTCACTAACTGCTACTAAGTCATTACTAATTAATTCTTGCCATGCTGAAATTGGCCAAATATAACCAGTTGTCATGATTTTTAATGCTAAAGGAACATTAATAATAATTTCACTCTCACTTGGATTCGCACTTGTACTTATTGCACGTAAGTATTTACGTCCAACCCATCCAATCCAACCAGAAATATATATAAATCCAAATCCCGGTAATATAAATTCTGCAGCATGACTCCATCTTCCATCTGCAATTAAATGTGGTAATCCGTCTACCCCACATAATAATTCTGAACGTGAATATTTATCAAATCGAGCTTGTGTACGCTCAATTTGTTGTTTTAATGCTAAAGCTGGAGGAGAATCAGCTTCATATTGACTTGCTCGTTGTTCTAATTTTTTTACACTTGCATTTAATCGTTTAGTAAATGTAGGAGATTCACTACATTTTGTTAATCCACCAATTTCAGCAAATGCTTGAGTTGGTGTTAACGCAATTAAAACCGAAAATAATAGAGTTAATAAATTGACACGTTTCATTAAAAATTAAAAAATTAAAAATATATACTTTAGTAAAAAATTTCATAAAAATTAAAATTACTAATATATATGATAATTTAGTTTTAAATAAAAAACCATTTTTATTTAAATAAGTAATATGAGTTCTAGTTTAAAAATAAAAACAAACACTAATTTAATTAAATTACATAAAAAATTATGAAAATCTGTATAGCTATTTTCTAAGTAAAATGAATAATTATTTGAAAACTAAAGAGTAAATAATTTAAATTTACTCTTTAGTTTTCGAATAATTATTCAAGATCACGACGATTTGGGTTTCGTGAAGGATCACTTGAAAGGAATCCAAAAATAAATAAAGAAACAAAAAAGATAACTGTTGTATAGACTAAAATTTTTAAAGTTAACATTTAATTTTTCCTAAAAACTGTTTTTAATAATATTAATTATACTAAAATATAATAATTATGACCTATTTAATTAAATAAAAAATGTTAATAATTCATAGATCATAAAAATGTTTATCCTTAGAACAATAATGGGTAAAGTTTAAAAACTGAAATTTCAACTTGTTTGTCTATTAAATTTAAACTCTTAAGACTAGCAACATTGAGGTTTTTAATCAAAATATACCCTTCAATAATAAGATAATCATTGGGTTTGTAATATTTAGCAACGTCATAACTAAGTTTACCCCAAATAGAAAGATTAAGTATAAGCTTTGGATAATTTTTTGAAATTTGAGGTAATTGAACCACTAACTCAGTAAGTGATGTTCCATCTTTAAAAAAACTTTGACCTGAATTTTTAATAACTTTTACGGTAAGAATAACATAATTCATTGAGAATTATATAAAATTAAATTATTAACGTTTTTTGCTTTTGAATGTCTTCAAAATTAATATCTCTTAATCGTTTTAATAAGCGAATAAAATATTCTAAGAAATAATCATCTAATTGACTAATTTCATTTGATTTAATTTTAAAAGTTTTATATAAATCGAATGTTGATTTTGAGAAATCATTTTCAATATTTAAAATTTCAACAAAAGCCAACCGGTCACTTATATTTTGTCCCCATTCAAAAAATCCTAAACACCTAGCAAATAGTTTTAAAAGAAATAATGGAATTTGATTAACTTTTGCGGGTTGTCCAGCAAGTTGCTCACATAAACTTATGATTTCTGACGAAACCCAACCTTTTGGCCCTCCTAAACAGAAAATTTTATTTTTCGTATCTGGAAGTTGTAAGGCTTTTAAACAAAATTTTGCAATATCCTGTGTATCAATATAAGATACACAAGTATTTTCATTTGTTACCCAAATAGGTAAATTTTCTAAAATTGGAATTGCATATTGCTCAATTAAACCTTGATAAAAGCCTGTTAAACGAAAAATTGTATAAGGAATTTCACTTTGCTTTAATTTAATTTCAATCCCTTGTTTCATTTTCATTAATGGTATATTCGAAAATTGATCTAAATTTTGTGTTGAACAAAATATAAATCGTTGAACTTTTGCTGCCTTTGCTGCTTCAATTAATGCAAGTTTTCCATTCCAATCAACAGTTTTTACGATATCTAAATCGGATGGACGACTTGTTGAAGCATCAATAACTGCTGTAATACCTTGAAAACAAGGCGGAATTGTTTCTGGGATACTTAAATCCCCATAAATTAATTCAGCTCCCCATTCTTTTAAAAAGTTAGCTTTACGAAAATTTCGAACTAAACATCGTACTGGATA
>Ga0209175_10000083_pt1:15000-20000 | contig 65179 bp, 69 predicted proteins | sample JI91814C2DNA_FD_187506 | JGI IMG/M metagenome (GOLD analysis project Ga0209175, IMG submission 187506) | Wastewater effluent complex algal communities from Wisconsin, to seasonally profile nutrient transformation and Carbon sequestration -... | ecosystem: Engineered > WWTP >...
TAGTTTTTGATGAGAGACGAAAAGTAAAAAAAAATAAATTGCTCAACGTTTAAAAAAGTATTGAGCAATTTATATTACTATTCACCTTGTACTTTTAGTAATGCAAATCCAAGTGAAAGCCCAAATAAAGTCATGAAAATACATGTTACTGCTGCAGTTACAATTTCTGCATTTGCAAATGGAAAAATTTGTAGAACTAATGTCATAATATTTAAAATTTTTGAGTTTTTAGAAAGTTTAAAAGTTTAAAAACCATTTCGACCCCAAACTACTAATGCCAATGAAAAAGTAAACATAGTCATTACACCAGCCCAACCTAAACTTATGATATCCATATATATATATATATAATTAAAAATGAATTTAACATTGTATAATTAAAAAAGAAATTTTTCTTCTTCTAATTATTAACATATTATGCAAATGTATTATACTTTACTTTCAAAAAGAAAAGCATAATTTTTTTTTTACTAATATTTTACTATAGAAATTTTAGAATTCGTATATTTAAAAAATTAAACTATTTTGGAACCGGGACTGACGAGACTCGAACTCGCAACTTCCGCCGTGACAGGGCGGTGCTCTAACCAATTGAACTACAATCCCAATAGATTTTTATATCTTTAATTATAATTGATAAATTAAGTCGATGTCAAGATTTTTAGAATATTTTATAAAATAGGAGAAACAGGGATTCGAACCCTGGGTACAAATATTTGTACGATAGATTAGCAATCTATTGCTTTCGACCACTCAGCCATTTCTCCTAAGTTTATAAAATAAAAGTAGTAGATGGCTCTGGTGGGATTTGAACCTACGACCTTGGGCTTATGAGTCCCCTGCTCTAACCACTGAGCTACAGAGCCTTATACTACTATTTTATAATAACATTTTCTTTGAGAGAAGACTAGAAAAAATTTTAATTTTTAAAATTCTTTACCTAATTCATAGAAAAAATTCGCTATAATATTAATTAAAATATTTAAGTAATTCTTAATTATGAATAACTTTTGGACTAATATAGTTAGATATCCACGCTTTTTTATTAGTAGTATGATAGGATTAATATTAATTATATTAAGTCCTTTTAAAAATTTATTTAAAACCCCAAAGTTACGTTGGTTTGTAATTTTGTTTAGTTTAATTTTTATAGTAAGTTTATATTTTGTTATTCGAAAAATGGTTGGATTATAAAAGAAAATAGCCAGAAACATAAAATTTTTAATGAATAAAAATTAAATATTATTGTCCGGATTTAAGAATAGTTTAAAATTACAAAAGTAAAAAAGTAGAAAAGAAGATCTTTAGATACTAACTCTTAAAATTAGATAGTTTAATTTTCTTAAATCAATTGAACATTTATTTAAATAAAATCATATGTTTTTGGTTTTTTTAAAGCTGGTGAAGGGATTTGAACCCCCAACCTACGGATTACAAATCCGTTGCTCTACCGTTGAGCTACACCAGCAATCTTTTTAGTAACCTCTGTTTATTTACTAAAAACATATGATTTTAAATCATTTATACACACTGGAAATATAATATCATCTCGACAATTAAAAAACAATAGTTAAGAGATAAATTTTTTTTCGGCATCTTTAGAGTAAGTTAATCCTGCTAAAAGTACATAAAAATTTTGTTGTTTTTGATGTTTTAAGTATGTTACAATTTATAACAAAACTATATTTATATAAAATTAATTAGAATAAAAAATGGGACAACAAATTTTAAGAGCAATATTAATAGGAATAATACTTATTAGTCTTATTGATTTAGGAGTAAAAACCTTTGGGATAGAAAGTCCTGAAAGTCCAAATACTATCAGAAACCAAGCCCAATTAAATCAAAATGTTGTAAGCTCGCGTATGACATATGGACGTTTTTTAGAATATTTAGAAATGGGATGGGTAAAACAAGTTGATTTATATGACAATAGTAGAAATGCAATTGTTCAAGCATCTAGTCCAGAATTAGGAAATCGACCACAGACAATTCGCGTTGAGATTCCGGTTGGAGCTGCGCAATTAATACAAAAATTAAAAGAATATAATATTGATTTTGATGCACATCCAGCTGAACAAAAGAATTTATTCCTTACAATCGCAAGTAATTTACTTTTACCATTAGTTTTTATTGCAGGGTTAGTTTATTTTTTCCAAAATTCTGAAAACTTTGGTGGAGGATCGGGTCAATCACCATTAAATTTAGGTAAATCGACAGCTCGTTTTGAACGTCGTGCTGATACAGGGGTTAGTTTTAATGATATAGCTGGGATTGATGAAGCAAAAGCTGAATTCGAAGAAATTGTTTCATTTTTAAAAGAGCCAGAAAAATATACAATTGTTGGTGCAAAAATTCCAAAAGGAATTCTTCTTGTCGGTCCTCCAGGAACTGGAAAAACATTATTAGCTAAAGCAATTGCTAGTGAAGCAGATGTGCCATTTTTTAGTGTAGCTGGTTCAGAATTTGTTGAAATGTTTATTGGTATTGGAGCTGCCAGAGTAAGAGATTTATTTAAAAAAGCTTCAGAAAATGCTCCTTGTATTGTTTTTATAGATGAAATTGATGCGGTAGGTCGAGAACGTGGAGCTGGTGTTGGGGGTGGAAACGATGAACGTGAACAGACGCTGAATCAATTATTAACTGAAATGGATGGATTTAAAGAAAATAAAGGAGTAATTGTAGTTGGTGCTACAAATCGTGTTGATATTTTAGATGCCGCTTTATTACGACCTGGAAGATTTGATCGTCAAGTTACAGTTAATTTACCAGATCGATTAGGTCGTATAAGTATATTAAAAGTTCATGCGAAAAATAAACCTTTAAGTGAAGATGTCTCATTAGTTCAATTAGCAAATCGAACTCCTGGATTTTCCGGGGCAGATTTAGCTAATTTATTAAATGAAGCTGCAATTTTAGCTACCAGATACAAAAAGTCAACAATTTCAAAAAACGAAGTTAATCAGGCTATTGATCGAATTATTGGAGGTATTGCAGGTACTCCTATGGAAGATAGTAAAAACAAAAAATTAATAGCGTATCATGAAGTTGGACATGCAATTACTGGTACAGTCTTACAATCACATGATGAAGTAGAAAAAATTACAATTACCCCACGTGGAACTGCAAAAGGATTGACCTGGTTTACGCCAGAAGAAGATCAAAGTTTAATATCTCGTTCAGCTTTATTAGCTCGTATTATAGGAACATTAGGTGGCCGAGCAGCTGAACAAGTTATTTTTGGTGATCCAGAAGTAACAACTGGTGCAAGTAGTGATTTACAACAAGTTACTAATTTAGCTCGACAAATGGTTACTAGGTTTGGAATGTCAAATATTGGTCCAATTGCACTTGAAGATGAATCTAATGGTCAAGTATTTTTAGGTGGAACAATGAATCAAAATTCTGAATATCCAGAAAGTATGGCGGATAGAATTGATGATGAAGTATGTAAAATTATTAACTATTGTGAACAGAAAGCTCTTCAAATAATTGTAGATAACCGGGTAATTATTGATTTAATTGTTGAAAGATTATTAGATTTAGAAACAATGGAAGGTAATGAATTCCGTGAACTATTAAGTAGTTATACAATTTTACCAAATAAAAATTTAAAATATATTTCAAAATATAAAACTTCTTTTAATTAGAAATTAAATATAAATCAAATTAAAAAACATACTTATATTATTAAAAAGGTTGGGTTTTTATTGAATTTGATAAATAAATACATTGAATTATATAGTCGATTTAAAAGGTTATATTATTAAAGTTAAGATTAGTAAAAATACGTATGTAGAAAAAATTTATTAAACTATAGTCTCTGTTATATTCAAATATTAAAAATTTTAAATATTGCTATCTAAACCTTATAAATATACAATTGATATAAATAGATAAAGGTAAAAATTAAGTTTAATTTTTACCTTTATCTATTTATATCAATTCTAATTTACAATACATTTAAGAGTCTAAAGAAGTTTATGGCAAAAAAAAGTATGATTGAAAGAGAAAAAAAACGAATTAAGCTACATAAAAAATACGAATCAAAACGTCAAGTATTATTGATGGAATATAAGAATACAAGTGATTTTAATTTAAAATTAGAAATTCATTCAAAACTTCAACAATTACCAAAAAATAGTTCGAAAATTCGTATTCGAAATCGTTGCTGGAAAACTGGTCGTCCGAGAGGTTTTTACAGAGATTTTGGTATTTCACGTAATGTTTTACGTGAGATGGCACATAAATGTTTATTACCCGGAGTTACAAAGTCTAGTTGGTAAAATATAAAAATGATATACAAATTATAAATTTAAACTATAATTTATATATAATTGATTAGAGTATAGGTAAAATCTCTAATTGTTTAGTAAACATACTCTAATTCCTTAGAATCCCTTTATTCTATTAAATATTTATATAATAAAAAATACTATGATTACTGATTTTCAAGTTTATATCGCATTAATGTGTGCTTTATTAGCAAGTGTTTTAGCAATTCGGTTAGGTGCTACTCTTTACCAATAATTTAAAACGTAATCAAACATTTATAGATTTAATTGATAATTATGGTAACACAAGATTTAAAAAAATTCTCTTCACCTGTTTTTCCATTTACTGCAATTGTAGGTCAAGAAGAAATGAAATTAGCTTTACAGTTGAATGTTATTGATCCAAAAATTGGTGGGGTCATGATTATGGGAGATCGTGGAACAGGGAAATCAACAACAATCAGAGCAATTGCGGATTTACTTCCAGAAATTGAAGTCGTAAAAGATGATCCTTTTAATTCTCATAAATCAGATTTAGATTTAATGGGAAATGAAGTAAAGATTGCAATTCAAAATGGTGAAGCATTGGAAACAGAATTTATTAAAATTCCAATGGTAGATTTACCATTAGGAGCAACAGAAGATCGTGTTTGTGGGACAATTGATATTGAAAAAGCATTAACAGAAGGGGTAAAAGCTTTTGAACCTGGATTACTAGCAAAAGCG
>Ga0209175_10000083_pt1:27500-42500 | contig 65179 bp, 69 predicted proteins | sample JI91814C2DNA_FD_187506 | JGI IMG/M metagenome (GOLD analysis project Ga0209175, IMG submission 187506) | Wastewater effluent complex algal communities from Wisconsin, to seasonally profile nutrient transformation and Carbon sequestration -... | ecosystem: Engineered > WWTP >...
TTAAAATTAAATATTGCACCTAAAATTGAAAGTCTTATTAAGAATAATCAAATGAAATCTAGTCTTTATTTTACGACTAGTTTTAAAGAACTTATTAAATTTAAATATAACTTTACAAAAAAAGAAAAAGATAAAAAAAGAAAGTATTCACAAGCAACATTATTTAAAAATAAAACAAAATATTTAAAAACAAAATCGAAAATTATTCAGTATAAAGATGATCATTTGATAAAAGATATTTATAAAAAAAAATATGAAGAAAAAGAATTATATACAGCAACATTAATTCCTGAATATGGATCATGGATTAGATTTGGATTTCAAAAAAATACAAAAATAAATCTTTCTAAATACCCTATAAAAAACCATGAGAATGAAATCATTATTCAACTGGATAAAGTAACACAAAAACCGATTATTCATTTATTAAAAGAAATGGGAGTAACGGATTTAGAAATTTGCCAAAATTTACAAAATTCGGAATTTTTCTATTTTAATAAACCTATTTTAACTAATTCAATTTTTTATCCAAATAAATTATTACGTTTTAATTTAAACAAAAATTATTATAAAAATATTTCTGAATTTTCTAGAATTTTTGATCCCTCATATTATCGTCTAGGAAAAATTGGACGGTCCAAATTAAATAGTAGTTTAGACATAAAACTTTCAAAACGTATCATTACAATTACGTATGAAGATATTTTTGCGATAATTGATAAATTAATAATATTATCTCTCAATAAACAAATTAGTGATGATATTGATCATTTAAAAAATAGAAGAGTACGTTCAGTTGGTGAATTGTTACAAAATTTATTTCGTATTGGATTTCAAAGACTATTACGAAAATTAAGAACCCAAACAAATAAAACATACTCAAGTCAATTATCTAGTTTTAATATTATTGGTGCAACGATAAAAGAATTTTTTGGAGCAAGTCAATTATCGCAATATATGGATCAAACAAATCCATTATCTGCATTAACACATAGACGGAGAATTAGTGGACTTGGACCTGGAGGATTTGATAGAGATCGTATTAGTCTTGCAGTTCGAGATATCCATCCTAGTCACTATGGTCGTATTTGTCCAATCGAGACGCCTGAAGGACAGAATGTCGGTTTAATTGCTTCATTAACAACATGCGCAAGAGTTAACGAATCAGGTTTCTTAGAAACCCCTTTTTGGAGAGTTATTAATGGAAAAGTAATTAAAAATGGAAATCCTATTTATTTAACAGCAGATATTGAAGATTTATATAAAATTGCCCCTGCTGATATTTCAACAAATGAAAAAAATTATTTAACAAAAAATTTAATTCCTGTTCGTTATAAACAAGATTTTTTAACAGTTACACCGTCCGAAGTCGACTTTATTGCTATTTCTCCAATTCAAGTTGTTTCAGTAGCCGCATCTTTAATACCATTTTTTGAACATGATGACGCCAATCGTGCACTAATGGGTTCAAATATGCAGAGGCAATCTGTTCCACTATTATTACCCCAAAAGTCTATTGTTGGAACAGGATTAGAAAATCAAATTGCCTTAAACTCTGGAATGGCACTCAATGCGCAAAAAGCTGGTATTGTTCAATTAGTAACAGCAAATAAAATCATTATTCGTGAAGACTCAGGTAGACACTCTAGATATGATTTACAAAAATATCAACGATCAAATCAAGAAACTTGTATCAATCATAGACCAATAGTTTGGGAAGGTGAAAAAATTAAATCGGGTCAAATGTTAACAGATGGTCCAGGAATAGTAAGTAATGAACTTTCTTTAGGACAAAATGTTTTAGTAGCTTATATGCCATGGCAAGGCTATAATTTTGAAGATGCTATTTTAATTAATGAACGTTTGGTATATGAAGATATTTTTACTTCAATTCACATAGAACGATATGAAATTGAAATTGATCGAACAGCAGAAATGTGTGAGCAAACAACTAATAATATTCCTAATTTAAGTATTTCAGACGTTCAACATTTAAATGAAGATGGAATAGTTACAATTGGAACATTTGTAAAACCAGGTGATATTTTAGTTGGAAAAATTATACCTAAAGATGAATCTGAACAATTACCAGAATCTAAGTTACTTCGAGCAATTTTTGGAGCAAAAGCAAAGGGAGTCCGTGACACATCATTTAGAATGCCGGAAGGAGAATATGGAAGGGTTATTGAAACTTTAACTTTTAATCGTCGTACAAAGTTAGCTTATAAATTTGAAAAAATTCAGATTTTTATTGCACAAATAAGAAAAATTCAAGTAGGTGATAAAATTGCAGGTCGTCATGGTAATAAAGGAATAATTTCACGAATTCTACCTCGTCAAGATATGCCGTTTCTTCCTGATGGGACACCTATTGATATTATTTTAAATCCTTTAGGGGTTCCCTCACGAATGAATGTAGGACAATTATATGAATGTTTATTAGGATTCGCTGGTCATAAATTAAACCGTCGTTTTAAAATTTTACCATTTGATGAAATGTATGGTGCAGAAGTTTCTCGCATTTTAATTAATAAAAAATTAAGACAAGCTTCAGTTGAAAATGATGAAGCTTGGCTTTTTAATCCATATTCGCCAGGAAAAATAGTTCTTCTTGATGGTCGAACAGGTAAAGAATTTGACAATCCAATTACAATTGGGAATGCATATATGTTAAAGTTAATTCATTTAGTTGATGATAAAATGCATTCTAGAGCGACTGGGCCTTATTCATTAGTAACTCAACAACCACTAGGAGGAAAAGCTCAACATGGAGGTCAAAGATTTGGAGAGATGGAAGTCTGGGCACTCGAAGGATTTGGTGCATCTTTTACTTTAAAAGAACTGTTAACAATTAAATCTGATGATATGCAAGGAAGAAATGAAACCTTAAATGCTATAATTAAAGGCCAGTCTATCCCAACTTCTGGGATACCGGAATCATTTAAAGTTTTAGTACAAGAATTACGTTCCATTGGGTTAGATCTAAGTACTTATAGAATTGATGAATTTAATTCAAATAAATCGTATGAAATTGAATTAAATTTAATTGAAAAATATAATCCCTTATTAAAAACATTTTCTCATACATCAAATATAAATAATATTTCCTTTTAAAAATTTAATATGATACGCTCTGAAAAAGAATTTGATTATATAAAAATAAAGTTAGCTTCTCCTATGAGAATATTACAATGGTCTCATAGAAAGTTGCCAAATGGACAATTTGTAGGGGAAGTTCAAAAATCAGAAACAATTAACTATAGAACATTTAAACCAGAAATGGATGGTTTATTTTGTGAAAGAATTTTTGGTCCAAGTAAAAGTTTAGAATGTGCATGTGGAAAATATAAACGAGTTCGATATGAAGGATTAATATGTGAACGTTGTGGAGTAGAATTAACAGAATCAAGAGTTCGACGTCATAGAATGGGGCATATAAATTTAATTTATCCTGTTACTCATGTTTGGTATACCAATAGTCGACCAAATTATATAGCTTTATTACTTGAAGTTGAACAATGCGAAAAACGATTGGATACTGGCTGGATAGAATATGCAAATATACGAAATCTTCGAGAAAAAGATAGTAAAGATATTCCTGATTCTATATCATCCGAAATTGACTGTCGTAATTATCTTTCAAGTCCAAAAGCTATTTTCAATTGTAAAGAATTTCTTAAAGGAATAGGGAAACAGAAAAAATCGAATCTTGTTAACTTTTATGACGAACGAATAAAAAGAATAAAACTCGCTTCTCTTGCTTACTTTATTGCAGAAGATGAAATAGCTTTTTATGGATTACATTGGGATTTACAACAGTATCGACGTTGTAGAGAATTAGGATTTACGGGCTATCCATTAAAACCACATTCTAAATTCCATAATCGACGAAGAAATACACCAAAATATTTATTACGAGCAACACCAAATTATTTAATTGGTGCTGTTCTAATAAAACGTGAATTAGAGAAATTAAATCTTGATCAAGAGATAATGAAAACAAGAAATTTTATTATGTTATGTAGTAAACTCCTTCATCAAGTCTATAATTTTTCATATCGTAAATGGGAATACCAAAGGATTTATAAATTAAGAGATCAATCAATTAAACGAATCCGTATTTTAGAAAATTTATTAACGACTGGCGCAAACCCAGCTTGGATGATAATCACAATATTACCTGTTATACCACCAGCCTTACGTCCCATGATTCAATTGGAAGGAGGACGGTTTGCAACTTCTGATTTAAATGAATTATATCGAAGAATAATTACACGAAATAACCGTCTTCTTAGATTATTAGAAATTGACGCTCCACAATTAATTATTCGAAATGAAAAAAGAATGTTACAAGAAGCCGTTGATACATTGATTGATAATGGAAAACGTGGAAAAATTGCTTTAAGTGCAAGTAATCGCCCGTTAAAATCCTTATCGGATATTATAAAAGGAAAACATGGTCGTTTTCGTCAAAATTTACTTGGGAAACGTGTTGATTATTCTGGACGATCTGTAATTGTTGTGGGTCCAAGTTTAAAATTAAATCAATGTGGTTTACCTTATGAGATGGCCATTGAATTATTTCAACCCTTTATAATTCGTGAATTAATTAATCAAGGATTAGCTAGTAATATGAAAGTTGCAAAGAATTTGCTTCAACAAAATGAATCCATTATAAATAGGGTACTTGAAAAAGTTTTAGCAAATCATCCCATTTTTTTAAATAGAGCTCCCACTTTACATCGATTAGGGATTCAAGCGTTTCAACCTATTATTGTTCAAGGCAGAGCTATTAAACTTCATCCTTTAGTTTGTTCTGCATTTAATGCAGATTTTGATGGGGATCAAATGGCGGTTCATGTTCCACTTTCTATAGAAGCACAAGCTGAATGTTATATGTTAATGTTAGCACCTTATAACTTTTTATCACCGGCAAATAGTGAACCAATTATTATGCCAAGTCAAGATATGGTATTAGGTTGTTATTATTTAACAATAAATAATATTCCTGGATTATTAGGTTCAAATCATTATTTTGCAGATTTAAATGATGTTATATTAGCTTATAATCAAGATCAAATTGAAATTCATACTGCGATTTGGGTTCGATATAAAAATAAAATTGCTAAACCTTTAAATTTTATAAAAATTATACAATTAAAAGATGGAAGTTATATTGAATATTATGAAAATATTCAAATACGTAAAGATAAAAATAATAAAATTATTGTTCAGTATATACAAACCACAACTGGGCGTGTTCTTTTAAATTATATTATTCAAACAACATTAAATCTTAAACCATAAATCTATAAAATATTTGAACTTCTAAAAAATAATCATTGAAACTAAATATGAAAGATTATATTTATCAAAATACACTTATTAATAAAAAACAATTAAAAGAATTATTAGGCTGGAGTTTTTCAAAGTATGATTCTATGCAAGCTTCTTTATTGGCCGATGAATTAAAATATCTTGGATTTAAATATGCAACACAGGCTGGAATTTCAATTAGTATAGAAGATTTAAAAGTTCCTCAAACAAAAAATGAAATGTTAGAAAAAGCCAATAAAGATATTGAAAATGCAGAAAAAATTTGTTTAAAAGGAAAAATTACAAATGTTGAACGTTTTCAAAAGATTATTGACACTTGGAGCATAGCTAGTGAATCGTTAAAAGATAATGTAGTTTCGTATTTTAAAGCTTATGACCCTTTAAATTCAGTTTATATAATGGCATTTTCGGGGGCAAGAGGAAATTTATCCCAAGTTCGTCAATTAGTTGGTATGAGAGGACTTATGGCTGATCCTAGTGGGGAGATTATGCGAGTTCCTATCAAGAAAAATTTTCGTGAAGGGTTAACTATTACTGATTATTTAATGTCTGGTTATGGTGCGCGAAAAGGTATTGTTGATACTGCATTAAAAACTGCAAATTCCGGTTATTTAACAAGACGTTTAATTGATATTGCACAAGATATTATTATTCGAGAAAAAGATTGTTTAACGTATTCTTCATTTAGAATTGACACTTTAAATAAACTTGACAAAGAACAGCTTATAGGAAGAATTTTATTAAAATCAGTTTATGATCCAAAAACCGAAAAATTAATTACTTCTCCTAATACAGCAATCACCTCAGAATTATTAAGTCTATTTAAACAAAAATCCGTTTCAAAATTTTATATACGCTCTCCATTAACTTGTAATTTATATCATTCTATTTGTCAAATGTGTTATGGATGGGATTTATCTAATCAAAATTTAGTTGATTTAGGTGAAGCAATTGGTATTCTAGCAGGACAATCAATAGGTGAGCCAGGTACTCAATTAACAATGCGAACTTTTCACACAGGAGGAATTTTTACCTCTGAAGCACGTCAACAAATTATTAGTCCAAAAGATGGAATTATTAAATTTTCTAAAATTTTAAAAACAGTCATATTAAGAACAAATCGGGGAGAAGATGTTTTAGTTACAAAAAATTCTGGATCTATAATATTAATACCAGAACAATTTGATCAATCGATTATACAGATTGAATTGTTAAGAAATACAATGTTATTTGTAAAAAGTAATCAATATATTAAAAAAGACTCCATAATAGGTGAATTAATAAGTACAGAAAAACAAACTTTAACTGAAAGAAAACCTATATTAAGCGATACGGCAGGAGAAATTTGTATCCCTCGTTTAAAAACAAGAATGAACTTAATCCCTCAAAATAAATTATTGTGGATTTTATCTGGCCAAGTTTATCAAGCTCCAATTAATTCATACCTAAATTATTATACTGATCATAAAATTAATAAAAATAGTTATATTTTTAGAACAAAATTAATAAATCAATCTTACGGCTCTATTAATATTCTTAATGAAAAAAAAAATTTATTAGAACAAAAAATTCAATTAATAAATGAGAAATATTGTTTTGGATCTAATTGTTATATTCAAAAAATTTCGAAACCAAAAAATAATAAGAATTATGTACTGAACTATAAAAAATTAACATATTTAATTAATTTAAAAGATTCAAATTCTAAAAATTGGAAAAAATGTAAAACTTATAAACCTTTTGCGACTTGTTTTGAAAACCATTTCAAAACCATAACCGGAGGAATAATGTACTATGACCAACGAATTAATAAAAAATTATATATAAATAAAAATAATATTTCTATTCCATATAATCTACCATATGAAATAACGAAACAAGACTATGATAAAATTAATAAAAATCATTACAAAAATTATTTAAAAAATTTAGAAACGAGAATAGATAAAAATGGATTTATTTTTTATCAAAATTTTTTAAATTATCAAGGAATGGAAAGTGTATTTTTAAAATTAAGATTAAAAAAAAAAATTATTCATAATTCTTTAATTTGGCTATCTGAAGAAACTTACAAATTAAACTGTGATAAAAACATTTTATTAGTAGAAAATGGTAATTTTATCGCAAAAAATTTTGAAATTATTCCAAATATTCGTTCAAAAACAGCAGGAATTATAAACGTCTGTCAAAAAAATAACATAATTGAAGAAATTGCAATTAAAGGAGGATTCGTTTATCAAGGGAAACAATTTGAACAATTAGATAAAAAAGTATTTTATCCAGGGGAAATGATTTTTGAGAATATCAAAATAACTCAACCGTCATTATGTGAACATATAACTCATAAATCAAATAATCAATTATTAATTCGACCTTTTATGATTTATGAAATCCCTAAAAATGAGTATATTAGTAAATCAAAGTCTTTAACATTAACTAATCAAATTAATTATCGCTATAAAACAAATAAAAAAATTAAAACATCGAATAGTATAAATTTGATTTCGAAGATCATAAATATAAAATCAAATAATTCATTAGGAAATAATACGACCATTGAATTAAGTAATTGTTTTAAAAATCAATTAGTAAACATTAAGATTTCAGAAAATTTAATTTTAAAGCATTATATTCCGGCACATTTAAAATATACAAATTTACAATATTGTTTACTTGTTGAACCAACACAATTTGTGGATTCTTATACAATTATAGGATATTTTGAATCACTTATAGTAAATTCTTTAGAAATAGTAAAATTTAAATCAAAACGGTTAAAGAAAAAACAAATTTTTTTAATATCAAATAAGGATTGTATTACAGTTAATAAAGAAGAAAGAAAAAATAAAATAGTTAATGAATTAATAATCGATAATATTAAAGTTAATCAAACAGGAAAAATACTAATTGACAATGGACAATTTTTAACAATACAAAAGGGTCGTCCATATTTTTTTCCAAATTGTAAAACTGAAGATTCCAAAGAAAAACTAACGTTACAATACAAATTAACTAGGTTAAATAATAACATTTTTAATACAAAAAGTAATATTTTTTTAAATTATACAGACATTACAAAACGATCATTAGTAGATATTAAAAAATCGACATTCATAAAAAAATTAAGTCCAGATAAAAACCTATATTTAGACAAAAAATCATATGGATTACAAATTAAATTTTCAAAAATGTTTATTAAAAAAAATGGTAAATTTTATAGTTCCCCAATACCATTATTTTTTAAAAATTTTTCTTTATTTAAAAAAGAACAAAGAATTTTGAACGAAACAACAAAAAACTTAAATCATTTGTATATTTCAAATAAACAATTAAAAATTAAACAATGTTTACCGTTATTATTAAAAAGCCAGGACTTAATTGAGAATAAACTACAAAAACAAGTTCCTTTTAATCAAAATCTAATAGGTTTAAAATTTTTAAAATATCCTTTTAATAAATCAATTGGAATTCACTCTCTAACAGAAGATTATTTTGAACAAGAAGTAAATAATGTATATTGTAAAAATGGTGAATTTATTGAAAAAGGTGAAGTAATTGGTTTATTAAACTTTGAGAAAGAAATTACGGGAGATATTGTTCAAGGTTTACCAAGAATCGAAGAATTATTAGAAGCTCGTAAAAAGAAACCCACAAATAAATATTTAGCAACAAATCAGAAAAAAAGTTTGTTAATTCAAAAAACTAGTATTGACTCTAGCTTTGAATTTCAAAAACTCGGAACAACAATAAAGGAAAATGATAAAATTAACCCGCATAATTTATTAAAAATTTACTTTAATTATTATGGTATAAAAAAACAATTCTTTTGTAAGAAAAAAACTTTTGCAATTTCCTATCGTTTAACAAACAATTATGAAGCAAGTTATAGAACATTTAAAAAAATTCAATTATTAATATTAAATGCTGTTCAATCAGTTTATGATTCACAGGGTGTATCAATTGCAAATAAACATTTAGAAGTTATTATTAAACAAATGACAACGAAAGTTTTAATAACACATGAAGGGCATACTCCATTATTACCTCGTGAATTAGTTGATTTATATCATATTCAATATATTAATGAAATTATTACATCATACAATAAGCGTCCAGCATATTATGTTCCGTTATTATTAGGAATTACAAAAGCCGCCTTAAATAATCCAAGTTTTATTTCAGCCGCAAGTTTTCAAGAAACTACACGTGTATTAACAAAAGCTGCTATTGAAGGACGCGTTGACTGGTTACGTGGGTTAAAAGAAAATATAATTATTGGACACTTAATTCCATCTGGTACTGGATATCAAAGTTATTCAAATTGTTTTAATCAAAGTTTACAATATAAAAAAAAAATTAATTTAGAAAAAATTAAAATAAAAATATAGACTTATTTCTTTTCAATCTGGTAATGTTCCTCTATACTAAAATTAATAGGAATTATTTACTTAAGGAGTTATAAAATTTTATGGCTGATATTAACTTAGCCCAACTATTAGAAGCGGGTGTTCATTTTGGACATAAAGCTTATCGATGGAACCCGAAAATGTTCCCTTACATTTACACAGAACGTAACAATATTCATATTTTAGATTTAGTCCAAACAGCTCAGCTATTAAAAAGAGCAAATTCTTATGTTAAAAATGCTGCACTAGAAGGAAAAACATTTTTATTTGTTGGAACAAAAAGACAAGCAAGTGCTTTAATTGCTCAAGAAGCAAAACGTTGTCCTTCAGGATATTATGTAAATCATAGATGGTTAGGTGGTATGTTAACAAATTGGACGACTTTAAAAAGTCGAATTGAACGATTAAAAACATTGGAACAGCAAGAAGTTGACGGTATTTTTAAATTATTACCAAAAAAAGAAGCATCATTACGTTTAAAAGAATTAGAGAAATTACGAAAACATTTAAATGGTGTCAAAGATATGACAAAATTACCAGATGTTGCAATTATCATTGATCAAAAACGTGAAATCACAGCCATTAAAGAGTGTCGTAAATTAGGAATTCCAATTATTTCTATTTTAGATACAAATTGTGATCCTGACTTAGTAGATGTACCAATTCCTGGAAACGATGATGCAGTAAGATCGATTAAATTAATATTAAATTCCTTAACTAATTCAATTATTTCAGTTGCATAATTTAATGTTCTATATTGATTTTTTAAAGTAATTTATTTTAGAACCTAGAACTACAGTTTTATAATCGATTCCTTTTTTTTCAAGTAAATAGCATAACATTCTTTTTGATTTAAAAGAAAGAGAGGGTACTAGATCAAAATAAATAGATTTCATAAAAGAATTCTTATTATTTTATGAAATCTTTTATGAGCGGTAAAAAATTAGAAAAAAATTATAAAAGTATCATTAACATAATCATTTCTTATTATTAGGTTAATGATACTTTAAAAAATGATTATGTTAATGATACTTTTCCACCAGCATCTTCAATCTGTTTTTTAGCATCTTCTGCAGCTTCTTTCCCTAATGCTTCTTGAATTACTTTAGGTGTAGATTCTACAAGTTCTTTTGCTTCTTTTAAACCTAAACCTGTTAGAGTTCGAACAACTTTTAATACTGCAATTTTTTTATCCGCAGGAACCTCATCTAACATTACATTAAATTCTGTTTTTTCTTCTACTTCTTCAACTGCAGCTGGAGCTGCGGCCATTACGATATTACCACCAACACTTGCTGATGCATCGACACCAAATGTTTCTTCAATCGCTGCTACAAGCTCTGAAGCTTCTAATAAAGTTAACGTTTTTAATTCTTCAACAATTTGAGTAATTTTTTCTGACATAAAAATATTTATTTAATATATATATATATAATTTTTGTTAATAATTCAAAGTTAATAAATTAATTAAATGCATTCAAATCTAATTGAATAGATGGACCCATACTACTACAGATAAATAAACTTTTAAAATATTTACCTTTAACACCAGATGGACGATTTTGCTCAATTGATTGATACAAAGATCTTAAATTTTCAATTAATTGATTTTTTGAAAAATTTACTTTTCCAAAATTTACATGAACAACACCGGTTTTATCAGCTTTATATTCAAATTTTCCTTTTTTAAAATCCGATAATGTCTCTGTTAAATTTGTACTAACAGTTCCTGATTTTGGTGAAGGCATCAATCCTTTTGGTCCTAAAACGCGACCAAGTTTTGCTAATTTTGGCATCATATCAGGTGTAGCAATTAATAAATCAAAATTAATTATACCTTGACTAATAGAATCAATTAATTCTTGACTACCAACAATATCTGCTTTACCATTAGTTGCTTCGGTAAAATTAGCTTCATTCGTTAAAACAGCTATTCGTACAGATTTTCCTACTCCATGAGGTAAAGTTACCGTTGTACGTAATTGTTGATCAGCGTATTTTGGATCAATATTTAAATTAGCATGTAACTCCACTGATTCAATAAATTTTGCGGTCGCTGTATCTTGAAGAAGAGTAATTGCTTCTTCTAAACTTGAATGAACAATATTTTTAACTTTTTTCCGATTTTCATTTTGACGTCGGGATAATTTTCGCATATAATCTCTTTCTTAAAAATTTATTATAAACTTAAATATTAATCTGTAATTGTAATGCCCATGTTTCTAGCAGTGCCTTCAACAATTCGTATTGCACTACTTATTTGAGTAGTATTTAAATCTGGTAATTTAATATTAGCTATTTCTTCTAACTGAGCTTTTGTTACAGATCCAACATTTACTCGATTTGGAGTTGATGAACCTTTTTTAACTTTTGCAGCATTCGCTAATAAAACAGATGCAGGTGGTGTTTTAAGAATAAAAGTATAACTTCTGTCTTCATAAACTGAAATTTCTACAGGAATAATAAGTCCCATCTTTTCAGTTGTTCGAGCATTATACTCTTTACAAAAGGCTGCAATATTTACACCATGTTGACCTAATGCTGGCCCAACTGGAGGGGCTGGGGTTGCTTTTCCAGCAGGTAATGCTAATTTAATTAATGCAGTTATTTTTTTTGCCATATTAATTTATCTAAATTTTAATCATTTTGTATCTATTTAATTTTTTTTTGATTCTTTTTCTTTATTTTTACAAATTTTTTAACACTTCTTATTAATATTTTAAAATTGTAAAATATTAAATGTCTAACTTTAAAGAATAAAAGGTCCACTTTATAGTTTGATGTAAAAAATAAGAGTAAAAGCGGACGTCTACTAATCGTCAACTTTTTCTAAGATTTTTGATTTATTTAAACATTAAATTTTTTACAAAATACTATAATACTTTAATTTTATTTTTTAAATAAAACGTTTAAAAAATTTATAGTTGGATTTTAAAGTAGTAATCATAATATAATTTGTTCAAGTTTTTTTATCTTTTAGTTTTACACATTAATTTCCTTAATAGTCTCTGTAAAACTTATTAACAAAATTCAAAAGGTAAATTTACAGAAAATCAAAAATGTATTACAACCATTTTAAACTACTAGAAATTCTATTTTTAATATATACCTCTTATTTTTAAGAGAAGCGCGCCCTGAAGGACTTGAACCCTCGACATCTAATTTTGGAGACTAGCGTTCTACCAACTGAACTAAGGACGCGTACATCTATTTTAATAAATATTTGTTTAAAAAACAAGAGTTCCAATTTTATTTTAAGATCATCGCTAAATTTTAATCGATATGAAAAACTTTAATAATAATCCACACGTTTCAATTTCCGATATACCTTTACCTTATAATTTTCTAGCAGAAAAAATTGTATTAAGTTGTTTATTAATTAGTTATGAAGCCGTTGAAATTACTATAAAAACTGTTCGCGTTGAAACATTCTATTTTATAAATCATCAAGAAATTTATAAAGCTATTGTTGAAATGTATCGAAAAAAAGTTCCCATAAATGTTATTTCAGTAAATGACTTTTTAAAAGAAACTGGGTGTTTAGAGAAAATTGGTGGTACAAAAGTGTTATTAGAACTTCTTAATCAAATTCCGAATTTAGTCTATCTTGAAGAATATATTCAATTAATTCAAGATAAATTTTTAAGACGGTCACTAATCAACTTAGGATATGAAGCTATTAATTCAGCCTATATTACAAATATTCCCTTAGAAAAGACTTTAACTGATTTTGAAAAAAAATCGTTTAAATTAACTAATGAATTAATAGAAGAAAAAAGATTAACTACTGCTGAATTATTTTCAACTGTTTTTTTAGAACTAAAACAAAAAGCTTTGAAGCCTGAATTGCCCGGATTGGCCTCTGGATTTTATGATTTAGATTCTTTAACACAAGGGTTTCAGAAATCCGATTTGATAATTCTTGCTGGACGACCCTCGATGGGAAAAACAGCCTTTGTTTTAAACATAACTGAAAATATATTAAAAAATTATAAATTACCTATAATATTTTTTAGTCTTGAAATGTCAAAAGAACAATTAATATATCGTTTATTGTCAAATGAAACAGGTATAAGTCAAACTCGATTAAAACTTGGTAATTTATATAAAGAGGATTGGAATAAATTAAAAAAGAGTATTCAACTTTATTCTAAGTTACCATTTTTTATAAATGACGAACCAAATATTACAATTTACGATCTTCGTTCTAAAATAAAGAAAATAATCTTTGAACAAACTAATATTGGTTTAATTATTATTGATTATTTACAGTTACTTTTAAATTCAAAAATAAAAACAGAAAATCGAGTTCAAGAGCTTTCACAAATTACACGATCACTTAAGGCGATTGCAAAAGAATTTCAAACTCCAATTATTGCACTATCTCAATTAAGTCGTAATGTTGAAAATCGAATTAATAAACGTCCAATTTTATCTGATTTACGTGAAAGTGGCTCTATTGAACAAGATGCTGATTTAGTATTAATGTTATATCGAGAAAATTATTATAATTCAACAACTGAAAAATTTGAAAAGCTAGCTCCCGCGGAATTAATAGTTGCTAAGCATCGTAACGGACCTTTGGGTGTAGTTAAATTATCATTTCAAACTGATCCAACTAAATTTTTTAATACATTTTCTGATCTTTAATAAAATGCCCAGATCCAGATTCGAACTGGAGACACGAGGATCTTCAATCCACTGCTCTACCAACTGAGCTATCCGGGCTCAATAAAAATTATACTATATTCTACTAAAAATAACAATATTAATATTGTTATTTTTAGTAGAATATAGTATAATTTTTATTGGATATAGTAATTAATATAGTATACTAAAAAAATTGAAATATGTCAGGATTGTAAAATAGCAGCATGCGATTTTAAAAATATATGAGTATTAAAACTATATCTATTTATCAAAAAATTTAAAAATTTAGTAATTTTCCTAAAAAAGTTTTTTCTATTTAATTAGTAATCCGCAACTATCTATAGACATTGGATTTAAAATTTGAAAACAAAATAATAAAAATAAATTTTACGACATTAGATAATTATAGTAAAAATACAGAAGTTAAATACAATTGGAATTTGTTTAATTAAGCAATAAGAAATTCTAATAATTTCATAATTTGGAAAATACTTCTTTGATTTATTGCATAAATAGGAATATTTTGTTTATTTGCTAAATTCTTTAATCGAAAATTTTGTCTAAGATGTTTTTTTAAACCAATTATAAGATTTGCTTGTTTAACTTG
>Ga0209175_10000083_pt1:55000-57500 | contig 65179 bp, 69 predicted proteins | sample JI91814C2DNA_FD_187506 | JGI IMG/M metagenome (GOLD analysis project Ga0209175, IMG submission 187506) | Wastewater effluent complex algal communities from Wisconsin, to seasonally profile nutrient transformation and Carbon sequestration -... | ecosystem: Engineered > WWTP >...
GAAGCAACTCAGAAACAATTAGCTCGTGGTACACGTTTACGTGAAATTTTAAAACAACCACAAGGTTCTCCATTATCTGTTCCTCAACAAGTTGCTTTAATTTATACAGGTATTAATGGTTTCTTAGATAATTTAGCAGTTTCTGATGTTAAAAAATTCTCTGCAAGTCTATTAAAAACGTTAGATTTACAAAAATCTTATATTAATGCTGTAAGTGAAACAAATCAATTTACTGAAGACGCAGAAAAATTCTTGAAAGATGCAATTAGTTCAACAAAGACAGAATTTGCAACTTTATAGATTTAATAATTTTAAAAATCTAAAAAATTATTTTTATAATTTTTTAGATTTTTAAAATTATTAACAAAAAATATTAAAATAAAATGGATTAAATTAATTAATTTTTATTATCTTTGCTTATAATAGTATATTAGCTAACTTTTTTCTAGTTCAGTTGTAAGAAAGTCAAAAACCATTATTTATATTTAAGGAATGAATTACTATGGCATTACCATGGTATCGTGTTCATACTGTTGTTTTAAATGATCCTGGAAGATTAATTTCTGTACATTTAATGCATACAGCATTAGTTGCTGGTTGGGCAGGCTCAATGGCTCTATACGAACTTGCAGTTTTTGATCCATCAGATCCTGTTTTAAATCCAATGTGGCGTCAAGGTATGTTTGTTATGCCATTCATGACACGTTTAGGAATTACAGATTCTTGGGGTGGTTGGAGTATTACAGGAGAAAGTGTATCAAATCCTGGTCTTTGGAGTTTTGAAGGAGTAGCATTATCTCATATTGTTTTATCAGGTATGTGTTTCTTAGCAGCAATTTGGCACTGGGTTTATTGGGATTTAGAATTATTCCGTGACCCTCGTACAGGTGAACCTGCGTTAGATTTACCAAAAATTTTTGGTATTCATCTATTATTATCAGGTTTATTATGTTTTGGTTTTGGTGCTTTCCATGTAACAGGTTTATTTGGACCTGGTATTTGGGTTTCAGATGCTTATGGTATTACTGGTAAAGTTCAACCGGTAGCTCCATCATGGGGTGCAGATGGTTTTAATCCATTTAATCCAGGTGGTATTGCTGCACATCATATTGCCGCTGGTATTTTTGGTATTTTTGCTGGTATTTTCCATTTAACTGTACGACCTCCACAACGATTATATCGTGCGTTAAGAATGGGTAATATTGAAACTGTATTATCAAGTAGTATTTCTGCAGTATTTTGGGCAGCATTCGTTACTTCAGGTACAATGTGGTATGGTGCTGCAGCAACTCCAATTGAGTTATTTGGACCAACTCGCTATCAATGGGATAGTGGATACTTCCAACAAGAAATTGAACGTCAAGTTGAATCTTCTGTAAGTGAAGGATTATCTGAAAGTCAAGCTTGGTCACGAATTCCAGATAAATTAGCATTTTACGATTATATTGGAAACAACCCAGCTAAAGGTGGTTTATTCCGTTCTGGTCCAATGAATAAAGGTGACGGTATTGCTGAAGCTTGGCTAGGTCATCCAATTTTCCGTGATAAAGAAGGTCGTGAATTAACAGTTCGAAGAATGCCAGCATTCTTTGAAACATTCCCAGTTATCTTAGTTGATAAAGATGGTATTATTCGTGCGGATATTCCATTCCGTCGAGCTGAATCTAAATATAGTATTGAACAAGTTGGTGTAACCGTAGATTTCTATGGTGGTAAATTAAATGGTCAAACATTTAAAGATGCTCCAACTGTTAAGAAATTTGCTCGTAAAGCACAATTAGGAGAAGTTTTTGAATTTGATCGTACAAGTTTAGAATCAGATGGCGTATTCCGTAGTAGCCCAAGAGGTTGGTATACATTTGGACATGCTAATTTTGCATTATTATTCTTCCTTGGTCATTTATGGCATGGTGGTCGTACAATTTTCCGTGATGTATTTACAGGGATTGGCGCTGAAGTAACAGAACAAGTAGAATTTGGTGCATTCCAAAAACTTGGTGATAAAACTACGAAAAAACAAGGTGCTGTATAAATTATAGTCTTTGTTTTTTAACTATATTAAAAATTAAACAGGATTAAACAATGGAAGCCTTAGTTTATACATTTTTATTAATTGGTACTTTAATGGTAATTTTCTTTGCTGTATTCTTTCGCGATACACCAAGAATTCTTAAAAAATAAAACCATTTTAAATGGTTTTATTTTTTAATCTTCATGTTCCTCAAAAGGGTCACGTAAATTTTTAGAAGCAGGTCCAAAAGCAGTATATACTGAATACGCAGTAATACCTAAAAGTAAACTTGATACAAAAATTACAAGAATAGTTGCTGTTTCCATGTTATACAATTATTTAGATTAATAATTTAGTATTATATAGCATTGAACAGAAAAATTAATTTATTAAAAATAGAAAATATTTTTATGGCATTAAGAACAAGATTAGGTGAGATTTTACGTCCATTAAATGCTGAATACGGTAAAGTCGTTCCAGGTTGGGGTA
>Ga0209175_10000083_pt1:60000-65179 | contig 65179 bp, 69 predicted proteins | sample JI91814C2DNA_FD_187506 | JGI IMG/M metagenome (GOLD analysis project Ga0209175, IMG submission 187506) | Wastewater effluent complex algal communities from Wisconsin, to seasonally profile nutrient transformation and Carbon sequestration -... | ecosystem: Engineered > WWTP >...
AATTCAACAATTGATTGTAATGATGATGTATTTGTTTTAGATGCAGCAGAAGAAGCAGGAATTGATTTACCTTATTCATGTCGTGCTGGTGCTTGTTCTACATGTGCAGGTAAAGTAACATCAGGTTCTATTGATCAATCTGAACAAACATTTTTAGATGATGCTCAACAAGAAGCTGGTTTTGTTTTAACTTGTATTGCATATCCAAAATCAGATTGTACTATTTTAGTTCATCAAGAAGATGAATTATATTAATTCGTCAATTTAAGAATACAAACATTGATATTTATATTTGTTTGTATTCTTTTTTATTTTTAACATCTATTCGAATATGAGTAATGTTCTTTCATCTACTTTTTTTATAATATTTTTTATAATATTTTTAATGATATTTTTGAAAAAAAAAATAAAAAAATTTCTATATTATTCTAGTTCTCTTGCAATAAGTTAATTAAACAAAGAATATTTAATTAAATATTCTTTGTTTAATTAACTTATTACTACGCAAACTTACCTGAAGTTGACGCAATAACAAATGCGGCATATGTTAATATATACCCTACTGAAAAATGTACTAAACCAACTAAACGAGCCTGAACGATTGATAATGCTACTGGTTTATCTCTCCAACGAATTAAATTAGCTAATGGAGTGCGCTCATGAGCCCAAACTAATGTTTCAATTAATTCTTGCCAGTAACCACGCCAAGAAATTAAAAACATAAAGCCAGTTGCCCAAATTAAATGTCCAAATAAGAACATCCATGCCCATACTGATAAATTATTCATACCAAATGGATTATATCCATTAATTAATGGTGATGAGTTTAACCATAAATAATCACGTAACCATCCCATAATATAATTTGATGATTCATCAAATTGACCAGGATTTCCACCCCAAATTGTCATATGTTTCCAATGCCAATAGAATGTAACCCAACCAATTGTATTTAACATCCAGAACATTGCTAAATAAAAAGCATCCCAAGCGGAAATATCACAAGTACCCCCACGTCCAGGACCATCACATGGGAAACTGTAACCAAAGTCTTTTTTATCTGGCATTAATTTTGAACCACGTGCATCTAAAGCTCCTTTTACAAGAATTAAAGCTGTTACATGTAAACCTAAAGCAATCGCATGATGCACTAAGAAATCACCTGGTCCAATTTTTAAGAATAGATCATTTTTTGGATTATTGATTGCTTCTAACCAACCAGGTAACCAAATTTGATTTCCTGCTGCTGTTGCTGGGCTAGTTGATGATGCTAATAATACATTAAATTGATATACTGCTTTTCCAGATGCAGCTTGAATATATTCTGCAAATAATGGTTCAAATAAAATTTGTTTTTCAGGTTGTCCAAATGCAACAACAGTATCATTATGAATATATAAACCTAATGTATGGAAACCTAAAAATAACGAAGCCCAACTTAGATGTGAAATAATAGCTTCTTTATGCTCTAACATACGAGCTAAAACATTATTTTTATTTAATTCTGGATCATAATCACGAACAAAGAAAATTGCACCATGAGCAAATGCTCCAACCATTAAAAATCCAGCAATATATTGATGATGTGTATATAAAGCAGCTTCTGTAGTAAAATCTTTTGATAAATATGCATAAGGTGTTAATGCATACATATGTTGTGCTGTTAATGATGTCGCAACACCTAAACAAGCTAAAGCTAACCCTAGTTGCATATGTAATGAATTTGTGATTGTTTCAAACAATCCAACATGACCAGCTCCTAAACGTCCTCCAGGTGGACGGTGAGCATCTAAAATTTCTTTCATGTTATGACCAATTCCAAAATTTGTTCGATACATATGACCAGCAACAATAAATACAACCGCAATAGCTAAATGATGATGTGCAATATCACTTAACCATAAAGATTGTGTTTGTGGATGAAAACCACCTAAAAATGTTAAAATTGCTGTACCAGCTCCTTCACTTGTATTAAATGCATGTGTTGTACTATCAGGATTTTCAGCGTATACAGTCCAATTACCTGTAAAGAAAGGTGTTAAGCCTGCTGGATGTGGAGGAGTTGTTAAAAAATTGTCCCAACCTACATGAACTCCACGAGAAGCTGGAATAGCTACATGGACAATATGACCAGTCCAAGCTAATGAGCTAAATCCTAATAAACCAGATAAATGATGATTTAAACGTGATTCATTATTTTTAAACCAAGATAAACTAGGGCGGAATTTTGGTTGTAAATGTAACCAACCTGCAATTAATAAAACACTTGCAAGTAGTAATAAACCAATTGAACCTTTATATAATTCTTGATTTGTTCTAAACCCGATTGTATACCACCATTGATATAAACCTGAAAATGTAATATTTACAGGATATGTATTTCCTTTACTAAATGCTTTTAATGCTGATTCACCAAAATGTGGATCCCAAATCGAATGTGCAATTGGACGTACTTTTAAAGGATTTGAAACCCATTTCTCAAAATTACCTTGCCATGCGACATGGAATAAATTGCCTGAAGTCCAAAGGAAAATAATTGCAAGATGCCCAAAATGTGAGGCAAAGATTTTTTGGTATAAATTTTCTTCAGTCATACCATCATGCGCTTCTAAATCATGCGCTGTTGCTATACCGTACCAAATTCTTCTTGTTGCTGGATCTTGTGCAAGGGCTTGGCTAAACTTTGGAAATTTAGTTGCCATAATTGTTAGATACCTTTTTATATAATTTATAGTTGTAAATAAAATTGAACTTAAAAAGTTTTTTTACAAAGTTTTATATGTATACATATAGACTTTCGTTGTTATGATTTTAGAAATTAAGTAATTGAAATTGCTCGCGCTAAGAAGAATGCCCAAGTTGTTCCAATACCACCTAATAAATAGTGTGCTAATCCAACAGCTCGTCCTTGAGTAATACTTAATGCTCTTGGTTGAATTGTAGGAGCGAAGTTTAACTTGTTATGTGCCCAAACAATTGATTCAATTAGTTCTTGCCAATAACCACGTCCACTAAATAAGAACATTAAACTAAATGCCCAAATAAAATGCGCACCTAAGAAAATTAAACCATATGCTGAAGATGCTGAACCATATGACTGAATTACTTGAGAAGCTTGTGACCATAAGAAATCACGTAACCATCCATTAATTGTAATTGCACTTTGAGCAAAATTTCCACCTGTAATATGTGAAATACTGCCATCTGGTGTAATTGTTCCCCAGACATCTGATTGCATTTTCCAGCTGAAATGGAAAATTACAACTGAAATTGAATTATACATCCAAAATAATCCTAAAAATACATGATCCCAACTAGAACTTTGACATGTACCTCCACGACCTGGACCATCACAAGGGAAGCGGAATCCTAAATTAGCTTTGTCAGGAATTAATTTTGAACTACGTGCATATAATACACCTTTTAATAAAATTAAAACTGTTACATGAATTGTAAATGCATGGATATGGTGTACCATAAAATCAGCTGTACCTAATTTAATAGGCATCATTGCAATTTTACCCCCAACTTCAATAACATCGCCACCAAAAGCATAACTTGTCGTTGCTAATGCATTTGGTGCTGTTGTTCCAGGTGCTAATAAATGAATATTTTGAATCCATTGAGCAAAAATTGGCTGTAATTGGATTGCTTTATCTGAGAACATATCTTGAGGACGACCTAATGCTCGCATTGTATCATTGTGGATATAGAATCCAAAAGCATGACAACCTAGGAAAATACAAACCCAATTTAAATGAGAAATAATTGCATCTCTATGTCGTAAAACACGATCTAATAAATTGTTGTAATTATTTGCTGGTGTATAATCACGAACCATAAAAATAGCACCATGAGCTGCACCACCAACAACACAAAAACCACCTATCCACATATGATGTGTAAATAAAGATAATTGCGTTGCATAATCAGTTGCAAGATATGGGTATGGAGGCATCGCATACATATGATGTGCTACAATAATACTTAAAGATCCCATCATTGCTAAATTAATAGCTAATTGTGCGTGCCATGAAGTTGTTAAAATTTCATATAGTCCTTTATGACCTTCACCAGTAAATGGACCTTTATGAGCTTCTAAAATTTCTTTCATATTGTGGCCAATACCCCAATTTGTGCGGTACATATGACCAGCAATGATAAATAAAACTGCTAATGCTAAATGATGATGTGCAATATCACTTAACCATAATCCACCAGTTACAGGGTTTAAGCCACCTTTAAATGTTAAAAAATCTGAATATTCACCCCAATTTCCACCAAAAAATGGTGCTAACCCTTTACCAAAACTTGGATATAATTGTGCCATTAAATCTCGATTAATTAAGAATTCATGGGGTAAAGGAATTTCTTGTGGTGAAACACCTGCGTCTAATAATTTATTAATTGGTAATGCAACATGAATCTGATGACCAGACCATGATAAACATCCTAATCCTAATAAACCTGCTAAGTGATGGTTCATCATTGATTCTGCATTTTGGAACCATTCTAATTTTGGTGCAGCTTTATGATAGTGGAACCAACCAGCAAATAACATAATTGCTGACATCGCTAAACCACCGATTGCTGTCCAGTATAGTTCTACTTCACTTGTAATTCCTTCTGCTCTCCACATTTGGAACCAACCTGATGTTGTTTGAACACCTTGGAAATTGCCACCAACATCAGCATTTAGAATTTCTTGACCAACGATTGGCCAAACAACTTGTGAACTTTGTTTAATACTAATTGGATCAGTTAACCAAGCTGAATAGTTAGAAAAATATGCACCATGGAAATGCATACCACTAATCCATAAAAAAATAATTGCTAATTGACCAAAATGTGCACTAAAAATTTTACGAGAAACTTCTTCTAACGAACTTGTTTGAGTATCAAAATCGTGAGCATCTGCATGTAAGTTCCAAATCCATGTAGTAGTTTTTGGACCTTTTGCTAACGTTCTCGAAAAATGTCCTGGTTGGGCCCATTTTGCGAAACTAGTTTCGACAGCGTCTTTTTCTACAAAAACTTGTACGTTTTTTGAACGACGCTCTGTTGAGCTTATTGCCATTAATTTTCTCCTTTTGGGAGACGGAAATCTATGAAACTCTCATAAAAAATAAAAAATAGCCACTATTTTTTAAATACGAGTTTTCATTATATATTATACATG
>Ga0209175_10000087_pt1 | contig 64214 bp, 64 predicted proteins | sample JI91814C2DNA_FD_187506 | JGI IMG/M metagenome (GOLD analysis project Ga0209175, IMG submission 187506) | Wastewater effluent complex algal communities from Wisconsin, to seasonally profile nutrient transformation and Carbon sequestration -... | ecosystem: Engineered > WWTP > Effluent > Algae...
AAGAAAGCCACTGCGCGGCGGTGAGCTCGGGATACATCTTGCGGTATTCGTCGTTGACGCGCGCGATGAACTGGTCGGCGGTCTCGCCCTTGGCGCCGGCAAGTGCAGGAGCCGCCGCCTGGGTGGGGGCCTCCGCTTCCTTCTTGCAAGCAGACAATGACAGTACGCACGCACCGACGGCGAGCGCGAGCAATAGGTGGCGTTGCTTCACGGAGAATCCTTGGCTGGGGCGCTGGGCGCGCTGGAACCTGAAGGCTAGTGCGGCTGGTCGCGTCCTGCAAGTCTTTGGGAGGGGGAGTGGAAACTGGAAGCCACGGCTTCAGTTGGCTCCTGGTTATTGGTTCTGGGAAAGTGCGGGGCAAGTGCGCATGGATCCAGATCAAGATCAAAGGTACCCCTCCTCAATCCTCCCCTGCTACGCAAGGGAGGAGGCAAAACCAAGCACCCAGAACCAAGCACCCAGAACCAAAAACCAAGAACCAAAAATCACGCAGCCGGAATGTTGTCCGGGCAAGCAAGCAAACCACGCTCAAGCAACCATGAGCGCGCGTCTTCCGCGTCTTCCTCAAACCACGCGCGGGCGCTGCCCAGGCGGAACGAGTACCCCCACGCATCCATGTCCTGCATCAGCCGGTCGCTGCCGACGCCGGGCAGCGCATCGGCCAACACGATCTGCAGGTAGCAGGTGGCGTCTTCTTCCAGTACCGAGTCGCTGGCGTCGGTGTGCACCAGTGCGCGGCGTTCCGGCGGCAACACGATCAGGTGACAAGCTTCGTGCAGCAATGAATGCACCGGCGTGTCGCTGCGCACGTACACGGTGCTGCCGATCACGCCTGCTTCGGGGTCGCCCCAGAAACTCCCGGGGATGGATTCGCCGTCCGCCACGCGCTCCAGGTTCAACGCGTGGCGAGCGAGCAGTGCTTGCAGATCAGCCAGCGGCAGGTCGCGGACGTTCAACACTTCATGGACTGCATCGGCGCTGGCAGTAGCGATGTTCATATCGACAATGGCAGGAGCGCCCCATGGGCGCGAGCTCTGTGCATTCGCGAACGAAGAGCTCGCGCCCATGGAGCGCTCCTGCCAGGGATCAGGCGCTGCCTTCCTGCAGCGACACCGAGATGTCGAGTACGTCGTGTTCGCCTTCCTTGATCAATTTGACGTTGACCGCTTCCGCGTCGACGTTGACGTACTTCTTGATCACTTCCAGCAATTCACGCTGCAGCATGGGCAGGTAATCGGGCGCGCCGCGCGTGGTGCGCTCCTGCGCCACGATGATGCGCAGGCGGTCCTTGGCGATGGAGGCGGTTTCTTTCTTCGGCTTGAGGAAATCGAACATTCCCATGCTCAACCTCCAAACAGCTTGGTGAAGAAACCCTTCTTCTCCACGGTGGTGAAGCGCAGGGGACGGTCTTCGCCGAGCAGCCTGCCAACGGCATCGTCGTAGGCTTGGCCGGCGATGGATTCCAGCTCCAGGATGACCGGTTCGCCCTTGTTGGAGGCATTCAGCACGTCGCCGGATTCGGGGATCACGCCCAGCGTCTTCAGGCCCAGCACTTCTTCCACGTCCTTGATGCTCAGCATCTCGCCGCCTTCCACGCGCGTGGGGCTGTAGCGGGTGAGCAGCAGGTGCGGCTTGAGGGTTTCGCCGTTCTCGGCCTTGCGGGTCTTGGAATCCAGCAGGCCCAGGATGCGGTCGGAGTCACGCACGCTGGAGACTTCCGGATTGACCACGACCACCGCGGTGTCGGCGTAGTACATGGCCAGGAACGCGCCTTTCTCGATGCCGGCCGGCGAATCGCAGACGATGTAGTCGAAGCCGTCGGCGTCCAGGTCCTTCAATACTTTTTCCACGCCTTCCTTGGTCAACGCATCCTTGTCGCGCGTTTGCGAGGCGGCCAGGATGAACAGCGTGTCGAAACGCTTGTCCTTGATCAGCGCCTGTTTCAGCGTGGCTTCGCCATGGGTGACATTGACGAAGTCGTACACCACGCGGCGCTCGCAACCCATGATCAGGTCCAGGTTGCGCAGGCCGACGTCGAAGTCGATGACCGCGACCTTCTTGCCGCGGCGCGCGAGGCCGCAGGCGATGCTGGCGCTGGTGGTGGTCTTGCCCACGCCGCCCTTGCCGGAAGTGACAACGATAATCTCAGCCAATGGTGTATCTCCTTGATGTTGCGTTCGGGGGAATGCCGTTTGCGACGGTGTCACCGGCGATGGCTCGCCACGCGACCTTCACTGTGCGGCGATCATCAGTTGGTCCTGTTTGTCAGGGCCGCGTTCAAGCCAGACCTGCACGGGTTTGCCGCGCAGTTCCTTGGGTACGTCGTCCAGCACTTTGTAATGGCCGGCAATGGCCACCAGTTCGGCATGGAACTCGTGGCAAAAGATGCGTGCGTCGGTGTTGCCTTGCGCGCCCGCGAGTGCGCGCCCGCGCAGGCTGCCGTAGATGTGGATGGAACCATCCGAAATGACTTCGGCGCCGGCACCCACGGTGGTCAGCACGGTCAGGTCGCGGTTTTCCGCATACAGCTGCTGGCCGGAACGCACCGGTGTCTTCTGCACCAGTCCGGGGCTGCTTGCCGTCACCGCAGGTGCAGCCTTGGCCGCTTTTGTGGGAGCGGTTTCAACCGCGACGCTTTCCCGGCGGGCGGCCGGAGCTGTCGCCGCCGCAAGAGGTTCGTACTGCGCGCGGAACTTGGCCAGCAGCGGCAGGCCGAGTTGTTCGGCCAGTGCTTCGGTTTCACGCGTGCCATAGGACAGGCCGACCGGGAGGACGCCGGCGGCACGCAGGCCATCCAGCAAGGCCTGTGCGGTGGCGGCATCCGGCATCTGCGCCAGGCCGCCGAAATCGATGATCACCGGTGCGCGGCCAAACAGCTTGGGTGCACGCTCCACGCGCTCGCGCATCTCACGCGACAGTTGCGCCACGTCCAGCGTGCGCACGCGCAGGTTAGCAATGCCGACCTGGCCGATCTTGAGTTCGCCGGCCTGTTCGTAATCCATGTTCGTCGAGGTCACGCTCATGTACCCGTCGACCGTTCTGTCAGTGGCTCAGCCAGCACACGACCTTGCGCCCATGGCAGGGCGGGCAGGGCGTTGCCGTAGGTCTCGCGTACCCACGGGTAGCTGCACAGTTCCTTGAGTAGCATGCTGGCGCGAAGACCGCCCGGCATCTGGTTCTGGCCGACTTCCCTGAAACCGAAGCTGCCGTGGAAGAGCAGGGCAGGGTCCGCGCCGTGGTCCAGGAACACTTCGCAGGCCAGCTGCGGATACCGCAGTTCGGCATAGCTTTGCACGTCGGCGTAGAACGCACGGCCGACGCCACCGCCGCGGCGACGGCTGGCCACCACGATGCGGTCGATGTAGAAAAAGTGCGGGTAGCGCTCGCCGAACCAGGCGAAATTGCTGCTGTCGTGCTCGGCCTGGGCACCGAAGCCGACCAGGAAGCCGGCCAGGTTGCCGTCGCGTTCGGCGACACGGAAGTATTCGGCCTGCGCGTAGAAACGCTGCAGCTTGGCCGAATCCAGCGGCAGGATCGCCAATCCGGCGTTGTTGTTCAGGGCTAGGACGGAATCCAGCTCGTGCTCGCGCACGTCGCGGATGACAATCGACATTAATTCACTCCGGGAACAGGCGCGGTGGCCGCGAGCCACCGGGCGGGATTATCGCATGGGCAGCCGCGGGCCGGGGGTGCGCGGCGGATCGGGCAGGCACATTACTTTTGGTCGGGGTGCGGGCCCGGCAATCCGCCTAAGATGGATTCATGTTGAGCCGAATCAGCCACACCCGCCTCCTGCGTGCCGCCGGCCTGTACACGTGGGCGCTGGTCGGCATTCCCATTATTCTGAATATCTGGTTCCTGCCTCCCTCGCGTGGCGTGGATGAATTCAGCGGGGCCGATATCAACGTGCCGATGACGGTGCTGGCCTACCTCGCGTTTGGTGCCTGTTACTGGCTGGCGACCCGGTCCCTAGGCACGCGTAGCCAGGTGGCATCCAACCGCACCAACTTCGTGCTGCTGCTCGTGCTTACCACCGCCGCGGTGGCCGTGGGCTATTACACACAGACCGGACTGAGCGCGATGCTGCTGCTGGTCATGGCGGGCGTGCTGCCGTGGATACTGAGCCTGCGTTCGGCCGTCGCGTGGCTGTTGCTGGCCCACGTGCCACTGGTGCCGTCGTTCATGGCGAGCGGCTTCAGCTTCTGGGATGCCTTGTTCCAATCCACCTTCTATGTGGGCTTCTCGGCTTTCGTGCTGGTGACGGCGTACGTGGCACGCCAGCAGACCGAAGCCCGCGAGGAGCAACGCCGCCTCAACGCCGAGCTTCGCGCCACCCGTGTATTGCTGGCCGAAAGCGCCCGCGTCAACGAGCGCACGCGTATCTCGCGCGAGCTGCACGACCTCTTGGGCCACCACCTGACCGCGCTGAGCCTTAACCTTGAAGTCGCGGGACACATGACCGAGGGACGTGCGCAGGAACACGTCAAGCAGGCCCATACCCTGGCCCGCCTGTTGCTGACCGATGTGCGTGAAGTGGTCAGCCAGTTGCGCGAAGGGGATGCGATCGACCTGGGGGCGGCCCTGCTGACGCTGACCGAGCGCGTGCCGGCCCTGGAGATCCACATGGATATCGAGGAGCCCCTGAACCTGGATGACGCCGAGCGTGCGCACGTATTGCTGCGCTGCACACAGGAAATCATCACCAACACCGTGCGCCATGCGGGGGCACGCAACCTGTGGATCCATTGCCGGCGCCAGGGCGGGCTGATCCTGATCGATGCCCGTGATGACGGGGTTGGTGCCGCCAGCGTCACTGCCGGCAACGGCCTGCGCGGCATGCGCGAGCGCCTGCAGCAGCATGGTGGCAAGATGACCGTGGGGTCCACGCCCGGCGCAGGCTTCAAGCTGTGCCTGCAACTGCCCGCGGACAGCAATGAAGCCGCTGCACTCGAACCTGTTCCATCCCCACCTGCCGGAGTAACTGCATGAGTAGCGGCATGATTCGTGTCTGCCTGGTCGACGACCAGACCCTGGTGCGCCAGGGCATACGTTCGTTGCTGGCGCTGGACGATGGCATCGAGGTCGTGGCCGAGGCCGCGGACGGCAAGCAGGCGGTGGAATTGATCCCGCAGGTGAAGCCGGACGTGGTGCTGATGGACATGCGCATGCCGGTCATGTCCGGGCTGGAAGCGCTGCAGGCGCTGGCGGCGATGGGCCAGTTGCCGCCAGCGATCATCCTGACCACCTTCGATGACGACCAGCTGGTACTGGCGGGCCTGAAGGCCGGGGCCAAGGGCTACCTGCTGAAGGACGTGTCCCTGGAACAGCTGGTGGGCGCCATCCGTGCCGTGGCCTCGGGCGGTTCGCTGGTGCAGCCGGCGGTCACCCAGCGCCTGCTGTCCGGGCTGGAGCACATGCGCAACGATTTCGTCAGCCTGGATCGGCCGGACCCCCTGACCGACCGCGAAACGGAGATCCTGCGCCTGATGGCCAGCGGCTTTTCCAACAAGGAAATCGCCAACTCCCTGGGCGTGGCCGAGGGCACCATCAAGAACCACGTGTCCAACATCCTGTCCAAGCTGGGCGTCCGTGACCGCACCCGCGCCGTGCTCAAGGCATTCGAACTGCAGTTGGTCTGAACGAGGCGGGCAGGACGCCCCTGCCCGCCGCCTGTGGCGCATGGCCACGCTACGCGGGCAATCTCGTTGCATTGCAGCGCAGGGCCGCCCCCGCATGGATAGCTGACCGAACCCGCCAAGCCTGCTAGGATGCGCGCTGCACCTATTTCAATGGCCATGGGATCGGCCCCCGGAGACTGCTGAATGACCCGTTTGATCGAATTCCTGATTGCATTGGCGCTGGTACTGGCGCTTTTCGTAGTGGTTGGCCTGTTCCTGCCTTCCAAGCGCCACCTCGAGGAAAGCACCGAAACCAACCGACGCATGACCATCGTGTTCGACACGATCAACAACGTGCGTCGCCTCAAGGACTGGAACCTGCTGATCCCCACCAATCCTGCCGAGCTGTCGTTCTCCGGCGGCAAAGACTATTCCGGCGTGGGCGCACGCGTCGATTTCAACTCGGCGGACCGCCGTCGTGGCAAGGGCCATTGGGAAATCACCGAGAGCAATGCCCCGGCCAGTGCGACGGGCGCCAGCAAGGTGGTCTATGCCATCCAGGACAGCCAGCCCGGCACCAACAAGCAGACCGACTTCACGCTTGAACCGACGGGCAAGAATGGCCGCAACGTCCTGATCACCCAGACCTATGACGTGCACTACGGCTGGAACCTCTTTGGCCGCTTCACTGGCATGTACGTCAGCCGCAACGTCGGTGATGGCATCAACGCCAGCCTGACCAAGCTGACCAACCTGCTGGCCACCGTGCCGAACTACGATTACCGCATCGAAGGCAGCAAGCTGACCGGCCTTGGCCTGGTCGACCTGCCCGCCGAAGACCTGCTGGTCGTCAATGCCGGCAACATCGAACGCAACAACGCAGCAATCATGGCTTCGATCCAGTCCAACCAGGAATGGATCAAGCGCGTGATGGAATCCAACAACCTGGAAGCCGCGGGCCCGGTGCGCATCATCACCACCGACTTTGGTGCCGAGAAATACGCCTTCGACGTCGCCCAGCCCGTACGCAAGCGCAGCGGTGGTTCCTCCGCGGCCAAGCCGGCCGATGGCAGCAAGCCGGCCGACGCTGCCGTGGCAAGCACCACCACTTCCACCGGTCCATTGAAGGTGTCGGTTGCCGGCACCCCGGTCGAGCACGTACGCCTGGAAGCACGCAAGGCCGCCACCGCCAGCTACACCGGCTACATGGCTGAACTGGATGCCGTGCGCAACTCGCTGCGCGCATGGGCCATGACCAACGGCCACGAAGTAACCGAACGCCCCTATGAATCGTGGAAGGGTGGCGTAGACAAGGCATTCACCGCCGACGGCACCTTCGACGTGTTCTGGGCAGTCAAGCAGTAACGCCCGACGGGCCCCGGCCCGCCGTGCAGGTTTCAAGCAACGCGCCGCTTTTGCGGCGCGTTGCGTTTCAGGGCCATGCATTGTTCCCGCCGCCGGCAGGATGCCGCTTCCCGATGAGGCTGCCGTTTTGTTGAACTACGATCGTCGCCAACGCAAACCTTCCTTCATTGCTTTCTCCGGTGCAGTGCTCGCCTCGGTGGCGGTCGCGCTGGGTGCCTATGCCTCGCATGGCGTGGCTGACGCGCATGCGCAATCCAACCTGCAGACGGCATCGTTGTATGCCTTCGGCCATGGCATTGCCCTCGCGGCATTGGCAGCGGGTACCACGCGCACCCTGGGTCGTGTCGCGCTGTACCTGCTGTTGCTGGGCACCTTGCTGTTTTCCGGCAGCCTGGCCTTGAACGCGCTTGCCCAATTGGGCAGCAAACTGGCGCCCATCGGTGGCATCAGCCTGATGCTGGGCTGGGTGCTGTGGGCGCTGGACGCACTGCGTCGCTGAGCGAACCAGGCGATGCCCCGGCACGCACGCGGCTTCGATACGCAGGCCGCTTTCGATCACCTGGCGCGCCGCGACCGCAAGCTGGGCACGTGGATGAAGCGCATCGGCTACCTCGAACCGCAGCCGACCTGGCGCAAGCCCTTCGACCCGGTGGATGCACTGGCTCGCGCCATCCTCTACCAGCAGCTCAGTGGCAAGGCCGCGGCGACGATTGTTGGTCGCGTGGAAGCCGCCGTCGGCAGCACGCGCCTGCATTACGACACCTTGGGTCGCGTCGATGACGTGGCGTTGCGGGCATGTGGCGTGTCCGGCAACAAGGCCTTGGCGCTGCGTGATCTGTCCGCGCGCGAGGCCGGTGGTGAAATCCCCACCCTGCGCCAGATGTCGGTGATGCACCAGGATGACATCGTGGCGGCGCTGGTGCCGGTGCGCGGCATCGGTCGCTGGACGGTGGAGATGATGCTGATGTTCCGCCTGGGCCGACCTGACGTGTTGCCCATCGACGACCTCGGCATTCGCAAGGGCGCGCAGCGCGTGGACAAGCTGGAAACGATGCCCACGCCGAAGGAATTGCTGGCGCGTGGCGAACGCTGGGGACCGTATCGGTCTTATGCGAGCCAGTATTTGTGGCGGATCGCGGATTTTGCTGCCGAGACGAAGACGCCTGTGAAGCGTTCGCAGGATTGAGTCAGGTGCCGGAAGGCGGCTTGGATTGGAAGAATGGATCGTCGCTGATCAATTGTCTTGGCGGCGGCGGGTACAAACGCACATGTTTTACGAAACGGTGGTAGCGGTAAGTTGCAACCATGGCGCGGAAATAGAAGATCACGAAGACCAGGCCCAGAACCACTCCGGATGGCAGGCCCGTCTGCACCATGACGATGATCTTGGAAAGAAGGAAATACGCGAACATCAACGTGCTGGCGATGCGGCTTTTGCGATAGATACCGAAGGCCAGACCAAGAATCAAGGCAACATCTACAAAGCTCAAAGCCTGCACCGCGCGGTCTTCAGTGCTGCTGGCTAATGCCGCTACGGTTACCAGCAGCGTCAGTGTTGCTGAGACCAGGGCTGCTACCCATCCATGCTTGATGGGCTGCGTGATGTCCTCGGGGGCATCCAGTGCAGGGGCAGGAAGGTCACTTACCCGCGAACTCGGGGTCGCATAAGGATTGGATTCTGTCATCAGAGAAAAGATCCGGCTGCATGAAGAGATGTTATCGATGGGAATTCGGTCTAATCAATCCGCTGCGACCTGCAACACCAGCTTCCCGAAATTCTCGCCGGTAAACAGCTTCACCAGCGATTCCGGGAATGTGTCCAGTCCCACCACCACGTCTTCGCGTGACTTCATGCGGCCGTCTTTCAAATAGCCTGCCATCTCGGCAATGGCGATCGGATAGCGGTCGGCGTAGTCGAAGACCACGATGCCTTCCATGCGCGCGCGGTTGACCAGCAGCGACAGGTAGTTCTTCGGGCCTTGCACGGCGCTGGTGGCGTTGTACTGCGAAATCGCACCGCAGATGATGATGCGCGCCTTGCGTCGCAGGCGTGCCAGCACGTGGTCCAGGATTTCGCCGCCCACGTTGTCGAAATAGATGTCCACGCCATCCGGGCAGTGCGTCTTCAAGCCTTCACGCACGTCGCCGTTCTTGTAATCGATGCAGGCGTCGAAGCCCATCTCGTTGACCACGAAATCGCACTTGGCCTGGCCGCCGGCAATGCCCACAACGCGGCAACCCTTGATCTTCGCCAACTGTCCCACCGTCTGCCCGACCGCACCGGACGCGCCGGACACGACCACCACGTCGCCTTCCTTCGGCTGGCCCACGTCCATAAGCCCGAAGTAACCGGTCATGCCCGGCATGCCCAGCACGTTGAGCCATTGGGTGATGCTGCCCATGCGCAGGTCGATCTTGCTGATGCCCTGGCGTTTGATCTCCATGGGCGTGAACTGACGGTATTCCTGCACGCCCAAGCCGCCGGTGACCAGGTCGCCCGGCGCGAATGCTGCGTGCTTCGACGCCACTACCTTGCCGATGCCGCCTGCACGCATCACTTCGCCGATCTCGACCGGCGCGATATACGACTTGCCTTCATTCATCCACCCGCGCATCGCCGGGTCCAGCGACAGCGACAGGGTTTTAACCAGCACGCCGCCTTCTTCCGGCTCGCTGACCACTTCGGTGGTGAACTGCCAGTTATCACGCGTGGTCATGCCGACCGGACGTGCAGCAAGGCGGATCTGGTGGTTCTGCAGGGAGGCGAGGTCGGTCATCGGGGTTCCAGTCGATGTTGGAGAAGGGGGCGCTAGATGGTGACGAACTAGGTCGCGTAATACCAATGCCAAGGCTCGTACACGATGCCATGCGGATTGTCGCGCGGGTAACTCATCACGAAGCCGAAACCACCCGCATGTTCCTGCAACCACGCGAATGCGGGCGTGCGCTCGAAGCTTTCCTCGGCAGGTGGCTCGTCCGTCGTGCCGATGTCCAGCGCGTTGCCGCTGTGGTGTTCGCTGTAGCCGGGCGCGGCGTTGACGTTGAGGATTTCCGGCACCGTCTGTCCGCGCGCGAGCTTGCGTTCGAAGATGCCGAGTTGATACGCATGGCTGCGGTAGCCGGAAATGGCTTCCAGCGCGATGCCATTCGTGGAAGCCGCGCGTTGCATCAGGTGCCAGGCACGTGCGGCGCGCGCCGTCATCCACAGTGGCCGCCGATAGCGGTCGAAGCCGGCGAAGGCGAGGGCGACAGGCTCCGGCACCAATTCCAGCCCGGTCTGCTCGCCATAGCGTTCGTCCAGGCCCAGTTGCTCCAGGTGCTCGATCAGTGGCTGCAGCGGCAGTGCGCCTGCGTAATCGATGTCGAAGCCGCGGGCGAGGGCAGTCATGCCATCCAGCACGTCCAGCGCGGCGTCCACGCCGGGTTCGTGCATCCAGCGCGGCATCAAGGGCTGCATGCCTTCGGGCAACAGCGCGGCAAGGTAGCGTCCATCGCGCTTGCGGCGCAGCACCACTTCGGCACGAGCCAGCGTCCGCGCGTCGGCACTGCTGCGTGCGCGCAACAGCCCGCCCGGCCAGAGTTCCACGCCTGCTGTGTTGAGCAGGAAGGATTTCAGCGGAACGGCGGGTGCGCGTGGCATGCCGCCAGCTTAGCGGCGGGGGCGCGGCGCCGCCAGTTCGCGCAGCCGGGCCAGCAGGTCGGCGGGACGCGTGGGGCTGAGCAGCAACAGTCCACCATCGCGGAGCGGTAAGACCAGCACGCGGGACCGGTCGGTGACCAGGCAGAATGCTTTGTTGAGGTTGCGCAACCGGAAATGCCCCGCTTGCAAGCCGGGCAGTGCGAAGCCGTTGGTCTTCAGTCCGGGCTTGTACTCCGTGTGTTCGTCCAGGCTGACGACGCGCGCCTTGTCCAGGTCGATGGCGTCGATCGCCAGTTTCCTGCCATAGAGCGTGGCCTGGACCTGCAGCTCGCGGTTATCCAGCAGGATGCGCTGGCGGCGCATGGCCCAGCTCAGGCAGGCGCCGACCAGCAGCACGAAGGGCACCACCAGCCATGCCCACGGAGCAGGTGTCTGCGAAGGCATCAACATGACCGGCACCAGTGCGCCGATGGCCAGCAGCATCGGGATCCACAGCCACCACCAGACGTGTGGGCTCATGGGGGCGACTGGGAATTCCTGTCGTTGTTGCATCAAGGTGTCCTCAATGGGCCAGGATCCAGGCGGCCGTGTCGGCGATCAGCTGCGCATCGACATGGCCTTGCTGGTTGTATTCGGCCAACGAGCCCGGGTCTTGGCCGGCGATGCCGAGGTGGTTGAGCGCGGGATAGTGCTTGAAGGTGGCGCGTGGATCGGACGCGAGCTGCTTGTTCCACAACGTCCAGTCGGCATCCACCACCTGGAAATCGCGGCCACCCTGCAGCAACAGCATGGGCAGTTGCAGTTGGCGTGCGTCGGCTACGGGATCGATCGCGTCGAACGCGCGCCAGTAGTGCGCGGGCAGGCCGAGTGGCGTGTCCTTGTCGGCGACGACGGCATCGCTACGGACGTTGTCGATCTTCTGCTGCAGGTCATCCAGGAATTGCTGTTCGTTGGCGTCGATCTTGCCGTCTGCATTGAGCAGGTAGTGGTTCTGTTCCGGAAGGAGAGTGAGCAGGGAGCGCGCAGGCGCGGCCAGCAGGATAAGCCCGGCAGCATGTCCCGATTTTTCTGCGATGCGCGGTGCCAGCATGCCGCCCTGGCTGTGGCCCAGCACGAACACGCGATCCTGGTCGATGCCCGGCGCAACGCGCAGCGCCGCCACGGCGGCCACGGCGTCGTTGGTGGTTTCCTCATCCATCGTGTAGGTGCCGCTGGCGAAATCCTGCGGACGCGCCTTCGTGCGCTTCTCATAGCGCAGTACGGCAATGCCCTGTTCGGCAAGCCCGCGTGCAATGTCCAGGAATGGGCGATTGGGACCGATGGTTTCGTCGCGGTCGTGCGGACCGGAGCCGTGGACCAGCACCACGGCGGGCACTTTGCCTGCCGCGGTTGGCATGGCCAGGGTGCCGGGCAGGTCGCCTACCGGGAACTCGCTTTCACGGAAGCCGGCGTTGGCCGCCGGTGCGGCCGCTGGCGCAGGAGGCGCAGGCTGGATCATGAAGCCCGCGATCTTGCCGTCGGCGTTGATCGCGATCTTCGCGACCAGGGCAGCCTTGGCGTAGTGAAGTGGCACGTCAACCACGCGCATCCCCGCCTGCTCTTGCACCTGTGCGGTACCACGTCCTTGCGCAGCGCCGACCTGGAGCGGCAACGACTCCCAGATTTGCTGCAGCTTGTCGGCGGGCACGGCAGCGGCCATTTCCGTGGTGAACATGGCTTCAGCCTGCGTGTATTCCGCTGCATCCATGTGATCCAGCAAACGTGCCGCCGTGGTTTCCGCAGGACTGGCGGCGTGCGCGGCGAATGGTGCCGTTATCGCAAGCAGCCAGGTTGCGAACACGATGGCGAATGGCTTCTTCATTGCTGGTTCCTTCTGGAATTCACGCGCACGGGTCAAGCCGGTTTCTTGAGGAACAGCCGGATCGAGTCCGCGGCTTCCGCATGCGAGGCGTTCACCAGTTCCCAGCCTTGCTGGCCAAGGCGACTCAATTCTTCCTGCGCCCGCTCGGTCATGGATTTTCCGAACAGTTGCACTTTCACTTCGACCACCTGGTAACTCCATCGACTGCTCATGCTTTTTTCTCCTTTTCCTCTTTCTGTTTCGGCAATCGCCCCGCCTTGCGCAACGCATCGCGCAGTACGTACTCGATCTGCGCGTTCAACGAACGCAGCTCGTCATCCGACCACTGCTGGGTGGCCTTGAGTACGTCGGCGCTGATGCGCAGCGGGTAGGCTTTTTTCTCTGTCACGTCAGTGCCCGGCGAGCCGGCTCAGTACACCGAGCCGGTGTTGAGCACGGGTTGCGGGCCGCGGTCGCCGCACAGCACCACCAGCAGGTTGCTGACCATCTGCGCCTTGCGCTCTTCGTCCAGCTGCACCACGTTGTTCTTCTGCAGCTCGGCCAGGGCCATTTCCACCATGCCCACCGCACCCGCGACGATCAGCGTGCGTGCGGCGATGACCGCGCTGGCCTGCTGGCGCTGCAACATGGCCTGCGCGATTTCCGGCGCGTAGGCGAGGTGGCTGATGCGTGCGTCCAGTACATGCACGCCGGCATCGGCCAGGCGTTCCTGCAGTTCGTCACGCAGGTGTTGCGAGACCTCGGCGGCATGGCTGCGCAGGGCGAGCTTGCCGTCTTCGTGCTGGTCGTAGGGATAGCTGGTGGCCATGGTGCGCACGGCGGACTCGGCCTGGATGTGCACGAAGCTCTCGTAGTCCTCCACGTTGTAGACGGCCTCGGCCGAGTCCACCACCTGCCACACGATCACCGCGGCGATTTCGATGGGGCTGCCATCCAGCTCGTTGACCTTGAGGCGGCCACTTTCGAAATTGCGCACGCGCTGGCTGACTTTCTTCTTGCTGAAGAAGGGGTTGTTCCAGCGCAGGCCGTTGTCCTTCACCGTGCCCACGTACTTGCCGAACAGGCTCAGGACGGCGGCCTGGTTCGGCTGCACGGTGTAGAGGCCAATCAGGCTCAGGAAGGCGATCAGGCCGACTACGATGCCGGCGATGACCAGCAACCCTGATGCGATCCCCTGGGTCTTGGGATTGGGGCCGATGCCGCTGAAAAACAGCCAGCCGGCCAGCAGGCTGACGGCCAGCAGGCCGAGCAGGAAGGGAATGCCGGGAAGTGAGCGGTACGGGATTTCTTTCATGGTGGCGTCCTCTGGGTTCGGAATTTAAGATATCAAATTGATATCAGATGTCAACAGCCTATAGGAGTGAGGGGGAAGGAGTGAGGAGTGAGGCATATCTCCAGGAAATCCCTGTGTGGGAGCGGCGTCCCGCCGCGAGCTCTTTGGCTCCAACTCCCAGCAAAAGCTCGCGGCGGGACGCCGCTCCCACACACCGCTTCTGCCGCCCTTCCCGTAATTGGTGGGGAGCAGATGCCTGCTTTCCTCACTATTGCGGCCGCAGGCCAATAAAATGGCGAACCACACTCCACAGGATTACCGCATGACCACCCTCGGCACGCCGCTTTCCCCGCACGCGACCCGCGTGCTGTTGCTCGGATCCGGCGAACTGGGCAAGGAAGTCGCGCTGGAGCTGCAGCGCTTCGGGGTGGAGGTGATTGCCGCCGACCGCTATGCCGATGCGCCTGCCATGCAGGCCGCGCACCGTTCCCACGTACTGGACATGCTGGATCCGCAGGCGCTGCGTGACTTGATCGCCGCGGAGCAACCGCACCTGGTGGTACCGGAAATCGAGGCCATCCACACGCAGACGCTGGTGGAGCTGGAAAACGAAGGTGTTGTGCAAGTCATTCCCACGGCGCGCGCCGCGCGCCTGACCATGGACCGCGAAGGCATCCGCCGGCTGGCGGCGGAAACGCTGGGGCTGCCCACGTCGCCGTATCGCTTCGTCGAGTCGCATGCGGATTACTGCGAGGCCGTCGCGGCCATCGGCTTGCCGTGCGTGGTGAAACCGGTGATGTCATCGTCCGGCAAGGGGCAGAGCACCTTGCGCAGCGAAGCGGACATCGATGCGGCATGGGACTACGCGCAGACCGGAGGCCGTGCAGGCGCCGGTCGCGTCATCGTGGAAGGCTTCGTCGATTTCGAATACGAAATCACCCTGCTGACCGTGCGCCATGCCGGCGGCACTTCCTTTTGCGATTCCATCGGCCACTGGCAGAAGGACGGTGACTACCGGGAAAGCTGGCAGCCGCAGCCGATGTCCGCGTTGGCGTTGCAGCGATCGCAGCAGATTGCGCAGGCGATCACCGATGATCTCGGCGGGTGGGGTTTGTTCGGCGTCGAACTGTTCGTGAAAGGCGATGAGGTCTGGTTCAGTGAAGTCTCGCCGCGTCCACATGACACCGGCCTGGTGACGCTGGCATCGCAGGACCTCAGCGAATTCGCGTTGCATGCGCGCGCCATCCTCGGGCTGCCGATCCCTGCGATCCGCCAGCTCGGTCCGTCGGCCTCGTGCGCGATGCTGGCGCAGGGCCATGGTGTTCCCGTCTTCCACAACGTGGAAGCCGCGCTGCAGGCTCCCGACAGTGGGCTGCGCCTGTTCGGCAAGCCGCGCGTGGAGGGCCAGCGGCGTGTTGGCGTCACCCTTGCGCGTGGCGAGAGTGTCGACGCAGCGCGAGCCGTCGCGCGCGATGCGGCGCAGGCGATCACCGTGGAATTGAAATAAGGGAACCGAAACGATGAACGGAAACGATGGCTACGCGGTATTCCTGTTCCCGCAAGCGCTTGAGTCGCTGGGCGAGGCGATCAAGCCTTACCTGGTCGAAGGGCCAGGTGGCTTGCATGTGCTGTGCAAGGAAATTGATACCGCAGGTGCCCTGATCGAAATGACGCTGGAAGGACAGACGGCGGAAGGCGCGCTCGTGCGCATCGAATTGATGGTGCCCGGCAGCATGGTGCGCATGATCGTGTCGGCGCACAGCGACGGCAGCTTCGGCTTCGGGCCGCGCAAGCCGGTTACCCCGTAGTGGTAGGAGCTGCGCAAGCTGCGACCGTGACCTGACGGCTTGCGGGGTTCTCTACGGATGCATTAATTCCAGGTCGCAGCTTGCGCAGCTCCTACCTCGTGGTGAGGTCCACCCACACCAGGTGATGATCGCTGCCGTCGGCGATGCTGGATGCTGGATCATTGCTCTGCGGCCAAAACACGCCGCTGCCGGTCGCGGAAAAGCCCACGGACGGAATCACGTAGTCCAGCCGCATCGCACCCGTCCTGGGGCCGAAATCGCCGGTGACGTGTTCGGGTGAGCCTTTGTGCTGGATGCCCTTCGCCGCATAGGCGCGTGCGATTTCGGCACCACCCGCGCTGCGTGGCGTGGGCATGCGCAAGACGCGCGGCTGTTCCAGCAATTCCACAATGGCGTCGTGGCGGCCGTCGCCGTCGGCCGGATCGTTGTTCAGGTCGCCGGCGATCACGAAGCGCGCTTCGCCGGCCAGTCCACCACAGCGTCCACGGTCGTCGCACAGCCACGGCTTGTCGCCGGGCGAAAGGTATTCCGACCAGAGGCGGATTTCGTCGTGGTTGCGATTGCCGTTGCGATCCTCGGGGCCATCGAACACGGGCGGGGTAGGGTGCGAGACTAAGAAATGCACGGTGCCGTGTGGCGTTTGCACCGGCACGTCCCAATGCGATTTGGAGGACAGGCGCAGCTGTTTCCATATCTTGTCTGGATAGAAGTATTTGCGCGAGGCCGGATCGATGGGATGCAGCGCGTCCGGCATCGTGCTCCAGCGCAGGTGCTGGAAGGTGCGCACCTGCGCGTCATCGATGGGGTATTTCGACAGGACCAACATCCCGTACTGGCCAGGATGCAATCCATACCCCCATGCATCGTTGCCACGCGCGCGACCCGTTCCGCCGGCCTCGCCATTGCCATCCAGGTCCAGGCCGCTGGGAACGCCCGTATTGACCGGCGCCAGGTAACGGTACGGATAACTCAGCGCTTCACCGCCACCGGCTTGCTCGGCTTCCAGGTATTTCTTCTGGAACAGGTCGGCAGCGCGGTGCGCATCGTCGTAGTCGAATTCGTTGAGCAGCACCAGGTCAGGCCGTACCTGCCGCAGCACGGCGGCGATTTTGGCAGCGTGTGCGCTGTCACCTTCCAGCTCGCGGATCAGGCCACCGGCTTCATCCTTGAATAGCGAGGTGTTGTAGGTGGCGACGCGCATGGCGGGCTCCTCGGTGGCGCCGGCAGGGTCGCCGTGTACGCGGACCTGCACGCAGGCGGCCAGGGTGGAGAACAGCAACAGCGAGGTCAGGAATTTGTGCATGCCCGATTCTGGCATGGATGGATGCAAGGGTAATGACAAAAAAGACAGCGCCCCGGTTTCCCGGGGCGCTGGCAGGGCTTAACGACGAGGTAAAGCCCGGATCGAACTCAGAACGTGCAGCCCATGGCGCCGAAGCTGGCCTTGGCCTGGTCCATCGCGGTCTTGCACTGGGCCGCCAATGCGGATTTGTCGGTGACGGCCGCCCAACCGGCTTTCGATTGCTCGATGCCCTGCCTCATCATGTCGCGCTGCGCCTCGGGCACTTTGTCGCTGATGCAGGCATAGACCTTGTTGAGGTAGTCATCGCATTCCGGCACGCCAGTGTTGACGGCGATGGTGCCATCGGTGGCAACGGCAGGCGCGGTCTCGACTGCGGGTGCGGTTTCGACTGCAGGTGCAGATTCCGAGGTGGTTGCTTCGGTGGCGGGTGCTGCAGTTTCAGCGGGCTTGTCGGCAGGTTTGCAGGCAGCCAGCGACAGTGCGGCCGCAGCGGCCAGGAAAACGACGTTCAACTTCATGCAAGGCTCCATTGCTTTCAGGGTGACTCACTGTTTTGCGGCCGGATATCCGTACCGCAGTCCGTGCAAACCCAGCGCATGTGCGGGCTGGTTCGCAACGGGCGCGCAATGCTCGCATGTCGTGAAAATACCTGTGTTCCAATCCTCACATTCCAGTCATCAAGACCCAGCGCCTTCCATCAAATACTTCCAATGGCTGGAAGCGGCGTTTGTAGTCCATCTTCACGTGGTCCTTGATCCAGTAGCCCAGGTACAAGTGCCGGCGTCCTTCGCGCTTCGCCCATTCCAGTTGGCGCAGGATGGCCAGCGTGCCCAGGCTGCGACGTTCCAGGTCCGGGTCGAAGAAGGTATAGACGGCAGAGAATGCATCCGGCGTCACATCAGTGACTGCAACCGCGATGAGGCGGCCGTGTTCGCGCAATTCCAGGAAGCGGCCCTCCGACCAGCTGCCCACCAGGAACTGGTCAAACTCGACCCCGCCGTGGTCGTCCATGCCGCCGTCGCGATGGCGTGAAGCCAGGTAGCGTCGATAGAGCGCGAGGTGCTCATCGGTGCGCTCGGGCGCAACGATGCGTGCTTCGACCTCCACGTTGCGTGCAGCGCAACGGCGCTGGCTGCGATCGGGTTTGAATGCGTGTGCGGGAATGCGTACCGCGACGCACGCACGGCAGCCTTCGCAATGTGGCCGATAGACGAGATCGCCCGAGCGGCGGAAACCCCAGCTGAGGGCCATGGGGTAGAACGTGGCCAAGCGCGGATCGCGCGGGTCCAGTACCAGGTCGCGCGCTATCAGGCCGGGCCAGTAGCCGCAGGGGTGTTCGCCGGTGTGGAACAGGCGCAGGTCGTCGGCGTTGGGAGTCGTATCGGTGCCCATGTTTCAGCCCGCCACGCCGGGGCTGGCCAGCAAGTAGGCGACACCTGCCGCTGCGCCGGCGCACGTGCCTGCGAGCAAATCACGCAGGACGTGGCGCTGCAGGCGCAAGCGCGACCACGCCACTGCCGCCGCAAAAACCAGGCCGAACACAGCTGCCTTCCACGACAGCACATGGAGCAGGAAAACGGCAAACACCACGAAGGCCATGTGCAGTGAAAGCTTGCACCAGCGTGCAGTCAGCATCGCCACCGCCACCATCGCCGCCGAGAGGCCCAGCCCGAGTGCAAGTTCGCGTGGCATGCCGGTGGAAACGGCCAGTACGGCCGAGACCAGTAGTGCGACCAGCAGGAAGCGGTTGAGCGACTTGCGCTCCTCCTGGTTGCTGGCATCCACGTGCGCCCATTGCCCGCGCCGTACCTGGAGTTTCGAGTAGGCCATCACCACGGCAGCGAACACGATGAAGCCCACGCCCATCCAAAGGACATCCCCTGTGCCGCCGCGGCCTGTCGCCAACACCAGCATCACCAGCGGCAGCACCAGCATCGGGTGACCAAGGATGGAAACGGCGCGGGCCACGGCATGGGTCATGTGCCCAGCATACTGCGCGAGGCGGATCGCGTGGGTTGCGACTGTCCGCTGGATGAATGCGGGCGCATGGCGGTCAACCACCTTCGTGCCGGGGCGTTGACCGTGCCAGTGGCGAGAACGCGCCACTCCCCTCAGGAGAACCACATGACCCGCAAGACCCTGCTCACCCTTACCGTGCTGACCGCACTGTCTGCCGGTACCGCCTTCGCCGCCACCCAGTCCGACACCGCCGCGGCAAAGCCAACGCGCGCCAGCCTGGACGCCAACAGCGATGGTTCCATCGACCGTGCTGAAGCCGCCAAGTCGCCGCGCCTGCTGGAAAGGTTCGATGCCATCGACACCAACAAGGATGGCAAGCTGTCCAAGGAAGAAATGCCTCGTCGCGGCGATCACGCCGGCAAGCGCGGCCCGCGCGACGGCGGCCCCCGCGAGGCGATGGCCAAGCTGGACGCCGACAAGGATGGCCGCATCAGCCGCGCCGAATCAGCCGCCGGTGAAGGCAGGTTCGCAACGCGCTTCGATGAGATGGATGCGAACAAGGACGGCTACGTTGACCGCACCGACCACGAGCTCCGCAGCAAGCAGCGCAAGGACGAATGGTTTGCCAGCGCCGACACCAACAAGGACGGCCAGTTGAGCCGTGCCGAGGTGGATGCAGCCAAGCCGAAGCACGATGGACGCGGTGGTGATCGTCCTGCGGCTACGCCGAGCAAGTAGGCAGTAGCCCGCATCAGCGGTGGCTGTGTTGATACTAGAACCCATGCTGGAAACAGCATGGGTTTTTCAGTTTGCGAAATACAAGTTGATGCGTCCCTCTCCCGCAAGGGGAGAGGGATGCGGCCTGATCGAACTCGATGATCCCCGCCTCTTTGGTGCATCTGCGTGCATGAAGAAATTTCGGAGCTCGATTACCTGAGCAGTGCCCACGCCACCGACATGACCACGGCGACATTGGCGATCAATACCCCGGTTCGCCCGTACATGCTTTCGTATATCCAATGGGAAACCGTGCGGCCGCGACGCGCTGCATCACGCGCCAGCATGGGAGTCATTATTCGCTGCAGGGGCACCAGGCATTGGTAGTTGATGACGGCCATGCCGGCTAGCGCATAGATAAGCAACGGCAATCGATTGCTGGTGAGCGCCGTAACGACCAGGACTCCTACAGCAAAGACCGCAGCGGTCGCGGTATTCATGAAGACAAATTCGCGTATCTGCCTGCGTTCGTCCGCATTCTCCGCGAAGCGCAACAGACAAAGGCCGCCCAAATAAGAACCGAGCATTCCGCCAACCAGTGCAGGCAAAATGATCTGCAGTTGCCCGCCGAACGCAGTGCCTAACGCCCCAAGTGCCACTCCGCCGTTGACGGTAGAGACCCCCAATCCGCTGGCACCGAGTTTGCCTGCGCCGGATCCAACCACGGTGGCGCCGATGAGTGTCGCAGCGCTCGCAGCCGGTGCCGCGACCATCAATGCACTGCTCACGGTGAATGCAAACGCAGCGGTCGGCGCACTGGCGCGTGCAAATTCGCCGAAGCGCTTCAGCATCTCCTCACGCACGCTGCCGCGTGCACGCGACAGGCGCTTGCGTACGGCGGCGTCGCTCAATCCAAGCAGCGCGGCCACGTGTTGTGAACTCTGGCCCTCGCGGTAATAAAGCAGCAGGGTTTCGCGGCTTTCCTCCGGCAAGCTGGAGATGATCTCGGCCGCAACCGCTTCCTGTTCCGTCTGCAGCAAGTGCTCGCTCGGCGTAGGCGAGGGGTCGGCGGCCATCTGGATCGCGATGTCCGCGCCTTCGCCAGACAAGGGTCGGTTGCGATTGGCGCGCAGGTAGTCGCGGGCCAGGTTGCGGGTGATCTGGCGCAGCCACGGCAGGAAACTGGTGGAATTCTTCAGCCGGTCCAATTGCTGCCACGCCTTGAGGAAGGCTTCCTGAGCGATGTCCTCGCTGGCCGCCACGTCGCGGGTGATGGCCAGGGCGATGGCCGTCACGGTGTTCTGGCAAGCCAACACGATGCGCCCATACGCTGTGTGATCACCACGTGCGGCAGCGGGCAGCTCGCGCTGCAGCATCATTTCCAGGGCTTCGGCGTTCATTGTCGGCATCCGCAATCAGGGTTCATGGCACTAGGACGTGCAAGCGACGTGGATGTGACGAAAAATGTGGAAACGCGGTGCGATGAAAATACCCTGGCCGAAGTAGATGTGGGAGCGACGTCCCGCCGCGAGCTTTGTCCTTGATTCAACATAACAAGCAAGAGCTCGCGGCGGGACGCCGCTCCCACATGACGGCTTACTGTTTCGGTGGCGTGGTCTGCTGGTTCGGAATCCGCACCCGTATGGTGTCCTCTTCTTCCGCAGGTTGCTGCACGGGCGCCGGTTCAATAGCCGGTTGCGCCGTCGTCGGTGCCGGTATCGCGGGTTGCGCGGCCTGCTGCACGCCGCGATGGCGGGTGACCGTCACCAGCACCGCGACCGCGACCGCGATCAACAGGCCGACACGGATGCGCCACGCCAACGAGCGCTTGGTGGGTTCATCGTTAGCATTGCCCTGCGCAAACAGCAGTGGATCGCCCTGGCCCGGCCGGGTGCTGGCCAGCAGGCCGGCTTCGCGCAGCAATTCCCGCGCGCGCGGCTGGTCTTCGGCTTTCATGACCCAGACGCTGGGCTGCTGCTTGACCTTCATCGGCTCGGCATAGCTGAACTGGCTGCCGCGCTTGCTGTGGTACGAGCGACCGTTGGCCAGGTAAACCTCGATGCCGGCGTCTTCCAGCAGCTTGGCCACGCCTTCGACGGTTTCAACACGCAGACTGGTGAATACCTGGCGCATCGCTCAGCCCTTCGCCGGAGTCGGTGCAGCGGCTGCGTCGTCCGGCATCACCCGGATCAGGCCTTCCTGCGCGGTGCTGGCCACCAAGGTCCCGTCGCGGGTGAAGATCTGACCGCGCGCCAGCCCGCGTGAATCCTGCGCGCTGGGGCTGTCGATGGAATACAGCAGCCAGTCGTCGGCACGGAACGGGCGGTGGAACCACAGCGCGTGGTCCAGCGACGCCATCTGCACATTGGGCTGGTAGTAGCTGATGCCGTGCGGGTAGTTGGCGGTGCCCAGCAACTGGAAGTCGGAGGCATAGGCCAGCAGCGCGTGGTGCAGCTCCGGCGCATCGCCCACCGGCTCGCTCAGGCGGAACCACACTTGCTGGAACGGCGGGCGCTTGGGCGGGTTGAGTTCGTCGCGAGGGTAGACGTGGCGGAATTCGAACGGCCCGCGCCGTGACAGCCAGCGCTGCACCTTGGGCGGCAGCGTTGCCATCACGTCGGCGGGGACTGCGGGCGCAGGCTCGATGTCCTCGGGCCGTGGTACTTCCGGCATCGACAGCTGGTGCTGTTGCGCCTGCGGCTCTGCGCCCTGGAACGAGGCGGCGCAGAAGAAGATCACCTTGCCGTGCTGGATCGCGGTCACCCGGCGTACGGAAAAACTCCCGCCGTCGCGTGTGCGGTCCACGTCATAGACGATCGGATGCTCCACGTCGCCAGCGCGCAGGAAATAGGCATGCAGCGAATGCGCCATGCGCCCGCCGTCCACGGTGGCCTGCGCGGCCGACAGCGCCTGGCCCAGCACCTGGCCGCCGAACACGTACTTGGTGCCGATGTCCCGGCTCTGGCCGCGGAACAGGTTGTCTTCAAGCCGCTCCAGCGAGAGCAGTTCGATCAGTTCGCTGACGACGGGTTCGGGGGTGGGGGACAAGGGAGGTGCCTGTGCTTTGCAATAGGAAAATTATACCGGCCCCGGTAGGAGCGCCCCATGGGCGCGAGCTTTTGCATCATGCTCACGGTGAAGAGCTCGCGCCCATGGGGCGCTCCTACCGGGGCGGACCCAGGCGCTGGAGCGCGGTTTCCTGCATCACGCGGTCCCACGGAAACAGCGGGCCGGGATCCAGCTTGCGGTGCACGAGGGTGCCTTCGTCGTCGCTGGCGGGGACTTCGGTCGTATCCAGGTCTTCATGGCCCGCGATGAACTTCAGGCCCGGCAATTCATCCTGCAGCGTGTGGAGCAAGGCAAGCAGGGCCACGACCTGCGCCTCGGTATACGGCTCCTGCATGGACTGGCTGCCCGCCGCCAGCCAGTCCGGGTAACGACCGCTGTTGACCAGTTCGATGCCGATCGAGCGCGGGTTGTAGCCGCGCACGTGGTGGGCGATGCGTTCGGCGCGCACGTACTGGTGCACGCTGCCATCGCGGTCGATGTAGTAGTGGCCGCTGTTGCCGGTGCCCGAGTCGTACAGCACCTGTTCGCCGGTGGTACGCGCGGCGGCCAGGTCGGGCAGCTCGGTGCAGTGGATCACCACCAGGTCGACCTGGCTGCTCGGGCGTTCTTCCAGCAACAGTTCGTAGGGCAAGGGCGACTGGATCACGGGCGGGGGCAGGGGCGGCAGGTCGGGGAGCATGGCCGGAATCCTAGCACCCGCCTGCATTGCCTTAGTCCCGGCGGGTCGTGGCCGACGTGGTCAAGTAAACTGCCGCTTCCCCCACGGACGCTCGTCCGCCGCCCGGAGCACGCCCATGCCGCTCAATCCCGATTCGGAGCTTGCCAAGCTGATGGCCACCCTGCCGCAGGTCGGCAAGGTGCAATGGATAGGCCTGCGTCCCGCGCGCGACGAGGCGATGACGGAAGTCGAGTCCGCCGAAGCCAGCACCGAAGGCGGCCTGAGCGGCGATCGCTACAAAGGTGGCAGCGGCAAGCGCGGCATCACCTTGATCCAGGCCGAACACCTGCCCGCCATCGCCGCGCTGTCCGGGCGTGACATCGTGCCCGCCCTGTTGCGACGGAACGTGGTGGTGTCCGGCATTCCACTGATCGCCTTGAAGGAGCGCCGGTTCCGCATTGGCGACGTGGTATTCGAGGGCACTGAACCCTGCGATCCCTGTTCGCGTATGGAAGCGGCGCTGGGGCCGGGCGGCTACAACGCGATGCGCGGCATGGGTGGCTTGTGCGCGCGCATCGTGTCCGGCGGCAAGTTCCGCGTGGGCGACGAGGTGGTTGCACTGTGAGCGGAACGCCTACGAGTAAAGGCCACTGCATCCTTTCACATGGTTTTGAAAGCGGGCCGGATGCCACCAAGGTCACCGCGCTGGCTGAAGTGGCCGAGCGCATGGGCTGGACCCACGAACGCCCGGACTACACCGGTTTCGATGCGCGCCGCGACCTCAGTCCGCTGGGCGACGTGATCGCGCGCCAGGCCCACTTGCTGGCGTTGGCGACGGGCGCCGCGAAACGTGGGCCGCTGGTGCTCGCCGGTTCCAGCCTGGGTGCCTACATCGCGGGACGCGTGTCGCTGGAAGTGCCGACTGCAGGGTTGTTCCTGATGGCACCAGCCCTGCGCATGGGCAGCCTGCCGGACCTGGATGCGGCCGTGGCGCCCACGTCCATCCTGCATGGCTGGGACGATGAGCTGATTCCCGCGCAAGCCGTAGTCGACTGGGCGCATGCGCGCCACGCACGTTTGTTGCTGGTGAACGATTCCCACAGGTTGTCGTATCACGTACAAGCATCTGCAGAAGCGTTTGCAGAGTTGTTGCAGTCGCTCTGAAGTTGGCAACATCAACATCAGCATTATGAGCACCGTCATCCCAGCGAACGCTGGGATCCATTTTGATCTTGCCCTGCGCCCGGCGAACGCTGCGAAGATCAAGATGGATCCCTGCTTTCGCAGGGATGACGAATCCCTTTACCTGAGGTCGTCCCTTTGAAATTCTTCGTCTCCTGCGGCAAAGGCCTGGAATACCTGCTCGTCGACGAGCTGCTTGCGCTCGGCGTGGAGAAAGCCACGGCGACGGTGTCCGGCGCCAATGCCGAAGGCGAATTGATCGGCGCGCAGCGCGCCGTGCTGTGGTCGCGCCTGGCCAGCCGCGTGCTGTGGCCGATCGCCGAATTCGAATGCCCGGACGAACTGGCCTTGTACGACGGCGTGGCCGCCATTGCATGGCAGCAGCACATGCGCAGCGACCACACGCTTGCAGTGGATGCACATGTCTCCGGCGACGCCATTACCCACGCGCGCTATGCCGCGCAGCGCGTCAAGGATGCGGTGGTCGACACGCTGCGTGCGCATTCGCAGGAACGGCCGTCGGTGGACGTGGACCATCCCGATGTGCGCATCAATTTCTCGCTGCGCAAGGGCAGGGCGACGGTTTCCATCGACCTCGGCGGCGGCCCCATGCACCGCCGCGGCTGGCGCAACGTGCAGAACGATGCGCCGTTGAAAGAAAACCTGGCCGCCGCCGTGCTGATGCGCGGTGGTTGGCCGAAGCGCTACCACGAAGGTGGCGCGTTGCTGGATCCGATGTGCGGCAGTGGCACGCTGCTGATCGAAGGTGCCTTGATGGCCGCCGACGTCGCGCCGGGCTTGCAGCGCCACGGGCACAGCCTTCCCAGCCGCTGGCTTGGCTTTGATGTCGAAGCATGGAAGCAACTGCTGGAGGACGCCCGCAAGCGCGAGGAGGTGGGTCGTTTGGCATTGAAGCAAGTCATCTTCGGCAGCGACATCGATCCGCATGCCATCCGTGCCGCCAAGGAGAATGCGGAGGTCGCCGGCGTGGCTGACGAAATCTGGTTCGGCGTACGCGGCGTGGCCGACCTGCAGCCACCGCCGTTCGAGCACGGCACCGTCGTTTGCAATCCGCCCTATGACGAACGCCTGGCCGCGGACAATGCACTGTATCGCACGTTGGGCGATGCCCTGCGCCGCACCGTGCCGCAATGGCGCGCCAGCCTGCTGTGCGGCAACGCCGAACTGGCCTATGCCACTGGCCTGCGCGCCAGCAAGAAATACCAGTTGTTCAATGGCGCCATCGAATGCGCGTTGATCGTTTGCGATCCGGTGGGTCCACCGAAGCAGGAAAGCACGACGCCAAGTGCATTGTCCGAAGGCGCGACGATGGTGGCGAACCGCTTGCGCAAGAACCTGCGCAAGCTGAAGAGCTGGACCTCGCGCGAAGACGTTACCTGCTACCGCATCTACGATGCGGACCTGCCGGAGTACGCGGCGGCGATCGACGTCTACAAGGAAGACGCTGGCAGCGCCCGCACCTTCCTGCACGTGCAGGAATACGCGGCACCGGACGAAATACCGGAGCACGACGTGCGCCGCCGCCGCAATGAATTGCTGGCGGCCGCGCGCGAGGTGTTCGCGGTTCCCGAAACGCAGGTCGCCATGAAGTCGCGCGAGCGCGGGAAGGGCGGCAGCAAATACGGCAGGTTCGAGCAACGCGGTGAACTGTTGCAGGTGCGCGAGAGTGGTGCGCTGTTGCAGGTCAACCTGTTCGATTACCTGGACACGGGTCTGTTCCTCGACCATCGCCCGCTGCGCCGGCACATGGCGCAGGAATCACGTGGCAAGCGCTTCCTCAACCTGTTCTGTTATACGGGCGTGGCCTCGGTGCAGGCGGCCGTCGCCGGCGCGGATTCCACCACCAGCGTGGATCTGTCGGGCACCTACCTGGAATGGTGCGCGACCAACCTGTCACTCAACGGATTCGCCGGTGCCCAGCATCGCCTGGTGCAGGCTGATGCGCTGCGCTGGCTGGAAGCCGAGAAGAACCGCTACGACGTGATCTTCTGCGACCCGCCCACCTTCTCCAACTCGGCACGCGCCGACGATTTCGATATCCAGCGCGAACACGTGCGTTTGCTGCGTGCCTGCGTGGATCGGCTGACCACGGAAGGCGTGCTGTACTTCTCCAACAATTTCCGCCGCTTCAAGCTGGATGCCGATGCCATTGCGGAATTCGCAAGCTGCGAAGACATCAGCGCGCAGACCATCCCACCGGATTTCGAGCGCAACGCCCGCATCCACCGCTGCTGGCGCCTGATGCGTCCATAAGCCTATGTAGGAGCGCCCCATGGGCGCGAGCTCTTTCTGGTTCCATGTGTAAGAGCTCGCGCCCATGGGGCGCTCCTACGCTCGCTCAAGGACGCTTCGGGAAGCGGCTTGCGTGTGCGGCCAGCAGTTCCTGGGCGATGGAGGCAGCGGCGAAGGCCGTGATCTCACCGTGATCGTAGGCCGGCGCCACTTCCACCACGTCCATGCCGACGATCTCCAGCCCGGCCAATCCGCGCACGAGTTGCAATGCGTCGTGGGTGGTGAAGCCGCCGACCACCGGCGTGCCGGTGCCGGGCGCGAACGCGGGATCGAGGAAATCGATGTCGAAGCTGATATAGCACTTGGCCGTGCCGACACGTTTGCGGATTTCGGCGATGCATGCTTCCACGCCATGTGCATGCAGCCAGCGTGCGTCGAGCACCTGGTAGCCATGCGACTGCGCGTTGTGGGTACGCATGCCGACCTGGATCGAACGCGATGGATCGACCATGCCCTGTTTCGCGGCATGGAAGAACATGGTGCCGTGGTCGATGCGTCCGTCGCTGTCTTCCCACGTATCGGAGTGTGCGTCGAAATGGACCAGCGACAACGCACCATGCCGTTCATGCAGTGCGCGCAACACCGGATAGCTGACGAAGTGGTCGCCGCCCAGCGTCAGCGGCACTACGCCGGCATCGACGAAGGCTCGGTATGAGGCGGTGATGGCGTCCGGCACTTCATGCGGCCGACCGGAATCAAAACGCACGTCGCCCCAGTCGATGACATTGAGCCGTTCGCAGGGATCGAAGTCCCAGGCATAGGGCGGACACCACGCCAGGGATGCGGACGCGGCACGGATCGCGCGCGGCCCGAAGCGGCTGCCGGGGCGATTGGTGGTGGCCAGGTCGAAGGGCACGCCGACGACCGCGACCTCCACGCCGTCGAGCTCCTTCGTGTAACGGCGGCGCAGGAAACTGAGTGCGCCGGAATACGTCGGTTCCGAAACGGTTCCGTAGGGGGAGATGCGGGTGAATGCCTGGTCGATGATGCCCGGGTCGGCATCCTGCGATTGCGTGCTCATGGTGACCCCATGGGTTCACTGGCTCGTCGTTCGCCGGGACGAGGGTGACCGGTGGAGCGGCCTGCTTGTGTATTCGCGCGCCTGTAGTCGCCGCCTCCGCGTCGTGCGGAGGCGGCGTGTGGATCAGCCCAGCGCTTTCGCCGGCGGCACGTACTCGTAGCCGAGGTCTTCGGCGACGGCCTTGTAGGTGATCTTGCCGGCGTGCACGTTCAGGCCGTTGAGCAGGTGCTCGTCATCCAGCATGGCCTGGCGCGCGCCCTTGTTGGCCAGCTGCACGGCGAAGGGCAGGGTGGCATTGGTGAGCGCGAACGTGGACGTGCGGGCGACGCCGCCGGGCATGTTGGCCACGCAGTAGTGGATCACGCCGTCCACTTCGTAGGTCGGTTCCTGGTGCGTGGTCGCCTTCGACGTTTCGAAGCAACCGCCCTGGTCGATGGCCACGTCTACCAGCACCGAGCCGGGACGCATCAGCTTCAACTGCGCACGTGATATGAGCTTGGGTGCGGCTGCGCCGGGAATCAGCACCGCGCCGATCACCAGGTCGGTGTCGGGGAGGCGTTCTTCGATGGCGTCGTGCGTGGAATAGATGGTGGTCAGCTGGTGGCCATACACCTCGTCCAGGTACTTCAGGCGGTCCAGCGAACGGTCCAGGATGGTGACGTGCGCGTTCATGCCCATCGCCATGCGTGCGGCATTGATGCCGACCACGCCACCGCCGATCACCAGCACTTCGGCCGGCTTCACGCCCGGCACGCCGCCCAGCAATACGCCGGAACCACCTTGTGCTTTTTCCAGCGCATGCGCGCCGGCCTGGATGGACATGCGTCCTGCGACTTCACTCATCGGCGCCAGCAACGGCAGGCCGCCCTTGCGATCGGTGACGGTTTCGTAGGCGATGCAGGTGGCACCGGAAGCGACCAGCGCCTTGGTCTGTTCCGGATCCGGTGCAAGGTGCAAATAGGTGTAGAGCACCTGGCCGGGACGCAGCATCGCGCATTCCACCGGCTGCGGTTCCTTGACCTTGATGATCATGTCGGCGCGCTGGAATATTTCCGCCGCGGTTTCGACGATCTCGGCACCGGCACGCACGTACATTTCATCGGTGAGGCCGATGGATTTGCCGCCGTCCTTCTGCACCATGACGCTGTGGCCATTGGCGACCAGTTCGCGTGCGCCAGCCGGGGTCAGGCCGATGCGGTATTCGTGGTTCTTGATTTCCTTGGGGACGCCGATCAGCATTTTCTTTCTCCTGGTGCAAAGAGGGCGGTCGCCTGTGGGGAAGCGTCGTGCCGGGGTGGTGTGATTTTACGCAGTGGCGCGCAGGGTGTCCGCCAGGGTTTGGAAGATGCGGTCGATATGGGCCTTCTCCAGGATCAATGGCGGTGACAGCGCAATCACATCGCCGGTGACGCGGGTCAGCAGGTTGCCGTCGTGGAAGGCGCGCGTGAAGGCATCGTAGGCGCGCGTGCCCGGCGCGCCGGGGCGCGGGGCCAGTTCGATCGCGCCGATCAGGCCGTAGTTGCGGATGTCGATGACGTTGGGCAGTCCCTTCAGCGAGTGGATGCCTTCCTGCCAGTAATCGCCCAGCTCGATGGCCTTGTCGAACAGGTTCTCCTCGGCATACGTATCCAGCGTCGCCAGCGCGGCGGCGCAGGCCAGCGGATGGCCGGAATAGGTGTAGCCATGGAAGAGATCAATGGCGTTGTCCGCGCCATGGGTGAAGGCGTCATGCACGTCGTCCGACACCAGCACCACGCCCATCGGCACGCAGCCGTTGGTGATGCCCTTGGCGGCGGTGATCATGTCCGGCACCACGTCGAAGCGCTGCGCGGCGAAGGCATTGCCGACGCGGCCGAAGCCGGTGATCACTTCGTCGAAGATCAACAGGATGCCGTGCTTGGTGCACAGCTCGCGGATCCGCTTCAGGTAGCCGTCGGGCGGGATCACCACGCCGGCGGAACCGGAGATCGGTTCGATGATGACGGCGGCAATCGTGGACGCGTCATGCAGCGCGACCATGCGCTCGAGGTCCTCTGCCAGTTCAATGCCATGTTCGGGCAGGCCTTTGGAAAACGCATTGCGACCGATGTCCAGGGTGTGGCGCATGTGGTCCACGCCGGATAGCCCGGTGCCGAACCACTTGCGGTTGTTGGGCAGGCCGCCCACCGAAATGCCGCCGAAACCGACACCGTGGTACCCCTTCTCGCGCCCGATCAGGCGTGTGCGCTGGCCTTCGCCGCGGGCACGGTGGTAGGCGATCGCCATCTTCAGGGCACTGTCCACCGCTTCGGAGCCCGAGTTGGCATAGAAGACGTGGTTCAAATTGCCCGGGGCCAGTTCCGCCAGGCGTTCGGCCAGTACGAAGGGCAGGGGCGAGCTCATGGAGAAATTGGGTGCGAAGTCCAGGGTCTCGATCTGGGCCTTCACCGCTTCCACGATGCGTGGGCGCGAATGGCCGGCGTTGCAGCACCACAGGCCCGCCGTGGCGTCCAGGATTTCGCGGCCGTCGACCGTCTTGTAATGCATGCCCGAGGCGCTGGCCAGCAGGCGCGGCGAGGCCTTGAACTGCTTGTTGGCGGTGAACGGCATCCAGAAGGCGTCCATGGAGGCCGGGGCCTGGGTGTTCTGGGCGGCGTAGTGTGCCGCCAGGGCGCCGTGGTCGGGGGTGGAATCTGCGCTCATGCGGCTGGCTCCGTGGGTCGCCGGGAATGTGGTCTGCGCAGCTTAGCGCGTTGAAAAAACTTTACAACCTTCGGCTTATTTGACAGAAAATTGACCGTAACTGCATGATGTGTAAAGTATCCAGCAACATTTCTGTCAGAGATCAAGGGGTGGGATGGACATCGGCGCGCGCCTGCAGCTGGTTCGCAAATCCAAGGACCTGAGCCAGCGCGAGCTGGCCAAGCGGGTGGGCGTGACCAACAGCACCATCTCCCTGATCGAACAGAACAAAGTGAGCCCATCCGTCAGTTCGCTGAAGAAGGTGCTGGACGGCATTCCCATCTCGCTCGCGGATTTCTTCACCCTGGACCTGGACGTCGGCCTGCCTGACAGTCCGTTCTATACCGCCGACGAATTGCCTGACGTCGGCAGCAACGGCATCGAGTATTTCCTGATTGGCCAGCATCGCCCGCAACGGCAGATGTGCATCCTGCGCGAAGTGATGCCGCCCGGCACCGACACCGGCGACAGCATGTTGCTGCACGAGGGCGAGGAAGGCGGGGTCGTGATCGAAGGCGAAGTGGAAGTGACGGTCGGCGACCAGGTGCGCGTGTTGCGCGCGGGCGAGGCCTATTACTTCGAAAGCAGCGTGCCGCACCGGTTCCGCAACATCGGCACGGTGGATGCGGTGATTTTCAGTGCGAATACGCCGGCTACGTTTTGATTGAGCCCCTCTCCCCTTGGGAGAGGGGTTGGGGTGAGGGTGCGGCGAAGTCATATTGCAGTCGTGCCATGGACTTCGCCGTACCCTCATCCGCCCTGCGGGCACCTTCTCCCAATGGGAGAAGGGTAGAACTTCATTTCTGGAGAGTAATCGAATGACCACACCCCACACCCGTGACAGCTGGGAATCCCTGGCCAATGGCTTGAAGATCCGCACGCAGGCCTTCATCGACGGCAACTACGTCAATGCCGCCAGTGGCAAGACCTTCGACTGCATCAGCCCGATCGATGGTCGTTCGCTGGGGCGCGTGTCTGAGTGCGAGGCGGAGGACATCGAGCGTGCGGTCATCGCGTCGCGTCGCAGCTTCGATTCCGGAGCCTGGTCCGAGGCTGCACCCCGGCACCGCAAGAAAGTGCTGTTGAAGTTCGCCGGGTTGATTGAGCAGCACGGCGATGAACTCGCGCTGCTGGAATCCCTGGACATGGGCAAGCCGGTCAGCGATGCGCGTGCCGTGGACGTGGCCGCGACCATCCGCTGCATGGCGTGGACCGGTGAAGCGCTGGACAAGGTGTATGGCGAAGTCGCGCCGACCGGGCCCGGCGAGCTCGGCCTGGTGACGCGCGAACCGTTGGGCGTCATAGGCGCCATCGTGCCGTGGAATTTTCCCTTGCTGATGGCGGCATGGAAACTTGCACCTGCCCTGGCCATGGGCAATTCGGTTGTTCTCAAACCTTCCGAGAAGTCGCCTCTGAGCGTGATTCGCCTTGCCGAGATTGCGATTGAGGCAGGCATCCCGGCCGGCGTGTTCAACGTGGTGCCCGGTTATGGCAAGGGCGCGGGCGAACCGCTCGCGCTGCACATGGACGTGGATGGGCTGGTGTTTACCGGCTCCACCGCCGTGGGCAAGCACCTGCTGCAGTGCGCGGGGCGCTCCAACCTCAAGCGCGCCTACATGGAGTGCGGCGGCAAGAGCCCGAACATCGTGTTCGCCGATGCGCGTGACCTGGGCAAGGCGGCGGAAGCGGCAGCCAGCGGAATTTTCTACAACCAGGGCGAAGTGTGCACGGCGGCTTCGCGCCTGCTGGTAGAGCGTTCGATCAAGGACGAGTTCGTCGCCCGCGTGGTCGAGGCGGGACGCGACATGCATCCACGGCATCCGTTGGAGCCCAGTGCACCGATGGGCGCGATGGTGGATGAAACCCAGACTACGCGCGTGCTGGATTACATCGAGAAAGGCGTGGCCGAAGGGGCGAACCTGGTGCTGGGTGGCAAGCGTGCCAACGTGGTGCAGGGTGGGTGCTACATCGAGCCGACCGTGTTCGATGACGTGGCGCATGAACACACGATTTCGCGCGAGGAGATCTTCGGGCCGGTGCTGTCGGTGATTGCTTTCGACAGCGAGGAGCAGGCGCTGCGCATGGCCAACGATACCGAGTACGGCCTGGCCGCGGGCCTGTGGACCAGCGACATCAGCCGCGCCCACCGCGTCGCGCGCAAGCTGCGCGCTGGCAGCGTGTGGGTGAATTACTGGGACGGCGGCGACATGACCGCGCCGTTTGGTGGCTACAAGCAGTCCGGCAACGGCCGCGACAAGTCGCTGCATGCCTTCGACAAGTACACCGAGATGAAGGCGACCTGGATCAACCTGGAGGGTTGATTCCAGTAAGCTTGATGTGGGAGCGACGTAAGTCGCGATGGGGCCCTACCGGGAACGCCTCATCGCGACTTACGTCGCTCCCACATTGATATCCGCATCGCCTCTACATGTAGACGGCGGGTTCTGCCAGAATCCGCCAACCCCACTGCAGACCGTAGCCGATGACCACTGCTAGCGCCGTTGCCAACCCGCCGGGTCGCGTCCTGTTCGCCAGCCTGATCGGCACCGCCATCGAGTTCTTTGATTTCTATATCTACGCCACCGCTGCGGTGCTGGTGTTCCCACATCTGTTCTTTCCGTCGGCGGATCCTGCCGCGGCGACGCTGCAATCACTGGCGACCTTCGCACTCGCTTTCTTCGCGCGGCCGATCGGTTCCGCGGTGTTCGGCCATTTCGGCGACCGTATCGGGCGCAAGGCGACGCTGGTGGCGGCACTGCTGACCATGGGCCTGTCCACCGTGTTCATCGGCCTGTTGCCGACGTACGCCAGCATCGGCATCGCGGCCCCGATCCTGCTGGCCGTGTGCCGCTTCGGCCAGGGCTTGGGACTGGGTGGCGAGTGGGGCGGCGCGGTGTTGCTGGCCACGGAGAACGCGCCGCCCGGCAAGCGCGCGTGGTACGGCATGTTTCCACAGCTCGGCGCACCGTTGGGGTTCCTGGGTTCGACCGGTATTTTCCTGCTGTTGACCGAAGTGATGGATGACGCGCAGTTCCTGGCCTGGGGCTGGCGTATCCCGTTCCTTGCCAGTGCGGTGCTGGTGCTGGTCGGGTTGTGGGTGCGCCTGCGCATCACCGAGACGCCCGATTTCCAGAAGACCCTCGACCAAGGCGAACGCGTGCGCCTGCCGATGCTGAGCGTGCTGCGTGAGCATCCGCGTGCGCTGCTGTCGGGCACGTTTGCGCTGGTAGCAACCTTCGTCTTGTTCTACCTGATGACCGTGTTTACGCTGGGCTGGGCGACCACCAAGCTCGGCTACACGCGCGAACAGTTCCTGCTGATGCAGATGGTCGCGGTGCTGTTCTTTGCTGCATGGATCCCGGTGTCGGCGATGTTCGCGGACCGCCGTGGACGTCGCTTGGCGATGATCCTGGCCACGCTGGCGATCATCGTGTTCGGGCTGGCCTTCGGGCCATTGCTGGGTTCCGGCAGCACCGGCGCCGTATTCCTGTTCCTGATCGTCGGCATGTCCGTGACCGGCATGACCTATGGTCCGTGTGGCACCTTGCTGGCGGAAATGTTCCCGACTGCGGTGCGTTACACCGGCGCCTCGCTGGCGTTCAACCTCGCCGGCATCCTGGGTGCTGCGCTGACCCCGTACGTCGCGATGCGCCTGGCCACCCAGCACGGCGTCGGCCACGTGGGTTACTACCTGTCCGCGGCCGCCGTGCTGACCTTGCTGGCCTTGCTGTTGATGCCGCGCAAGCAGGATTGAGTCTTTGTGGGTCCGAGCTTGCTCGGATGCACTTCGCGAGGATCAAGAGCATCCGGGCAAGCTCGGACCTACAAAACGCGTCTCACCACAACGCATCGCGCAGCTTGTACCAGGCCATCGCGGCGACCAGCATCGGCGTGCGCAGGGCACGGCCGCCGGGGAAGAGGTGGTGCTGGATGTTGGCAAACAGGTCCAGGCGTTCGGATTGCCCGCGTATCGCTTCGGACATCAACTTCCCTGCGAGGCCCGTGGCGATGACGCCATGGCCGGAGAATCCCTGTGCGAAATACACGTTGGGCGTCAGCCGGCCGAAGTGCGGCGCACGGTTGAGGGAGATATCGATGTAGCCACCCCACACGTATTCGATGTCGACGCCTGCCAGTTGCGGGAACACGCGGCGCATGCGCCGGGTCATGGTGCCGCGCAGGTTGGGCGGGGGCAGGGTGGAATAGCTGGCGCGTCCGCCGAACAGCAGGCGGTGGTCGCGGCTGCGGCGGAAGTAGTCGAGTGCCCAGTTGGTATCGGCCACCGCCATGTCGTTGCGGATCAGCTCGCGTGCGCGCGCTTCACCCAGCGGCACGGTTGCGCCGATGTAGGTGCCGACCGGCATGATCTTCGCATCCAGTTCGGGCGCGATGCCGTGCACCAGTGCATTGCCGGCCAGGATGGCGAAGTCGCAAACCACTTCACCCTGCGTGGTCTTGAACACCGGTTTCGAGCCGCGCACCAGCTGCGTGACCCTGGAGTGTTCGAAGATGCGCACGCCTGCGGCCATCGCGGCACGTGCCAGGCCAAGGGCGTATTCGAGCGGATGCAGATGGCCGCTTTCCGGATCGTAGAGCGCGCCGAGATAGCGATCACTGGCCAACTGTTCGCGCAGCGTTTCCCGGTCCCACCATTCCACCGGATAGTCGTAGCGGGTGTTGAAGTCTTCGACGGCAGCGAGTACTTCACGCTGCTGGCGTGGCTTGATCGGCACGGTGGCATGGCCGTCGCGCCAGTCGCATCGGATGTCGTGTTTCTTGATCCGGTCACGCAGCCACTGCAGGCCTTCGCGGGACAGGTCGAACATCTTCCTGGCGTCATCGAAACCGACCAGTGCTTCCAGCTTCGCTTCGCCGCAGCCGAAACCGGCAATCGCCTGGCCTCCGTTGCGTCCCGACGCACCCCAGCCGATGCGTTCGGCTTCCAGTACCACGACCTTGTAACCGGCCTCGGCAAGTTCCAGTGCGGCAGAAAGTCCGGTGTAGCCAGCGCCGAGGATGCAGATGTCGGCGTCGATACGGCCTTGCAGAACGGCCTGCTCGGGTAATTGTTTGGCGCTGGCGGCATACCAGCTGGGTGGATAGGTGGACTTGCCGGATGAAGACATTAGTGAAGTCCCGATAGCGTCATCCCAGCGAACGCTGGAACTGCTTTAAAACAGCCGAATGGCTGGTCATCCATTTTGACTTTGACGGTAGATCTTCCGATACAAAGGCAGGATCAAGATGGGTCCCAGCGTTCGCTGGGATGACGACGATGTGGTTAACGGGAAGTCCCCGCACCTCACACCGCCCGCAGATACCAGTCGTACTCCAGCGTCGTGACCTGGGTGTAGAACGTGTGCATTTCCTTGAGCTTCTGCTGGCCGTAGATGTGGCGGAACGGTTCGCCGAATTGCTCGCGGATGAAGTCACTGCCCATGAAGTCGTCGATGGCCTGGCGCCAGTAGGGCGTGCGGATCTCGGTTTGTTCGTAGGCGTTGCCGACGACCGGCGGGCCGGGGTCGAACCCATTTTCCAGCCCGTGCAACATGCCCGCCAAGACCGCCGCGGTAACCAGGTAGACGTTGGCGTCCGCGCCGGCGATGCGATGCTCGATGCGGGTGTTGGCCTCGTTGCTGTGCGGGATGCGCATGGCCACGGTGCGGTTGTTGTAGCCCCAGGCATCGTTGAGCGGCACGAAGGCGTTCAGCACGAAACGCCGGTAGCTGTTGGCGTGCGGAGCGAACAGCAGCAGGCTGTCCTTGGCGCTGCGCTGCAGGCCGCCGATGGCGTGCTTCAGCGTGTTGGCCGGCGCGTCCGGCGTCGAGGCGAAGATGTTGTTGCCCGCTTCGTCCAATACGCTGACGTGGATGTGCAGGCCATTGCCGGCCTGTTCCGCGAACGGCTTGGCCATGAAGCTGGCCTGCACGCCCTGTTGCTGGGCCACGGCCTTGATGGCGCGCTTCAGCATGATGGCGTCGTCGCAGGCCAGCAGCGCGTCGTCGCGGTGCTTGAGGTTGATCTCGAACTGGCCCGGTGCGTATTCGGCCACGGCTGTGTCCGCGGGAATACCCTGCGCCTTGCAGGCCGCCGACACCGCGTCGGTGAAGCCGCGGTAATCGTTGAGGTCTTCCATGTAATAGACCTGGGTACTGCTACTGCGCCGGCCGGTGACCGGGTTGAGCGGCGTACGCGGCGTGCCGTCGGCATCCAGGTGCTGGTCGAACAGGTAGAACTCCAGTTCCACCGCCACCACCGGCTTCAGTCCGCGCGTGCGGTAGCGATCCAGCACGCGCTTGAGTACTTCGCGCGGATTGGCTTCGAAGGTGCCACCTTGTGCGTCTTCCATCGACAGCAGCAGTTGCGCCATCGGTCGGGGCGACCACGGCACCGGACGCAATGATCCGGGCACCGGGCGGCAGATGCGGTCTTCATCGCCGATGTCGTAGCCCAGGCCGGTTTCTTCGACGGTATTGCCGGTGATGTCGGTGGCGATCAGCGACATGGGCAGGCATACGCCGTCGGCATAGACCTTCTCCAGTGCATCGCGGGTGATGCGCTTGCCGCGCAGCAGGCCGTTCATGTCGGGCAGCAACAGGTCGACCAGTTCGCAGTCGGGCAGCTGCTCAAGCGTGGTCGCGTCGGTCACGGGCAGGGCGTAGCGGGTCGAGGCAGAGGTGTCTTGGTGGGCAGTCATGATGGCGTCACGGGCGGTTCGGCGCAGCTTATCAGAGAGTCCAGTCTGTCAAGAATACTCAACGGACATCGCATCGTTATTGGCCTTAAATGACCTAAAACGGTGCCGCATCGCACCATATACGGGCGAAAAGTCACAATCAATGTCGTCGTGTTGTAAAAATCAAACGGCCGGGTTAAGTTGCGGGCAAGCTTTTTCGAGCCCTTTCCGATGGCCAGCCTGCCGCTGGTCGGCCTTCCCACCGACCGAAAACAAATCGGTGCACACCCGTTCCTCGCGGCGGGCGAAAAGTATGTGCGCGCCGTGGTCGAGGGCGCCGATGCCCTGCCGGTGCTGCTGCCCACCTTGCAACCCACGCTGCCGCTGGAGGCATTGCTTGCACAGGTCGACGGCATCCTGCTGACCGGTGCGGTCAGCAATATCGAACCGCACCACTACAGCGACGAACCCAGCTACGAAGGCAACCTGCACGACCCCGCGCGCGATGCCACCAGCCTGCCGCTGATTCCACTAGCGTTGCAAATGGGCGTGCCACTGCTGGCGATCTGCCGCGGATTCCAGGAAGTGAACGTGGCCTTCGGTGGCAGCCTCCACCAGAAGGTGCAGGAGCAGCCCGGCATGCTCGACCATCGCGAAAACCTCGACGAGCCACTGGATGTCCAGTATGCCCCCGTGCACGCGGTTACCTTCAGCCCGGGCGGCCTGCTGGCAAGCATCGCAGGCACCCCTTCGCAGCGGGTCAATTCCCTGCACGGCCAGGGCGTGGCACGACTGGGCAAGGGCCTGAAAGTGGAAGCCGTCGCGCCGGATGGATTGATCGAAGCCTTCCGCCATGAAGGCGCCAGTTTCCTGCTCGGCGTGCAGTGGCACCCGGAGTGGCGTGTCACCGAAAATCCTTTCTACCTCGGCATATTCAAGGCCTTCGGCGACGCCTGTCGCACGCGCGCCGCGCAACGCAACCCATGAAGTGAACCCATGACCCAACGCCAGGCCCAGAAGAAACCCTCGCCGGAGAAACCGGAAAGCTCGTTGCGCCGCTGGTTGAAGGAACGCAGCATCACCGAAGTCGAGTGCCTGGTGCCCGACATCACCGGCATCGCCCGCGGCAAGATCATCCCCGCCGACAAGTTCTCCCACGACTACGGCACGCGACTGCCCGAAGGCATCTTCGCCACCACGGTCACCGGCGATTACCCGGACGATTACTACGACCTCACCTCGCCCTCGGATTCGGACATGTTCCTGCGTCCCGACCCCGACACCGTGCGCATGGTGCCATGGGCAACCGACCCCACCGCACAGGTCATCCACGATTGCTACACCAAGGACGGCAAGCCGCATGACCTCGCCCCGCGCAATGTTCTGCGCCGCGTGCTCGAAGCGTATGAGGACGCAGGCCTGAACCCCGTGGTCGCGCCCGAGCTTGAATTCTTCCTGGTGCAGAAAAACACCGATCCGGATTTCCCGCTGCTGCCTCCCGCCGGTCGTTCCGGTCGCCCGGAGACCGCACGCCAGTCGTACTCGATCGATGCGGTCAACGAATTCGATCCCATCCTCGACCTGATGTACGACTACTGCGATGCGATGGAACTGGACGTGGATACGCTGATCCACGAATCCGGCGCCGCGCAGCTTGAAGTCAACTTCATCCACGACGACCCGCTGTCACGTGCGGACCAGGTATTCCTGTTCAAGCGCACCATGCGCGAAGCGGCGATGCGCCATGGCATCTACGCCACCTTCCTGGCCAAGCCCATGGAGAACGAGCCGGGCAGCGCCATGCACATCCACCAGAGCCTGCTGGACAAGAAAGGAAACAACGTATTTGCCGGGAAAAGCGAAGGCAAGCAGAGCAAGATCTTCAGCCAGTACTTGGGTGGGCTGCAGAAATACGTCCCCATGGCCATGGCATTTTTCGCGCCGAACGTGAATTCCTATCGCCGGCTTGCACTCGGGCAGGTAGCGCCGATCAACGTGCAATGGGGGTACGACAACCGGACCTGCGGCCTGCGCGTGCCGATGGACACGATGGAAAACACGCGCGTGGAAAGCCGCTTTGCCGGGTCCGATGCCAATCCCTATCTCGCCATGGCGGCGACACTGGCGTGTGGACTGTTGGGTATGCGCGAGGAGTTGAAGGCGACGTCGCCGTTGACGACCAGTGCGCAGGACATCGGTTTCGAACTGCCGCGCTCGTTGGGCGAGGCGCTGGACGAAATGGAAGGCTGCAAGCCGCTGCAGGACCTGCTGGGCGCACGCTTCGTGCGCGCCTACGTGTCCGTGAAGCGCAAGGAATACGAGACCTTCTTCCGCGTGATCAGTTCGTGGGAGCGGGAATTTCTGTTGTTGAACGTATAAACCTACGGTAGGAGCGCCCCATGGGCGCGAGCTCTTGATTTTGCCGTTACGCGTAAAGCTTCCAGAGCTCGCGCCCATGGGGCGCTCCTACCAAACACTCGGAGTTTCAATGGAACATCTAGACACCCGTGCACTGCAGCAGCTCGACGCCGCCCACCACCTGCATCCCTTCAACGACAACGCCGCATTGGCCAAGAAAGGCACGCGCATCCTGACCAAGGGTGAAGGCGCCTACGTATGGGACGCGCAAGGCAACAAGCTGCTGGATGCATTCGCCGGGCTCTGGTGCGTCAACGTCGGCTATGGCCGCAAGGAGCTGGGCGAAGTGGCATCGAAGCAGATGACGCAGCTGGCCTACTACAACAGCTTCTTCCAGTGCACCACCGAACCGACCATCCTGCTCGCGGCCAAGCTGGCCGAACTGACCCCGGCCGACTTGAACCATGCGTTCTTCACCAACTCCGGTTCCGAGGCCAACGACACCATCCTGCGCCTGGTGCGGCATTTCTGGGCGGTGCAGGACCAACCGCAGAAGAACATCTTCATCGGCCGCCATAACGGCTACCACGGCACCACCATGGCGGGTGCCAGCCTGGGCGGCATGGCCGGCATGCACAAGCAGGGCGGCCTGCCGATCCCCGACATCCACCACATCGATCCGCCGTTCTGGTTCGCCGATGGCGGTGACATGGATCCGGACGAATACGGCCTGGTCGCGGCGCGCCGCCTGGAAGCCAAGATCCTCGAACTCGGCCCGGACCGCGTGGCCGCCTTCATCGGTGAGCCCATCATGGGTGCCATCGGCGTCTATATCCCGCCGATGACCTACTGGCCGGAAATCGAACGCATCTGCCGCAAGTACGACGTGCTGCTGGTCGCGGATGAAGTGATCTGCGGGTTTGGCCGCACCGGGGAATGGTTCGCCGCCGATTATTTCGGCTTTACGCCCGACGTCATGACCCTGGCCAAGGGCATCACCTCCGGCTACATCCCGCTCGGTGCCGCGATGTTCAACAACCGCGTCGCTGGCGTGCTGGCCAACCAGGGTGGCGAGCTGGCGCATGGTTGCACCTATTCGGGGCATCCGGTGTGCACGGCGGTGGCGCTGGAAAACATCCGCATCCTGCAGGACGAGAAGATCGTCGAGACCTGCAAGAACGACACCGCGCCGTACCTGGCCAAGCGCTGGGCCGAGCTGGGCGAACACCGCCTGGTCGGCGAAGCGCGCATCGCCGGCATGGTTGGCGCGCTCGAACTCGTCCCCGACAAGGGCCGGCGTGCATTCTTCGATGATCGCGGTACAGTGGGGCAACTCTGTCGTGACAAGGCGTTGGCCAACGGGTTGATCCTGCGCGCCACGTACGATGCGATGTTGTTGTCGCCGCCATTGATCATCAGCAAGGCGCAGGTGGACGAGTTGTTCGAAAAAACCTGGAAAGCGTTGAATGAAACCGCCACGGAACTGGGCATGTAAACCGGCAGGGTAGGGAGCCGGCACGGTAAACAACGGGCGTCCCCGGCAACGCGGGGCGTGACTGCAACCTAATGATGCCTTCGGGCGATGTGGAGAGTGCAATGAAGCTGCGAATACTGGGTGTAATGATGGCCGCCTGTACGCTCGCCGCGTGCGGTGGCAAGGGTGAGGACAAGGCTGCAACCGCTGCAACGGGCGGCGACAAGAGCGTCAACGTCTACAACTGGTCCGACTACATCGCCGAAGACACCAACGAGAACTTCGAGAAGGCGACCGGCATCAAGGTCACCTACGACGTGTTCGACAGCAACGAAGTGCTGGAGACCAAGTTGCTTGCCGGTTCCAGCGGCTATGACGTGGTCGTACCGACGCTGAACTTCCTGGGACGCCAGATCCAGGCGGGGGTGTTCCTGCCGCTGGATAAATCCAAGATCCCCAATTACGCCAACCTCGATCCCGAGCTGATGAAACGGCTGGAGTCGCAGGACCCCGGCAACACCTACGCCATTCCCTACATGTGGGGCACCACCGGCATCGGCTACAACGTCGACAAGGTCAAGGCCGCGTTCGGCAGCACCGATATCACCAACAGCCTGGACCTGATCTTCAAGCCGGAGAACATTTCCAAACTGAAGGACTGCGGCGTGACCTTGCTGGATACGCCTTCGGAAATCATCCCGATTGCGCTCAATTACCTCGGTGAAGATCCCAACAGCACTGATCCGGCCGTGATCGACAAAGCCGCCGCGCTGCTGAAGACGGTGCGTCCATACATCACCAATTTCCATTCCTCGCAGTACATCGATGGCCTGGCCAACGGCGATACCTGCCTGGTGCTGGGCTGGTCGGGCGACATCATCCAGGCGCGTGACCGCGCGGCCGAAGCAGGCAACGGCGTCAACATCGCGTACGCCATCCCCAAGGAAGGCGCGCCGCAGTGGTTCGACATGCTTTCCATCCCCAAGGATGCCAAGCACGTGGACGAGGCCTATGCCTACATCAACAACCTGCTGGATCCGCAGGTGATGGCCAACAACTCCAACTTCATCAGCTATCCCAACGCGATTCCCAAGGCCAAGGAACTGATGGAAAAGAGCATCACGGATGATCCGACCATCTATCCGCCACCGGAAGTCGCCGCGAAACTCTTCACCTTCGCCATCATCCCGCCGGCCGTGAACGACCAGTACACGCGGATCTGGACGGAACTCAAGACAGGCAAGTGATGGAACGGGCGGGGCAGCGGAAACGACTGCCCCGTTTCGTTACTGGTTTGTTTCTTTCCCGGGCCGGTGTTTGCCGGCCTGTTACCAGGATTTGATTGACGGGGAATCAGCATGGCAACCGGACCAACGGGCGTAGTGAAGGAAGAGGGCACGGAAGGCTATTTGCGCATCGCCGACGTGCGCAAGGAATTCGACGGATTCGTCGCCGTGGAAGACACCAACCTGTCCATCCACAAGGGCGAGATCTTCGCGCTGCTGGGCGGGTCGGGTTGCGGAAAGTCGACCCTGTTGCGATGCCTGGGCGGTTTCGAGAAACCCACATCTGGAAAAATCTACCTTGACGGACAGGTCATGAACGACCTGCCGCCGTACGAGCGTCCCATCAACATGATGTTCCAGTCGTACGCGTTGTTCCCGCACATGAGCGTGGAACAGAACATCGCGTTCGGCCTGAAGCAGGACGGGCTGGCCAAGGATGCCATCGCCAAGCGCGTGGGCGAGATGCTGGCGCTGACCCACCTGGGCAAGCTGGCCAAGCGCAAGCCGCACCAGTTGTCCGGTGGGCAACAGCAGCGCGTGGCGCTGGCGCGTTCGCTGGCCAAGGGTCCGAAGCTGCTGCTGCTCGACGAGCCGATGGGTGCGCTGGACAAGAAGCTGCGTTCGCAGATGCAACTGGAACTGGTGAGCATCATCGAGAAATCCGGCGTCACCTGCGTCATGGTCACCCATGACCAGGAAGAGGCCATGACCATGGCCACGCGCATCGCGTTGATGGACACTGGACGCATCCGCCAGGTCGGTACACCCGACGAAATCTACGAATCACCGACCAGCCGTTTCGCCGCCGAATTCATCGGTTCGGTCAACATGATGGACGGCAAGATCGAGGAAGACCGCGCCGACTACGTGACCATCCGTTCGCCATCGCTTGAGCAGGCAATCTACGTCGGCCACGGCATCTCCGGATTCGAAGGCCAGGAAGTCTCGTTCGGCGTGCGTCCCGAGAAAGTCATCATCAGCAAGGAAGAACCCGCGCAGCCTTACAACAAGGCGCAAGGCAAGATCGAGGATATCGCCTACTTCGGCAGCCACTCGGTATTCCATGTGCGCCTGCCCAGTGGCTACAAATTCATGGCCAACTTCGCCAACCAGCAACGCTGGGCCAGCGAAGGCATGACCTGGGGCGACGAGGTCTGGGTGTCGTGGGGAGAGAATGAAGGCGTGGTGCTCACCTCATGAACACCAAATTCTTCAAGAAACTGCTGCCGGGTTCGCGTTGGGCCGTCATAGGCGTGCCTTACCTGTGGATGCTGGTGTTCTTCGCGATTCCGTTCCTCATCGTGTTGCGCATCTCGTTCTCCATGCGTGACCAGGGGCGCTCGCCGCCGTATACGCCGATCCTGCAATACATCGAAAACGCGCTCACGATGAAGCTCAATCTGAGCAACTACCTGACGCTAATCACCGACCCCTTGTACCTGCAGGCCTACGGCAGCTCGCTGTGGATCGCAGGCGTGTCGACCCTGTTGGCACTGTTGATCGGCTACCCCATCGCCTATGTGATCTCGAAGATGCCGCCGTCGTCGCGCAACATCGCGATGATGCTGGTGATCCTGCCGTCGTGGACGTCGTTCCTGATCCGGGTGTACGCCTGGGTCGGCATCCTCAAGAACAATGGCCTGCTCAACAACCTGCTGATGAAGATCGGCGTGATCGACGAGCCGCTGAAGATCCTGTACACGCCGACTGCTGCCTACATCGGCATCGTGTACTGCTACCTGCCTTTCATGATCCTGCCGCTGTATACCAACCTGATCAAGCACGACAACCGCCTGCTCGAAGCCGCCTACGACCTTGGCGCGAAGCCGTGGAAGGCGTTCCTCAAGATCACCCTGCCGTTGTCCAAGGCCGGCATCATCGCCGGCTGCATGCTGGTGATGATCCCGGCAGTAGGTGAATACGTGATCCCGGAAATGCTGGGCGGTCCCGATACGCTGATGATCGGCCGGCAACTGGTCAACGATTTCACCCAGGCAACTGACTGGCCGCGCGCCTCCGCCGTTGCCATCACCATGCTGCTGTTGCTGCTGGTGCCGATCCTCATATTCAACCGCGTGCAGCAGAACGAGATCGAAGGGAGGCTGACCTGATGGACAGCCTGCGCAAGCACTGGTTCACCTGGAGCGTACTCGGCCTGGGCTTCACCTTCCTGTACCTGCCCATCCTGATCCTGATGGTCTACTCGTTCAACGAGAGCAAGCTGGCGACGGTATGGTCGGGCTTTTCGTTCAAGTGGTACGTCAAGCTGTTCAACGACCAGGCGATGATTGACGCGGCCTGGTTGAGCATCAAGATCGCCTTCTGGACCGCCACCGGCGCGGTGATCCTGGGCACGATGGCCTCGCTGGTGATGACGCGCATGCATCGCTTCCATGGCAAGACGCTGTTCGGTGCGCTGATCACGGCGCCGCTGGTGATGCCGGACGTGATCCTGGGCCTGTCGATGCTGCTGATGTTCGTGTCGCTGGGCAACATGGCGGGCCTGGAAGCCAAGGGCGTGTACTCGATCTGGATCGCGCACGTGACCTTCACCCTGGCCTTCGTCACGGTGGTGATCTCCTCGCGCATGGCGGAACTGGATAAATCCTTAGAGGAAGCCGCGATGGATCTCGGCGCCAACCGGGTCAAGGTCTTCTTCCAGATCACTTTGCCGATCATCACGCCGGCCCTGGTGTCGGGTTGGCTGCTGGCCTTCACTCTGTCGCTGGATGACGTGGTGATCGCGAGTTTCGTATCCGGCCCGGGTTCGACCACGTTGCCGATCAAGGTGTTCTCTTCGGTCAGGCGTGGCCTCAATCCTGAGATCAACGCCGTGGCCACGATCATGGTCATGGTGGTGGCGCTAGGTGCGGTGGCGGCCTGGTGGTGGATGCGTCACGAAGAAAGGCGCAAGCAGCGTGACATGCAGCTTGCGCTGCAGGACAACGGCTGAGGGAGTTGCTTAGAAAGTCCTTGCGCTTGATGTTGCCTTTGTCCTTGCCTTTGTCCTTGCCTTTTTTTGCTTTTGCTTTTGCCTTTGCTTCGCCCCCTTTGTCAAAGGGGGCTACGGGGGATTTGCTCTTGATCCTGCTTTTTTCGCCCTGCGAATCGGGAGCAAGAGCAAATCCCCCTCGGTCCCCCTTTTACAAAGGGGGAGGTTTCTACGGCCGGCTAACCTGATGGCTGGCAGAATCGATCCATGCCACTCACTGTGAATGACTCCATGACCGTTGAAACCGTGAATCCTGCGACCGGCAAGGTCGAATACACACTTGAACTGATGGATGCCGCCGTCATCGAGTCCATCCTCGCGGCATCGGCATCGGCGTTCCCCGCGTGGTCATCGCGATCCATCGAGGAACGTGGGGAGTTCCTGCGTGCAGTTGCCACGCAACTGCGCGCGCGACGCGACGACATCCAGAAGGTGATGACCGCCGAGATGGGCAAGCTGTGCAAAGAGGCACTGGCTGAAATCGACAAGTGCGCCGATGGCTGCGATTACTACGCCACGCATGCGGCCGGTTATCTCAAGGATCAGCCCATTGCCACCGAAGCCAGTAGCAGCTACGTGCGCTTCGAACCGATTGGCTGCGTACTGGCGGTGATGCCGTGGAATTTCCCGTTGTGGCAGGTATTCCGTTTCCTCGCGCCGACCTTGATGGCGGGCAACGTGGCCGTGCTGAAGCACGCCAGCAACGTGCCGCGCTGCGCGGATGTGATCGAAGCGCTGCTACGCGATGCCGGAATCCCGGTCGGCGTGTTCGCCGCCTTGCATATCGACAACGAACAAGCGGCGAACGTGCTGCGCGACCCGCGCATTGCGGCGGTCACGCTGACCGGCAGCGAGCGGGCAGGGCGTTCGATCGCGGCCAATGCGGGCGACCAGTTGAAGAAATGCGTGATGGAACTGGGTGGGAGCGATGCCTTCGTGGTGCTGGAGGACGCGGACCTGGACAAGGCCGTCGCAGGCGCCATCACTTCGCGCTTCAGCAACGTGGGCCAGACCTGCATCGCCGCGAAACGCTTCGTGGTGGTTGATGCGATCGCCGATGCGTTCGTGCAGCGCTTCGTGGAAGCGGCATCGCGGTTGAAGCTGGGTGATCCGCAGGACGAATCCACCACCTTGGGCCCCATGGCGCGGCAGGACTTGCGCGATGAACTGCACAAGCAGGTGCTGGACAGCATCGCCAAGGGTGCAAAGCCGCTGCTGGGCTGCACGCCTGACGATTCCCACGCCGGCTATCCCGCCTCCATCCTGGATAACGTGGTGCCTGGCATGCCGGCGTATGAAGAAGAGCTGTTCGGACCAGCGGCCAGCATCCTGCGGGTCAAGGACGAAGCCGAGGCAATTCGCGTGGCCAACGACACCAGCTTCGGACTGGGTGGCAGCGTGTGGACGGGTGACCGCGAGCGCGGCAATCGCGTCGCCCGCCAGTTGCAATGCGGCGCGGCTTTCGTCAATGCGGTAGTCAAGAGCGACGTGCGCCTGCCATTCGGCGGCAGCAAGCGTTCCGGTTTCGGCCGTGAGCTGGCCGAACACGGCATCCACGAGTTCATGAACATCAAGACTGTCTACGTGGCCTGAGCCGCCCCATGTAGGAGCGCCCCATGGGCGCGAGCTCTTCGAACGATGACGCAATCGCAAAGAGCTCGCGCCCATGGGGCGCTCCTACCCGTGACATGGATGGAACGAAGGGTTGCGTGCGCCGTTGTTGCGAATGTACGCAAGGGCGTCATCTTGTAGGCACCGAAAAGGAGTCGCCATGAACACCGCTGCATCCCAGACCATTCCCGCCCGTATCGCCCGCAAGGTGCGAGGCCAGGCCGCGTCCGATGGCGCCGGGGTCAAATTGACCCGCGTGATCGGTGGTGCGGAACTGCCTGACCTGGATCCGTTCCTGCTGCTGGACGAATTCGGCACCGACCGCGCCGAGGATTACATCGCCGGTTTCCCCAGCCATCCGCATCGCGGTTTCGAAACCGTCACCTACATGCTGGACGGGCGCATGCGCCACAAGGACAACCACGGCAACGAGGGCCTGCTGACCCCGGGCAGCGTGCAGTGGATGACCGCAGGTCGCGGCCTGGTGCATTCGGAAATGCCGGAGCAGGAATCCGGCCGCATGCGCGGCTTCCAGCTGTGGGTGAACCTGCCTGCGCGCGAAAAAATGACCGATCCGAAATACCAGGAATTCGCACCGGACAGCATTCCCGTCGCCACGCCCGCGCCCGGCGTCACGGTGAAGGTGATCGCCGGCGCGGTCGGCGACGTGGTCGGCCCCATCGCGCAGCCCGCCACCGATCCGGTGTACCTGGATATCGGGCTGGACCCTGGCAAGGCGTGGGAGTATGTATTGCCGGAAGGGCACAACGCGTTCGCTTATGTATTCGAAGGCGCAGTCACCCTTGGCGAGGGCGAAGACGCACGCGCGCTGGAAAGCAAGGAAATGGCCGTGCTCGGCGGCGGTGACCTGCTGCAGTTGCGTGCGGGCAACCGCGATGCGCGGCTGATCGTGGTCGCAGGCAGGCCGCTGCGCGAGCCGGTGATGCGGCATGGTCCGTTCGTGATGAATACGAAGCAGGAGCTGATGCAGGCCTTCGTGGATTTCCAGGAAGGGCGCTTCTGATCGTCGGCGGATGCCCGCCGTGCTTGGACGCGAATGAAAAAAGCCGGGCACTGCCCGGCTTTCCTCTTTCGTGCAGCGACGCTATCAGCCGTGGCCGGTGATGTCGGGCTTGTCGCGCCCCAGCCAGCCGTACAGGATGCCGCCGATCAGGCCGCCCAGGATGGGTGCCACCCAGAACATCCACAGTTGGCCCATGGCTCCACTGCCTGCAAACAAGGCGACGCCGGTCGAGCGCGCGGGGTTGACCGATGTGTTGGTAATCGGAATGCTGATCAGGTGGATCAAGGTCAGGGCCAGGCCAATCGCGATCGGCGCGAAGCCGGTCGGGGCTTTACTGTGCGTGGAGCCCATGATCACGATCAGGAAGAACGCCGTGAGCACGACTTCCGCGAGGAACGCTGCCGCTGCGCTGTAGCCGCCGGGTGACAGGGTGCCGAAGCCGTTGCTGGCGAATGCGCCGGCCGCGGCTGGATCGATGGTGAAACCGGCGTGTCCACTCGCGATCTGCAGCAGGATGAAGCCAGCTGCGATGCCGCCCACCACCTGTGCGCCGATGTAGGGCAACAGGTCCTTGGCCGGGAAGCGACCACCGGCCCACAGGCCGAAGCTCACGGCAGGATTGAAGTGCCCACCCGAGATGTGGCCGAACGCATAGGCGCCGGTCAGCACCGTCAGGCCGAAAGCGAATGAAACGCCAAGGAATCCAATACCCAGCGGATTGCCATCGCCACCGAAATTCGCCGCGAAGATGGCGCTACCGCAACCGCCAAACACCAGCCAGAACGTGCCGAGGAACTCGGCGACGAGTTTTTTTCCAAGATTCATGTTGCCCCCAGGAATGTTGGCCGTTCCGACGCGTCACGGCACTCGCAAAATAGCGGATGCCTCATGGCCAGTTGTTGCATTTTCGTTAGGCGATGGAAGCATCCGGGTGGGGCCTTGGTCGCATTGACCGGCCCGGCCCCACGCGGTGGTTGGCTTCAACGCTCGGGCAGGGGGATGAATTCCGTCTCGCCGGGCACCTGGCCGAAATGGCCGTCCAGCCAGTCCTGCTTGGCCGCCTCGATACGCTCCTTGGAACTCGACACGAAGTTCCACCACATATGCCGCGGTGCATCCAGCGGCTCGCCGCCCAGCAGCATCGCCTTCACCGGCGTCTTTGCACGCAACACCGGCCGCGTACCGCGATCCAGCACCACCAGGTGCTTGCCAGGGATGTCCGCGCCATCCAGTTGCGCATCGCCTTCCAATACATACAGGGCGCGTTCCACCGAACCATCATCGATGGCGAGCTCGGCATCCGCCTCCAGGTCGATGGCGACATTGAACGTGTCGGTGAACACACGCACCGGCGATTCCTCGCCATAGGCGCGCCCGGCGATGACGCGCAGGAACACGCCGTCGCGTCGCCACTGTGGCAGCGTGGATGCGGCGTGGTGGTGGAACTCCGGCGCTACTTCCTCATCAGGCTTCGGCAGCGCTACCCAGGTCTGCATGCCGTGCACCGCATGCTCGCGTCCGCGTTCGTCCACTGGCGTGCGTTCGGAATGGGCGATGCCGCGGCCCGCAGTCATCCAGTTGACGTCGCCGGGCAGGATCACCTGTTCGGAACCCAGGGTGTCCTTGTGGTTGATCGCGCCCGCCCACAGGAAGGTGACCGTGGCCAGGCCGATATGCGGGTGCGGGCGCACGTCGATGCCGCGGCCCGGTTCGAACAGGGCAGGGCCCATGTGGTCGACGAACACGAACGGCCCCACGCTGCGTGCCTGCACGCTGGGCACGGCGCGCCTTACTTCGAAGCCGCCGCCCAGGTCGTGGATGCGTGGGGTGATGATGGTGGTCATGGCAGCCTCCGGGGAATGCAGCGAAGGATGGCACAGGAATGCGCCATGCCAGAACCGATGACGGGAACGGATTGTTGCGCCACTCAGAAGAGGCGATCGGCAACGGGTTCTTCCATAGGCAACTCGCCGCGTCGCGATGCAATCCGGTCGGCCAGCCGGGTGGGTTCTGGCAGGCGGTAGCCGCACAAGGTGCGCAACACCCAGTCGAGCGAGGTCTGCATGGAGACTCGATGCCCGGGCGACACGATCAAGGGATTGCAGCGCAGCTTGCTGCGCAGCGCCCAGCCGATCTGTTCCCCGCGATGGATAAGTGGACTGTTATCGCCTTGGGCCGATCCCGGATCCTCGTGCCGGCCTGCCAGTACTTTCTTGGCGACACCCAATGTTGGTAATCCCGTGGCCACGCCGAAGTGCGCCGCGATGCCCAGCCTGCGCGGATGTGCGATGCCCTGGCCATCGACGAAGACCAGGTCCGGCGTGCGCGTCAGCATCGCCAATGCAGCCATCAACGCGGGAAGTTCCCGAAAACTCAGCAAGCCCGGGACATAGGGCATGGAAGTGGCGACGCGGGCGATGTGGGATTCGATGGGTTGTAGCGTGTCCGCATCCAGCAGGACCACGGCCGCGCGGGTGATGGTGCCTTCTTCCTCGAAGCCCACGTCGAATCCGGCGAGGATCCTGGGTTCTGCGAAGTCATCGTGCAGGGAAACGGACTTTGCGAGATCGGCCTGCAACGTGCGGGCGTCGTCGATGCTTCCATCCCAGTCGCCGAATATGTTGGTCTGGGGAACCTGAGTCATGGCTGCAGGTTAACCAAGCCATGTTTACAGCGCGTGCATTCACTCCGCAGCACCGTGGGAGCGGCGTCCCGCCGCGAGCTCTTCCGCGTATGACTGGATGCAAGAACAATAGCTTGAGCAAGGGCAAAAGCTCGCGGCGGGACACCACTCCCACAGAAATCTGATTTCGATTGCAGATCGATCACCGGGGATCGGGCGGCGCGGGATCGCGGCGAATGCGGAGGAAGCGTGCGAAGCGCGGCAGCCCCTTGCTGGTGAGTCCGTTGTAGCGGTAGGTGACCAGGCTGCCGATCGGCGGTGGCGTGGAGCGTTGTGCATCGGTGAATCCACTTCCCAAGCGGAACTGGCGTCCATCGGCCTGCTGCACGACCAGCGCGCCCAGCATTCCCGCGTACTTTCCCTTGCCGGGCGTGTGCGCTACCACGCGCGCTTCCGCATCTTCATAAGGCTTGTACTTCAACAGATCCTCGCTACGTCCGACGCGATAGCGCGCGTTGCGATGGTGCAGCATGAGTCCTTCGCCACCCCGGGCGACCACCTGCTTGAGGCGTGCATCGAGTTCAGCCGTATTTGCCAGCCGATACTGTGCAACGGGCTGCAGCCAGCCGACGCGTGCCGCGGCCAGCAGGCTGCGCATGCGCATGACGCGTGCGTCGAAAGTGCCGGGATGGTCGGGCAGGTCGAAGACCATGAAGCGCACGCGTCGCCATGCAGTCGCGTCGCTCTTGCCGGCACGGACCACTCCGCTGACTTCATCGAAGCGGCCATGCCCGATCCACAGTTCGCCATCCATCGCGACCTTCGGCCAGCCTGCGGTGAACCATGCGGGCGCCGTGATCGCTTGCCCGCCACGGGTGTGCAGGCGTTGGCCATCCCAACGGCCGCGCACGCCGTCGAGTTTCTCGCTGATCCAGTAGTCCGATACTTCCGCGACGCTTTTGTAGTTCGTCGCCAGCATCAGTCGAGGAGCGCTGGGCTGGGCCGCGACTGTGGCAGGGGTGAACAGGCAGCCTAGCAACAGCAAGCAGGCAGTACGCAGGTTCATCGACTCATCCTTGAGCGCGGGCTTGCCTTGCATTGTCCCTGTGCCGATAAGTTCGGCGAGTCAGGTTTTCCCGCGTTGCCGTATCAGTAACGTGCTTGCACCAGCGTGGCGACCCCATTCGAGTCGATGGTCACCCGATAGAGGCGGTCGAACGCAGTTTCCGGCATCGGCTCCACCGGTTGGCCGGACAAGGCACTGACGATCTCCGGCACGGTATTGCTGTGGCCAACGACCAGCACGGCACCCTTGGCATGCGCAGCGCGGAGTTGGGCGACGAACGCGGTGGCCGGCAATTTCGCATCATAGGTGATGATCGCAAGGCCGTGCGCGGTTGCCGTGGGCTGTGCTGTCTGCTGGGTGCGTTTGTAGCCCGTCGCATACACCGCATCCAAAGGCGCATCGGCGAGCAGGCGGGCAAGCGACTGGGCGCGCGCGCTGCCCGCATCACTCAGGGAGGGATCGCGTGCATCGTCCAACCCTTTCTCCGCATGGCGCACGACGATGTACTCGACGACTGGGTGGATTTCGTCCGCGGATTTCGTGGTGGTGCATGCAGCCAGCATCGCGATGCAGCTGGCCAGCAGGACGCGGATTGCAATCACTGGACCTTTCGTATTGTCCAATCTCATAACCTCACGAAGTAGGGAATGGCCATCAGGCCCAGGCCAATCGCCAGCATCGGCAGCGTGCCGGAGACGAAATACGGGAACGCCATCAGTGACAGGCCGCAGGCCAGCGGCACGATGGCCCTCTGTTTCCTTCCGTACCAGAAGAAACCGAAACCGATCGATCCGAAGATAAGGCCCCAGAACAGCGATGCGGTATCCATGGACATCCCGTTGCATCAAGACAGTCATGGGCATTAAAGCAGGAAAACCTGGTCAGGCCTTGCCCAGTGCCGCCAGCAACCCGCGCGCGGCATTGAAGCGATCCGCCGCCTCGGGCAGCGGCAGCTTGATCTTGAGTTTGTCCGGCCCGTCCATGGCGTAGAGCTTGGGCTGCTTCTGGATCATCTGGATCACGGCCATGGGGTCGATGTTCGGCTGCGGTTCGAACACGATGCGCCCGCCGTTCTCGCCCAGGTCCAGTTTGCGCAGGCCCATGGCAGTGGCGGTGAGCTTCAGGTCGGCGATGGCGAACAGATGCTTCACCGCATCCGGGAACAGGCCGAAGCGGTCGATCATCTCCACCTGCAGGTCGCGCAGTTCATCGCCATCACGCGCGCTGCTGATGCGCTTGTACAGGGTCAGGCGCGTATGCACGTCAGGCAGGTAATCGTCCGGTATCAACGAAGGAATGTGCAGCTCGACGTCGGCACCGTGCGCCGTGCCTGCGTCCATGTCCGGCAACTTGCCCTGCCTGATCGATCGCACCGCGCGTTCCAGCAGTTCGGTGTACAGGCTGAAGCCGACTTCGGCCATCTGCCCGCTCTGGTCCTCACCCAGCAGTTCACCGGCACCGCGGATTTCAAGATCGTGCGTGGCCAGGGTGAAACCCGCGCCCAGTTCGTCCATCGCGGCGATGGCATCCAGTCGGCGTTGCGCATCGCCGGTCATGGCGCGCCTCTCCGGTACGACCAGGTAGGCATAGGCGCGATGGTGGGAACGTCCCACGCGGCCACGCAGCTGGTGCAGCTGGGCCAGGCCGAAACGGTCCGCGCGGTTGATGATGATGGTGTTGGCATTGGGGATATCGATGCCGGATTCGATGATGGTCGTGCACAGCAATACATTGAAGCGCTGTTTCTGGAAGTCGAGCATCACCTGTTCCAGCTCGCGCTCCGGCATCTGCCCGTGGGCGATGCCGATGCGCGCCTCCGGCACCAGCGCCTGCAGGTCGCGCTGCATGCGGCCGATGCTTTCCACGTCGTTGTGCAGGAAATACACCTGCCCGCCGCGCGCCAGTTCGCGCTGGAACGACTCACGCAACAGCGCTTCGTCCCATGGCGTGATGAAGGTCTGCACCGCCAGCCGGTTGGGCGGCGGCGTCGCGATGATGGACAGGTCGCGCAGCCCGGCCATGGCCATGTTGAGCGTGCGCGGGATCGGCGTGGCGGTCAGCGTCAGCAGGTGGACATTCGCGCGCAAGGCTTTCAATGCTTCCTTCTGGCGCACGCCAAACCGCTGCTCCTCGTCCACGATCACCAGGCCGAGGTCCTTGAACTTCACGTCGGGCTGCAGTAAGCGATGAGTGCCGACAATCACGTCCAGCGTGCCTTCGCTGACTTTATCCAGCTCGGCCTTGATTTCCTTCGTCGTCTTGAAGCGCGACAGCACTTCCACGCGCAGCGGCCAATCGGCGAAGCGGTCGCGGAAGTTGCGGTAATGCTGTTCGGCCAACAGCGTGGTCGGCACCAGCACCGCGACCTGCTTGCCGGCGCTGGCGGCGGCGAACGCGGCACGCAGGGCGACTTCGGTCTTGCCGAAACCCACGTCGCCGCAGACCACGCGGTCCATCGGTTGCGAACTGGACAGATCGCGCAGCACGGCTTCGATGGCGTGATGCTGGTCGGGAGTTTCCTCGAATGGGAAGCCGGCCGCGAACGGTTCGTACATCGCACGATCGAGATGCAGGGCCAATCCGGCGCGCGCCTGCCGACGCGCCTGGATTTCCAGGAGTTCAGCGGCCACGTCGCGGACTTTTTCCGCCGCCTTGCGCTTGGCCTTGGTCCAGGCTTCGCCACCCAGCGAATGCAGCGGCGCGGTTTCAACGGAGGCGCCAGAGTAACGGCTGATCAGGTGCAACTGCGCGACCGGCACGTACAGGCGGTCGCCCTTGGCGTACTCGATTTCCAGGTATTCGCCGGGCGTGCCGCCAGCCTCCAGCACCACCAGCCCGCGATAGCGGCCTACGCCGTGGTCTTCGTGGACGATGGGCGCGCCTTCGCTCAGTTCGCCCAGGTCGCGGATGATGGCTTCGGGTTCGCGTCCGGTGCGCTTGCGCCGGTGCGGCTGGGTGGCGCGTTCGGGGAAGAGTTGGCGTTCGGTGAGGACGGCGATGTGCGGTGTGTCCAGGGCGAAGCCGTCTTCCAGCGGAGCGACTGCAATGGCAAAGCGTGCGCTGCCGCTAACAACCGAGTCGTCATTCCCGCGAAGGCGGGAACCCAGGGACTTTGCTTTGGTTTCTGCTTTCGAATCAGAAGCCAAAGTCCTTGGGTCCCCGCCTTCGCGGGGATGACGATTTGATGCGAAGTCGGTAAAGCTTCCCAGGACCTCCGGCACCAATCCCGCCGCCTGCATCACTTCCATCAACGCTTCACGCCGGCCCGGGGAGTCCGCGGCGACCAGCACGCGTCCCTTGTAGCTGGACAGGAACGACTTGATCGCGGCGGCAGGTTCCGCGTCCTTCGCCGCCAGCGGCAACACCGGCGCGGGTTGTTCGCCCAGTGGTTTTGCGTCCTCGCGTCGCGGGTGGTCGGGGCCACAGACTTCGATGCGCGCAACCTGGTTGAGTCGTTCACGCAACGCCGCGGGCGGAAGATAGAGTTCATCGGGTGGCAGCAACGGCCGTTCGATGTCGTGGCGGCGCTGCTCGTAGCGGTTGCTGGTCTGCGCCCAGAAGGCTTCGGCGGCTTCATGCGCGCCGTCGCCAATCAAAGGCAGGACATTGCCGTTGAAGTAATCGAACAAGGTGGAAGTCTGTTCGAAGAACAGGGGCAGGTAGTACTCCACGCCCGCCGGCGCGATGCCTGATTTCAGGTCCTGGTACAGCGCGCTGCGGCGCGTGTCCACGTCGAAGCGTTCGCGCAGCGTATCCAGCGCGCGTTGCAGGGACAGGTCGTCCAGCGGTACCTCGCGGCCGGGCAGCATCTGCACGGCATCGACCTTGTCCAGTGAGCGCTGGGTTTCCGGATCGAAGGCGCGGATCGAGTCGATCACGTCATCCAACAGCTCGATGCGCAACGGCGCGTCCGCGCCCATCGGGTACACGTCCAACAGGCCGCCGCGCACGGCGAAATCACCCGGATCCAGCACCTGCGGGACGTTGCGGTAGCTCGCGGTTTCCAGGCGGCGCTTTTCCTGGTCGAAATCCAGGACCTGGCCGACCTTCAGGTCGAAACTTCCGCCCACCACGTAGCGCAGTGGTGGCAGGCGCTGCATCAAGGTCTGCACCGGCACCACCACGATGCCGTGCTTCAGCGTGGGCAGCGCATGCAAGGCCGCAAGCCGCTGGGAAATGATGTCGGGGTGCGGGCTGAAGCGGTCGTAGGCCAGGGTTTCCCAATCCGGGAACGGCAATACCGGAAGCTCCGAACCCGGACCCAGCAGGGTGTGCAGGTCCGCTTCGAGCTGGTGGGCACCCTGGTTGTCGCGCGCCACGACGAGCAGCGGCCCGTCATGTGTTTCTGCGGCACGCGCGATGAACCAGGCCAATGCCGTCGGCGAGGCCGGCGCACGCCACCAGGTACGCAGGTGACCGCTCTTGGGCAGCGGCGGAGTAGGGGAGGTTGTTTTCATCAGCCGCTTATTTTAGCGGGGAGTAGCGGTTGTTGGTTGTTGGTTCTAGGACAGGATCAAGATCAAGAGCACCCCTCCTCAATCCTCCCCTGCTTCGCAAGGGAGGAGGCCAACAACCAACAACCTAGAACCAACAACCAGATCAGTCATTCAGATCCAGCACCACCCGCACCAGCCCCGGCGCATCGTGCTCGCGCACGCGCTTGAAACCCAGCGATTGGGCCAGTTGCAGCATGGGGTGGTTGTGGTCGAGGACATCGCCGTACAGGCGGTCGAGCTTCTTGGTCTTGGCCCATTTCACCAGTTTGCGCATCAACTGGCGGCCGAGGCCTTGCCCGGCGATGAAATGGCTGACCAGGATGGCGAATTCCGCATCACGCGTGCGCGGGGTGATGGATGCGCGGGCCACGGCACCCACCAGCGCTTCGCCCGGGGGCAGGTCTTCGGCGGCGACCAGGGCAAATTCACTGCGCGGATCCGGGTGGCACAGGCGATGCGCCATTTCCGGGGTCAGTTCTTTCAAGGTGTACAGGAAGCGCTGGCGTACTTCCTCCGGCCCCAGCAGGGCGAACGCGCCCTGGATGGGGTCGGCGTCTTCGGGGCGGATGGGGCGGATCAGCAAGTCACGGCCATTGGGCAGCCGGAAGTGCTCGTGCCAGGGCGGGAGTCGTTTTTTGTGGCCATTCATAGCGGTACATGTTCCCACGATTCGCGATGAACGATTGCTCTATCCGGCGCGACCGATGGCCACGGCGGCATCGGTTCAGGCCTGCTGGGGCTTCCCACGCAGGCGCGAAACCAGGGTGAACACAGCCACCAGGATGCCACCGGCCACGAGGCCGACCGCCGCGCTGAACAGCATCGACAGCAGGGACCCGGTCGGCGCCCGCGTGTACGGTTCGATGAAATGGTGCAGGAAGGGGAATCCGTGGACCAGGATGTTGCCACCCACCAGGAACATGGCCACCGTGCCGGCCACGGACAGGAACTTCATCAGGTAGGGCGCGCTGCGCAGGATGCCGTTGCCCAAAGCGCGCTTGAACCGGGCCCAGCCGTTGTCGCGGCCATCGCGATTGAGCGCCAGTCCCGCATCGTCCAGCTTCACGATGCCGGCGACCAGGCCGTAAACGCCAATGGTCATGACGATGGAAATGGCGACCAGCGTCATCAATTGCTCGGTCAGCGTACGTCCGACCAGGGTGCCCAGTGAAATCACGATGATCTCGGCCGACAGGATGAAATCGGTACGGATGGCGCCGCGGATCTTGTCTTTCTCGAACGCCACCATGTCCACGTTCTCGTCCTGCACCGCCTGCACCAGCTGCGCGTGGTGCTTGTCGTCCTCTTCCTTTGCATGCAGGAACTTGTGCGCCAGCTTTTCCGCACCTTCGAAGCACAGGAACGCGCCGCCCAGCATCATCAGCGGGGTGATCAGCGGGATGTTGTAGCCCTTCGCGTGCAGCCAGGTTTCCAGCGCACTGATCGCCAGCGCGGCAGGCACCAGGATGACCTTGTTGAGCGACGAGCCCTTGGCCACGGCCCAGACCACCGGCAGCTCGCGGTCGGCCTTGACCCCGGTCACCTGCTGCGCGTTGAGCGCCAGGTCGTCGCCAAGCACGCCCGCGGTCTTCTTTGCGGCGACCTTGGTCATCACCGACACGTCGTCCAGCAGGGTGGCGATGTCGTCGATCAGGGCAAACAGGCTGGATCCGGCCATGGAGTGGTTTCAGTCAATTGAACGGGAGGGTGTGGATTCTCGCACAGCCTCGTGGGCGGGCCTTGTGAAGTCAGCCCTCGGTCTTCAGCCATTCCAGGCGGGTCGTGGCGCCGTTTTCGCCCAGTGCGTGCCTCAGCAACGGCAAGGCCGGGGCGATCTGCTGGTCGAATTTCCACGGCGGGTTGACGATCAGCATGCCGCTGCCGTTCAAGCGCAGCGGCGAATCATCCGGCCGGATCTGCAGTTCGGCCAGCATCACCGACTTGCCGGGCAGGGCGGCGGCCTTGCGGAAGAAGGGCTGCAGGCTGCGGCGCAGTTTGATGGGGTACCAGATGGCGTAGGTCGCTTGCGGCCAGCGCTCAAGCGCCTCGCGCACGGTGCTGATGATCTGCGGGTATTCGTTGTCCTGCACTTCGTAGGGCGGGTCGATGAGGACCAGGCCGCGCGCGAACTTGAGGGTCTCGGTCCTGGGCGGCAGCATCGCCTTGATTGCGGTGTAGCCGTCGCGCGCATGCACCGCGACGCGCGAATCATGGGCGAACAGTTCCTTCAAGGCCTCCGCTTCATCGGGCTGCAGTTCGCAGGCGGCCAAGCGATCCTGCGCACGCATCGCCTGTGCAACCAGCAGCGGCGAGCCGGGATACGCGATCAGCGCGCCGACCGGGTTGTTGGCTTCCACCGCGCGCAGGTAGCGTTCCACCACCTCGGGCATCTTCGCTTCGCCCATCAACTTGAGGATGCCAGCATCGGCTTCGCCGGTCTTGCGGCTTTCCGGTGCCGCCAGCAGGTAGCGCCCGCGGCCGGCATGCGTATCCAGCACGAAGAACGGGGCGTCCTTCTTCTTCAGGGCGTCCAGCAAGGCCAGCAGCAGGATGTGCTTGAGGACGTCGGCATGGTTGCCGGCGTGGAACGCGTGGCGGTAGTTCATGCGGGACAGGATAGCCGTTATCCTCGCTCACATGCCTCTGATCCTGATCGCCGAAGACGAACCCGCCATCGCCGACACCGTGCTGTATGCGTTGCGCAGCGAGGGGCTGGAGGCCGAACACTGCCTGCTGGGACGCGACGTGTTGCCGCGCGTACGTGCCGGTGGTGTCGACGTGGTGGTGCTGGACGTGGGCCTGCCGGATCGCAGCGGCTTCGACGTATGCCGCGAACTGCGTGGCGCGAAAGAGGCATGGGTGAGCGAAGTGCCGGTGATCTTCCTGACCGCACGCAACGACGAGATCGACCGGGTGCTCGGCCTGGAACTGGGTGCCGACGACTACATCGCCAAGCCGTTCTCGCCGCGTGAGCTGGTAGCCCGCGTGCGCGCACGCCTGCGCCGCAGCCAGGTCGATCCTGCGGGCAAGGAAGCGGTGGTGCAGGGCGACTTCAGCATCGACCGCGAGGGCCATCGCATCCGTTTCCGCGGCGTGGTGCTGGAACTCACGCGCTATGAGTACGCTTTGCTCGCGGCCTTGCTGCAGCGTCCAGGTGCCATCCTCAGCCGCGCGCAGTTGATGGATCGCGGCTGGGACAGCGATGCCGACAGCGCCGACCGCACCGTGGACACGCACATCAAGACGTTGCGGATAAAACTGCGTGCCGCCGGTGCGGACACTGATCCCATCCGCACCCACCGCGGCCTCGGTTACGCGCTGGAGGCCTGACGTGCGCCTTGGCCTGCGCCTGTTCCTGGGGTTCTTCCTGATCGTCGGGTTGGCGGCGTTCTTCGTCATGCGCGTGTTCGTCAACGAAGTGAAGCCGGGCGTACGCCAGGCCATGGAATCGACCCTGGTGGACGCCGCCAACGTGCTGGCGGTGATGGCCGCCGATGACATGAAGGCAGGGAAGATCGCCACGGGCGACTTCGTGCGCAACCTCGGCCTCGCGCAGCAGCGCGACCTGCATGCGACGGTGTGGCAGTTCCCTAAACGCAAGATCGATTACCGCATCACCATCACCGATGCGCGCGGCATCGTGGTCTACGACTCGGAAGGCAAGGACCTGGGGCGGGACAATTCGCGCTGGAATGATGTCTATCGCACCTTGCGTGGTGAATACGGCGCGCGCTCCAGTCCGGAAGTTCCGGGCGATGAGACGCGCACGGTCATGCACGTCGCCGCGCCGATCCGCGATGGCGAAACCTTGATCGGCGTGCTCACGCTGTCGCAGCCCAATGCCAGCATCGACCCCTTCATTGCCGCCAGCCAACGCAGCATCATGCGCCAGGGCGCGTGGCTGATCGGCTTGTCGGCATTGATCGGCCTGCTGATCACCTGGTGGCTGATGCGCGGCATCAACCGACTCAACCGTTATGCACAAGCCGTGAGCGCGGGCGAACGCGTGCCACCACCACCGCCACGTCGCGACGAGATCGGCGACCTGGGCCGCGCGGTGGAGGCGATGCGCCAGAAACTGGAAGGCAAGGCCTATGTCGAACAGTACGTGCAGTCGCTGACCCACGAGATGAAGAGTCCGCTGGCAGCGATACGCGGTGCAGCCGAACTTTTGCAGGAGCCGTTGCCGGAAGCGGACCGCCAGCGCTTTGCCAGTCATATCCAGACCCAGGAGCTGCGGCTGACCGAAACCATCGACAAGTTGCTGGCGCTGGCTGAGGTCGAGCAGCATGGTTGGCTGCAGACGCGGGACAGCATCCGCGTGGTTGAGTTGATGCAGGACGCGGGCGAAGCCGTTTCGGCCAAGCTCACCGCTGCAGGACTTCAGTTCTCGGTCGAGATACAGGATCCCTCCGCAACCGTGCGTGGCGATCCCTTCCTCTTGCGGCAGGCGCTGTCCAACCTGCTGGATAACGCCATCGCGTTTTCTCCTGCGGGTGGAAAGGTCGCGCTTTCGAGTGTTCTGGAAAAGGGTTCGCTTGAAATCCGCGTGTCTGACCAGGGACCGGGCATCCCCGATTATGCGCATGAGCGCGTGTTCGAACGTTTTTATTCCCTCGCGCGCCCGGCTACAGGGCTGCGCAGTTCCGGCCTGGGATTGCCCTTCGTGCGTGAAGTGGCGCGCTTGCATGGTGGCAAGGCAGACCTGCGCAATCAGGAATCCGGCGGTGCAATGGCAGTCCTAAGTTTGCCGGAAGCATGACCCGGTAGGAGCAGGCCCTGCCCGCGATGCTCTTACTTGGCCTGATCGGAGAGCATCGCGGGCAGGGCCCGCTCCTACGGGGGCGCGACTTCACACAGACTTCAAATTCACCACAAACCCCGCACATGTCAGGACTTCAGGCTGCACCCGTGTTCAAACCGGGGCAAGAAAATGAAGTCATTGAAATTGTTGTTGCGTTTCCTAACCGTAGGTGGCCTGGTGCTGCTGTTGCTGATTCCGTTATTGATGATTCGCGGCACGGTCAATGACCGCAAGCAGTACCGCGAGCAGGCCACCGAGCGTGTCTCCCAAAGCATGGCCGGGCCACAGCAGCTGGTCGGCCCGCTGCGCGTGCTGCCCTACACCGAGACCAAGGTCACCGATGAGATCGGCAACAACGGCAAGACCGTGCAGAAGACCGAAACCATCGAAGGCTATCTGTACCAGACGCCGAAGCGCATGCGCGTCGAAGGTGGGCTGAAGCCGGACACACGGCGCATCGGCCTGTACGACGTGCGTGTGTTCGAATGGAATGCCAACCTGCAGGCGGGCTTCGATGCGCTAGTGCCCACGCCTGCACCAGGCCGCGTGTACGGCCAGCCCTATCTGGTGATCGGACTCGCCGATGTGCGTGGCCTGGTCGGCACGCCTGATTTCAAACTGGACGGTAAGCCGTTGCTGCTGGAATCCGGTACCGGCAAGCTGTCGGGCAAGATGACCGGCATGCACGGCGCGCTTCCCCAACTCGCCGGCGAAGCGCTTCCGGCCAGTGAGCTGAAAGCAATTTTCCGGCTGGCGGGCACGCAATCGCTGGGTATCGCGCCGATTGCCGACAGCAACCAGATCAGCTTGGGTTCCGCGTGGCCGCATCCGTTGTTTGGGGGCAGTTTCCTGCCTAACAGCCGTACCATTCGCGCGGATGGATTCAATGCCAACTGGGAAATCTCGTCGCTGGCCAGCGCGGCGCAATCGCAACTGGATGTGCAGCTCGACAATGGGGAAGGCTTGCTGACGCGTCGCAACCTTGGTGAAAGCTACGTGCCGGATGGCAAGGAGGTCATGTCGTTGGACGCGTCGGGTTCAACCGCCATCGACAGCGTGGAAGTGAGCCTGGTCGATCCCACCGACGTCTACACCCAGGCCGATCGCGCCAGCAAGTACGGCATCCTGTTCGTGGTGCTGACCTTCGTGGGTTTCGCCCTGTTCGAACTGATCAAGCGCCTGCCGATCCATCCGCTGCAATACCTGCTGGTCGGCTTGGCGTTGGCGATCTTCTTCCTGCTGCTGCTCAGCCTGTCCGAGCACATCGCGTTCTGGCAGGCCTACCTGATTTCCGCGGCCGCCTGCATCTGCTTGCAGTTCGTCTACCTGTCCGGCGTGTTGAAGAGCTGGGTGCGGGCGGGCGGGTTCGCGGTGATGCTGACCGCGCTGTACGGCGTGCTCTACAGCCTGCTGGTATCGGAAGACAATGCCTTGTTGATGGGCTCGTTGCTCCTGTTCGGCATCCTGGCCACCATCATGTGGATCACCCGCAAGGTCGACTGGTACGACCTCGGCGCCTCGCTGCGCTGAGGCAGGCATGGTCACCGCCGATGCCTTGCACAAGCGTGCGACCCGGGTACTGCCGGAGGTCATCCAGACCTCCGGCGTACTGCTCCCGGATAACGGTCAAAGCGGGATGGCAGCGCTGCTGTTCCCGCTGCGGCGAAAGTCCCATGGATCGCTGGTGTTCCGTCTCTCCGCACAATCGCTCGCCAGACTGTCGACCGATCCGGAGGGCTATCTGATCCAAGCGACCCATGCCAGGCAAGGTATGGGACGGCATGCAAAGCCTTTTGCGTACCTACCATGGCGGAAGGCGGTGCTCCCGCCTGAGTGGATGGAAAGAGGAAAGCGGAATTCGAGAAAAGTAAATTTTTCACCCGTCGAGGTGTATTTCACGACGAAGACGGATGGAAAGGCCTTGCTGGTGCTGATCCCTGTAGAGCGATTGCTGGTGTATGTCTGGAATGATTGACGAGATTTCGTGGTTGGTTCATTCAAGCAGAATCTATTTTTCAACCATCATTTATTAGATCGTCATTCCCGCGAAGGCGGGAACCCAAGGACGTTGCTCCAGTTGCTGCAGATGGACAGCTCGAAGTCCATGGGTTCCCGCCTTCGCGGGAATGACGATCCAATTCATAGTTTTCATCGGTTTGTCGATCTTGGTGCGGGTTCGAGGAATAAAAACCAAGAACCAGCAACCAGCAACCAGCAACCCCAAGCGCTCGCCCCGGCCGATGGCGTGCGGTAGAGTCCAGCCATGGATTCCCCGCACACCATCGGCCTTTTCCATGGGCCGCAGATCATGCCCTGGCTGGACGATGTCGCGCGCCTCAGGCTGACGGTCTTCAGCGCATGGCCGTACCTGTACGAAGGCGATGCTGCCTACGAACGCGACTATCTCGCGGCCTACGCGGATTCCACGGACAGCCTGTTCGTGCTCGCGTTCGTGGACGGGCAGGTCGTCGGGGCGTCTACCGGTTTGCCGCTGGACGATGAAACCCCCGCGTTCGGCAAGCCATTCCTGGACCGGCAGATACCCGTCGAGTCCGTGTTCTATTTCGGCGAGTCCGTGCTGCTGCCGGCGTATCGTGGACGCGGCATCGGCCATGCCTTCTTCGACCATCGCGAGGCGCATGCGCGCGCACTGGAACGGTTCCAATGGACGGCGTTCTGCGCCGTCGACCGCGACGGCGACGACCCGCGCTGCCCAATCGAACATCGATCCAACGATGTGTTCTGGCACAAGCGTGGCTACCGGCGCCAACCCGGCATGACCATGCATCTTCCGTGGGATGAAACCGGGCAAGGCGAAGTCATCCACCCACTCACGTTCTGGCTGCGCAGCCTGGAGGCTTCCGCATGAAAGTGGCTGTAGCGAAATACACGATCAGTGAGCCACGCGACTTTGCGGAGTTCGCCGAGAAGCAGGCACGACTGATAGACGAGGCCGCGCGTGCCGGCGCCGAGGTGGTGGTCTTGCCGGAGTACCTCTCGCTGGAGCTCGCTGCCACCTTCGATGCCTCCATCAGCGGGCACTTGTTGCCCTCGCTCAAGGCGACCCAGGTGTATCGGGAACAGTGGCTGGTGTTGTTCTCCCAACTGGCGCGGCAGCATCGCCTGCATCTTGTCGCCGGGAGTTTCCTGGTTGAACACGACGACGGGCGCTACCGCAACCGCAGTGACTGGTTCACGCCGCAAGGTTCGCATGGTTTGCAGGACAAGCTGCAGCTCACCGGGTTCGAGAAATGCACGCGCGTCATTGAAAGTGGAGATGCGTTGAAGGTGTTCC
>Ga0209175_10000089_pt1 | contig 63631 bp, 47 predicted proteins | sample JI91814C2DNA_FD_187506 | JGI IMG/M metagenome (GOLD analysis project Ga0209175, IMG submission 187506) | Wastewater effluent complex algal communities from Wisconsin, to seasonally profile nutrient transformation and Carbon sequestration -... | ecosystem: Engineered > WWTP > Effluent > Algae...
TCAACCCAACCTACAAAAAATCTGCGATATAGCAATCCTAAATAGGTTGTGAGAGTTTTGGGAGTGGGAGAATCTTGCACCCGTACCCCGAAAATATTCCAAAACGGGACGCGAGCACTGGGATGATGAACATTAAATTTGTTACGACTGATTTGGGATTGCTATGGTAATTCCTAATAAGAATGAAACAGGTAGGTTGGGTTGAACGGTAGTGAAACCCAACTTTTATGACTGATGGGAAGTTCCAACTTTAATGGGAATTACTATAAGTATTCAAAGAATGGGGAACATCTCCCAAAAGCGATGAATAATAATACTTAGGGAAAGAAAGAGAAAAAAGAGGGAGAATAAAGCCAAATCAACACAATAGACTAATGGACGCTCAAACCCAGGCTCAACTCAAACAGCACCTATAGCACTACGCGCTATATATAGTAATTCCTAATAAGAATGAAACAGGTAGGTTGGGTTGAACGGTAGTGAAACCCAACTTTTATGACTGATGGGAAGTTCCAACTTTAATGGGAATTACTATAAGATCGAAGGTCTACTATAGCAATCCTAAATAGGTTGTGAGAGTTTTCGCAGTGCCAGCTTAATTCGTAGGTTGGGTTGAGGTACGAAACCCAACATATAGCAATCCTAAATAGGTTGTGAGAGTTTTCGCAGTGCCAGTATCTTGCACGCGTGCGGCGAAACGATTCGCTCCTGATACGCTCGGACTCCTATTATTAACATTAAATATGTTACGACTCATTTGGGATTGCTATATAAATACCGAAAATACCGAGGAGGGCGAAGGCCCAAGGGCCCTACCAGGGCGAAGGCCCAAGGGCCCTACCAGGGCGAAGGCCCAAGGACCCTACCAGGGCGAAGGCCCAAGGACCCTACCAGGGCGAAGGCCCAAGGACCCTACCAGGGCGAATGCCATTCGCCCCTACGCCGCAATTAAACTATAGTGATTCCCAATAAAAATGAGACGTGTTAAATCTAGCTTCTTCTTACTGTGACTGTTTTTTCCGTTTCTCAATATAGGTTGAAATGATTAGACCTCGCCGCGAAAGTCCTTCAAACCCTGATTCTTATCTACGGAATTATAAGCGTTTCAGCTACTTTCGCGGCGAGGTATACTATAGATGGGGTTTCCGCAGACGGGGTTGCAACCGTTAAATTGGGTTCCCCGGTGGACCACTAGGGGTCTGTCGAGATTGATTTTGTGGGTTGAAAACCCCGCAATTAAAACCTCTTACTTGTCCCAGACTCACAAATTGAAAGTGGCCAAGCCACTAATCATCGAAAAAACTGAACCACTGGGTATTGGCAAATTCCCGTTTCAGTTGTGCGTAATTCGCAATCACCGCCGCCAATGCTGGGGTTGCCCGTTTTTTTGTGTTCGGTTGCAGATTGGCGGGGGTGAGATGGAGAAATGCTTGAACGCGGTTCATGGTTTCTGGGTAGCGATCGCAGAGGTCTTCATAGGTCACGGTAATGAGCGGGTGATCACCGAACCTCTTGTCAAACTCGGCAACCTGGGACTCCTGCCGTTGGAAATCCTGAATCAGGGTATCCTTGTCAAAGTGCATAGGTGCTGGTGGATTTCCCTCCAAGTCCTGATTTTTCATTAACTGAACCGAGAAATAACGCCGCAAGAGATTCTGGCGACGCAGACTGATAACCGCCAGTTCCTTGTCCTGCTCCAGAATTGACCAGAGGTCTGGCCAGTTACCGAACCGCGCGCCACCCCGGTGCAAGAGAAACCCAACGCAGGAGTGCGCCATATTTTCTTGAGTAAAAATATAGTTAGCAAGAATTTCGGATGCGGGCGTATCCGGCGTAAAGTGATACTTACCTTCGGTATAGTCTGGATTAAACATCTCAGTCATACAGAGAACCTGAGAATGATTGTCCAGACTTGTCCGCATCATGTGAGTGCCTGATCTGGGGGAACTCAGAACAAAAAAACGTTTAACTTTTGTCACATCCATTTTGATCGCAAGGCCTCTCCAAAATATTTGATTGCTTCCATATAGTACGTTCCATATTGTTTAGTTGGCTCGATATGGCTGTTCTCATGGAACTCATTAAATGTTGATACCAGAACCAGTTGGGGCATCACCGATTGACCTAGCACAAACTCCGTCATGACATTAAGTGTCTTGCCGTCCTTTCGATCAATATGACGAAATGGGTTATTTTCCCTGCGACGATCAGTGAGATGGCGATCGTCGTAGCCTGGGCTGATGGTCACTGTGCGTATTCCCCGGTTGCCACAATCCGATCGGCGGTATGCCTCTGCCCAGATATTCTGCCAATTCTGAGACGATGCTACTTCCAAGGGAGAAAATAGTGCCCAGGAATCAAATAGCCCAAAGGTGAGATGCAATGATTCTGACTCGGTCGGAAGTCGCAAGCTACAGGCAATTCGTAGAAATCCATCCATTTTTGCTTTCAGCTCTTCAATCTCAAGGCGGTGTTCATCCCAGACACCCGTCCAGAACAGAAATATTACGGGTTGAGATTGGAATCTGAAATAGTGAGATGACTTAGAAAGATCCTCAAGAGTCGCGATCGCCCGTTCCAACGCCTTCGGTTCAAGATCATAAATACAAAATTGAAGGGCAATTTGGATTGGTGACTCGATCATTTCAGCCACATGAAAAATCCGAATCAACCCAGCCAGTTCATACTCATTCACCCCATTTGAGTCAATATGCAAGTTAGCAATAAGAAAATCAATGCCATAATGTTCCATCAATTCAAAATGATATTTCAGGGCATCGCCATCCAGTGACGAATAGAACCCTATTTCGGGCATATCATTAACCGCTCCGAACGACCGATTATCATTCCAATGAAGATTGCCAAAGCCATCACCATACCAGCAATAATATTGAATGCCAATTAAGGGGCGATTTGGCATAGTTCCAACCTCACCCTGTTTGTGTTCTTGGGTATAGGTAGCAAACGTGGATTCAATAATCTGCATTAGCTGATTCGCTGAGTGATTCCAACTGTAATGCTGCGCTTTTCTCCAACCGGCTTCTCCCATTGATCTTGCTAGATCAATATCCTGTGCCAGCAGATTCATCCGATCGGCAAGTTCATGAGGTCGTGGCGACACCAGCATGGCACATTGGGGGTCAACTACCTCTGTATAGCCACCTTCGTTCACGGCAATCAAAGGGCGACCGTGTGCCAACGCTTCCAGGGCAACAATGCCGAAGGGTTCTCGTGTTGCCGCAAAAACCACAGCTCGACAGGCATCGTACTCTGCTCTCAGTTCCACATCGGAAAGTCCCTGCTTGAAACACACGCGATCGCTTATGCCCAGAGACAAGGCCATTCGTTCCAGTTTTTCCTGTTCTGGCCCCGTTCCGACCACCACCAACTTTGCATCCGGCACTAGGGCAAAGGCCTCAAGGATCATCTTTACTCGTTTGTGTGGCCAGAGTTGACTCACAGTGAGGAACTGAACCTGCGGCGAAAACTCAACAATCTTCTCTGTTACTTGGGTTACACCGGGGTAAACTACATCCTCCACAACTCGTCCGTAAACTTGGGACAAATACTGGGCAATATAGTTACTGTTGGCAACGATGCGGTCTGGCTTTCCTAGTTTATCAAATAGCCCTAGGGAGTTGAAGATTGCTTCGTAAACTCGGCACGGTACATCATCATAGGTGAACTTCGGGTAAACATGAACATTCCACACATCCGACGTAATAGAGTCATTGGGAAACTGACTAAGTCGCAAGTCCTTCAACATACGCGGTGGTTCGTGCGGATACCACACCATCGGGTGTCGATCAATCAAATGACAAGGCCAAAGATGAGCGTGATAAATGTCGTGGGTTCCGATTTCCTGTTGCCACAGTTTGGGCAGCAAGGTGCCATTTAAGAAGAAACCAAACTCTCCTTTAAAGTAAGGTGAAAGCTGCACAAATTTGAAGCGAGGCTCCGAGCAAATATCGCGTATGATCTCATCATTGATGGATGTGGCATAGAGCGTAAGGTCATGGTGATGTTGCCAGCAGGCAAGGCACTCCAGAACAAATCGTTCGGCTCCTCCATACTTGACCACTTCAGGGATGATGATTGCGAGATCGAGCATAGGTTGGGAATCATCCGATAGTAATGCAACATATTAACCTAGCATCTAGTTTCTGGCAACCTGAAACTACTCCGGGGGCTGGATTATACCCGATTTTTCCCTTTATACCTGTTTAAGTCCCATTAGTGGTGAAAAATATCTCCCACACTCACCGTTAAAAACCCATCTCTCACAAGCAATTTAATCCGTAATTCTATTATTGCCGATCGCGCCTTTAACGGATTCAACATGGGGAGAGCCTATTTAGGCGAAAAAGGAGTATTATCAGTAAAAGTCGATCCCGACAAATCGTTATTGTTTAAATTTAATCCCCGTTCACTCAATAAATGAGACACCCCCTTTTTCTGAGAAGGAGATAATGGGTTTCACTTGGGGCTGTAGTGAAGGATTTATGGAGTGTTTAAATATTTTTTTAACCGCAGATAAACGCAGATAAACACAGATGTTTTGAGGGAATTACGCCTCAGTTTTGCTGATAAGATCATCTTAACACAAGACACAACAGGAGTTACATATGAGACACCCAATCAAGAATAAAGGTAAAATAATGGTAGGGTGAGTAAGATGTCCAGCATCTTCTCTATAGGATACAAAGATTGTTCCTGCGTAACCAACCCGATAAAATATAAGTAATTTTAGGTGAATTTATTGATCATCAAACAGGAAGAATTTTTCTCATTGATCAAGGGCTGGGAAAATTAACGAGATTCTGATGCTTTTTTTACTCATTTAAAACAAGGTCAATCTCCCATTTCTGGCAAAATTACATCTATTTTATTAGCACTAAAACTTGTTTAGTATGGTTGAAAAGATGCACCGATGATTGATAAGTAATTGACGTTATCACTTTATTTTGGGAAAGTATCAGATATTTTAAAATAGGAGCTAATAAAAGTCTTATGACCGCCTCTTTTAAAAGAAGATGTCGAGGGTATTGCTAACTCAGTAAAAAATGATTTTTCCGATACTTGGCAATAAGGGGAAAAGCCGCGTCTCTCTTCTATCATTTTCGGGTGCTATTGTTGCAGTTTTTTGGCATATATATAATATAACCACAAAGGGACAAAGGACTTACTTTGCCTTTGTGGTTGATTTTGTGAATTGTTATTCTGCCCAAGTCGGCTCGATCGCGACTTTAATCACTTTTCGCTCTAGCATATCATTAAAAACTTTTTCTAAATCTTTTAACGGACGATGTTCACTAATTAATAATTCAAAGGGAATGCGACGACTATCGAGTAATTCTAACGCGTCTCTCACATATTTCGGTGTATTATGAAATACTCCTTTTAAGGTTAATTCACTATAGTGTAATTGTTCTGTATTAATTGTTATTGTCGTATCCTTGGGGCAACCTCCAAATAAATTTACTGTCGCCCCTGGACGCGCGGACGCGATCGCGCTTTCCCAAACGCTCGGATTTCCGGTACATTCTATCACGACATCGGCTCCCCAACCTCCTGTTAATTGTTTGACTTTGCTCGGAATATCCTTCTCTAAATGATAATTAAAGGTTTGATAGGCTCCTAATTTTTGACCGATTATTAAACGGCGATTGTTCCCCCCAAATAAAAATACTTTTTTCTCTTTTTCTTCATCTTGAAGATGAGTTAAAACACCAACAAAAATTAAACCGATCGCGCCATCACCCATAACGACAATATTTTCCGCGTTATCTATATTAGAACGGGCCACCCCATGTAACACACAAGCTAAAGGTTCTGTTATTGATGCTAAATCTTCTGATAAAGAATCGGGAATTTTTAACATATTATCGCGAACTATAGGCGCGGGAATTTTAAAATATTGGGCAAAACTACCATTATTCCAAGTTAAATTGGGACATAAAGAATACTCTTGACGTTGACAAAAAAAACATGATTTACAAGGGGCTGAATTATTCGCGACAACGCGATCGCCGACTTGCCATCCCGTCACCCCTTCCCCTAAGGCGATAATACTTCCGGCGACTTCATGGCCAAATAATGTTGGGGGACGTAACATCTTCGCGTGTCCCCCCCGTCGCCATACTTTTAAGTCTGTGCCGCAAGTCGTCGCGACTGCTACTTTGATCACTACTTCACCGATGCCCGGTGTCGGATCATCTACCGTTTCTAATTGTAAATTTTCTTTACCGTAAAGGACTGCTGCTAACATCTTAATTGCCTATTACTGAGGATGGCTGTTATTGTATCCTGCTCTTTCCCTAAATACCATACTCCCCTTTGTCAATCGGCAAATAGGTTTTTATTGATCGGGAAAATATTTATGACAAAGGCGCGATAGCTGCCCTTGAGCCCTTCGCGTCGCGTGTGCGTAGCACTCAGGCTATCGCGTCTCATGGATAATGCAAACTTTTTTTAAGCAATGGTAGAAGCGCGATCGCTTTTTCCTATAATTATTTAAGAGGACTAAAACCAGTCACTCAGCCAAAATCTCTAGGAGAAACGAACCATGAGTACCGAAGAAAGAGCGCGTGAATTATTGGCAAAAGAAAGAAAACAAGAAGGACAAACCAATGAGTCTATGTTGGAACGCTCCCACGCCGAAGTCGAAAATCCCATAGGCCATAATACCGATGAAAAAGCACGCGAATTATTAGCAGAAAATCGCTTAGAGGATCACAATTTACAGGAATCTATGTTAGAGCGTTCCCAAGCTGAACTAAATACTACCCCTTAAAAACTTAATCGAGAAGTATTTTCAACTAGGATTAACCCGTAATTTTACTCCCATTGAGAGTTGAGACTAAAAGACGCGATAGCCTGAGTGCTACGCACACGCGACGCGAAGGGCTCAAGGGCTGCTATCGCGTTGGGATATTTCCCAAGGTTAGTCTGCTTCTGCTTAGTCTAAACTCCCATCAGCTAAGGTGAAGGTGATATTAGTTTGGTGAGAATTATGGGAAGAGAAAGCATGAGGTAAAAATAGGGATTATCATAGATCATGACACTCTGCTCCTTGATGATCTTATGGCAGTTAAAAAACAATTTGCGAGTTTTGATGATTTGTTGGCCAATGCAGAATTACCCGTGTTAGTGGATTTTTACGCGACTTGGTGTGGCCCTTGTCAGTTAATGGCTTCTATTCTCGAAGAAGTTAATCTCAAAATGGGCGATCGCATCCAAATTGTCAAAATTGACACGGATAAATATGAAGATTTGGCCCTAAAGTGGCATATCTATGCCTTACCGACATTGGTTTTATTTAAAAAGGGTGAGCCTGTGGATCGTATTGAAGGGGTTTTAAATTCTACGGATTTAATCACCCGTTTAGAGTCTTTTCTTCAGACATCTCCATAAACTATTGTGGGGTAGCATTAGCCTGCCATTGATCCGATTTTTACCGGATGTCTTTTGAACTTGAGAATTGAGAGATCACGAAAATTAGTGGAATGCAGGGACTTGATCTGATCGCGACGGGCGAGTTTATCTGGGGGGATTTCTGTGGCAAGGAGCATCCCCCCTTCTCCCCAAACCCGGAATCCTCTGACAAAACAAAAAATCAAAAATCGAAAAGATAAAGAATTTCGTCGTGGTACTGGACTGAAAAAAAAATTAAAATACCCCTTGACAAAGGAGAAAACATCGGCTATATTGAAAAATTGTGAGGGAAAAAAGTTATATCGCTCTAATCGACGATAAAAACTTGGACTCATGGCAAGAGGGTCAGGTCTTGGTGTTGGGACTCTAGCTGAAAACAGCTAAAAAAAATTTTCCCAAACCCCTTGACAAAAAATGACGCGATCGGCATAATAAAGATTGTGCCTTGAAAAAGGACACAAAAGAAAAAAACATAAGGGACAGTAGTTCAATTGGTTAGAGCACCGCCCTGTCACGGCGGAAGTTGCGGGTTCGAGCCCCGTCTGTCCCGTTAATCATCTCAAAAATATGAAGTCAGATAGGTTGAAATTAAATTCCTGTCTGGCTTTTATCATTTTAGCCCCAGGAGTTTGAGGACGCGACATCTTTGAGAATAGACAAATCGCTTATTCCAGGGAATTAAACAGGGCTTAAGCATAAATACCAAAGATGTTGGGTTTCGCTACGCTCAACCCAACCTACGAATCAAGACTAATACCCAGCGGCGGAATAGTTCGACAATGATGTAGTAGAGGCCATTGGTTTCTCTGATAACATCGTGGCGTTTCAGGGTTTTTATCGCGTTATTTAATGTGGTTTTATCGAGATTTGTCGACTCCATGACGCGATCGAAATTGAGGCCTTCTCGGTAAGGAGCTAAAGTTTTTAATATTTCCTGTTGTCCCCTTGCACCTTGGGCAGCTTGCCCCCAAACACCTGTAAAATAGTAGCGCCCTTTGATGAAGAAATCGGGGTCATTAATGACAGCTTCCACATCATCTCTGGTAAAGAATTGATCGCGGGGTTTTCCCATTTCAAAACAATCTTAGTCGCGGGGTAACAGCAAGGTATTCTCTATTTCTTGCCGCACATCGTTGCTGACATAAGCATTATTCAGACAAGCCATGAGTAAGACATTTGCTTCGTAATATTTCTTGAGCAATTCTTTCTGTGCTTCATTGAAATTCCAATCTTGACCAATTGGGTACTTATTAACTATATTAATTCTCATCTTTTCTGCCCAATCCTGACATTTTTCTTTCTCCCAATCTGTTAGTCTGTCATCATCATCTGCCATAGGTTTCAGTTCTTCTAATGTTTTTCTTACTTCAGGATCAAGTTCGGGGTCAATCTCCAAAGCCTTATCGATAGCAGAAACACGCACACATACCATAACAGTTGCAGCATCAAGAGCGCGATAAATGGTAAAGTCGGGATTAAACTCAATAACAATCTTAAGAGCATCAGCAAAGGAACGGTTTACAGTTCTGTGCAAGAAACTAGCACAAGCAAATACACAGATACAATTAAAGTCAATCAGAAGGCCAAGTGTGCGTTTAGTATCAATCTTAATATCACTATCAAGGTAAAAAGAGCGGATAGCAGCCGGCTTGTAGGAAACTGTTTCAGGAAGACTTTTCTGAATTTCCAGAGATTGCTCGTTTACCCACTTGAGAAATTTCTGTAACTTCTCATCTTTAGCAACCAGACTATCAACCTCCTGTTTCATTAACTTTAAGAGATAATCTGCTGGACGCAGTGGTACAACTGCTAACAAGAATACTTCCCGCCAGCGTTTATCAGTTATATGACTAACTAGCTTTGACAAAGCATCTTTTAATGTATCTGGATCGGGGAGAGTGGCAATTCTTCTTGCTGTGAAATACTCCAAAAATGTGAGATGGGAGAATGAATAAATATTGCGTGCTCGCTCTACCAGTAGTCCATGCTGAACTTCGATACTTTTCAGCACTAATTCACTATCTAACTCCAATTGTTCAGGATTGCTTTTGGCATCAGGAAAATTACGGATGTAATTACTAATAAGATTTACTAAATCTATCTTCCGCAAGAAATAATTTCTCTCCTCAAAAGTTCTAAGAGCAATATAACTGAGCAAATCTCTCTTGTCTCCTAGTGATAGATTTTTGTAAACATTCTCTCGATCAATAGCGCGGCTTGCATCCCATTTTCCAAGTAAAGTATTTATAGCTTCCTGATAAACATCATAGCGATTTCTTGAAACAAATTCACCCTTGTCTTCAAACACTAAGCATAACAATGTTAGTAGCAGTGGATTTGTTGCCAGTTCTTTTATTCGTGGTTGATTGTCCAAATTTCGCCTGAATTTTTTAGCCTTTTCTTCCTTTTCTTCCTTTTTTTCCTTTTTACTGCACTGAAACCAGTTTTTTACAAAAGTGTCTATTTGTTCTTGATCGAAGTCGGCGACTTCAACTTCTGTAAATTTTTCAAATGTATATTCTCGTGCCGCAATCCGACAAGTCATGACAAACCGATTTTTGTCATAGCGATCAGAAAATTTCGTAATCTCTGCTAAAACGTATTTGTTTCTTTCTTCTTTTACTTCATCTAGTCCATCGAGTAAAACAATCATTTTACCTTGCTTCAATAGCAGCTTAATTTCCTCAGATTCAATCTCGTAATAAGAAAGCCGTTCGATGATATAGTCTAATAAAGCGTGATTTTTCGGATTATCCCCAAAGTCCTTAAGGGTAATAAAAATAGGTACAAGACCACTATGTAACTGATCCCCACTACACTGAAGTGCTAAAGACTTCAAAAAAGTCGTCTTACCTGCTCCGGGCTTACCAAGTACCATTAGTTTATCATATTGCTCAACCGCTTTCAACTCTGATATCCTTCCTTCAGAAATTCTGTTCAGTCCAAAGCGGTCAAACATATTTTGATCCTTAAACCCTTGCTGTAACTCAGCAATTTCTAAGGGTAGGTTTCTAGTGATTTTCTCCAAAACATTGACGTGGGTATAAATATCCTCTACAAAAATTGGACGGTTCATAGACAGTACCCGCATAGTGCTGCATTGTTTTTTGATAAAGGGTTTGACCTTTTTCCGTACATTTTGGACTAGGGTATCAATATCAATGTCTTTATCCTGGTGCGGTGGTGTTGGCGCAGGTTCTTCATCTTCTTTGTAGACAATATCTTGCCAGTTCAAGTCCAATTTTTCACAAATTTCGACAAAGTTCAGATACTCAATACCTATGCCATTGAGAAATTTACGAATGGTGTCTCTTGATCGTCCCGTCTCGGTAGCCAAGGCATTCTGGCTGGGAAACCCCTTACGCTTGAGAGCCTGCTTAACTTGGGGAATATACTTTGGGGCGACTCTAATTGAACGTGACATAACTTCATTCTGAATAGTCTCATTATAATCCTATCAGTTTCGTTTATAGGAAAAGTCAGGCATAAGTCAGTCAGACATAAGTCAGGCCTAAACCAGACATAAGTCAGGCAAATCTTACGCAACATCCTAGTCAGTCAATGGTGACATTAATATAATAGTAGCATAAAATTATGCTAGTCTGGAGAAGAATATAAATTTGTGAAAAAGCTGGGAGGAGCGGTCAACTCCCACCAGCGTAAATGGCAAAATTACTATTTCTTCTTGGACAAACCTGTTAGGTAAGTCGCAATATAGGTGGCTAGAGTCGGTATCATATAGCTCTTTTCAACACTGTCAATGTTTTGAGAGCGAATATACCCGAAAAAAAGTCCCAAAAGCAAGCCCAAGAAAAGCTGTGTCCAATAACGGCAAACAAATGAGAGCGAAAATTTGGCACATGGATGGTTAGGAATCTTCATCACAACATTAGCTCCTGAAGTGGCCAGTGTAAGAGACTGACCAAGCGTGGGAGTTAGGCGTGTTGAGTTTTTTAGGGTTCACCATACCTAGTGAAGATCCCTTGGTCGGGGTTGGCTGAGTAGGGAAACCTACTCAGCCTTACCCTCAATGGTCGATTATAGCACAGGCAGAGCTTATGGCAATAGAGCTTAGGCTTTTTAGTAAAATTAAGGTAACAAGTTAATGAAACAAGCAACCCTAAATCAGTCGAGCAGACAAGCTCAACAGCAGGGGAGTTCAGAAAGTGCTAAAGAAGTCCTCGCTCAACTCAATCCCCATTACGAAATAGCTTGTCGCCAAATAAACACACCCACAAACTCTCTGCAATACATCAAATTTAACGAGTTTTCCGCAGAACATCAAGAAGGCATCCGCAGAGGGCTAGAATCGATCGCGCAGGGTAACTCAATCTCAATGGAAGAATTTAAGAGTGAAAAGCAATCTTCCTAATTATTTCTCGGCTTTGCCTGCTTTCTCCTATAATCTAAATACACCCTTCGATTACCTACTTTAACAACATCGTTGGGTGTTTTGCTGTGTATTGTTAAACATCAGGTAATAAAGTCCGTGCCCTATCAAGTTTCCTTTGAATACCATAAAGTAGCGCCCCGACTCCGAAGGTTGGAGCAAGAAAATAGCGAAATTGCACAGCAAATTTATGATCAACTAGATAGACTAGCTGTTGAAAGAGAATATTTGAACACCAACGAGCGAGACAGACTAGAAGCTTTTTTAGTCGGAAATATCCGAGTTGTCTACAATGTTTCTCATAGAAAGAAACTTATTGATGTAGTTTATATCACCGAATTGCCATAAAAAAGAAACGTGAATAAACATGAAAGAAATCATTAAGCTAAATGCTGAGGGAACTCTTAACAGGGAACAGGGAATAAATTAGATCTCATCTTTAGTCGAAACGCGATATTACTTCTGAGGAATTCCGGCTGAGGAATTCCCTCTTCCTTAGTGCCTTAGTGCCTTTGTGGTGTATTACTTCCTCTGAATTCCTTCTCCCTTCTTCCTTAGTGGTGCGTGCCAAAGTGGTGTATAGTCATTCCCAATAAAAATGAGACGCGTTAAATCTAGCTTCTTCTTACTGTGACTGTTTTTTTAATTTCTCAATATACGTTGAAATGACTATAAATGCGTAGTGCCACCAAACAGATAGGCCAGAAAACCCGCCCCATCCCCACCCACCAATGATACAAACGCGCCTTATCAGATCAGTTTTTTCCACATTATCTTTAAAGATACAAGGGGCGGGTTTATTGAGGTTATTTGTTATTTATTGGGAGAAATTCGGGTGAACCTGCCCCTACGTTGCCTTTATCGCACTACGTTTGAGGCTAAGGGAAAAGTTCAAAAATCCCTAAAATATCGCGTTTAGGAGCGTTTAGGAGCGATTCAAATCACCTGCCACTACAAGGAAGAAGGAAATAAACTATTAATCCCGATTCCCCATTACCCATTATCCATTACCCAAACAAAAAAATTGCTGCCCATTTGGACAGCTACCGTCAAGAGAATATTAAATTCTGTTCATTCATAACTTAAGAAGCTGAATCTGTTGTATGATGATTAGGAATTTGTAAATTATCAGGATCTACATAGTGACAAACCGAATCATCTACGCAAATCAACGCCCACCCTGACTTATCAATACTCATTAATTTGTAAGCAGCAGGCTGTACAAAGAAACCCTTATGATTCCGAGTCGCGGGTTTGACGTTAACAGTATTTTCATGGCTCATGGTAAATTCTCCTTATATAATCAAATAAGCCTGCTCATCGCAGACTCCGTTGGGTAACTGTTAATTGTCAAGACTTACACATTAACTACATATTGACACGCGCCTTCTGTCACCACGATCGCGACAAACTAATCGCCTACGCGCCTTTCCTTCGTATCCTTTGCTTAAGTCTTAATTTTCTCAAGTATAACACTTCTTGGCGAAAATGTGTATTAATTTTCGTTATGTTTTGTTACATTTTCTTAACAAAAAGAGAGAGGAACATCATTACATCCTCTCTCTTTATTATAGAGTATATTTACTTATTCTGCCAGAAGGGAAAACAAGTATTTTTACCTATTCAAATAACCATTGTTTAACACGAGTGAGACTTTTCCAATCCGGTTTTCGGGTTAAACCATCATCAAAATTTTTCTTAACTTCCTCTAACCATTCCGAAGAAGCCATAATCATTTGCTGTGCAATTTCCACATGATCGCGAACTCCCTTTTGTTTAGTTTCTAACATCGCGATCGCCAAATTAATCCGGGCTTGGGGATCTTGGGCATTCAGTTTGACCGCGGTTTTGGCCGACTTATAAGCCAGAGTCGCCTTATCATCCAACAGATAAAGCCATGCCAGACTCGTCCAAGCATTGGCATTTTTAGGAGAGCGATCGCAAATTTCTTTAAACAAAGGAATCAAAGACGCGAGTTCCTCACCCGCTTGATAGCGTTCAAAACCTTCCTTATAGAGTTCTTCAGGAGTTTTAGTCATTGGTAAATCAAATATTCTGCAAAAAGAGTAAAGGATCGCGTGAGATTCAAAAAACGAGGACTTAGGCACAATCTCCGCATAAACCCGGTTTCTGGTTAAGGCCATCAAGCTTAAATGACGAAATTACCTTAACAATACCTTCGCCATTTTTTTGTAGGTTGGGTTGAGCGTAGCGAAACCCAAGGAATATGTTGGGTTTCGTATATGTTGGGTTTTGCGCTACGCGCACCCCAGGGGAACGTACCTCAACCCAACCTACGAATTAAGATTTTTTTAATTGGGGCTGAGATATTACTTAAGAAACCGGGTTTCTAGTTCCAAACATCACGCTTAAATGACGAAATTATGTTAAGAAACTGAGTTTCTGCCTAATTTCTCATAATCACGCGCCCTTTATTTTACCATCATCTTCTCCCCTCTCATGATGGTCGAGGGGTTGGGGGGTGAGGTAAATAGGGTCGAGGGGTTGGGGGTAAAGCTAAATAAAGGTAAAATCATTGGCATCAAGAGACTGAACCTGTGTGACACCTTGTAATTTTGCCAAGATGCGAGAATCATTTCCCAGTGTATTATCCCCATTGCCATCATAAATCAAATAAGTGCTACCACCCGATTCATAGGCAAACAAGAAAGTCGTTCCACCCAGAATATTATTAACATCCACAGTCGATTGCACTGAGGGTAAAATCTGGGCAAAACTCTTAACATTAGGGAACGCGGAGGCAAAATTAATCTTATCGATATCATCAGATCCTAAACCGAGAAAATCTGTAATCACATCATAGCCACCCGTCGCGATCGCGGTATTAATACCAGAAATGGACTTGGCATCAAACGCGAGTCCTCCCTCACTGGGACTTAGATAACCGAAGACATCAGCAGTACCGCCACCACCCGTCATCGTATCGGCTCCCAAACCACCGATCAGTAAATCATTAAGAGCTCCACCATCAAGAATATCATTCCCCGCGGCACCATTAAGGGTATCATCACCCCCCAAACCACTTAAAGTATCATTCAAGGTTTCACCAATGAGGTTATTCGGATTATCATCCCCTGTCAAAACCAGAGGTTTTGGAGAAGGATTTAACTGAATTACCACCAAATTTACACTCGCGCTCGAGGTACCTCCACGCCCATCACTGACACTATAACTAAATGATCCCACGGAACCCTCCGCGATCGTATTCGGTTGAAAAATCAATTGAGTCAACTCATCCGGGGTTAAAGAACTTTGAGCCGCGATCAGATTATTATTAGATTTGACCACCTTACCACCGGCCCCATTGGGAACAGAAGTCACTGTAATAGTTAAAGGATCACCATTGGGGTCACTCGGAGTCGAAATACTCAGAGAAACAGACTGATCAGAGGATGTGGAAACCGTCTTATTCGCCTCCACCACAGGGGGACTATTCGCCGTAATAGATACAGGTGGCGTAGACCCCTGATTGGAAGAGCTAGACGCGATTATACGGTCAATTATTGACCCTGTAGGCACAGGAGTGGGGCTCGGAGTGGTACTCGGCGTGGGGCTCGGAGTGGTACTCGGTGTTGGGCTCGGAGTGGTACTCGGTGTTGGGCTCGGAGTGGTACTCGGCGTTGGGCTCGGAGTGGTACTCGGCGTTGGGCTCGGAGTGGTACTCGGCGTTGGGCTCGGAGTGGTACTCGGCGTGGGACTCGGAGTGGTACTGGGCGTGGGACTCGGAGTGGTACTCGGCGTGGGACTCGGAGTGGTACTGGGCGTGGGAGTCGGAGTGGGACTCGGTGTTGGAGTTGGTGTAGAAGAGGAGAGAATTTGGATATCTGATATCCCCAAACGAGTATTTAAACCAGAGAACAAAATTTGCCCATTCGTACCTCCTAAGTTGAGGATAAAACCATTAGCACTACTATCCAACTTCGCGATCGCGTCACTTGGACTGGTAAACCCATAGCCACTAGACAAAACTAACTTATCTGTTCCCGTTGTGAAATCAGCAATAGTATCATTACCCTGACTTAAGTTAGGCACAGAATTGTAAATAAAGATGTCCTTACCACTTTCACCTGCGAGTAAGTCATTTCCTGGGCCACTAATCAAAGAATCATCCCCAGCACCACCCCTGAGAATATTGTTACCGGAACCACCAAACAGAGAATCAGCCAAAGCCGTTCCCGTAAAACTATCAGCTTCAGGACTACCCGTTACGATCACACCCGCGGGATAGGTACTAAAATCTCGTGTCACCCCTTGAGATGCCGTATCAAAACTGAATACCAATGGCGCGATCGGGCTAGGACTTGTCGAAGGTGTTGTCGAAGGTGTTGATGTCGGTGTTGATGTCGGTGTTGATGTCGGTGTTGTCGAAGGTGTTGGTGTAGGAGTGAGTATGGTATTGGGACTCGGTTCAGAAGGAAGAACAAAGTTCGGGATAAATAAAGATTCTTTGATGGAAGTAGTTTTTACTTCCTGCAAAATTGCTAAAAATTCCCCTGTTTTCTTATCTTGAATAATGGTATCGCTCGAATAACGACCAGTGCCTTGATAGATGTCCAAATCTTGGAAAGTCAATCCCTCTGTCAAAGCAATTTTATCCTCATTAACATTAAAGTCTGTAATGATATCCGCGTTCGTCAGGTTCGGACCCCCTGTTGTCAGGCCTGCACTCGCGGAGATAGTTGTATTAGGTTGGGTTGAGAGACGACCGATCGCGAAAGTATCTTGTCCCGCGCCACCCGTGAGAGTATCAGCACCCGCACCGCCCGCGAGAAGATCATTACCTTGATCGCCCTGAAGACTATCATCCCCATTACCTCCTAAGAGTTGATCATCCCCTTGACCCCCAAAAAGGGTATCATTTCCCGCTCCACCACTAAGAAAATCTCCACCCTTTTCTCCTAAGAGTAAATCCTTCCCTTCCCCACCCATTAAGCTATCATTTCCTGATGAGCCGAAGAGAGAATCATCACCCTTATCACCAAAAATCCGGTCATCTTCACCACCACCGACCAAACAATCCTGACCTTTGCCTCCAAAGAGAATATCATTTCCTTCATTACCTAAAACCGTATCATTACCTAGATCCCCATAGACGATATCTCCACCCTTATCGCCAAAAAGGAAGTCATCACCCTTTCCACCTCGTAAGGTATCATCCCCATTTCCACCGTCGAGGGAATCATTACCACTGCCACCAAATAAGAGATCGGAACCATCTTCCCCCTTGAGCAGATCATTACCACCAGCACCATTGACAGTATCATCACCACCGCGTGCCAAAATCGTATCACTTAAATTACTACCCACTAAATAATCTTCTAACTCAGTTCCTTGAGCGAGTCCCTGCACAAACCGAGGTTGTGGAACAAAGGGAACTGAAATTGGTGCGGTCGTCGTGGAGGCTGTTAATGTTATCGGTGTTGGTAACGGGAGAGGAATCACAGAAGGAGAAGCACTGGGAGTTGGTGTTGGTGTCGCTGTTGGAGTTGGAGTTGGTGTTGGTGTCGCTGTTGGAGTTGGTGTTGGTGTTGGTGTCGCGGTTGGAGTTGGTGTTGGTGTTGGTGTCGCGGTTGGAGTTGGTGTTGGTGTTGGTGTCGCGGTTGGAGTTGGTGTTGCCACAGGTGCGAAAGGTAAACCGAAAGAAGGAGAAAAAATATCTGAAGTATTTTGTGAGACTGAGGTTGGCATAATTACGGCTCCTTTTGGGATTTTTAATAATGAAGAAAAAAGAAGGAAGAAGGAAGAAGGAAGAAGGAAGAAGGAAGAAAAAAGAAGGAAGAAGGAAGAAGGAAGAAGGAAGAAGGAAGAAAAAAGAAGGAAGAAGGAAGAAAAAAGAAGGAAGAAGGAAGAAGGAAGAAAAAAGAAGGAAGAAGGAAGAAAAAAGAAGGAAGAAGGAAGAAGGAAGAAGGAAGAAGGAAGAAGGAAGAAGGAAGCCCATCTCCCCATCTTCTTAGAATGCTATCAGATGAGGACTTAAACCATATATAAAGCTGTAGAATAACTGGGTTATTAACCTCTCTTTTTTCATGGAACTTATGCCCAAGACTAAAGGGAAAATTCCCCAAAAAAAGTTGTTATTTTGTTTGAACAAAATTTAACATCAATCCGTGATATGGCAATATAATCTCACCAATATCACGGATTAAAATATTAAAGGAACTTGAACTGAGAAGCCGTAATCGCGGTACTAATAGCACCATGAAGAGTCGGAATCGAATCCAAAACCGCCAGATCATAAGCGGGGAGACTATCATCAGAAGTAGTAGGATCGTAACCCAATACATACTTATTGAAAACACTATTGACATAGACAAAGAACATTCCGCCTTTGCCCGAACCGTTTTGGTTTTTCAGTACAGCATTAACGGCTTGTACATTGTCAAATTTATTCTCAAAAATTACCAGACCATACTTGCTGATATCATCCCCTGAAGAGCCGATATTTCTGACAATAAGACTCGTAAAATCATTCGTAGTGCCAGAGTTGGTAAACCCGCCAAAGTTAGCAGAATTGAATAAGAAAGTGTCGCTACCGGAAACATTAAAATCCGTCATAATATCGACACCTTCCGTCGGTTTGTCATAGAAGAAGACATCATCGCCCACTCCTCCAGTTAAGATATCAGACCCCATACCACCAGTCAGCACATCATTTCCGCTATCACCTTCAATGGTGTCAGTACCGTCGCCACCCAAGAGGAAGTCATTACCATCACCTCCCATCAGTTTATCGTCACCAGGACCACCTTTGAGGGTGTCATCTCCTGCATCGCCCATGAGGGAGTCATTGCCATTTTCTCCTACCAAATAATCATTACCCGTGCCACCGAGTTCGGTATCATTGCCATCACCGCCTAATATGGTATCATCACCACTGCCACCGAAGACGGAATCATTATTGAGACCACCATCGAAGAAGTCTTGACCATCATTACCAATGAGAGTATCTTGACCTGCGCCACCATCAAGGGTATCATCACCAATACCGCCATCGAGATAATCATTTCCGGCTTCTCCAAACAAGCAGTCGTCACCTGTATTGCCAAACAGAGAATCATTAGCATCTCCGCCGTAAACAGAGTCATTACCGTCTTCTCCACTCACGGAGTCTTCACCTGTACTACCTTTTAAGAGATCATTACCAATACCACCTGATAAAGTATCATTTCCATCGCTGCCATCAAGGGTATCATTACCACTACCGCCATCTAAGATATCATTCCCCTGTCCGCCAAAAAGGGAGTCATTTCCCGCGTCACCAAAGAGGAGATCATCACCTCCGAAACCATCTATGGTGTCATTGCCCTCCGCACCATATAAGGTATCGTCACCCAAACCGCCGACAATGTAATCACTTAAGGCCGTACCTGTGAAGGGAGTTCCAGGGAAAGGAGCGCGATCGAGGAACTCATCCGCGATCGCGATACTAAAGGAACTCGAAGGTGTTGTTCCCACACCATCTGTGACGGTGAAAGTAAAACTATCACTGCGTCCAGTTCCCGTTAAGTTGTATTTGACTAAGTTATTATTAATATCATCCTGAGTGAATTTACTCCCAGGAGTAAGAACACTGCTACCGCGTTGGATATAACCATTACTAGCATTAGGTGCTTTGGTAACAGTGTAAACAACTTGTTCTGGTGGGTTATCAGTATCTACCGCGAGCAACTCACTGGGAGAAATCGTTTTTGTCGGGGTTGTTTTGGCAACAATTAGACCCTTATTAACCACCACCTCTGGCAGACTATTGATCGTCACGGAGATATTACCAGAAACCGGAGCACTCTTACCGTCAGTGACACTGTAACTAAAACTATCCGTTCCAGTAAATCCGGGGTTCGGAGTGTAGGTATAAAGACCATTGCCAACGGGTGTTAAGCTTCCATGAGGAGCACTACCAACGGCGACGACGGTTAAGGGATCTTGATTGGGATCGAAGGCATTATTAAGAACATTGAAAGTAACGGGTTGGTTTTTCTGGGTTGTCACCTTACCGTTGTTGGCTGTGGGTGGGAGGTTAATCGTTGGTATTGGTACTCCTCCTGGGCTGGGAGTGCTACTGGGTGAGGGTGAGGGTGAGGGTAAACCCGGAATAATAGGAATGGGTGTCGATGAGGGAGTCGATGTCGGTGTCGATGTCGGTGTCGATGTCGGTGTCGATGAGGGAGTCGATGTCGGTGTTGATGTTGGTGTTGATGTCGGTGTTGATGTCGGTGTTGATGTCGGTGTTGATGTCGGTGTTGATGTCGGTGTGGGAATAGGTGTCGGCCGTCCGGGCACTTGAGGCGCGATCGCGAAGTTCGCCGATGTCACACTACGACTATCAACTCCCACCAAAATGGCTAAATAGTCCCCACTGGAACCGTTGCGAATGACTGTGTTTGCGCCATTTTGAAAGATTACGAGGTCTTGAAATGTCAGACTCCCATCGAGTCCGATAAAATCTTCTGAGGGCCGAAAATCGGTAAAAATATCCGCGTCACCGATATCAGGGCCTCCTGTGGTGATAACGGTGGGGATAGTGGAATTGGTATTACTGGGAGAGGTAAAACTTCCCATGACAAAGACATCTCTACCTTCACCACCTGTAAGGGTATCTCGTCCCCCATCTCCATAGAGGACATCACTGCCGCTATCTCCTGAAATTTGGTCATCGCCTTCGCCACCAAAAATAATATCATCACCCGGACCTGCATAAATGGTGTCATTACCCGCGTTGCCATAGAGCCAGTCTCCTCCATCGCCGCCAAAGATGAGATCATCACCCTCACCGCCTAGAGAGGTATCATTACCCGAGTCTCCATAGAGAATATCATTGCCTTTATCGCCTTGGAGACTATCATCGCCCGCGCCGCCTTGAATACTATCGGCTCCTTTGCCACCAAAGATGAGATCATTTCCATCTCCACCCAGAAGGCTATCATTACCCGCGTTGCCAGAGACGGTATCATCACCGCTTTCTCCGAGTACCTGATCATTGCCTTTACCACCGAAGAGCATATCATTGCCGACTCCGCTGAAAAGGGTATCGTTTCCTTCGCCTCCGTAAAGCCAGTCATCGCCATCTCCCCCCAGCACTTGATCATCTCCCCCTTGCCCTACGAGGGTATCATTCCCGGCAAGTCCTGAAATTACATCGATCGCGAGGGTTCCTACCAAGGAGTCATTTGCGTCTGTGCCTATGAGAATGACTCCTGTGCCATTGTTCGTCAAACCCAGGGTATCGTCTGCTAAACCAGAGTTATTAGTACCGCCCGTCACCGTGCTACTGCCGCCCGTCACAGTGCTACTGCCGCTCCCCAATGTATCATCAACGGTGGGTGTGGGTGTTGGGCTTGGGGTTGGGCTTGGGGTTGGACTTGGTGTTGGACTTGGTGTTGGACTTGGTGTTGGACTTGGGGTTGGACTTGGTGTTGGACTTGGTGTTGGACTTGGGGTTGGGGCGGGAGCTAAGGGTAAACCGCCAGAAGGAGAAAAAATATTTGATTCTGAGGCTGGCATAACTTTGACTCCTGTAAGATAATTTCTATGGTTTTTGCGATAAATTACGCGTTATACGAAGGGGGGATTTTGGATCGGACATCTCGCTTATCGCAATGCTTTTCACGATTTTTAGGCTAATCCAAAATATAAATTCTATTAATTTTGATAGATAAATAGCCAATTTTAAGGGCTACAAACAACTTTCTTTTTTAACATAGTTGGGGAGGGGTAAGGTGTTTATCCTTATTTGGGCTAAGGTGTTTTGGGGATTTCGCTGGCCCAAATCAGGGGTAATAGTGGTCCGCTTTGTTCTTGTCCATTGACCCATAGTTGACTATGGCATAAATATAGACGATCGCGGACTCGACTTAAGAGATCATTTAATATCCGTTTCAGTCGTTGTTCATCTGCTTCTATAGTATCTTGCTCGGTCCAAGGTTGTCTGAGATGTTCTTGGAGGAATAAGGGGGCTCCATAAAGAACCGCGCTACCCCCATTCATCCATACATGAGAACCTACATCTATCCAAAAATGCCATTTATGATCTGAACGACTGGAACGATATTGAAATATGGTTGCCAGGGTGACGGCTTCACTACTAGAATGATCTCTTTTGATCGGATAGGGATTCGCGGAAACGATGCCTCTTCGTAACAGTTGGATAAATTGACTAACCGTAATCGTGCTACAATTCTTTTCCTGTTCTATTTGTTGTAGTCGTGCGTCTATTTCCCAATAGTGCATCGCGGTTTCCATTAACTCCCTTAAGGCGGAAAGTTGATGATAGGGTAGGGGGTTTCCGACTAGGATAAAGTGTTGTATTGCCTGTTCTAAAACGGCTAGGGGACTGGCTATTTGATTTTGTTGGTATCGCGATGATCGCGTTTCTTCTATCCATCGGACTATTTCATTATACGCGATCGTTGCCCGATAACCGAGTCGATCCCATCGTCTAAAGGTTGTTACTGGCAATAAATGGGGAGTTTCGGGATCGGGATAATAACAATAATCTGCTAATAACCCGGCTCTTAGGGCGTCTATTTCATAATATTGTCCCTCCCTCTGAGTTTGATTATTTTGACTAAGTTTGACATGGGTCCGTTGACGACTTAAGACTATTAATAATTCGGCAATGGTATCTCGATCTATAAGTCGTCCTAACCCAGGATAAACTAGAGCTAATAGGGTTAATAGCGAGCGCACAATGGGATAACTCACCAGGGGTTGTTGTTCGTTGATCGCTTCAACGGGTATCTGCTGATCGTTTAATAATTCAATCAGGGTATAACGACTGATCGCGTCTAACCCTGGGGCAATAATCGCGATATCTTGGGGTTCGACTTCTTGAGATTTCAGCGCGAGCGCGATTTTTTTGACGGTTTCTTCTAACATCTGTGCGCGTGATACAGTTTGAATGTTATCCACGCAAGGGGGTAAACGATATCCCCCAGAGAGAAGGGATAAGGACTTATTTTCGGGTAAGTTTTCCGATGTTGGGGAGGAAGAAAGAAAGGATGTTTGGACTAACTCTAAAAAGGGTTTTGCCAAAGTTTCTTTTAAACCACTAGGGCGATGGAGAGTTTCGACTTGACAACGATATTGTAATTCCCCAAGATAATTAGGATCTGCCCCTAAACCGACTCGAATGCCACCTTCGGGGTTATAGGTAAAAGTCCCGACGACTCCTTGATCTAAAAGAAAGTCAAATAAATGACGAGCGATCGCGCCATACTCATCCACATCATCAGCAAAAATAGCTTGATACCGTTGCCCCAGATGTTTTTGATAAACGCGATCGCCTAATAAATAGCGCCAATAAAGTTCTGCGATTAAGCCATAAGTGAGAAACCCACTCCTCAAACACCATTCCCGCCACTTCGTCAATAACTTACCAATTTCTAACCAAGGGGGTACAACTTCTGTTTCGCGCACCCAACCAGCTTCCAGAATACCCGGAATCTCTTCTGTGGGTACTCCCGCCCAAGCTGCAAGTTGAAATAAATCCAGAATGCGACGCACCATACGATCTAAACTGACTCCAGGCCACAAATTGAGTCCCCCTTCCAGATCAGGACTCCATAACTTCATCGCAAGTTCCTGTTCGGTTTCCGAACGCAGTCGCAGGGGAAATTGTGCCTTTAAGTCTAAAGACTCTATCAGTAAAGGCCAAAATAAGATAACTTCACGCTCAAAAAAACCCAAAATGGTTGTTGACTCAAAACCATATCGCCCTTCTGTCTGTGTCGCGATCTTTTCCCAGAGTACCATAGAGTTTTCGCCATTGGCTCCGAGCACTAATATGCCCGGAACTTTTGGGAGATGTCTGGAGGGGGTATCCCCTGGGAGTTGATTTCGAGTCTGACTCTTTGCTATACTAGGACCATAGCCGGGGAGTCCTTGAGTCCATTGACAGAATTGTTTGACCAAACGAGTTGTTTTACCACTACGCGTGGCTCCTGTAATCCAAATTGAATCGGAAAGCACTGTTTCTTTAATAAAATAAACCTGTTAAGTTGACATCCTCCCCGACGTGAACGTACGGGGATTCCTAAGACTCACGACTTAGGTTTCTGTTTCTTCCCATTGCTGGGGTTTCGCAACAGCCCTTTAGACTTAGCCTATCGGGTCTTATGTTCGCTCCACAGACTTTAACCGCAAGCCCTGCGGCAAGAATATTTTTCGCGGCGTTGACATCTCTATCGTGATGCGTACTGCACTTAGGGCAATCCCACTCTCTGATATTCAGAGGCAACTTATCCACGATGTGACCACAATGTCCACAACGTTTAGAACTAGGAAACCAACGATCAATCTTGACAAAAGTGCGACCATACCAATCGCACTTATATTCAAGTTGCCTGACCAATTCACCCCAACTAGCATCACTGATAGCAAGGGCAAGTTTCCTGTTTTTGACCATGTTCTTCACCGACAAGTCCTCGACGGCGATAGCTTCGCTGAGCCCTTCGGGCATCGTTTGGTTTTCTCGAACCAATCGAGTTGTCAACTTGTGAAAAAAATCATTTCGCGCATCACTAATTTCGGCGTAAACTTTAGCGACTTTAAGTCTGGCTTTGTGGCGATTATTAGATCCCTTTTGCTTACGACATTGAGCCTTTTGAGCTTTACGCAATTTACGGCGTTTAGCTTGAAAAGCTTTAGGACCAGCCACTTTTTCGCCATTACTCAAAGCCATCAAGCTAGTAATACCCAAATCCAAACCAATCTGATTAGGGGATTGAGGTAATGTTTCAATCTCAACATCTACTAACAAAGAAACTGTCCAACGTCCAGAGGGCGAGAGCTTCACCGTAATCGTGGATGGCTCCCTACCTTCTGGGAGTTGACGACTCCAACGAATTGCCAACGGTTGAGAGCATTTTGCTAAGAATACTTGTCTATCTTTCCATCGGAAAGCTGCCTTAGTAAATTCCGCGTTGCCACCGTTATGCTTCTTCTTGAAGTTTGGGTATTGCGCTCGACCTGCAAAGAAGTTGCTAAAAGCTGCTTGCAGATGCCTCAATCCCTGTTGCAATGGCACACTGCTAACTTCATTAAGAAATTGCAAGTCTTCTTGCTTTTTCCACTGAGTCAACATGGCCGAAGTTTCAGAGTATCCGACTCGCTCTTGACGTTCATACCACGCCTCTGTCCTGGCGGCGAGAGCGCGGTTGTAAACCAATCGAGCGCAACCCATCGTTCTCCTCAGAAGAGCTTCTTGCTCAGGAGTCGGATAGAATCGGTACTTGAAAGCTTTTTGTGTCATGCTTACATTATATCAGGTATTCTGTAAGATGCGCGAACCAATTAAAGCCGTCCGAGAAGGACTGGGTTTTCCACCCAAATTTCTGATAATATAGATTATATTAGACATCTTGCGAAACTAGCTGAAACCCTTATAATTCCGTACATAAGAATCAGGGTTTGAAGGACTTTCGCAGCGAGGTCTATTAATCTTAGTTCACCCATTTCTGATCTTATCATATTTCTTTACGCCTATGAGGAGTTCTGACGGGATACCCTTCACCAAATTCTGGCGGAATGCTCATCAGTGGTGGCTTTCTACTCCCGAAAAAGCCCTTGATGAAGCTTATAACGCGGCTTGGCAAATTAAGGCGATCGAGGAGCAAAATTTTCACGGTCAAACTATTAATTTTGAATTAGCAAATCAGGGCGATTGTGTCAAGTCTTATTTTCAGGGAGAACTAAAAAAACACTTAAAAATTATTGACTCAAGATTAGCAATATTTAACACGAGTCGTTTTGTGTTGGAGCTGACGGGAAATTTTAATTATCAGGCAAAATCCGAGCCGGAAAATGGATTACTTTCTCATTTTCCGGCTCGGAGAGAACATCCTGAAAACACGGTGATAATTTTAGAGAAACTGGCTTTTATTGATGGGGTAGTTTCCCAGTATAAAGACAAGTCTAACTTGGCTCAAGAGTCATCAAACGCGATCGGAAAAGTTTCTCCCAATAGTCAATCATCCTTATCGTCTAATTCTCCCAAAACCGTCGCGCCTTTATCGGCAAATAGTCTATTTAATGCCTTTAGCAATACGGCACAGGAAAATAATAATCCCCCTAGTCCGGGTGAAGTCACGGTTTTGCCGCGATCGATCTTAGGAACTATTAACCGCATTACCAGAGAATTAGATCCTGAGTCAGAACAGGAAATGATTAGTAATTTTCGGAAGTCCAAAGTTAGAACAATCATATCGATTCGTTTTATTTTGCTATTAGTTCTGATTCCTTTACTAACACAACAATTATCAAAATCTTTTATCGTCCTCCCCATTCTCGATTATTTTCAAGAAAAGGAAGCCATTCCAATATTTATTAATCAAGATTTAGAAGAAAGGGCTTTTCTTGAGTTAGAGAGATTCGAGAAAAAACTAAAATTTCAGGCAATAATCGGCAAAGCACCTGAACTTTCATCAGAAGAATTAGAAGAAAAAGTCAAAGAAAAAGCCTTGAGTTTAGCACAATCCTATCATGGGGAAAGTTCTAACGCGATCGCGAATATTTTTGCCGATATTTTTTCTGTCCTCGCGTTTGCCTTTGTTCTTATCAGGAATAAAAAACACATAGAGGTAATAAAATCTTTCATAGATGATCTAATTTATGGGTTAAGTGATAGTGCCAAAGCCTTTATCATTATCCTGTTGACAGATGTCTTTGTGGGGTTTCACTCGTCTCACGGATGGGAAATCGTGTTAGAAGGTGTTTCTAATCATTTGGGAATTCCAGAAAATCGTGGTTTTATTTTTCTTTTTATTGCCACATTTCCGGTGATTTTAGATACGGTTTTTAAGTATTGGATTTTCCGTTATCTTAACCGTAGTTCTCCTTCCGCAGTGGCAACTTATCGCAATATGAATGAATAATTAAAGAAGGAAGAGGGAAGAAGGAAGAAGGAAGAGGGAAGAAGGAAGAAGGACGCGATGGCAAAGTAGGGGCTGGTGTTCAGAAACAGGGTTTCTTTATGTACTGCTTCTCTAAATGTTTTTTTTGACAATAAACCCGGTTTCTTAATGTTTTGAAGATAGGGGGGAAAGATCCCCTACAAATATGTTGCCTAGGGGTTTTCCCTATTTACCTTCTCTTTTTGACTTTCTGTTTTTTTTCTTTCCTCTGTGTCCTCTGTGCCTTTGTGGTTATATAATAAAAAACAGTTTACCATAGCACCGTTACTTGGAAAAAGTGATATATAGCAACATCGACGGTTAGGACATTCTTAATGACTGAAACCCTTGATTTTATTGCTTCTTCCTTCTTCCTTCTTCCTTCTTCCTTCTGCTATAACACCTAAATTTATGAAAGATAAACAATTGATTTTAGTGACAGGACCAGCCCGTTCGGGGAAAAGTGAATGGGCTGAACATTTGGCAAATGTCTCACAAAAAAAAGTGATTTATCTGGCTACTTCTCAAGTGGATTCTAGTGATATTGAATGGCAACAACGTATAGAAAAACATCGCGATCGCCGTCCTTCTGATTGGCAAACGGAGGAAGTGACGATTAATTTATCTAAGAGAATCTCCTTAGCCGATAAATCTGAGTGTTTATTAGTTGATTCTCTGGGAACTTGGATCGCGAATTTATTAGCACAAGATGAGGAGATTTGGGAGAAAACGGTGCAAAGTTTTTTATTAAGTTTACAGACAACTGACGCGGATATTATTTTAGTCGGAGAGGAGACGGGGTGGGGTGTAGTGCCGGGGTATCCGAGTGGGAGATTATTTCGCGATCGCGTTGGTGGATTAGTGCGTCAAGTCGGTCAATTCGCGACATCTGTCTATCTCATTACAGGAGGTCATGTTTTAAATTTAACCACTCTTGGTGTCCCTTTGGTGATCGCGATCGGTCCAGAAAGTTAAAAACGGTAGATTAAGGCAGCCTGACAACAACCCCAGTGAGCGGCCAGGGCTGTTTCATTCCCTATTCGCTCATCCTAACACTTAACCCCCCAACCTCATTCCCTTGTCGGGAAGGGGGAGTAACAAATATTATTAAATCTCAACGATATTTAATAGTAACAATGATTCCCCCTCACAATCTGATGGAGGGGTTGAGGCATAGGTTGACAGAATTTTTCGCAGAGGCTAAAACAACCCTGGCATTACCAGGAGAGTCAATGACTCTCTATTGTTTTTATTCCGACTAATAGCTTTTGTCCCTTTTCTCTGTTGACAAATATAGAAAAAATAAGTTTTGTTTTCATCAGTCATAATGATAGGAGTAACCCAAGGGCAAGCCCTTTAGGCGATAGCTTCCCTTGAGCCGTTGGGGTCGCGTGTGCGTAGCACTCAGGCGATCGCGGGTTTCTGTTGAGTCAAAAGATAAGGAGCTGGAGCCAGTAAAAGACTTACAACAAGCCGAGTAACAATATATTTAAGTTGCACCATGCTCCCATTTTTGATTCCTGGTAATTTCAGAGTAGATTCAGATGAATAAATGAATCAAAAATAATTGATTATACACTTATTTTTTCCTTCAGTCAAGAAAAAATTTAATTTTTATTTATAATAACAACTATAAGTTTACATTTTGTTAAGACATACTTGCTCTATAAAAACTCCATAGTAATATAGTGATTACTTTGATAAAGTTGATAAAAAAATGGATTTCGCTGTATCTGTCATCCCCATCCCTGGTTACATTGTCACGGAGCAAATTTACATAGGTAGCAGAACCTTAGTTTACCGAGGAATACGAGAGGCTGATTCAACCCCAGTCGCAATTAAGTTACTGGTAAATGAGTATCCCCGTTTTAGTGAATTGGTACAGTTCCGCAACCAGTACACAATTGCTAAAAACCTTGAGTTACCTGGTGTTATCAAATCTTATAGTTTAGAACCCTATCGCAACAGCTATGCTCTGGTAATGGAAGATTTCGGGGGAATTTCCCTGACTCAATACGTCAAAGAGCGACGTAGCCAAGAGCGTATTCTACCCATAAAAGAATTTTTAGAGATGGCAATTAATCTAACAAATACCATCAACGAAATACACCATAAACGCATTATTCATAAAGACATCAAACCTGATAATATTCTGATTAATCCAGAAACAAAACAAGTCAAATTTATTGACTTTAGTATTTCCTCTCTCCTGCCCAAAGAAAGCCAAGAACTCCAAAATCCTAATATCTTAGAAGGGACTCTGGCTTACCTCTCCCCAGAACAAACAGGGCGCATGAATCGAGGGATTGATTATCGCACAGATTTCTATTCTCTGGGCATTACTTTCTTTGAAATTTTAACAGGTGAGCTTCCGTTTCCCTCGAACGATCCGATGGAGTTAGTTCATTGTCACATTGCGAAAGAACCCCCTTTTCTTCATAATATAAATCCCGACATTCCCCCGATTTTATCTAACATTATTACGAAGTTGATGGCGAAGAATGCCGAAGACCGCTATCAGAGCGCGATCGGATTGAAGTATGACTTAGAAAAATGTTTAATTCAATGGCAAGAAACAGGGATAATTACGACGTTTCCCTTAAGCCAACGGGATTTGTCAGATCGCTTCATTATTCCCGAAAAACTCTATGGCCGTCAAAGGGAGGTAGAAACTTTATTAAGTGCCTTTGAAAGAGTAGCACAGGGTAGCACTGAATTGATGTTGGTAGCCGGTTTTTCCGGCATTGGTAAAACCGCGGTAGTGAATGAAGTTCATAAACCCATTGTTCGGCAACGTGGTTATTTTATTAAAGGCAAATTTGATCAATTTAATCGTAACATTCCCTTTAGTGCTTTCCTGCAAGCATTTAGGGATTTAATGGGGCAATTACTCAGTGAAAGCGATAGTCAATTGCAAAAGTGGAAAGAGAAAATTTTAGAAGCAGTGGGAGAAAACGGGCAGGTAATTATTGAAGTCATACCCGAACTAGAACTGCTGATGGGAAAACAACCTCCGGTGGTCGAACTATCGGGAAGTGCCGTCCAAAATCGCTTTAATTTATTGTTGCAAAATTTTGTCCAAGTATTTACCCAGGTAGAGCATCCCTTGGTGATTTTCTTGGATGATTTACAGTGGGCAGATTCAGCATCACTCAAGTTATTAGAAGTGCTGATGAATGATGCCGGTTACTTGTTAATTTTAGGAGCCTATCGGGATAACGAAGTTTCGCCAGTCCATCCCTTTATTTTGACAGTGAATGAACTGGAAAAAACGGGGGCAACCGTGAATACCCTTACCCTAGAAGCATTAAGTCAAAAAGATATTAATCAATTAGTGGCAGATACATTAAGTTGCGATCGCGCCCTCGCCCAACCCTTAACCGAATTAGTCAATCAAAAAACGAAAGGGAATCCCTTTTTTACCACCCAATTTCTCAAGGCATTGCATGAGGATAAGTTCATCCACTTCAACCCAGATGCGGGATACTGGGAGTGTGAAATTAGCCAAGTAAAAGCACAAAGTTTAACAGATGATGTGGTTGAGTTTATGGCATTGCAGTTGCAGAAGTTGCCACAAGAAACTCAACAAGTATTGAAGCTTGCCGCGTGTATTGGCAATCAATTTGATTTAGAAAGTGTCGCGATAATTTCGGAAAAGTCGGAAATAGAAACTGCCGCGGTATTGTGGAACGCGTTGCAGGAAGGGTTAATTATTCCCCTCAATGAAACCTACAAGTTTTTCCAAGAAGATACAGGGGATTCAAGAAGCACCCAAACTATTACAGTTCCTTACCGATTCTTACATGATCGCGTCCAGCAAGCCGCGTACTCCCTAATTCCTAAAGATAACAAATCATTAATCCATCTCAAGATTGGGCAATTACTACTAAATCAAACATTGGCAGAGCAACTAGAAGAGAAAATTTTTGTCATTGTCAGTCAGTTAAATCAGGGAATAGATCAAATTTCATCACAGGATGAATATGATAATTTAGCACGGCTCAATCTTCTCGCCGGAGGCAAAGCTCGGCTCTCATCTGCTTACGAAGCCGCCGCCCAATACTGTGAAAGGGGATTGAAACTTTTAGCACATGATGTCTGGATAAAAAAACCGAATCTAGCACGAGGTTTGTTTATCGAAGCAGCGAGTTGTGCCTGTCTGATCGGCCAATTTGAGCGTGTAGATGAACTTACAGAAGTAATTCTGCAAAATATCCCTCTGGTACTAGATAAAGTCAAAGCCGTCGAAGTTCAGATTCAATCATTAATTGCCCGTAACAGATTATCAGAGGCCATTAAAATTGCTCGTGGGGTACTAAGCCAATTAGATGTAGAATTGCCCGAAAATCCGACTCAAGAGATTAGAGAATCGGCCTTCAATGAAGTTCATCAACTGCTGGCGAAAACGGAAAATGTGACAAATTTACGGCCAATGAGCGATCCTCAAAAACTTGCTGCCATGAGTATTCTCAGCAGTATGGCTTCAGCCGCGTATATTGGCTCACCCGCTTTATATCCGTTAATTGTGCTCAAACAAGTGGAATTATCTTTGCGGTTTGGTAATACCTTAGAAACCGCCTATGCCTATTCAACTTATGGGTTGATTCTTTGTGCATTTGGCGGAGAAATTGAGGCAGGAAATCATTCCGCGGATGTGGCATTGACGTTGATGGCAAAATTTCAATGCCTCAGCTTTAAAGCAAAAATCTTCAATTTGATATATCCCTTTGTTCGCATTTGGAAGGAACCAATTCGCAACTCGATGGGGCCCCTACTGACAGGATATCAAGCGGGACTAGAATCGGGAGATTTAGAATTTGCCGCCTACTGCGCCTATAATCACTGTCAACTGGCCTATTTCGCCTCTGAGAATCTTCTCCAACTCGAACAGGATATGCAAAGTTACTCAGACGCGATCAGCAAACTCAAACAAACCACGGCTCTAAACTTTCATCAAATTGTCCAACAGGCTGTTTTAAATTGGACGGGGAAAACGGAGTATCTCCAGTATTTATTGGGGGATGTTTACAACGAAAATGAACGATTACCTCAACATCAGGCGGCGGGCGATACCTATTCCATTGGCACTGTCTATGTGCATAAACTGATTTTGACTTATCATTTTGGTCAACCCCAAGAAGCACTCGCGATCGCGCAACTTGCACAGGAAGCCATCGGTGGAGTCGCGGGGACGGTTAATTTCGGTATATTTTATTTTTATCATGGGTTGACACTACTGGCAACGATCGCGAATATAGCCGAAAATAGCTCATTACCCGTGTTAGACGCGGTAGAAAAGGATCTCGATCAACTCAGCCATTGGTCAAATTACGCGCCCGAAAACTTCGCGCACAAATGCGATTTAATTCGGGCAGAAAAGTCTCGTATCTTAGAGCAAAAAGCCGACGCGATCGAGCTATATGATAAAGCCATTTCGGGAGCCAAAAAAAACAAATACATCCAAGAAGAAGCCTTAGCCAACGAACTTGCCGCGAAATTCTACCTTAACTGGGGTAAAGAGAAAGTAGCAGCCGGCTATATGCAAGAAGCCTATTATTGTTATTCGCGTTGGGGAGCCAAAGCCAAAATAATTGACCTCGAAAAACACTATCCCAAACTACTCGCTCCCATCTTACAACCTGTTAATCGTCCATCTCTCAACTCGCGAGAAACCCTTACGAAAACTCTGCTTACTCTTTCCTCCAATACTTCTAGTAACAGTATCTCTGGCTTACTTGATGTATCCAGTATTCTCAAAATTGCCCAATCTTTTTACAGCGAAATTCACCTCGAACAACTGGTGGCACAAATCATGCAGGTGGTAGTAGAAAATGCCGGAGCAGATAAAGGCGCATTGATCCTCAACAACAACGGCAGTTTAGAAGTCATGGTTAAATACCTCGACGGGCAAGTATATAACTTTGAATCCAAACCTTTAGATAGTTGCCTACATCTGCCCTTATCAATTATTTACTACGTCGAGCACACTCTGGAAAACATCACCTCCAGCTTAGATATTCCTGCCACCTTTGCCGCTGATCCTTATTTAGCCGCACATCCGCCCCAGAGTTTGGTGTGTACGCCAATTGTCAAACAAGGCAAATTAATAGGCATTTTGTACTTAGAAAATGCCCTAATCGCAAATGCCTTTACATCAGAGCGGGTGGAATTATTAAAATTTCTCTGCACCCAAGCCGCGATTTCCATAGAAAATGCTAGTCTCTATCAACAAGCTCAACAAACATTAACCGATCTTAAACAAGCACAATTGCAAATTGTGCAAAGCGAAAAAATGTCGGCCTTGGGGAATTTGGTCGCGGGGGTTGCCCACGAAATTAATAATCCCGTGGGATTTTTAGCAGGGAATATTCAACTCGCGATCGATTATGTCAAAGACTTGTTTGGCTTACTAGATTTGTATGAAGAGAAATTTCCTGATCCGGGTGTAGAAGTGGAAAAAGAAATTGAGACAATAGAGCTAGAATATATCCGTGAAGATTTGCCGAAATTAATTGGTTCGATGACAACAGGAGTTGATCGCATCCGTGATATCAGTAACAGTTTGAGAACCTTCTCGCGTGCCGACAGCGATCGTCCGGTTGCTTTCAATATTCACGAGGGATTAGATAGTGTCATTTTAATTTTAAAACATCGGCTCAAGGCGAATGAGAGTCGGAGCGCGATCGTCGTAGTAAAAAATTACGGTGAGTTACCAATGGTGAAATGCTATGCCGGACAACTTAATCAAGTATTTATGAACATCTTAGCCAATGGCATTGATGCTTTAGAAGAATCCAATCGAGATAAAAGCTACAAACAAATTGAAGCTTCACCCAATTGTATTACTATTAGCACAGAAGTTGACGCGACTGGAAAATCTGCTATAATTCGCATTCAAGATAACGGCATGGGCATGAGCGATGAGGTTAAAAACAGAATTTTTGACCACTTATTTACGACTAAAGCTGTAGGAAAAGGCACAGGTTTGGGAATGGCGATCTCTCGTCAAATCGTGGTTGAGAAACACAAGGGTTCATTAGAAGTCAATTCCAAATTAGGAGACGGAGCCGAATTTGTGATTAAAATTCCGGTGTAGATTCAAGGGATGACTAATTTTTTGTCTATCTATAAAGTAAAAATATAATAAGCGTTTATGTACGCATTTTTAATTCCAGTAGCACAGGCATCTTGCCTGTGAAAATTAGGAGGCTTGTCCTACTTTATGTAGTTTAAATGCGTAGAGGCTTAGATAAATATCAAGTTATTTTAGGAGTGCTGCCCTATTTCTCCTAGAGAGAATTAAGAAGAGATTAGTAGCAGCACAAATGGCAAAAATTCAGTCGGCAATTACTGAACGATATGGAAATAGTAGCCAGCAACCAAAAGGTTGATCGCTAAAAGTCCCAGAAACCACGCGGAACGAAAGGGATAAGGAAACGTGCCGTTTTTGGCAACTGAGTCCGTGACCAACTTCTTCTCTGCCATTGTTCAAGCTCCTTTAAAATTCAGGTTAATTAACAAATAACAGAAGATGTCACGGTTTGATCCTAGTCATTATGTGAAGTTTTCTTAACAGGACTTAGATACAAACCTAATTTCTGAGTTTGGACAAGGAGAAACCGGATTTCTTGGGGATTGTGGGTTTAGGTATCTTCCCCCGCGTGGTAGGAACTACGGACTAAAGGCCCACTACGGACATGAGAAAAACCCATCTCACGCGCCAGATGACCTAATTTGTCAAACTCTGCGGGTGTCCAATACTTTTGTACGGGTAAATGTTCCAGAGAAGGACGCATATATTGACCCAGGGTAACGCGATCGCATCCGACGGCGCGTAAGTCGCGCAGAGTTTGGATAATTTCCTCCTCCGTTTCCCCATGACCCAACATTAAACCAGACTTAGTGGGAATAGAAGAGTCAAATTCCTTGACAAAACGAAGGACATCAAGGGAGCGATCGTACTTTGCGCCCCGTCGCACCCGTCCCTGTAACCGTGCCACCGTCTCCACATTATGGTTATAACAAGCTGGTTTCGCCCCCACCACCATCCTTACCCTCTCGCGTTGTAAATCTCTTAAAGAAGGAAGAACGCGATACGGCACCTTTATGTCACGGTTTTTCCCAGAAAGAGACTCGAAACTGTAATTCCCCCAAAAATCAGGAGTTAAAACCTCAATTTGAGTATCTGGGTTAACAGCGCGGATGGCCTCCATCGTTGCGACAAACCATCCCGCGCCACCATCAGCCAAATCATCGCGAGCCACGGAAGTCAAAACCACATAACGTAACCCCAAAAGCTGTACCGCGTCGGAGACTTTTTGGGGTTCATCGGGATCAAGGGGCATCGGAGCATGGCCCTTATCCACCTGACAAAAAGCACAAGCGCGAGTACAAGTGGGCCCCATCAACAAAAAAGTCGCGGTTTGTTGGGCATAACACTCCCCTCGGTTGGGACAACGCCCCTCCTCACAAATCGTATGAATTTGACGTTGCTTAATAATCCGCTGTACCGTAGAAATATCGCTTGCCTTACCAATGGGACGACGTAACCACTCCGGCATCGAGTCAATATCTTCGCGCTTGGGGGCAATTCGGGGGGAACCCAAAGGACTTTGACCAGAATTAACAGGCATAATGGTGAGTGGTTCAAAAGTGTGAAGTTGTTTGATATCCTAAAAAAGCAAAAGTCGAGATTAGGTAAACGGGATTAGTTTAGAATACATTATAGGGTTGGGAACCTAGACTCATCACTGGAGGAATCAGTCGTGGCCGGTCAAAAAATATTAGTGATCGATGATAGTAAGGTCATAAGGGTACGAGTTCGAGAGATGTTGCCCCAAGGAAACTTTGAGATCCTCGAAGCCAAGGATGGAGAAGAAGGGCTAAAACTCATTCATCAAGAACACCCGAATCTTATTATGTTAGATTTTCTCCTACCGAAAGTTAGCGGTTGGGAGGTGTATCAAAAACTTCAAACTCAGGCAGATCTGCTCAAAATTCCCTTGGTGATCATGTCAGGCCGAGAAGAAGAGGTTATGGAAAAAATTCCCAAACCCTTTGAAAATCATCATTTTGCTTTTATCGCGAAACCTTTTGAGAAAAAGCAATTGACTGAGGCGATCAAATTGGCCATGCTCTTAGCCAAGAAGAAACCTATCCCAGAGGGAATTAAACCCGCGCAACCTCCTGGTCCGCCTCCTGTTGCAGCTGCGAGTAGCGGTGTTGGAGCCGCGGAAATTAAAGCCCTCAATGACAAAATTACCAAAATGCAAGCGGAAATTGATGCTCTCAAGAAACAAATGACTCAGCTTGTCACCATCATTAAACAAAAATTGAAGTAGGGCTAGATACCCTTCTTTAGTGCTTTTAGGTTCTTGATCAGATTAAGACGATCGCGGGTACATTATGAGTTTAGCTCCCTCCTTTTTAGATGAATTACGCGCCTCTGCTGACCAATTAATGGCCAGATTGGATCGCGTTTCTCAGGCCCGTGTCTTAGTGGTTGGGGATCTAACCCTTGATGAGTTTCTCACGGGACAAGTGGAACGCATTTCCCGTGAAGCTCCTGTTTTGATTCTACGTCACGAAAACACTCGTCAAGTCCCTGGTGGCGGTGCTAATGCTGTTTATAATTTGGCTAAACTGGGGGGACAGGTTAAAGTGGCTGGTTTGGTAGGTCAAGATGATCAAGGTCGGGCTTTATGTGATATTTTTGAAGCCGCGGGTATTGATATTTCTGGTATTTTTATTGATCCGGCACGTCCTACAGTAACAAAAACTCGAATTTCTGGTCATGCGCGTCAGTCGGTTACTCAACAAATTGTCCGAGTTGACCGCAAATCTGATGAGTTACCGGATCAGGCTTTACAGTTACAATTGGCTAACTATATTCGTCAAGTTTTAGATACGGTGGACGCGGTGGTGTGTTCTGATTATGGTGACGGGGTTTTGACAGAACCGGCGATCGCGTCTTCCCTTTGTCATTCTCGCGTCATTGTTGATACCCAAAATCAGTTACAACGCTATAAAGGCGCGACACTTTTTACTCCTAATTTACCGGAAGCGGAAAACGCGGTAGGATACAGGATTAAGACTTCTCCACAGTTAACCAAAGCCGGTTATGATCTGCTCACTTTAACTAAAGCTAAGTATATTTTAATTACTCGTGGCGAAGAGGGTATGACTCTCTTTGAAAAGAAGAAGGAAACAGGCAAAAAGAAGAAAGAAAAAGAAAAAGGGAAGAAAGAAGACTCAAAAAAGAAGAAGGAAAAGGGGAGTGTTTCTGTTGAAGAGTTGGTAAATAGATGGGATATTCCCGCGTTTAATCGTACAGATGTTTTTGATGTAACAGGTGCGGGTGATACTGTGGTAGCCGCGTTTACTTTGGCTTTATGTGTGGGTGCGACACCTTGGGAAGCTACGGTTTTAGGGAATTTAGCCGCGAGTATTGTAGTGCGTCATTTTGGCACAGCCACTACTACTGTTGAGGAAATGAAAGAAGCATTGCGATCGCTCATTGAAGAAACTTCTTAGTTAAATCACCTAAATTTTTTCTCCTGAGTATCTCACCGTAAGTCCGTAGTAAATACAACACTTCCTCTGGGGAATGGTTCTAAATATAGTAGAGTGGGTTATAATTTACTCTACTATATTTATTTTGGGGGATGATTATAGCCCACATTCCGCAGATATTAACATTAGACTTCTTGCAGAAGTCAGCAAACAGGTAACAAGCAACAGGCAACACACTACCACACCACACCGACTTATAATATATAGAGAATCTCTCTTAACCGGGCGCTCATGTTGATGTCTGCCAGTTCCGAATTTGTCACTCTTTGTCATTCCCAGTTAGCTCTTATTGCCAGTCTGGGAGCGTCTTTGAGCGTTGTTTATTTAACCGAAGAGATATTAGAGGGCCAAGACGCGAAACTCCGAGCGATCGCGACTTATCCAGAAACTTCTTTGGAATGGGAACCCGATCAGGGTTCGATGATTTTACCACAGGGGGGAATCGTAACTTTACCGAAATTTACTTTTCCCCATTCTAAAATATTAACAGCCCAAGGAATACCCGCGATTCGGTCGCAACCAATTTTCGCATCGGTTGACACTCCAGAACAAATCTGGACCCAAGAGGGTCAAATCGTGTTACCTTTAATCCATGAAGGGGTTGTCATGGGTTTTTTAGTCAGTGGTAGAAGCGATCGCCCTTGGAATGAGCGCGAAGAATTACAATTAGAAAATATTGCCCATAGTTTAGCCCTCGGCTGTATCTTGGATCAGCGCTCCCAATGGATACAACAACAATTTAGTCAACAAAAACTAATTCAGTCCCAACGCAATGATATACTTCATAGTTTATTACATCAATTTAAGAGTCCTTTAACCGCGTTAAAAACTTTTGGAAAATTATTAGTCAAGCGACTTTTACCTGGAGATAAAAATCGAGATGTGGCTCATAGTATTATTCGGGAAAGCGATCGTTTACAAGAATTACTCCAACAAATAGATTACACCGTCGAACAACGTGAAGCTCCTCTCCATTTAAGTGATAAAATTGATATCCTCTTTCATCCAGAATTAAATTCAACTCTTTTGCTCCCTCCCGCATCTTCTACTACATTAGGATTATTACCAGAGTCGAATTTGGTGGAGTCTGTTTCTATCTCAGACGTTTTACAACCTTTGTTAATTTCAGCACACGCGATCGCGGAGGAACATCACTTAAGTTTACAAGCGGAAATTCCTGATGATTTACCCAAGATTCAGGGAAATGCCAAAGCTTTGCGAGAAGTTTTAACTAATTTAATTGATAATGCTTTAAAATATACTCCCTCTGGCGGAAATGTCTATATCAAAGTCTCTCAAATATCCGCAAATCTGCCCAAATCCTCATTTCCCGTCCCCAGGCTCGCGATCGCGATCAGTGATACGGGTTATGGAATACCACCTCAAGATTTAGAGCATTTATTTGAACGCTATTATCGGGGTGAAAAATCACAAACGGAAATTCCGGGGACGGGTTTGGGACTCGCGATCGCGGGTGATTTAATCCATGAAATGCAAGGCGAAATCGAAGTATTTTCACCTCTGAATTGTGAATGCTTGCCCGACAAATTATCCCCGACATTAGTTAATAAAAATCAAGGAAGTACATTTGTCCTGTGGCTTCGGTGTTATACTAAAGAAAAACCGGAAACCGTTGATTTCAGGTAATGCTTGATGGTGTATATAGCAATTCTCATACTTGTGAGGTACAGAGTTTTCTCGTTTTTCTTAACTCTTAATCGGGAACTCTTAATCGGGAACTCTTAATCGGGAATAAATTAGACCTCATCTTAGAGAGAAACGTGTTTCAATGATTTAGGGAAATAAAATAAACCACTTTGACACTTTGACACAAAGGGGTAAATTTATCGGATTTTGAGAGAGTCTCTATTTTATGTCCTTAGTGGTGCGTGCCAAGGTGGTAAAACAACGGCTCACCTAATAGAATGATGTAGAGAAATAAAATAAACCACTTTGACACTTTGACACTTTGACACAAAGGGGTAAATTTATCGAATTTTGAGAGACTCTCTATTTTATGTCCTTAGTGACTTAGTGCCAAGGTGGTAAAACAACGGCTCACCTGATCTAGCAATTCTCATACTTGTGAGGTACAGAGTTTTCTCGTTTTAAGGAACTCTTAATAGGGAATAAATTAGACCTCATCTTTAGTCGAAACGCTATAGTGAGCAAAAATAAGCCCGTGACGAGGATTGAACTCGTGACCTCATCCTTACCAAGGATGTGCTCTACCACTGAGCTACACGGGCAACTAGATTTGAGATTTGAGATTTAATTATTTATCTAAAATCTTCCATCTAAAAAATTTAAGACCTAAAAAAATTCAGGTCAAAAAAATTGTGGTGGGCCGAGCTAGATTCGAACTAGCGTAGGCGTAGCCAGCGGATTTACAGTCCGCCCCCTTTAGCCACTCGGGCATCGACCCTTGCTATCCACAATTTATAAATGTAGCACATTTCTCAAATTTAGCAAGCCTTTCTCGAAAAACTTTACAAAACTTTACACTCACCCCCAAAAAAAAGAAAATCGTAGAGACACTCAAAAAGATAAAACCCTTGGTGTATCTACGATTTGGCTCAAAAAGAGGGATTAATTAAGGGCGTATGCTGATTGAAGAGCCCACCAGAGAAGGGCACCGATGCTACTCAAAATCAAAATCGCCGAAATCGCGATCGCTTTGGGGCTATCGGCTCCCTTAAACTTCATAATTCCACGATCTAAGTCGGACATAGTATCTTTCACTCAATTTTCAGTTTGATTTTACCTTAAGTAAGGAAGAAGGAAGAAGGAAGAGGGAAGAGGGAAGAGGGAAGAGGGAAGAGGGAAGAGGGAAGAGGGAAGAGGGAAGAGGGAAGAGGGAAGAGGGAAGAGGGAAGAGGGAAGAGGGAAGAGGGAAGAGCGCGAGCGACGCGAGGGGCGGGTTCACCCGTATCTTCTCTACATAGCCTCAATACTGGTAAACCCGCCCCTGCTTTTTATGACATTTACTGACAATTTTGCACGCGGGTTAAGACTAAGAGAGAAGAAGGAAAAAGGAAGAGCGCGATCGCGCTCCTGCGGTGTCCTCCTGGGCTTCCACAACCGCATAAACTCAGAGATTTATATTTAATAGACATCTCCAAAAACTATTGTAGTGCAGGCTAACCCTGCGTGGGACTTTATTTTGGGGAGATGTCTAATAGCTAGAATTGGGAGGGACGGGATAATTACTCGAAGGAGCAGAAGACAAAGGCTTTTGAGAGTCATCCCTATTGACTTGGGATTCCGTTGTCGAAGGAGTTTCACCAGAAGTAGAAGGGATAGACTCAGGAGACGGTAACGCGGGAAGGGTTGGAACCTCTACCGGACTCCCTTGGACTCCTTGACTATAATTTCCTCTAACATCAGGATTTGGTGACACACTGACGACTGGAATCGTTGGAGATATGGCTTCATCCACCGGTTGAGGAGATACCACAGGTGGAGGAGATACCACAGGTTGAGGAGTCGTTTCCGTTGCAGGAGGTAAAGACTCATTTAATACAGGATTTTTATGAAGATTCGACTCAGACACTTGAGGAGAAGTATTCTTATTACTATCAGTCCCTTCACCTTGGGATGATTTCACGATCGCGCTAGACTCATTCCCTGAAGATTCCTCAGTCTCTTTTAAATGCTCTTGAGTATTGACTTCATTAGAAGACTCAGTTGGTACAGAAGGTTTTTCAAAGAGAGGATGAGAGGAATTATGATCGCGTTTTTGATCTAACCATTCTTCCAAAGAGGGAGGGGAGGGAGGAGCATCAACATGACTCATCAACATGGGACGATCAGTATATTGTTGAGCCAGATCAAACCCGATCCAACCAAATACCACGGTAGTTAATCCAAACAAAACAACTAAGGGAAATTTAGGTAAACTCCCAGACGCGTAGACATAAGCAAAATTATCAGAAGTTTCCTGTACTAAAACAGGGGGTTCATTCTTTGGTGTCGGTTGAACTTCTTTCACTGGAATTACCTTCGGCGATTTTTGTGAATTATTCACCTTTTTTGTAACACGCGTCTTCGTCTCCTTCTGGGTAGTTACCTTTATCTCGGTAACTGTTTCGGGTGATAATAAACTTAAAAAGGCATCAATTGTTTGGGGACGTCGGTTAGGTTCAATTTCCAACCCTCGGCAAATCGTATGTTCAACTTCTTGACTCAAAAAGGGTTGAAATTGACGCAAATCTCCTGGGGGGATATGTGTTTCTTTCGTGCCAGTATGTCTAATTCGTAAAGGAGCCTGAATCGGTGCAGTGCCCGTCAGTAAATAGAAAAATGTCGCGGCTAAAGCATAAATATCCGTGGAGGTTGTACTGGGATAATTAACCAGATATTGCTCAATGGCGGCATACCCTGAAGATAAGAAATTATGATGAGTTGGCTTGATCCGGGCACTAAACTCACGCGTCAGTCCAAAATCCGTCAAAATAACCCGATTTGTGCCATAAGGTCTAATAATATTGTGTGGGTTAATATCTCTATGTAATAACCCGCGTTGATGCACGACACTTAACCCAGAAGCAATTTGGCGAATGTAGTGGATCGCCTGTGCTTCGGAAATTGTTTCCCCTGTGTTGATCACCTCTGCTAGGGTTTGGCCATCAATATATTCCATCACCATGAAGGCCTGTTCATTTTCGGCAAAACAGTCTAAAACCTTTACCACATTAGGATGCTGACACCAAGCGAGATGTTGTGAGCCGCTGAAAAATTGCTGTTGAAACCAGGAAAAACCCGGATGATGAAGCAGACTTTCGTTGAGTGTTTTCACCACGACTGTCTCACCCGTTGAGGTTTGGGCGCGATAGGTGATACCACAACAGCCTTTTCCCAAGACTGTCTCTATCTTATACTTACCTTCCTGTAGGAGTGTTCCTGTTGTTAAATTCATTGAGGTTCCAGACAGTATATTTACCTATGTTACTGCGTATCGAGATTGTTCCTAGATTAACAGGCTTCGACGATTTTGTAACTTACTTCCGTGACTTTAATTTTTTTGCCGTCCCCCACGATAGTCACAAGAGTGCGATCGCGGAGTTTGATTCGTCACAAGAAGCGCGATAAGGCGCGATCGCGCTCTCTCCTGGGGCTTGTGGGATAATTCGAGAAAATTGGCAATAAGTCACTTTGATGTTGTCGTGGGAGTCAGAGACACGACGCTTTAGGGCTTCGCGTTTAAGGGGTAGAATTTGATAGGTTGAAGGTGAAACTCGCGACACAAACCAAACGCGATCGCATCCTTAAAATCAGGTTAGCCTGTAATTCCGATATGGTAGGATCGGATTCATCAGCAATTGATGGCTAGTACCGCAAACTGCGGTAGTCCTCCATAGTAAGGTAATTAGGTTTTAGAGACTGTCTGTAAGGAGGCATTATAATGATGGATAAAATACCAGATCGCTCAGAGATGATTTGATAACTTTTTGGAAAAAGAGAGAACTTTTCTTCCTAGCCTTGATATTCTTTCTCTCATCGTATTGTTAAATCTTTCTCTGTCGGAATTTTTCCCCGTTTCCTTACCTAATCCTCGGTGTCTTTTCTCAGAAAAAACGGCTCTGTAAGCACTCCACCAATCTGTATAGCAGACAGCAAATTGACGGTAAATAGATGGTAAAGAATTCCATAATTCCCTAGATCCTTCCTCAGAGCGTGAGCCAATATATACTCCAACAATTTATCTGGTAGAGACATTGATGGCTAACCAAATCCACTGCTTATTACCTTTAGCATCTAAGAATGACGACATTTCACCACATTGAACTATTAGTTTTTATTTTTTTTAGGAGTTACTTGAACATAGGTCGGAACTAATGCTAATTTTTGATTTACATAATATTATTACCACGGTGGAGATACCCCTGTGGACTTAACTATGTCCAGTTAGAGATATTTTCTCTAATAAAAGTTTATCTATTAAATCTATGGTTTCTTTGCCAATCCGTTGATGCCGGTTTTTTTCCACAAACTGTCTAGGGCAATCCTTACATTTAAAGTTTTCTCGGATCTAAGGGGTGTGACCATTTTTCCTAATATTTTCAGAATGACATCGGGGACAATTCATCGCAGGAAGTTAAAAGACGTTAACCATAGGATTATACCCGGATTTACATTATTATGCACGACTACGACATTTCGTACATTTCGTACATTAAACAAACCGGGTTTCTCACTTTAGCCTCTTGGTGTTACTCCAAGTTTACTCTCCAAACCCGCTTTCTCACAAGCGTGAGGAAATCAAAGAAACCGGGTTTCTCACTTTAGCCTCTTGGTGTTACTCCAAGTTTACTCTCCAAACCCGCTTTCTCACAAGCGTGAGGAAATCAAAGAAACCGGGTTTCTCACTTTAGCCTCTTGGTGTCACTCCAAGTTTACTTTCCAAACCCGGTTTCTCCAAGAGCGCGATCGCTTCGCCTGAGACTGAAGTTAACCAGGCCTCTTCCTTGGGGCATCTGTAGCACCTCAAAAAGAAAACTAAGGGATCAATACCCCTGGGATTTTTCCCTGTGCAAGAAAAAAAATTTATGTTAAACTAGGCTTTAAGGGCAAGATTGTAAAGTTTGTATCGAACTGTAAAAAAGAGTTGAAATTTTGGAACAGATCCTCTATAATGCCAACGGATTTGGTAGCTGTAACTACACACCCGTCTGCAAACAGAGGAGGTAAGTAAATTGGCCAGGAGACGTAAGCGTAAGAGTCGCCGCAGACAAGAAGGACGCAGAATTCTTGAGTGTGTGCCTCAATATAGCATCGAAAGTGGCGAAGATAAACCAGTGACAGCCGCTCGTAAGTTTATCCACGCGGAAGGTATTGCTCCTCCTGCATTGTTACTGGTCAAACGAAACGAGCATACCACAGATCGGTACTTCTGGGCAGAAAAGGGTTTATTTGGCGCTCAATACGTCGAGGAAAATCATTTCCTGTTCCCCAGTTTAAAGATGTTAATGGAAAATCACGAAAGGTCACCTGTGGGGGTGAAATAATCCGTTTAAGATCCTAACATCTCCTGCAACTTTATCACAATATAAACCTCTTCCCATTTAATTTTGACTTTTTGAAGAGTCTGGGGAAGAGGATAACTTATGGTGATCGGGTTTTCTTGGTTGGGTCAATAAAAATGTAACAGACCTGGTTTTACTCGCGAGGTTTGAGATTTAATGTGCTTTGCAGAGTCGCGAGTTCATCTCGATGACCACGCACAGTCACAATGCTTTGGGTCAAATTTTCAGGTAAGGTAATAGTCTCCAGTTTTAGGGAAACTTGCTCAGGTCGACAAGACTTTTGCCAGTAAAAAAATCCTGTCAAGGGAGAAAACAGGACTAAACCCAAAAACCAAGAACCCACAGAAGGAAATAACATGGCTAAAACTAAGCCAAGACAAAGAAAACCCACAGCACTCAGACCACTTAAAAAGATCGCGAGAAACCAACTGGGACTGACAACCCCTTCAAAGGTGACAACATTACCCGTCGAGTCGATATGGGCAACTCGGTAGGCTCGTTGGGCAAAATATTGTTTAAGTTGAGAAGAGAGGGACTCTTCCCCCTCAAGGGAAGTCAACTTAACCTCTTCCGTGCGGTCTTTCACAGACGCTTTAATAAAGAAAAATAAACCTACTGCTAATAACAGTGTTAACAGAAAAGTAGAGGGGATCACGGGATTAGACATTTAACTGATCTTCTTTGGTGTTCGATGTTCCTAGATAATTTAGCAAATCCCACGAAACCTAACAGAAGTCGTGAAACTTCTGTTAGGCTTGTCCCCATAGCAACTGAGGGAAAAATTGGTTTTATCGGATTTGACTCTCGAAGCCAAACTCCTCTAAATGCCACTTTCGACCGTGAATATACTCATACCAAAGACCGGCAAGTTCCTGGGCTTGATGTCGAGATTCTGGTATAATACAATACATTTTACGGGGGCGTCCCCGTCCTGGTCGTTTTTTCCAATATCCTTTGATCACCATTTCTTTTTCCAGAAAATGGAGCGCGCCATGAAGTACGGTATCGGAGAGACGATAAACAGGAAATTCTCTCTCTAATTGTTTCATTAACTCACTTCCGTAAGCATCTCCTTGCAATAATGCCGACAATATATAGCAGATTGCTAATTCCTTATTTAGATAAATTGGTGGTGGATCGCGAAAAAATTGATAAATAAAATCAAACTTCATTATGAGTCACTTACCCTCTGATTACTCTCAATTTAACGAGTCACTCAGGGGTTTGACATCCTACTTTAGATAGATTTTATTACGCCTACGAACTAATTTCGGCCAAAGTTTCCCACGTCTCCAGAGGTTACGGGAGGGCAACTTTGGCTCACAAGACTTACAGAAACCAAAGAAAGCCGGTTTCTATTAGACATATAGTAATTCCCATTAAAGTTGGAACGTCCCATCAGTCAGAAAAGTTGGGTTTCACTACCGTTCAACCCAACCTACCTGTTTCATTCTTATTAGGAATTACTATAGCAGCCAAAATCCGAGCCAAGGCAGGCTAATGCTACCCTACAGTAGTTTTTGCAGATGTCTAATTGCGAATTTCCCCTATACAGGTGTCAATCCAAACATGGCTTTGAGGGTGAGAGTGACAAAAGTAAATGTCGCGATGAGAAAACCCACGATCGCGATCCCGGTAAGAGGATTTTTAAACAGGGGTTTAATACGTTCAAACAGGAAAAAGAAGATCCCTAGAGTGATGGTAATGACAAAGCGGGGCCAACGGGAGACATTATCAAAAAAATCTTGCATGACGGAAGGGGGGTTAAAATTTTATCGTGTTACTTTTAACTGGTAGCATTGAAGGGCTAATTCCACAAGTTCCCGATATCCCCAAGTGACGCGATCGTTGAGTTGTTGTGCCAATTCCAAAGGTATCACTTCGATACCCAGATAAGCACCACTAATGGCTCCGGCCATCGCGGCAGTAGTATCGACATCCCCACCCACCTCGATGGAGGTACAAATCGTCTCCCAATAATCTAGAGGACTTCTCAAAAAAGAGTATAAACTCCAAAGGACACTAGGCACAACAAAGGGAGAAATTCCGGGCCATCGTTGTTCATACTCCGAAGGAAGTCCAAGTTTGCTAATAATGGTAACAGCTTCTTGAGGGGGTAACGTGATCGAGTGGTTTAGCTCCTTGAGAAAACTGGCAAAAGTCGGTTCAATTTGTTGTACCCATTGACTCAATTGTTCCAGAAAAGATTCAACTTCGATTATCTCTGTTTGAAGAGATAAGGCGACAGCACCCGCGATCGTGACAGAGCCCGCGGAACATCGTAAATCTTGATGAGTACATAGCCCTTGGAGATGGGCAGCTTCAATCAGTTTTTCGGGATCATCATAAAAAATCAAACCAATAGGCGCGGCTCTCATCGCGGTACCATTACCCGCCTTAGGAGATGGAGTACCTGCCTCTTGCCAAGGAACACCTTTCGCGAGACGGAGCGCGGCCGCTTCAGTGCTACGCCCTCGCCCCACAATCCGATCTTCGATAAAAATAGCCCCTACGCGTTGGGCATAGTCCGCGGGGTCAAATTTGCCACAAGCGACATAACTTTGGAGAAGTTCGCGCGCGAGTTGGGAGTCGTCCGTATATTGCCCAAAGGGATAAGGAAAGCGATCGCGATCCCTGGGGCGTTTGGGACGGACTTCATAGTTAACGAAATTTTGGCAGACTTCGGGGGGATAACCTTCGACACGACATCCCAACGCGTCGCCCAGACATTGGCCAATCAGACAACCAATAAATTGTTCACGACGGGGTAAATTCATAGTTTGTTCTTAAAAAAAGGAACCTGATTCAGCGCAGAAAACATGGAGACTTTTTTTGACCTTAAATAGGTAGAAACCCCCTTTAGGCACGAAATATTAACCTCTGAGCGCATAATCAGAGGTCAACAACCCAGTTTCTTCGGTTTGAGTGCATCAGTTTTGAAAGAGAGGTTTGTCATTAATATTATACCGATTATTTCAGGTTTATGATTTTTACAATTATAGTAATTCCTAATAAGAATGAAACAGGTAGGTTGGGTTGAACGGTAGTGAAACCCAACTTTTATGATCTGATGGGAAGTTCCAACTTTAATGGGAATTACTATAATACACCACCAAGGCCCCTTGGCACTAAGGAATTCCTCAGACGTAATATAATCATTTCAACGTATATTGAGAAATTTAAAAAACAGTCACAGTAAGAAGAAGCTAGATTTAACGCGTCTCATTTTTATTGGGAATGACTATAATGAAAAAATCCCGGCACGGCAATAAGGAATAAAAAATTAATAACGTAGTGCAGGCATCTTGCCTGCTTTCGGGTACATAAGGGCGAAACTACCAACCCAATAGTCAAGTTATTTAATTTACATTCCTAACAGACTTTCATCACTGTTAAGATTTCCCCGTTAAGAGTTCCCTTTTACCCGCGATCGATGAGTTATTATACATCTGGTAAAAATCTGAACAAAGGCAGGCAGGATGCCTACCCTACAGTAGTTTGAGGAGATGTTGATTGAGAGCCTGAGACTACAGGATTAAAGATGGTTATTTGCCCAGACAAGAAAATCATCTAAAGAGGCATAAACGGCTATTAAATTGCGATTATTATTTACCTGTTTTTGAAACCAGTCGCTCGCTTTTTGTCTCATGCCTTTTCCGGCAAGTACAACCATCGTGGGTGCGGGATAGCATTGTTCTATATTAAGATTGAGATAGGGATATTTTTCATCAACAGATCCCCCTTCTTGTTGCCATTTACATTCAATGATGAGTCCCGCATCAAATCTTTTGATTCCGATAATGAAAAAGTCAACATAAATGTCCGTATCATAAATTCCTGTCCCTACATAAACTTCTTTATCATAGCGTTTGGGGAACAAAGAATAAGTTATTAGTGATTCTAACTTTTCTTTTTTTTTCACAATTCTTTTTTGTGGAATGTACTCATTTTTCTGTAATGTACTTTCGACCATTTGTTCTAAGGTGCTACCGGTTTTATTGGCTTTATTACGATGATTCATTTGCTTATTCCTTTTTACGAAAAGTCTAATCCTATGGGCGCAAAAGAAACAAATACCGTCGTCTAATTATTTTGACAACAGAGAAGATAGAGTTTAGACAATTTTCGGGAAAATTGCCTAAACAGAAAAAAGTTAATCTTTAGTTTTTTTTGCCCTTGGGGAGACTTCCATTAATTCTTTTAAAATTTCATCACGACTTTTGTCCATTGAAGATTCAGTGTTTAAAACGATAATACCATTGGGAGTTTCTTTTAAACAATAAACGCCTTGGGAGGGAATATGACTCACCACTAGGGGAGAATGTGTTGTCATCAGAAATTGACAATTGGGAAAGGTTTTGCTTAACCGGGGAATAATTTCTTGTTGTATTTGGGGATGTAAATGTAATTCGATTTCATCAATTAAGACAATGCCTGAGCCTTCTAAGGGGTTCTTGAGACGGGGGTTCGCGATCGCGAGTCTTTGGGCTAAATCTCCTACCATTGCTAATAAACATCTTTCCCCATTAGACAGTTGATTTACGATTAATTCTTGACCTTTTTTCTTAATAGTCATTCGTAAGGGAGAACGTCTGATGCGTAAATTGGATAAGTCGGGCATTAATGAATAAATAGCTTGACGGACGGCTTCTAAATGTCTTTCTCGATAATCGGAATTATCGCGTCTTTCTTCATTTTCAATATCTTCGACAGTTCTAAACCATTGAAAAAAACGTGAAAAACTTATTTTTATTCCGTCTAATGCCTGCTCGTAAGCATCCATTTGATCGAAAAAATAGGGTTCTTGAATTTCTAAGGGGATTTCTAAAACGGCACGATTGACAGGATAATAAACAACAATAGGAATATTAGTATTGGCGTTTTTTGTCCATTGCTCATAGAGAAATTGTGTGAGTTGGCGAAATTCGGTGAGATTTTCGCCAGACTCTTGATTGTTTTTCTGGTATCCTCGCGTGATCGACCAAGTTAAGTCGGGTAATTTAGGAAGGGTAATGGTAATGTCTAATTGAGCTTGATGGTGTCCTAGGCTAATATCGTGATCGCTTAAATAATTCATGCTACTTTTTTCAATATGACACATCATTTCTGTGTCGTATAAAGGAGATTTTATCCAATAAATTAAACGCTTAAACAAAGTAGCAAAAGCATCAAGAATACTCGATTTTCCTACACCATTATTACCAATAATAATTAGGGGTACTTGAGGCGCAAAATCTAAAGTCAGATTTTCTATCCCCCGAAATGAACGAATTTTTAGTTGTTTAACTTTCATAGCTCACCCTGTCTGATATGTAGATTTTAAGGGAATGATACCGCGATCGAAAACTTGTGCATTGGTATTAATCCCACTGAGGATCATTTTATCATCATAGACATCGAAGGTGGCAAAACTTAATTCACTGGTGGCATAAGCTGTCCAAGGGGAATGTCCGACAGGACGGGAACCGGCCCCCGCGCCACAAATTAAATAAGTTGTACCATCAATAGGTCGAGTCCGTTCATAATTATGTTCATGGCCATTAATATAGACTTGAACATTATATTTTTGAAAGAGGGGTGTAAAGAGTTTAATAAATTCATTATTTTTTCCATAAATTCCTGATGAATAAATGGGATGATGACCAAAAACTACTTTCCAAGGTGCATCACTTTTACTTAATTCGGCTTCTAACCAAATGATTTGTTGGCTCCATTCCTGATTTTTCATATTAGTATCTAAGGCGAAAAATTGTACCAAGTCCTGTCGAAATGTATAGTAGCGTCCTTTCATATTAAACCCCGGATACTGAAGTTGTCGATCACCATTTTGGGTGCGAATATCGTGATTTCCTAGGCAGGCATAAAATTTGACTTTTTGTTCTAAAAGCTGTTGGTAGGGTTTTTCAAAGACAAGTGGTATTTTCTCTATTTCTCCATTTGTATAAATATTATCACCCGCCAGAATCACTATATTAAATGGTTGGTTTTGATGATAACGAATCATCGCGTTAGCTACTGCATATTGACCGCGATCACCGGTTCCTGTGTCGGCGACGGAGATAAAACGAAGACGGGGAGGAGTGGTGGAAATAGGGGAGAGTTTTTGGGCTTCATCTAAGGAATAAGTTTTGCTTTGGTAAAGGCTACTGAGGCCTGCAAAACTCAGACTACTTAATCCTAATAAAGTCAGCAATTGACGGCGTTTTAGTTTCATGGTATCTTTGTTAATAACAATGATCAATCGTAACATAACAGCAGTAATTTAATCTTAGGTTATCCTGAAGTTAAATTTATCTTATGTTGATCTATAGCAATCCTAAATAGGTTGTGGTAAAAACCTAGGGTTAGTACCCCCGTGCCTACCCCGGAGAAGAGAGAAGAGGGCAACCACGGGGGGATTGCCCCTACAAAAATATTACAATTGAAATAGGATTGCTATATTTGTCTTTTCCTCAAACCAGATAAAATGCCTGAAGATCCATTATTGCCGAGCGAATCCGATAATTTTCCACCTCAAAGATCCTCCCGTGGTTCGTCTAATTCTCCTGATCAACCAGCACCTATTCTACCCAGAAAACAGGGTTTTCTGAAGGGAATAAGTATTAATTTTTTACGGGGTACTATTGACATTTTAGAGGGTTGGTTAGAACAACTAGAAAAGGCTGAATCCGATGAAAGTGCTACTTTTTTTGAGCCAGTTATTTTCCTATGGAAAGGGTTGATTCGTCAAGTGCGATCGCTTCTTCCTTCCTCTTTAAATAGACAAGTCTCTGATAATTTTATCGGAGGCACGATCGCGTTTATCCTGGTGATTTTTCTGGGAATTTCTCTGAAATCACTGCCGGAAACGACAACAGTCGCGACAAATTTACCGACGGAAGAGATTAAACCTACTGAAATCAAAGAAACTCCGACAATTGCTCCTTGTATTGCGATAAGTCCGACTCCAGACGCGATCGCGTCCCCAGAATTACCACCCGTTGAGGAAGAGAAAAAAGTATTAGAAGTAAAAGAAACGCCCCCAGAGTCTCCTTTAGAAGTAGAAGAAAAACCAGTTTCCTTACCCGAAACACCACAACCCTATCTGATAACGAGGGTAAAAAATCAAATCGTGGATGTAACTAAAGAATTTGGGGAAGGTTTAATTCTGTCAGTGCAACCTAATTTTTTAGGTGGTTTCTTGAAAGTGAAAATTAGCGATCATTGGTATGAGTTAAGTGACATTCAACAAACAGAATTAGCTAATAAAATCTTAGGGGAAGCCCACAATCTGGATTTTACTAAGTTAGATATTTTTAACTCCCAAGATAAAACCATTGCACGAAGTCCGATCCGCGGTGAGGAAATGATTATCTTAGAAAGACGCGTCAACAAAGAAAATAGTGAGTTACTAGGAGTTGAGAGTCTCTGACACATTCGCGTACTTCCCTGTCACTGCATACGCGATCGGGCACAATTATAGGCTCTTGTGCCGTGAATATCCCAAGGGTGAATACCTAGTCAGTGGGAGATAAAATATGATATACTGGAATTTGAGAAGTGAAAAGGATTAAAAGTTATGTCTGAAAGTGATTTTCCTACCAACTTGCCTTTATCTCCTGTGTCCAATTCCTCACGATATAGTGATGAATCTACTGATGTTGAGGACTTTCTATTACAGGAGGTATCGGAGGATACGATTAATGAGTGTGAATCTATTGATAACGATTGGGAAACTGTAATTTTTCCTAACAGTATTAATGTTGATTCTATTCCTGTAGAAAATGAAGAAGGGAAAGATGTAATTGAACATTTGCCCCCAGGCAGTTCTCCTTTTTCTACGGAAGTGGAAGTTTCATTGTGGGAATTAAATGATAATTTGCCATCTCAAAAATCCCAGGAACCTGTTACTTTAATTCAGGCACTCCATGAGTGTAATAGAGATTTAATCGAACGAGTTACTCAATTAGAAATGGATTTAAAAGAATCTCATAATCTTTGTAAAAGCCAGGAAATACTCTCGGAAAAATTCAATTTAGAATTAAAATCTAGTCAAGCAGAAATTACCCGTTTATTTGCTAAGTTAGAACAAGCTAATCAAGTTATTCAACAACAAGCCGTTGTTACCGAAAATTTGACCGAGAGGTTAGAAAAAAGTCAATCACGGTTAGCTCATATTGAGCGAGAATGTGCTTTAACACAAGAACGATATAATGAACAATTGCATCAAATTGTTCAGTCAGAAAATACTTGTCGAGAGTTACGATCGCGTCTCCATCGGCAACAGCGTCAAACGTTGCAATTTAAAGCCGCGTTAGAAAAATGTTTGGAGCGAACATCCCATCAAAGCCGAGAGGGTTTTAATTCTCTAATGCCAAGTCAGACGGATGTCCCCGTTGAAAAGGAAGAGAGTATTATTGATGAGGGGTTAAAATTGTCGTTAAATGAGTGGAATGACGATAGTCATATTGAAACGACTTTCCACAATTCTCCTGTAAAAACTTGGTCTGATCTTGAAGATATGGCGCGGGAAGATTCACCCAGTCAAACTACGGAATTATCCGATCCTGTCACCCTTTCTTCTGAGTCTTCTCCACCTTCTATTTTGGAGGAAAGTGAGACGATTTTAACAACAACGGTTTCTGAGTCAAATGCTCCTTCTTATGTAGTGGAAGGAAAAGAGGAAAAAACGCGATCGTTAGGTAATTTAGAATTGCCAAAATTTCCGTCTTTTAGTATTCTTGATACTACTGAGGATATGAAGCCTAATCAAGAAATTACCAAAATCCCAGAAATCGAGATCCAAAATGAAGAATTTGAAAGGGGGATAAACTGGGATAAGTTCCCCCAAATTTTACCCAGTAATAACAGCTCTGATGAAATTCATTGGATTCAAAAATTAACCTATTCTGCTAATACGAAAAAACGGCAATCTCTAGCAGAAATTCAACTGCCGAGTTTTTGTTAAATGATGTTTTAGGTATTGTTAAACTGTTACGCTTGAGCTGATATAGCGCGTAATCGGTAGGGGCAATCCCCCCGTGGTTGCCCCACCCCCCTGCCCCCAAAACCCCGCGCGTGCGGGGGGCTGGGGGGGGTTGCGGGGGTTTAGGGGTAGGCACGGGGGCGCTACCCCTACAAATCTGTATAAATGATTTAGAAACGCGATACCATTTCACTAAGATTCGTAGGTTGGGTTTCGTGCCTCAACCCAACCTACAAAAAATGGCGAAGGTATTGGTGTTAGGCATGAGATTTTAGGAGGATGTCACGGATAATTTATCGGTTTTCTCCCCAATCCTAAATCCCTATACCCCTAGTGCCGAGTCACCCATTATTGAGGGAAAATTGCCTCTTCGATCGCTTACCAATTCCCTCGGTAAGAGTGTAAGAAGTCGCTAATAACCATAACCAAAGCCCCGGAAATTTAGACGAGAAAAAAGATTCATGATCGCGGATAAAATTAGGCAACCATCCCAATAAGAAACCTAAGAAACTTAACCAAGTAAAACTTAAATAACTTAATAACCACCGTGCCATATCTTTGAAGGTGATAAAATCCAAAATCCAGATTAATAATTTGGGATTTTGCCACGCGGCGGTTAAGGCTAATCGATGAAAAGTCCACCAGTCAAAACGATCCTTAATAAAAGTATCGGAAACTTCTGGCGGCTCCAGTGCTAAAACCCCAAAGAATGTATTAAGCACTGAATTGATTTTTGCCGGGGGTAAATATTTCCCATGAGGGACCATCATAGCCTTAGAAAATAACCATGTTACGGAAGTATTACTTTGATAAGCCCGTATTTGGTTTAAGTGTTTAGCATCTAACAAATCATGTTTTAATGCTGTATCTAAAAGATGGGTTAAGCGGGGTAAATTCCTTACTAATGAACCAAATCCGGTAAAGACTAAGGGTGACTGTAAAGACGCGGCATCGCCAATACTTACTAAACGATCAAAGGCGATCACGCGATCGCGACTTTGACTACTAAAATGCCCCGGAATATAACCAAAAGTGGGTTTTTTCCAGACTAATTTATCCATATTACAACGACGATATTCGGGTAAAATGGTAAAAAAGTCTTCATATAATTCTAACAAAGAACCAGGGTTATCAGGGTGAACTTGATGATAATGAAACAGATAAATCGTTAATTCTTTACCCGCACCCGGAAACAATTCCCAAATCAATTGACGGCCGCGTGAAATATCCCCATGACTATTAAGAACATCTCCATAATTAGCATCCCAAACCCCAGGCTCAAACCCTTCTAATACTGCACCTACTGTGGGGCAAACACTATCAAAAGCGCGATCGCCATTTAATTGCCACGCGATGGGAGACGCGGTTCCCATTGCATCTAATAATAATCGTCCGGTGGCGGTTTTATCGGTTTTTGTGGGTAAATGAACGGCGCAAACTTCTACGGATTCCGAGGAAATATCGGCTTTAATAAATTCCGTTTCATCCCAGATTTCGCCCCCATATTCTCGCAGTTTTTGACCGCATAACGCTAATAATTTATCCGAATCTAAGGCAATATTTAACACCGTAGGAGTGTGTAAAATTGCCCCTTTAGCCACGGGTGGATTATAGGCATCAAAAAATTTGTGAAAGCCGTCTTTATATTCTCTGGCTATGATGCTTTCCACTTCTGCGGAAGTGAATAAACCAAGCTCAATTAAACTTTGTAATTCTTGGCGAGAAATATTCCATTCTCGATTCATGCGGCCAAAAGACAATCTTTCTAATAATAAGACTCGATAGCCTAATCGCGCCATAACCGCGGCATGAATAACGCCTAATGCACCTCCCACATAAATCAAATCATAAGTCAGATCATCTTTGCCTTTTTCCTTTTTAAAGATGACTTGTTTCGGTTGTTGGGGGGTTCGCACTCCTTCTCGCCAACGCGTTTCCCACCAATAGAGTCGTTTTAAGTCATATTCGCCTCTGGGCATTTTTTGGAAAAATTGCACCGTGAGGGGATAATAAGGGGCTAACGCGTCAAAAATTGACTGTTTGGAGAGATCAATCACAGGGGGTTCCGGCTCGCAATAAGGGAAACGCGATCGTAATTCTGAGGTAAGACGTTGAAGTAAAAGTTTTTCCCCTCGAATAGGGGAATCACTCATGCGAAATACCTTAAGATAAGTTGTCCGTTGTAAGGGCCAAATAAAAATTGATAATTCTGGTATCTCTTGGGGGGAAATTTCCGAGGGGGTAGATAATTCATTTGCGCCAAAATGTGTTACCCTCTCCTCTAAGAGAAGGCGACAACCGTTGGGGGTGATCGCTTTGGTGTAATGGGCGGGATCAAATTCTTTCTGCAACCAAGTGCAAACCCCCGCGGTATCTGGTGTTGGGACTTCTAGGTAGAGTATTTCTTCCATAGGTGGCTCTCAATTTTGGATTAATTCCTGATAAATGGGGACTCAATGGTTACTTGGCGTAACGAGACTCCGCAAAATTACTGATTAACTAAAAAGAGTTTACAGTTTTCTCTTTATTTTCCGCTCCTTAATACCCAATTTTTTTGCTCTGATGGAAAAAACACAGCTCATGTCTCTTAATTATACGATTCCTACTAGCGCTCAGGAAATGATCGCGCTCCGTCAACAACCTGTTACGGATGAGTTAGTGGCTACCGCGATCGCGGGTGTGATCAAAATGGCTCGCGATCGTGAACAATCCCTAGAGGATCTTACCGCGGAAGTCTTGCAGGATGATAATGTCTTGGATTTGGTGCAAAGGCGTTGGCTGAGTGATGTTGTCGCGCAAGCTTGGCAACAGTTAAGTTAAATGCTATATTTGGCATTCTCTTAATGATCAGAAGAAACGGGGTTTCTTGGGTTGAGAAATTCGGTTTCTTTGGAGACTATAGGTAAGTTAAAAACTCGGACACGGCACGCCGTGTCCCTAGGTTCAATGATAAATCAAACTGGTATGATGGAAGAACGGATTGACTCTTTAAAATCAGGAATTGTGGGCGCGGTTGCTGTTGGTATTACTTTTAGCTTTACCCTTATTCTTCATTCTTTTATTTTTGATCTCTATCACGAAAGTTTAACTCTTTTACCCCAATTCTCCCTGACTCTTCAGGATTTTATCAGGGGCACGATCGCGGGGTTTTCGGGATTTTTATTTGGGGTGACATACCGTTATATTATTCGCGAAGATCAAAATGTTCATTTACAATCGGGCGCGATCGTCGCGTTTGGCTTAGTCAGAGGATTAGGACAAATTGATGTCAGTTTTTGTTTATCTCAATCCTGGGTAGAATTGATTATTTTAGCAGGAGAAAGTCTCTTACTTTTTGCCGTGGCCGCGGTAAGTTTAGATTGGGCAATTAAGAAAGGTTGGATTAAATCTCTCCCTTAGATGTGAAGAGCCGCGATCGCGTTTCTTTTTTGTCATCATAGGCGAAGGCGTAATTGCGTATTTGAACCGAGCCAATGCTATGTTTTATTATCATTAATAAGAATCCGCGATCGCCCCTTGACAGAAAAGAGAACATCTATCACAATTAAGCTATAGTGTTGACCTTTCAGAAGTAAAACTTGTGGCACAGGCATCTTGCCTGTGACGGGCTCAGATCCCTGCATTTACATCTCATTTAAAAATGCTATAAAATCAGAATTAAGATTAAAATGAACCCGATACAACTATCATTATTCTCTGACAATACTAACCAGGAGAATCAGCCAAAAGTCAAAAAAACAAAGACACCCAAACTAGGACGTTATGATCGTCTGCAACGAGAATTAGAAAAGAATGATTATGATCCCTATAAAATTTTTATTGAAGTAGCACCAGCCCCCCAAGCATTATCTCATTATACATTCGTTGATTTATTCTGTGGTGCCGGGGGAATGACACAAGGATTTGTCCAAGCGGGTTTTGAAGCTTTAGCCAGTGTTGAAATGACTCCCATTGCTTCTGCGACGCATCAAAAAAATTTTCCAAACTGTCAGCACTTTTGTGGTGATATTGCCACCTTTGATTCGCAAAAATGCTTAGAAAAAATTGGTGCGCCCGAAGTTCATTTAGTCGTAGGAGGTCCCCCATGTCAAGGTTTTTCCGTGGCAGGAAAACGAGATCCTAATGATCCGAGAAATCATCTTTTTCGAGAATTTATCAGAGTCGTATCAGAAATTAAGCCTTGGTATATTGTGATGGAAAATGTACCCGGTATTTTGACGATGAAAAAGGGTATGATTAAAGAAGAAATTACCGACACGTTTGCATCTATTGGTTATCCTCATGTTTCGGTGGCAATACTTGAATCCGCGAGTTATGGAGTACCGCAAATTCGACCGCGCGCGATTTTTATTGCCAATAAATTTGGAATGTCTAACCCTTATCCTAAACCACAATTATCGATCGCGGAATATAAACCCATTGAATCGGCCATTTCTGATTTACCCGAATGGGAACCTATCCCAGAAATTAACCATGAGTGGACTCGTCATTCTCCTGAATATATGGAACGAATTGCAAAAGTGCCTCCGGGGGGTTCTTTATATGAAACATATCTGGATGCTTTCAAACGTCAATATCCGGGTAAACCGAGTATGACGGTGAAAGAAAATCACGGCGGGACTCATATTCATCCTTATCTTAATCGTGTTATTTCTGCGAGAGAGATGGCAAGATTACAGACATTTCCTGATTCATTTATTTTTGAGGGTTCCATGAAAAAAGCGATGTGGCAAATCGGGAATGCAGTGCCTCCTCGTTTAGCAGAATGTATCGGTTATGCACTCATACCTTACTTAAATACTATTTTACTTAATCGCCAAATTAGATCATAATAATTGATGGAATTAAGAGGATATCTCACGATCGCGTTTCTGGTCGATCATAGCAGACTTGATCTAATATTTTAAATCTTTGATGAGACCAAAGAAACCGGGTTTTTTAAGCGAGATTGAGAGTGGAAACGAAATATTTTGGTAAAAAACCCGGTTTCTGCGTAACTCCTGTCTTTACTTGATCGCACCCCTTTCCCGAAAACTCGTTCTTCCCCCGCGCCCCCTCTTGATTTCTGGAAAAATATCAACAAACCTTGACAAAAAAGAAAAAAAATGGTAAAAAATAAGCCCGGAAAAGTCCCAAGCCTGATAAAATTAATTAGCTTATTTGTGATCAGACGTTTGACGGCAAATCCTGGGAGAGATCCTTGCAGTGCTTAGAAAAACTGACAAATGTGTAATCTTTACGTCTGTATCCTTTACCTCATTTACTAACTAGATTATGGCAGATCAAATTCGCATTCTCATGTGCTCTCCTGACCACTACGATGTGGATTATGTAATTAATCCCTGGATGGAGGGTAATGTTCACAAGTCTTCCCAAGAACGCGCTACTATTCAATGGCAGAAACTTTATCACATCATTAAAGAACACGCGATCGTTGATTTGGTAACACCCGCGAAAGGGTGGCCGGATATGGTATTTACCGCGAACGCGGGTTTAGTCTTAGGCGATACTGTTGTCTTAAGTCGTTTCTACCATAAAGAACGTCAAGGGGAAGAACCCTATTTCAAAGAATGGTTTGAAAGTCAAGGTTTCACCGTTCACGAACTTCCTAAAGATTTACCTTTTGAAGGCGCTGGAGACGCGTTATTTGACCGTGAAGGTCGTTGGTTATGGGCGGGATATGGTTTCCGTTCTGAACTCGATTCTCACCCCTATATCGCCAAATGGTTAGATATTGAAGTGCTTTCTTTACGCTTAGTTGATGAGCGTTTTTATCACTTAGATACCTGTTTTTGTCCCTTACCTGGGGGTTATTTACTCTATTATCCTCCCGCGTTTGATTCCTATTCTAACCGCCTCATTGAAATGCGGGTTCCCCCAGAAAAACGTATTATTTGTGAAGAACCAGACGCGGTGACCTTCTCCTGCAATGCTGTCAGTGTTGATGATGTCGTAATAATGAATCATTGCAGTGAAGAACTTAAAGAAAAAATTGCTAAAGTTGGTTTTCAAGTCATTGAAGCTAATCTTTCGGAATTTATTAAAGCGGGTGGTGCTGCCAAGTGTTTAACTCTCCGTGTTACTGAACCTGTAATACCAGATCGCCATGCGAATGTATTAGTAGAAAGTCGCACAATTCGTATGGAAGGGCACTTACTTGATTCTGGTTTAATTAGTCGTGCTTTAGATTTGGTTGTGGAAAATGGCGGTAGTTTCCAAGTTCTTAATTTTAGTTTAGGGGAACAACGGCAAAGTACATCTTCTGCGGAGGTAAAAGTTTCGGCTCCTTCCCATATTATTATGGAAGATATTATGAGCCGATTGATTGATCTCGGCGCATTACCTCGTCCAGAAGAAGTTTCCAACGCGAAGTTAGAACCGGTTTTGCTTGATGGTGTCGCTCCTGATGATTTCTATGTCAGTACCATTTATCCCACAGAAGTGCGTGTTAATGATCAATGGGTTACAGTGGGAAATCAACGCATGGATGGCGCGATCGCGATTACGGAAACCCCCGAAGGGCTCGTCGCAAATTGTAAGATTTTACGCGATTTAAAGGTTGGGGAAAAAGTCGTTGTGGATGTGATTGGTTTGCGTACTATCCGCAAAACTGAATCACGGGAAACTCGCAATACGCAAGAATTTAGTTTTATGTCCGCGGGTGTTTCTAGTGAACGTCGCGTGGAATTAGTGGTTGAACAAGTCGCGTGGGAATTGCGTCAAATTCGCGATCAAGGTGGTAAAGTTGTTGTTACTGCTGGCCCGGTTGTTATTCATACGGGTGGTGGTGAACATTTATCCCATTTAATTCGTGAAGGATATGTTCAAGCCTTATTAGGAGGAAACGCGATCGCGGTTCACGATATGGAGCAATCCATTATGGGAACTTCCCTCGGTGTGGATATGAAACGAGGCGTCGCGGTACATGGCGGCCATCGTCATCACTTGAAAATAATTAACACTGTGCGTCGTTATGGGAGTATCCAAAACGCGGTAAAAGAAGGGGTAATTACTAAGGGCATTATGTATGAATGTATCAAAAATAATGTACCTTTTTCTTTAGCCGGTTCGATTCGCGATGACGGCCCTCTTCCTGATACGCAAATGGATTTAATTAAGGCTCAGGAAGATTACGCGAGGTTGTTAAAAGGTGCGGACATGATTTTAATGTTATCGTCTATGTTGCACTCAATTGGTGTGGGGAATATGACACCTTCTGGTGTGAAAATGGTATGCGTGGATATTAATCCTGCGGTGGTAACGAAATTGAGCGATCGCGGTTCTGTTGAATCCATTGGTGTTGTGACAGATGTGGGATTATTCCTAAGTTTGTTAATCAATCAATTGGATAAACTGACTGGTCGTTATAATGTTTCTGAAGTGGTTTAAAATAGCCCTACAGGGCTAAATCACCTTAGTCTTATTGCCAATGTCGCGATCGTCTCTGTAGATACTATCTTGAAGTGTCAAGGGGTAACGATCGCATCATTGGGGTCAAAAGGCTTTTGGGACAGGGTAATCACATATTGCTCTCTCTCTTAAATTCTGAGAACTTGGTCTAAAATTTGACTGCTGATTAAGGCTTTGACTTCAACAAATCTGCAAAATTTATGGTTTTTCTAGCCATCATCACCTGAGCAACCCAGAATATAATGCTTGATGCTTCTAAGGGATAGGCTCCCCTCCCCAACCCGCGATCGGCCTTCCCATCTCCCCAACCCGCGATACGGCTCCCCCTCCCCAACCCGCGATCGGCCTTCCCATCCCCAACCAACGATTTATAGTAATAATGCTCGAAAACCAGCTTGGACAAAATGTTGATCTGCGGTTAGTGCATCTATCAAATTTTGTTCTCTCATTACTACAAAAGAAATACAATCTGTTAAGCCCCAATCTTTATCAGGGCGGGAGTGATACAACTAAGGTCCACGATTTAATAATGATGTATCGACGCTTACCACTTTCATGTTTGGTATTTGATAGCATAGTTGGATAAATTGTACTGCTTCTGAGGGATTAGTTGCGCTTAGGGCGTTACCTACTTCAATTAAAATCGCTTCCGTTACCAAAACTTCGGCTGCATTTCTTACCTTATGGTGTATGGCTTTAGCTCGATTATGATAGTCGTCGTGGCGATTTAGTAAGGCTTGTATATATACTGTATCCAGAAATAATAGATCGCGTGTCATAGTTATTCTTGTTCGTGACGTTTCGGTGTTCCATAGAAGTAATGATCGTGTTCTTTTGACCAGTCGGTCGGGGCTTCTACTGTTCCGATCATTCCTTCTCGGATATCCCAACTGTTTTCTGTGGTTTCTGGAGTTAGCATGATCGGTACTGATTCGGGTTTAATGGTAATCACATAGCGTTGATCGCGTTCTAAAGTGATGGGTGTTTCTGGTCGCAAAACTTCTCCATCAAAAATAACTGTTATAGTTGTTAACTGCATATTTTATTGGGTTTGACTATACCATTATTATCGCATAAATTATGGTTTTTGGGGGCATATTTCATAATTCTTAATAATATGATGCGAGCGTAATCAAGAAAAAAGATGATCGCGTCCCCCCATCCCAAACCAACGATCGTGCTCCCCCCTCCGCAAAAGTGATCGCGTCTCTCCATCCCCAAACCAAGGATGGAGCTCCCCATCCCGAACCAACGATAGGGCCTTCCCATCCCCAACCAATGATCGCGTCTCCCATCCCGAACCAACGATGGAGCCTCCCCCCAAAAACTCCCCAAAAACGATGGAGCCCCTCCCAAAAAACGATAGGGCCTCTCCCCAGAAACGCCCCAAAAAACGATCACGCTCCCCATCCCCTCCCAAGGTTCACTCAGTGTGCGCGCAGCGCAATCGTACCTCTCATCCCCCAAGGAGCGATCGCATTGATTTTACTCAATCAGTATTGAAAACATCCTGCAAGTTACGATAACCGCTAATAACTCGCAAAATTTCAATGCTATCATCCACAATTTGATAAAAAATGATGTAGCCCATCAATGGCACACCGCGTAAATTGGGAGAAATTTCTCTTATTGATCGCCCCAAGTATGGAAACTGTGCGATATACTGACATTTTTTACCAAAGGCTTCCACAAAGCGCTCTCCTGCATCTACACTTTGCGCCAAAAAGTAATCAGAAATTTCGGATAAATCTCGACTCCCATCAAGCGTAATGAGCAAGCGATTCATATTACTTTTCTGGCTTTTTGGACCTGATCTCTAAGTTGAAATAATACGTCTTCTGCATTTAGCACTTCACCGCGTTGCGCCTGTTCTCGTGCTAGGTTAATTTTCTGGCGAGTTGCGTCAGCCCACGCGAAATAGTTTGGGCTGTTATCCTCATCCGATAGAATAACATCATCGATTAATAACAGCAGGGCTGTGTTAATGGCTTCTTCAAGGGAGGGATATTGCCCATGCTTTACTAAAGCTTCAACGACTTGGGTTTGCTCTTGGCTCAAGGTGATTTGCATTGTTACCTCTGATTAGGGCAAGGGTTGGACAATACTTCTACTGTATCGCATTTTCTCACTCAAAACGCGATCGCGGTGCCTCTGCCCAAAAACTCCATCCCCAAAAACGATACGGCCTCTGCCCAAAAACTCCATCCCCAAAAACGATACGGCTTCCCCATCCCAACCAACGATACGGCTCCCCATCCCCAACCAACAATAGGGATTCTCATCCCCAAAACAGCGATAGGGCACAGGCCACGCTTTTTAAAGCCCTTTCACAAAAACTGGATGATTGAGGACACTTGATCTCTATAATACCTACTGTTACTGATTCACGATCACAATATGGCCAAATTACCCCCAGAGCGTCGCGCAATTATTTAGGATTTCAAACAACGATTATTAGATATTGTGGATGAAGCTAAGGCTACTGAGTTAGACTTATGGGAGCGTTTTGGAGAGACGGAGAGGACATTGGGTGCATTGGAGCAACTGACTGAAATCGCCGAGCAAGCTAAACAACGATTTTCTCAACTGTCTATCTTACAAATGCGGATTGCTCAATCACAGCCGAGGCTACTCCTGATCTCTTAACATTATTGGATGATAGGATTGTTAGTATCTCGTTCAGAGTTCGAGCCTTGGAACGTAGTACACAAGAAATTAAAGCGGATGGGAATTTATTATGAATGAAACACCCTTTTTGCTCGATCCACAACAGGTAAAGCAGACTCTCGCGAAGGCCCATCGTGCTTGTCAAGATAGGTCCTTAGCCGGTTTGGAGTTACAAGAGGTGATTGAAATGTTAGAACGTAATATTAGAGAACAACGTCTCAAGCGATTAAAGCAGGTTTCTTAGGTGGAGAAAGAGCGA
>Ga0209175_10000094_pt1 | contig 61593 bp, 51 predicted proteins | sample JI91814C2DNA_FD_187506 | JGI IMG/M metagenome (GOLD analysis project Ga0209175, IMG submission 187506) | Wastewater effluent complex algal communities from Wisconsin, to seasonally profile nutrient transformation and Carbon sequestration -... | ecosystem: Engineered > WWTP > Effluent > Algae...
GCACAGCCTGCTGGGCAAGGTGAGCAACCGCATCATCAATGAAGTCCGGGGTATCAACCGCGTTGTTTACGACATCAGCGGCAAGCCGCCGGCAACGATCGAGTGGGAATAAATTATCTTCGTGTCAGGTCGTCCCATGTCGTCCGGTTCTCCGGGGAAAAGCAAGTCCTGACAACTGGTTAGCGTCTCATCTGGTCTCAAATCGCCTCGCCAAAGCGCGCCGAAATTGGCGGTATTGGTGACGGTATCGAAGAGCCGGCCTTGAACGACCACGGTTGATACCGTCAAATGCCCTGACGGTATCGGTTGACGGTATCAGTTCGGGGGATGAGATGCTCACTGACTTGAAGTTGAAGGCGCTGAAGCCCACGGGAAAGATCTACAAGATTGCCGATCAGCAGGGGCTCTACGTCGCTGTCACGCGGACAGGAGTAGTTAGTTTCCGGTTTGACTACCGGGTGAATGGCCGGCGCGAAACGCTGGTGATAGGCCAGTACGATCCGAATCTCGGGGCTAAGAAGCCGCGTGATTTGGTGGAACTGGACTACGGTATGTCCTTGACCCTGGCCGAGGCGCGACTACTGCTGACGCGGGCGCACCGATCTGTCGAGCAAGGCGAGAGTCCCTCGCGCACCAAGGTTGAAAAACGAGTCGAGGCTGCTGACGCGTTAACGTTTGGCAAGTGGGCAGAAAAGTACTTCGCTGAAGCTGACTTGGCTGAGTCCACCCGGTCCATGCGAAAGTCGGTCTATGACCGCAACTTGGCAGAGGAATTTGGCCGGCTGAAGTTGGAAGAGATCACGCCGGTTCGGCTGATGGCCAGGTGCGAGAAGATCAAGGAGCGGGGGGCTGCAGCACCTGCTGTTCAGTCGCGCGAAATCGTGCTGCAAGTCTTTCGTTTCGTCCAGGCGCGGGGATTGAAGATCGACAATCCCGCTGAGGCGATCCGACCCAGCGCCATCGCCACGTTCAAAGCTCGGGACCGGGCCCTGTCACCAGCCGAGATTCATACATTTTTCAACGCGCTCGACCAGACCGCGACCACGTCGACACTGCGTTTGGCGGTCAAATTCATGCTGCTCACTCTGGTGCGCAAATCGGAATTCATCGAGGCGACATGGGGCGAGGTGAACTTCGAGACGGCGATATGGACGATCCCGAAGGAGCGCATGAAGGCAGGGCGCCCTCACAATGTGTACCTTAGCCAGCAGGCGTTGGACATCCTGGTCGCATTCAAGACCTGTTTCAGCGCCAGTTCGTACCTGCACCCCGGACGTTACGAGACTGAGTTGCCGATCAGCGCGGCGACGTTGAACCGGGTGATTGATGCCACCGTGAAGTTGATCCGTGGCCGCGGTGAAGACTTCGAGCCCTTCACCGTGCATGATCTGCGCCGCACGGCCAGTACATTGCTCCATGAAGCCGGCTTCAACAGCGATTGGATCGAGAAGTGCCTTGCTCATGAGCAGCGCGGTGTGCGTGCGATCTACAACAAGGCCGAATACGCTGAACAGCGAAGAGCGATGCTTCAAACCTGGGCCGATATGCTTGATGGTTGGATCAAGAATGGCGCCAATGTGGTGCCTATTCGACGAGGCGTCAGCACCGCTTGACGATGCTTGTGCCAAGCTGTCTCCGCCTTGATGCCCCGTCCTCTGTGGCGATGAATGCGCCGGTTCGCTGCTTGGCGCGCAGCCGCCGTGGCAAGGCGCGTCGGATCGGGCCCGTGGCGGGTAGGGAGGAGACTCGTTGCAGTTGTCCGAAATAGATCTACAATTTTCGGACATTGCTTCTTGCTCGCTGTCCGAAAAAGTTGTACAAATATCGGACAGGTGCCCTATGTCCGATCTCAAATCCGCCATCTCCTCGCAGATCAACGCCGCCGGTGCCGGCCATGTCTGGGTGCCGACCGACTTCGCACACCTCGGCAACCGTGATGCGATCGACAAGACGCTCCAGCGCATGGTGCTGGCGGGCGACCTGCGTCGTATCGACCGTGGGTTGTACGACAAACCCACTATCAACCGTCTGACCCAGCGTCCCACCACCCCGGACTATCGCGCAATCGTCGAGGCCATTGCTCGGCGCGACCAACTGCGTTTGTTGGTGGATGGCATGACCGCAGCCAATGATCTCGGCTTGACGGATGCCGTCCCGGCCCGCGTCACCATCCACACCGATGCACGCCGCCGGGCGATCAAACTCGACAAGCTGACCATCGACTTCAAACAGACCGCGCCCAGTCGTCTCTACTGGGCCGGTCGTCCCGCCATGCGGGTCGTCCAAGCGCTGCACTGGCTGAAAGACACGTTGGTCTCCGACCGCGACCACATCCTGAACCGCCTGAGCCAACTGCTGGCCGATCCGACTCATGGCGTGGCACTTCGCCAGGATCTGCTTGACGGGTTCAATACCTTGCCAGCGTGGATGCAAAGCCTGATCCGTGAGATGCCCGGATGCGACCCGCTGGCCACCGTGGCCAAGACTCCGCAACCGCGAAGCAGCGTGAAGCGATCGGCGAGTCCCGGTTCCCTCGGAAGCGCAGGGAGGGCCAGTTGAACCCATCCTTCCGTGAGGTGATCACCGCCGCCGACGCCGACCGGCTCGATCTATTTCTGGGCGCTGCCGCCCGTCTCGGCACGGCGGTCCAGAACGTCGAAAAGGACTTCTGGGTCTGCTGGACCCTGGACGTGTTGTTCAACGGCTTGGCGGCGGGCGGGCCCCGGCTTCTGTTCAAAGGCGGCACTTCCTTGTCCAAGGCGTTCGGCCTGATCTCCCGCTTTTCCGAGGACATCGACATCACGGTGTTCCGGGACGACTTGGGGCAAGCCGCCGACGTGGCGGAACTGGAAGCCTTGAGCGGGAAGAAACGTCGTGCGCGTCTCGAATCCATCCGCACAGCTTGCCAGGCGTACATCGCCGGGCCTTTGACGGACCAATTTGCTCAGGTCGCCGCGGCCGTCATCCCGCAGGGGCGTTTCCGGTTGGAACTCGACCCAGACGACAAGGACGGCCAGAGCCTGCTGTTCTGGTATCCCGCCGTCACGCCCACGGCCGACAGCTACATCCGCTCAGCCGTCAAGATCGAATCCGGTGCGAAGTCGGCGCTGGACCCGCACATCGCAGCTACGGTCGTACCGTACGTCGCACAAGATCTGCCCGGGTTGGATCTGGCAGTGGGTAGCGTCACCACCGTGAAGCCAGAGCGCACCTTCTGGGACAAGGTCATCATCCTGCACGGCCTCCGACAGTGGCACGACCGCCGCGGCGAACTCCGGCACGGCGGACAGCGCGTCTCGCGGCACTACTACGATGTGCACCGCCTTATGCAGGCACCGGCATCGTCCGAGTGGCAGGCCGATCATGCGCTTGCCGTCGATTGCGCCCAGCACGCGAGGCTCTTCTTCGGCAGTGCCGACCTGGGGCTGGACGCAGCCCAATCCGGTACATTCACGCTCATGCCCAGTCCGGCGATGTGTGAAGCGCTCGCCAAAGACTACGCAGCCATGGCCGGCATGGTTTTCGGTGAAGTTCCACGGCTTGACGCCGTACTTGCCAGCATCGAGCGCTTCGAACAGGTCGTCAATGGGACTGCAGTCGCGGCACCGCTTGTGCCGAAGGAATGAGCTTCGTGAACGACTACTTCAGCGACCGGGAGAATGGGCCGCGGGCACGAACCGAGCAGGTGATTTCACCCGCCGTCTGGGCAGGCTTGGTGGCGACGGTACAGTCCCTGATCAACAGCGGCGCCTTCGGCCTGCGTTTCCCCGATCGCTGTCCAGATGGACAGGCCGTATGTGGATGTGATGCGGACGCCCTGGCCGCAGGCGTGATTGCGGAGATGCCGAGACTAGCATGGCCGCTCGAAACCACGAGGATGGTGGAAGACGGCTTCCTGTCGCGGCATGAGCCCTTCGCGCCGGATACGTTGCTGATCCTGGACTTCATCGAGTTCGTTTTCGATTCGGTGGCGAAGCCGATTCCCGGGAAGCACCACGACTTCTTCAGCCACCATCATCTGACATTCGATCAACAGTCCGGACAGGAAGAGTTCCGGGCGACCATCAATCGCATCTTTTCACGCAACGGCGTGGCCTTCGAGATGCTGTCGACCGGCCGTATTGTGCGGGTGCTTCCGCCGGTGCTTGGGGAAGACTTGAAGCGAACGCTGTTTCGGACTGGCGATCGGACGCTCGATAATATGCTGGAAGAATGTCGGGCAAAGTTCTCAGAGCGCAACCCACTGGTGCGCCGCGAGGCTCTGGAGCGCCTGTGGGATGCATGGGAACGGCTCAAATCCCTCGCCGACCCCGCCGACAAGAAGAGATCAGTCAAGATCATCCTTGATGCCGCTGCCGCGGAGCAGTTACTTCGGGCGCGCCTGGAGGAAGAAGCGAAAGAACTGACGGCCATCGGAAACAGCCATCTCATCCGGCACTCAGAGGTCAATCAGGTGCCCGTCATCGACGTGGATCAAGTGGACTACCTGTTCCACCGTTTGTTCGCGATGATCCAGTTGTTGCTCAGAAAAAAGGGAGTTGTGTGAGGGGCGTCGCCGTCGGCAAGCCCTTGGCGGTGGAAATGCAAATGAGGTAGAGTTTGTGGGCTTGAAACCTGCACCGTCCGATGTAGGCTGACACCGAGGAGGCCGAAATGAGAAAACTCGTTGTCATCGGATTCGTTATGGCAGGGGCGGCCATTGGCTTGCTGTCGGCGCTGGGTGAGACGTGGGCCGTCAAAGTGTTCATGATGGTTCTTGGCGGCCTTATCGGCGCAATCGCTGGCGCGGCCCTGTCCAGAATCGGTCAAGGTGGCCGCCCAACGCCTTGTCGGGACGACGCCCTCCGCGGGCTCGGTACCTCCTCGGAAGACCTCATGGACAACTACTGGCGCGACGAGGGGCATCCACAGTTCATGAAGCCGCCATCCCCGGACAGCAAACAGTTCGGCGGAACTGGCGGAATGGCCGATTGATCACTCGTCTTTTCGAAGCAGGTCTTTCACCACTTCCTTCGCGTTGTCGATGGATGCTGCGCCATCATCGACCACCTGCTTGCCCGATTGCTTGAGCAGGGATTTCTTGGTGGCCAAGGTGCCATCTGCGGTGTCGACGATCTCTGCCTTTCGGTCAAAGGTGGATCTGGCCGAAGCGGTTTCATTCCTGATGGCCTTGCCCTCAGTCTGTACGTCGTTTCGCAGCGAAGGCGGGCTCGTGTCCGAGTGAGCGCTCGGCGTGGGTCGGTTAGAGCGCGCAACTGTCGCGCGGTGCTGTTGATCCGAGGCCGAGAGATCGGGCGACAGGGTCGGGTCCGAGGCATGCCGATCGTGCAGGACGCGCACGTCGTGGAACGAAGTGGGTAGGGCCGTGCCATCGGAAAACACCCGGTTTGGCCTGAGGCCTTGGCGAGCGAGTTCTGCCTCAAACATGGAGAGCGCCGAGGCGCTGTCGCCGCCATACTGCTCAGCGTAGCGCAGGAACATCTCCAGGTTGTGCGGGTCCTGGGCGATATCAATGGAAAGGGATTCTCCGCGGTCCCTGGCCAGTGAGAGACGCTCTGCAAAGGCCATTCTTTCGGCGAAAGTGGCATCGGCCCGCTCGGCTCGAGACATGACGCTGGCGAGCCGCGACGACATGTCCTGGGCCTCGCGGGAGTCCTTGGCGAAACTGTTGATGAGGCTCGAATCCCTCGACACCCGATCGCCAAACTGCTTGAACTCCGCAATCTGCTCTTGTGTGAGGCTGTTGAGCACCTTCTGCTGGGCAGCCGATAGACCCGACATGTAGTTCTTCCCGGCGCGGGCCTGAAGTTCCGCGTCCGCTACGGGGGTATTGATCCCCAGGTGGCCGGCAGCACCAAAGGCGATCTGCGCCACTTGGCTCTGGGTCAAGCCCGTGCTGTCCGCCACGTTTTTCGAGATCTGATCCAGCCGGTTGAGTGTCTCGCCCATCTGCTCGAAGCTGCTTGAGACTGTGCCGCTGCTGCTGCGTAGGGATCGCAGTTTTGCCAGGCCTTGTGTAAAGGTCTCGGTGAGCGCCGCCGATCGCTCGGTATTTGCGGAGATTGCTTCGCCGCGCGCGGCATCGGCTTGCCGACTGGCCTGCACCACGTCCTGCTCGGACACGCGCATCGAGACCATCCGCGACGCAAAGCCTTGGTTGCGCAGCAGGCTGACGGCCGTCCGTCCGGTTAGCACATTCGACGAGAAGGTGTTCCCGCTCAGGTCGTTTTGCCAGCTGTGCATGAAGGCCGAGGTGCGGTTGGGCGCCAGGTGCATCTGGTCCATCCCCACGTTACCCATGGAGACGTTGCCGGCGGTCGCGGCCGACGTTCCACCCGCGATCATCGCCTGCAGGCCCGACAGGCCGCCGACCAGCGCTGTCCCGAAGTTTTCCATGCGCTTCAAGGCCGCCCAGGCGATGAAGGGGATACTCATCGCCAGGTAGCCGACGACGGCTTCGCCCGAGATCGCACGCGAATAGATCGTCGAGGCGGTCTGCAGGGCCAGTGCCTTGGTGCCGGCACCGAGGTCCGCCGCGGCCGCCAGATCGTAGGCCGCGTAGATCGAGGCCATGTAGTTGAGGATGGCGTAGAGCGGGGGCCACAGCTGGATCCAGATGAGCACCGCCGCGTAGCCCTTGAAGGCGATCATGGTCTCGCGGCCGCTGGTGAGCAGGAGGAGCAGGACGAAGAGCGGGAACATCGCGTAGGTCACCGCCTCGACCACGTTGCGGAACACCGGCAGGGCCTGCTCGGCCACCTTCCCGTAGTTGAGCCAGGTCGCGTTCTGCTGGGCCACCGCCTGGGCGCGGCCGACGGCGAGCACCATGGCCGCCGGGTCATTCACCTTCTGCCCCACGATCTTGCTGGTGTCGTCGATCGCATTGAGCATGGCGTTCTGCCGGATGAGATCGGCGGCGGTGGCAGCAGCAGTAGCGATGTTGTTCTTGAGATAGGCCTGCTGGATCTGGCCGGCGATGGCCGCCGCCGCCGCGGCGCCCGGCAAGGTCGGATTGAGCTGGAAGGCGAGTCGCCCCTCGATACGAGTGATCTGGGCCGGCAGTCGCCCGTTGAGGCTCTGATAGACGTTGGGGCAGGTGTCGACGCCGACACTGCCGCCCGCGCTGGTGAGAGTGCTGAAGCGCGCAGGGTTGGGCGAAGCCATCAACGGCCAGACATCGTCCGACGTGGAGAATGCGGCCGGATCGAGAGTGCCGTCGATGAGGTCGTAGGTGGTGCAGTTGTGGATGAAGTTGATGAGGTCGGTGCGGAACGCCGGGTCCTGGAACACCACGTTGCCGGTCTCGCGGATCAGGCGGTTGCCGAACATCAGTCCGTTCTGCTGGTAAGAGAGCTCGGCCGGCAGCGCGCCGATGCCCGGAATGACCTGGAACGCCGTCTCGAACAACCCGGTCAGCGTGTGGCCGATGGTGCTGGTGAGGCTGCCCAGCAGGGCCACGCCGAAGGGCACGTTGTCGACCACCTTGACCGCGGAACCGCCCGTCTTGTCCACGATGCCGACGGTCACCTTGGGCACGATCAGCACCGAGAAGACCAGCACCACGGTGGCCAGCCACTTCCAGCCCTGCAGTTTCTCGGGGGCGAAGGCGTAGGCGATGAGCGCCGCGACGAAGCCGCAGAAGGCGACAGCCGCCGCCGCCGCCGCATAGTCGCTCGACGCATGGATGGCCGCCGCTGCGTTAAAGACGCCGAACAGGCTGTCGGCGTTCTGGTAGGCATAGATCTCCCACATGGCCGTCCTTCTCCTCGCGCGATCCCGTCGGCGCTACTGCGCCAGATAGGCGGCCTGCTGGCCGAGCATGTCCATCACGTGCTGCGGCATGCTGGAACGCAACTGGCGTTCGAGCTGTTCCAGGTGGCTGGCTACGGCCCGGAAGGAGCCCACCTTCTGGTACAGCAGGTTCTTTTCCTGAGAGATTTGCAGGAGCATCGCCTGGGCGCGCTGGCGGACCTGATTGGCCTGCTCGCGTTGCGTCTGCTGCAGCGTGTAGTTCTTGTCCAGGGCGGCCATGCCCAGACGCAGGTTGCGTTCGAGGAAGACGTAGGCGTAGTCGGCGGCGATGACGTCGCGGTACTGGGCGATCAGGCTGTCGGACAGCCCCGACCCCGGGATGCTGGTGCCGATGGACAGCATCTTGTAGACCGGTTCGGTGGTCTGGTTCACGAAGCCGACCTCGGCCGAGTTGTTGGGGATGGCGGTGCGCGAGGCGATCTTCTCCGCGATGGAGCGCATCATCGTCTCGACCTTGGCGGTGAAGGGCGTGTGGGTATAGGTGGTGTTCAGGCTGACCACGTCGCAGTTGGTGTAGTCGTTGCACTTCAGCATGTGCTGGATGACATCCGTGCCGCTCGCTGCGCTCTGGCCGTAGAGCAACTGGCTGATCGAAGTGAGCGTGGGCGCGATCGGCTCGGGGTCACGGGCCGATTCCTCGGGGTAGTAGATGATCGTGCCGACCATACTCATGATCAGCTCGCGCTCCTGGTCGTCGAGATAGGAGCCGGTGTACTGCAACGCTTTCCAGGTGAGGTTGCCGACGAAGGGGGCCTTGTTCTTCACGTTCGGATCGCTGGAGGCCCGCGCCGAGGACAGGATGCTGGGCCGGTCGGTGGCGCAGCGCCGGCGCGCCGCATCGCGGTCGCTCTCCAGACCCATCTCGATGGCGAGGTCGGCGCAGGTCTCCTGCGAGCTGTAGCCGAGCGACTCGGCGGCGGTGCTGACGATGGCCTTGGCGGTCTCGCACGAGTTGATGCGGGCATTGTTGATCCAGGTCTCCAGGCCCTTGGCCCATTTGGTGAGGCCGCCCAGCAGCGGCGAGACGGCTTCGAGCGCCAACTGGAAGGCGATGCCGGGCAGGGCGGCGGTAATGTTCCTCAGCATGTTCTTGAACTCCTCGGCCGAGATGTGGCTGAAGCTGCCGCCGAAGACGTCGATGCCACCGCAGCCGGCCTTGGCGCTGGGGAACTGGATGGCCGCGAGCTGATAGACCTTGTTGGGCGAGCGCATCATCAGGTTGCCGCCGGTATAGGTGTTGAAGGTCTGGCCCCGGAAGGCGCCCGGGGCCGTGTAATTGCCGATGGCGCCAAGGTTGTTGAACATGTCGTTAACCTCCGCGTTGAGGTCCCCGGCGTGCAGGGGGGCGGAGGTGGCAAGCAGCATGGCAGCCAGCGCGAACGCGGCCGTCCGGCACGTGAAGGAAGGGACCGTCGGGCGTGGCAGGCGGGACATGTTGGTGGACTCCTTAACGAAGCTCGATCTGCCGCGTCGCGCTGGGCAGCATCGCCTCGCCCTGCGGAGTCGTGACGATGGCTAGACGCTCTAGCAACTGGGATTCGGAGAGCACGCCGAAGCCGATGGGCGTGATCCTTCCGGTGAAGGGTTGGGCCAGGAAGACGGCGGGCACTTGGGTGACCTTCAGGGTTGTGGCGACGCCGTTGTCCGGGCGCGCCTCGGGGAAGCCCGGCATCGGACCGCCGTCCATGCTGACGGCGACGACCTGGATGCCGTGGCGCGCCTGAAAGGCAGCCAGGGTCGGCGCAAAGGCATGGCAGTAGGGGCAGTCGGAGCGATAGAAAAAGAACAGCACATGGTCCTTGCCCAGGTCCGCGATCGCGCGGGAACGTCCGGCCTGTTGGGTCTGCTCGAACACCTCCAGCGCCTTGGCGTTGACCGGTCGACCCTGCAGGGTCGGATCGAGCTCGGGCGTCGCCCAGGCCACCCGCTGGGCGACGTCGGCGAAATAGGAGGCACGGGCGACGACCTGGGACTCGAGTTCCATGTAGCGCCGCACGTTCGCCTCGGTCGGTCGCATGATGGCGATGTTGCGCGTGTCCTCCAGGGTTTTCTGCAGACGTTCGAACTCGACCAGTTCCGGCGCTCTCGAGGTCGGAGCCAAGGGCACAGTCTGCTCCGGCAACGTCGGGCGTTCTCGTTCCGCGGCCGGTGGATCCTCATAGAAGTGCCAGCCGCGCCAACTGTCGGACCAGTAGCGCGCAGTGGCATCCTGGGCCGACGCCGCGCTGGCGCCCAGCAGCAAGGCCAGCGCCAGCAGCAATCGCAAGGGTGCGGGGAACGCGAAGCGCTTCATGCCGGACCGCTACTTCAGGGATTGCGGCGGACGGCCGTCGAGGCAGTAGTCGATGCCGAAGTCCATCGTCTGCCGGCGCGGGGTTGTGGCGCCGGGAAGGAGGACACCGTCCTGCCAGAACGTGACCTTCAGGCGGCTGCACCCGGCCTGGGCATAGCGCTTCTCGGTCGTCACGTCGATGTAGATCGGCGAGGTGGCACCGAAGCGCCGCGTGATCGCGTCGGCCATCTCGCCGGTGAGGATTCCGTGGGCCTGCCCGTCGGTCGCGTGGAGGGCGGCCAGCATCACCGGGCGCGCATCGGGCACCGGCGCGCGGGATACGTCGTCGGCGCGGACGGGCGACGCGAGCACGGCCAGCGCTGCGGCATAGATAAGCTTCATTGGCATTTCCCCTGTCCGTAGTAGCACGTGGTGAGGCGCGCAGCATTGCTGCCCTGGATCGCTCCGACATTGGGGAGCGTCGGGACGATGGAGGCATAGAATTCCGTGAGGTCCATCGCCGCGAAATCGAGGCGCTGGAGCTGCGCGATGGTGAAGCCCGAGCAGTCGGGGTTCTTGCCGGAGCCCCAGCCCTTGCCCACCTGCACGCGGCCCTGTTCGTTGACGATGCGCGCGAGCTTGCTGTTGAAGCAGCACTTGCCGGTGGTGTGCTCGATGCAGGCGACGCACTTGCCGAAAACTCGGATGCACGACGAGCACCAAGTGCCAACCTTGTGGCAGAGCCCGGCCCCTTCCTTCATCGCCAGCTTGCCTTCCTCCTCGTTGCAGGACGACATGGACATGACGATGTAGATGACCACGGCGATGGCGAGCGACCACGGATCGAAGGCGATCACCAGGCTGTCGCCCGCATAGAGGACCGCCGAGCCGGCGGGCAGCGCGGCGCCATTGACCGCTACGGTTACGCCGTAGGTGGTGAAGGTGCCGCTGAAGCCTCCTCCGAGCAGCAGTGCCTGCATGCCCTGGTACAGAAACTCGCGGTTGTCGGCGTTCATCAGCACGTCGTAAACCAGGCGCGAGCCGGTGCCGAACAGGCTCTGATTGGTCATGCCGGCACCGGCCGAGTCGGAATAGCAGCAGTTCTTGAACAACCGGTCGCGACAGCGGTTGCCCTCACCCTTGAAGACCTGCATGTTGTCGGTGTCGAGGTACACGCCCGCTTCGCGTGCGGCCTCCATCAGCGACATCGAACGGGCGAAGTCGGCGTCGTTGGTGTAGGTGGTGTTGAAGCAGTTTCCGGCGACGCAGAAGACGTTCGCCGGACAGTTCGTTGCAGTGACGGTATTGCCCGGCGGCACCGGGCAGGTGTAGGTGTTCTCGGTGATCTCGCAGATGCCGGTCGCCGCGTTCATCTGTCGGCATACGGTGCCTGCTGGGGCACAACCGGCCGCAATAAGTGATGCGCACTCGTCGGTCGCGGCGGCTTGCGCGCAGGCGAGCGTCGTCTCGTACTGCCAGCAGTCACGCGATACGGACGCGCCGTTCACCTCCTTGGTGGCCGGGCCGTCGACGCAGCGCGCGGTTCCCGCCACCGTACAGCGGCCACCGGCGTCCAGCGCGGGGCACTGGTCGTCCCATCGATCGGTTTCGGTCACCGTTGTGTGGGGCCGTTCGTAATTCAGGACCATCTGCGGAATCGACCCATAGGCAGGATTGACCCGCCAGCCGACCACGGGACGTTGCGCGTCCTTGGTCCAGAAGTAGCCGGGCACGGTGCCCGTCACGTCATAGCCGATGAGTCCGGACGCCGTCGCGGACGGCGCATAGCAGGCGGACGCCTCGAAGGCGGAAATGTCGCCGCCCCAACCCCACCAGGGCAGGATGTTGTCGCCACTCTGGGTCCCGGACGGACAGGCACCATAGACTTCGAGGAAGGGGCGCTCCAGCGCGCAGTCCCCGAGGCCCGAGTCGCCACCTCCGTCGGTGCAGACGCGCCGGTATTCCTGGGCGACCATGGCGGTCAGCCGACAACTGTCGCCGACGCACTGGTTGTCGGCGACCCAAAGTCCGTTCTGGCCGCTGCCCCACCACCACCATGAGCCGCTGCGGGGGAGCGTCGCGACCATGCGGGGAAACGTCAGCGGCGTGGTCATATCGAGGTCGAAGTACGTCAAGGGCGTACCCCGGTCGGTAACCCGGAAATGCTGTTGGCTGGCAGGCCTGTCCGGTATGCACTGCACATCCAGGCCGGTGCGGCCCGAAGCGGCGTTGGCGAACCAGTTGCCCGGTGTGCAACTGCTGGTGCGTGACACCGATACGCTCAAGGAGCGCGTGCAGGAGTACGGGGAGGTGCCGCTGTACTGGCGGCAGACGCGGTCTTCGGTGGCGGGTGTGGCGACGCTATCCACCTGGCAGCCGCTGTAATAGGTGGCGATGTCTTCCAGGGTCGTCGCGGGGGTGGCGGCGATGGCTCGGGCGGCGCTCACTGCCGGGTCGTAGGGCGATATGGCCTCGCGCGGCGTGTTGGCCGACGTCATCGCCCCGCGCTGAGCCTCGCAGACGGGGTCGCCGGTAGCGGTGGCGCAGGCGGTCAGGCGGGCATTGGCCGACCCCGCCAAGCTGGGCTGGCCGTAATACGTGGTTTCCGGCGGCGTGCTGGTATAACCCGGGACAGTGCTCGAGGCGCTCGGCGCATTGACCGTCCCCCGGATCACCGGGTTGGCCGCCTGGCCGGCAGCGGTGCCTTCCTCGAACGGGCCGGCCACGGCAGCGGTCTGCGTCGTGACGAAGCAGAAGAGCGTGATCCAGATGACCCAGCGACGCATCCAGCCTCCGCCGAGCCGCCTCCTCAAGGAGGCTGGTGCCCCCTCGGGGGACAGCGAACGAACGTGAGCGTGGGGGCCGTTCATCTCTGCCTCCTATCCCCGAATCCGCTTCAGGAAGATTTCGGCTGCCGGGCCGAACCCGGGTGCCGACCGCTGCATGTATTCCAGCGCGTAGTCCAGGCTCACGTCGCCGGAGGTCCGCAGGAAGATCTCGGACGGCGCGCAGCTGCCACCGGCGCAGGCGACCGATCGGGCGCCATCGCGTACCAGCACGAAGGTCGGGACCCGGGTGACGGCATAGCGGTCGAAGGCCTGCGGATCGATCTGGACGGCCACTTGCCGGTCTCCGATGAGGCGCTGCACCTGGGCGACGGTGGTGCGCAGCGACCCGTCGGCGAAGCCCCGGATGACGATCGAAGCCTGGGCGCGTGCGGCCTGGTCGATGAGGCGCTGCAGCGTGGGCTGCGGCATGGAGAGGCTGACGAACACCAGGAGTCCTGGCCCGGACGCCAGTCCCTCTGCTCGGCTCATCGCCTGCGCTTGCGATGCATAGCCCCGCGCGAGCGCTTCGAGGTCGATCGGGGCACGGACTGCCGGCGTGGGGAGGGCGTCGAGGTTGGGCCGGGCCGGTGCCGGCGCAGCTTCCAGTTCGGCGTCGCTCGGCATGCGATGCCGCTGCCGCGCCTGCTCGATATCCTGGTCGGAAATCGTGGGCTGTTCGCGGCGGACCCGTTCGATGTCCGCGTCGGTGACGATCGGCGGGTTCTGCGCCAGGGTCTGGGCGCTCGCCGCCAGCACAGCAGCGAAGGCGAGGGCAGGAAGGACGGGATTAAAAGCCGACACAGCAGTTCCTTTTGCGAAACAACATGAAGGCGAAGTCCTCGCCGCGCACGGGGTATTCCTTGCTGGCGCCCCAGAGCACGGTGGTGCGGCCGAAGGGCTGGCAGCAGCGGCCGGCCTCCTTCGCGATGTTGGGGATCGGGTAGGTGAGCTGGGTCTTGTAGGCGGTCTTGTCCATGACCGGCTCGAAGTACGGTCCGCACAGGCCGGGCGTCCCGTGCCAGCCCCAGGCGATCAGCTCGCGGTGCATCTTCGCGGTCAGGCGCTGGGCCATCAGGGCGGCGGTGCGCACGCCGCCCAAGTGGTAGGGCACGTGGCCGTCCAGCGGGTAGATGCCGCCCTGGCAGCCGGCGCACCAGAAGAGCTCCCTGAGGCCGAAGCCCACCGAGGCGGCGACGCAGTCGGCCGCGCAGGCGGCGATGGCGACCGGATTGGCGAAGAGCACGGCGTCCGGGTTGAGGATCAGGGTGAGCTCGTCGTCATTCCACAGCGGGTCGACCTCGGTGAGGTAGGCGAGGTCGAAGGAGCCCTTTTCCAGGCAGGGGAAGTCGGTCACCACCTCCAGCCAGTACATCACCGGGTTCACGTAGAAGTGCGCCTGGTAGAAGCTGCCGCCGTCGCCATCGCCTTCCGGGCGGGTGAAGCGCGCGGCCTCCGGCGCCGGGATGCCCGGGTCGAGATCGACGCCGCCCAAGGAAACGAGGCAGAAGGGCTTGCGCACCGCTTCGACGTGCCGCGCGGGCTCCCAGAAGCCGATGGAGAGCCCGATGGTCGGATTGACGCCGCAACTGCAGACCGGGCTGGACGGGTTGTCGATGTCTTCCTGGTCGCCGAAGTTGGCGATGCGTGCGGCACCGATGCTGATGGGCAGGATGCAGGACCAGCAGATGTCGGTGATCGGGTTGGGGAACTTGCCCGTGCAGGTGGCCGCGCCGGCGGCCCGGGCCGGCAGGGTGGCGAGGCCGAGGAGCAACGCCAGGACGAAGGGCAGCATGGGCAGACGTCGCCGGGTCATCGCGCGAGCTCCAGTTCATCGATCCGCAGCCGCAGCCCTTCCTGGGAGACCAGGGCCGGGACGTGATTGATGCCCAGGCGGCGCGTTAGCAGGCCGTGCTGGTCGTAGTAGATGGGGATGCGCCAGGACTTCATCAGCTCCAGATAGGAGCCGCCGACCAGGATCGGCTTGACGCGTCCCTGGTACGACGCCATCAGCTGCCGCGCCCGGCCCACCTGACGCGGGTCGCGGGCGTCAAAGAACAGCAGGTACCGGGACAGCGACACCACCTCCAGCGGGTTCTTGCGCGTACCGGCGGCAAACAGCAGTTCGCCCTGGGGGCCGAGGATGTTGCGATCGAGGGTGAAGCTCGGATCGACGTAGTAGGTCCGCGCGGTTTCGGTGGGGTGCAGGCCCGCTACCGGCGGCGGGTGCTTCACAGACTCGATGCCGCGGTCCCGGGCTTGCTCTACCAGGCGCTGGAGTTCGCCGCTGCGTTCCCACTCCCGCAGGCGCTGCTCGATCATCCGCAGCAGGTGGGGTTCGCTGATCTCGTAGGTCGGGCCGATGACATCCAGCTCCACGGCGAACGCGGTAGGCGCAAGGAGGCTCAGACCCGCCGCGACGACGAGCATCTTGAGTGCGGTCATGGCGTGCTCCCGCCCGGGCAGCGCACCTGTTGGGCCCATTGGGCTTCTCCCGCCGCATCCCGCAGGTGGCTGGCGCGGATCAGCCCCAGCAGCACGGGATCGCCGCCGTCCTGGGAAAGGGCGCGGCGCAACTCGCTGGTGCGCATCGAGCGGCCGCAACGCTGCTGAAATGCCGCGAGGTAAGCCCGAGCACCGGCTTCGGCGGCGGGCGCGATCCGCTGCAGCAAGCCCAGGTAGTCGTCGAGCGGCATCTCTTCGCCGTCGGCATTCGAACTCGACAGCGCGCCGCGCGCCGGACTGGTTTGTCCCCAGACCGGCAGAGCGGCGGAGGTGGTGGCCAGGACGACGGCGGCGAGCCGGGGGGCGAGTCGCGACATCGGTGCGGTGCGATGCTTCATGCCCGCCTCCGTCAGAACAGCGGCACCGCGCGGCCGATCACCTGATCGGCGCGAACCAGCCCGCTCGCGGCATAGCGCGAATCGAAGGAGTCGGGACTGGTGCCCTGCACGTAGAAGTAGCCGGGCGGGATGACCGTGGGCGCGATCGGTGCCAGCGGGCGCCGGTCGTGGGCGTGGGTCTTGGCGACCCCGACCGGCATCCCGTTGATGGCGACGACGCGCCCCTGCACCGTGACCGCATCCCCAGGCAGCCCACGGACGATCTTGAAGAAAGGCTGGCCGCGCAAGCCGGGGTAGTCGGCTTGCGCCGCGCCCGCGAAGGCGAACACCACGTAGTCGCCGCGATGCAGTTCACCGGCATCCTCAATCAGCAGCGCGACCCGGTAGGGCAGGCTGGGCGTCCAGTTGAACAGCACGGGCAGCCGCGGCGTCGCATCGATGAAGAGCCGCACATAGGCGAAGCCCCAGATCGCGAAGACCGGCAGATAGAGATACCAGCGCCTACGCATATGGCGCAGGAAGTCGGCGAAATCGTCGAGGGCACGCCGCCCGAGGGAGCGGGGCGGGACTTGAGGTGCCACCGGGGAGATCGGCTCTTTCATGGGGCTTCCACCTTTCTGCGCAGTTGGGCGGTCAGGTCAACGGTGTTGGGCGTCGGTCCGGCGACGGCCGTCTTGAGGAGTACCAGGCAGCCACATTCCCGCGGCAGTTCATCGAGGGCGGCCGGCAGGCGCTGGGCGAAGGTCTTCGCCATGGAAAGCGCCTTCTGCCGGTCTTCCTCCGAGGAGGGTTGACTAAGCGTCTTGGTCAGGATCTGGGTGAACTCGGCTTCCTTGGCGCGGTACACCTCGGCCACATCCACCACGCCGACGACCAGGCTCGGCCGCAGCACCCAGCGGTCGTAGGCCGCGAGCGATGCGGCCACCACGAACAGCGTCACCAAGCCGTGGGCAAGCCAGTCGAGAACGGTCGCTTTCATACCGCGTGCCCCCGGCGCCGCAACAGTTCGCTGATCGCCTCATCGATCGAGAGGCCCTGGGCGCGCAATTCGTCGATGGGCGCGTTGTCCTCGAGCTTGTTGGAGAACAGCAGGTGGGTGGCCGGATCGAGGATGGCGCGGGCCACGCCTTCGCCCACCGGCGAGGAGATGTAGAGCTCGGAGAACACGCCGGCCTCGGTGCGCAGCGAGTTCAGGAGGCGCTTTTTCGGCTCGTCCATGGTCAGCCGGCCCTTGCGGTCGAGCATCTCGATCGACTCGGGTTTCTGGCGCAGCAGGAAGACCCAGTCGGAGCAGTTGAAGGCGGCTTCCATCTGGGCCGAGCCGTAGAAGTCGTCGGCGCTTTGCGTCGCCGTGCCCAAGGCGCCGCCGTACTTGCGGGCGCGTCGGGCCGCCTCCTCGATCACGGCTGCCTTTACGGGATCGTCGGCGCCGATGTCCCCCAGCTGCTGCTTCAACTCGTCGACGAACAGTACCTTGCGCCGGTTGCGGGTCAGATACATCTCGCCGGTGATCCGGTGCAGCAGCAGGATATTGACTACCGCATGGAGGTCGGGCCGACGCTTCAGCTCCTCGTTCTCGATGACGATAAAGTCGTTGGAGAAATCGACGTTGTTCTTCCCCTCGAAGAAACGCTCGTACTGCCCGCCGCGCGCATAGGGGTTGAGCATGATGGCGAGGTCCTTGATGCGCTGATCATTGACCACGCCGAGTTCCTCGATGGTCCCGCCCTTGAAGGCATCGCGCAGCCCCGTGATGCGCAGCCCGTTCCCGTATTCGCGCCAGAGCTTCAAGACCATCGCCGAGATCGCCTTGTACTGGACCTCTTCCAGCGCGTGCTGCATTGAGCACATCTTGGCGATGCCCGGCACCAGCATGTCGATGTCTTCATTGATGTCGACGATGTGGGTGAACGGGTCGAGGCAGATGTCGACGTCCGGGCGGAACTCGATGTAGGTGCCCTGGGCCTTGCGGCACAGCTTCTCGAAGGAGCGCCCGAGGTCGAGCATCCAGACCTTGGCGCCGATGGCACGGTAGGACCACGCCATCTCGTTCATCAGCACCGACTTGCCCGAGCCGGGGGCGCCGATGATGGCGAAGTTGTAGTTGCCCAGGTCGTTGTCGAAGATGTCCAGGGTCATCAACTGGCCACGCCGGCCGCCGAAGACCAAGGCCGGGGTGCGCGTGCCGCGCCACTCGGCGATCAGCGGCGCCATGTGGATGGCGTTGGCCATCGTCTTGCGCGTGACCCGGCGCATCTTCACCAGGTCCTTGTGGAACTTCTCGGTCAGCGTCATGGGGAGGCTCGCCAGCAACGCCTGGCGGTGCATGTAGGCGTCGGCGTTGAGCTGGAAGCCGCGGCCGCGCCAGATGGCGTTGGCGGCTTCGTGGGCGGCGACCGCCTTCCCGGGGGCGGTGAAGAGCGCTAACTGGTGGTAGAGGCTCACCAGGCTGCCGCCGGTGTCGATGGCATCCGCCGCGGCGGTCCAGTCGTCCAATTTCTTTTTCACATCGGGCATGACGTCGGCCATCTTGGACTTGGCGTTCTGCATCGCCCGCACATGGTTGGCGGTCACCACCGACTTGGTGACGTTGGGGTCGAGCACATGCACGCCCAGCGTCAGCAGGAAGGGCGCGCTGTACTGCAGCGCCGGTTGCATCAGGTCGCCGATGAGGGAACCCATCTGCCAGAGCGCGAAGCGTTCCGGGAAGCTCTTGATCGAGTAGAAGCGCGCCTCCAGCACCTCGGGACTGGCTTCCTTCCAGAGGGTGAGGCCGCCCGGATGGGGATCCTGGATGGTGTCGAAGTCCACGATCTGGTCGCGCAGCTCGCGGCCGTCGTCGTAGTGCAGGTCGGGGGCGTCGGTCTGCGAGATGCGGTCCGGATTGGTGAAGAGGGCGCACCAGTTGATCAGATCGGCTGCGTCGCAGACACGGTTCGGGAGGGAGGCCGAGCGCAGCGTCGAGGCCATCGAGTCGCGCAGCGCCATCAATTCGTCGCGCCGGTTGAGGTCTTCTGCGTCGCCCGGGAAGGCGACGGAGAGCATCAGGCGGAAGTCCCGGATCGTGTAGTGGAAGCCCGCCGTGAGCGAGGTCTGCGCGCCCTGCAGCAGGTGGCCGACACGCTGGCGGGCGAGCTTCCTGAACAGGTTGCCGTTGCGGGCCGGGCGGCCCCAAGCTTTGGCCTGTTCGGCCTGGGTCGCGTCCTCGACCCGCAGGTTGGCGTAGCGGCGCAAGGGCTCGCGCACCTGGGGCGAGGCGAAGAGGTGGAACTGGATGCCGGTGCCGGTCTGGCAGTTGGCATAGAGTGAGACCAGGACTTCCGCCATGCGCTCGTCGGCGCCGGACTGGGGCATGAGTTCCAGCAGGAAGCCCATGCTGTCGCGATTGACGAAGATCTTCTCGGCGGCGAGATAGGCGGAGTAGGGCAGCCAGTTGGCGAACTGCTCGGCCGGCGTCTCCACCGGCCGGCTGAAGGCGAAGCGCGGTGCCTCGGAGCGGCTGCGGGGTGTAGGGGTGTCGAGATGCGGGGTGCTCATGGCGTCCTCACTGTGCGCGGCTGGCGCCGGGTCCGGTGACGGTTGGCCGCTGCAGCAAGCTTGGCGCGGCCGGCGAGTTGCCTCCGGGGTTCGATTCGGTGGCGGTATCCGGAGCGGATTTGGATGGGAAATTCGGCGGCGGCTTCAGTGGCGCATAGGCGTCGCGGATTTGGCGCTGCACGTGGTCGATCAGCCATTGGCCGTTGTCCACCTGCACATACACGTAGCCCTGGTCGTACAGGTCACCGTCCGCATCTTCCCAAGGCTTGATCCACAGGCGCAGGACGCGGGCCTGCGAGCGCAAGGGGCTGGGCGCCACGCCGGGACCCGAATCGCCGGCGGTTGCGGGAAATGCGGCGCGCGTCGTCATTTGGGGCGCCTGCTCGCCGTTTTCCTCTTGCCGGGCAGCGGAGGTGCGCCGCGCCCGCTGGCTGGGCAGGTTGTGATGCAGGGCATTGGCATAGGTGCCCGCCACCGATTCGCAGGCGACCCCTTCGGGCGCCTTGCAGGCGTACTTAGAGTCGCCGCCCAGTCCCGACATGTTCATGCAGGCACCCAGAGGGAGGAGCAGGCAGGCCGTGGCGATGCGCAGGATGAGGGTCCTCATGGTTGCCGCTCCGGGATGCCGGCCTGGGCGAGTCGCGCCTTCAGTACCGTGCGCCCCACGAAGCCTTCGGTACGCGTGCCATCTGCCCAGATCAGGGTGGGCGTGCCTTGCACGCCGAGGCGGCGGGCCAACTCCAGGTTGCGGGCGATGGGGTGGTCGCAGGTTGCGCCGGGGCTGAGGAGCGTCTCGTCGCCCTGGAGCATCAGGTGCTCCCAGGCCTGCTCACGATCGGCCGCACACCACACCGCGATCGGTTTGGTCTCGCCCTGGAAGGGCACGAGGAAGGTGTAGACGGTGACGTTGTCGAGGCTCGCCAACTCCGGCTCCAACTGCTGGCAGTAGGGGCAGTTGGGATCGCTGAAGACGGCGAGCCGGCGCTCGCCCTTGCCGCGCACCCTCTTGATCGCATCGGCCAGCGGCAACTGGTCGAAGGCAACCGGAGGGATTGGCGCTTGCACGCCGGCAGAGTCTTCCGGGCTGCCGGTGCGCGCGGCCTGCGCGAGCTTCGGGCCGGTGAGGTCCCGCAGGGTCTCGGTGTCGAATAGCCGGCCGAACAGGAAATAGCGTGGGGCGCTCGCCGAGACGTAGGCGACGTTGCCGTCCATCCAGACCTCAAAAAGGTCGGCCACCGGGGAGCGCGTGACCTCGGTGAAGCGCGTGCCGGGATGTGCCTTCTGCAAGGCGGCCAGGAGGCGGGATTCGTCGGACGTCGCGGCGTGCGCCGGCGCGAATGCGCCCGCGAACGCCGTGATCAGCGCGATCGCCGCGAGGCGGCCGCGCACGGCTTCAGTAGTTGCCATCGTCGGAGGTCTCCAGGTAGCGGGTTTCGGGAGAGGCGGGGAAGCGCGATGCCGGGGCGGCATTCGCGGCCATCGGCACGTCGATGCGCACGCCCTTGGTGATCACCACGTCGATCTCGCGGCCGGCATCGACCTCGATGACCGGGAAGGTGTTCTCGGCGAGCTTGATGTAGTACTGGGCCAGGCGGTCCAGCGCCTTGCCGACCCCGGTGCCGAGGCCGGCACGGTAGGCTTCGGCGCCGGTGGCGCTGGCGACAGTGCCCAGCGCCGAGGTGCTGTATTCAGTCGAAGAGGTCGCCAAGCCCTGGCCGATGCCGCTCACTACTCCGGCCAGCAGCGCATTGGCGAGCATCTGGCCCTGCTTGGTGACCAGGCGCCCGCGCATGCCGACCTTGCCGTCCTCGCCATAGACGCTGCCCTGGATCTTCACTTCCAGCGTGGCGCCGTCGGCCCGCACGCAGGACAGGCTCTCGGTGCGCAGATAGGCGCGCTCGGAGCTGATGTCGCCGTAGCCGGCTGCGATCACGAAGCACTCGCGGTATTCGCCGCGGAAGCGATTCGGTAGCACGCTGTTGTCCGAGAGGCGGATCAGCACCGGGTGGGGGTTGGCCTGGGACTGGCCGCCGGTGGGCGCATCGAGCCCGCCCAACAAGGTGCCGCGCGTGAAACTCACCGGCAGGAAGGTGGAGAGGGTAGGTGGCGTCCGCGCCCCGGCGCCCGACGCCAGGGCCGTTTCTGTGTTCGATGTCGCTCTGGAGCCAGTGCTGGCCCGGGACCGATCGCCCAGGGAGACGCGGGTAATCGTGGGTATGGCCGGCGCGATCGCGGGTGGGGGCAGGTTCCCCGGGGCGCCGGGAGGCATCGCGCCTGCCGGTACTGCCTTGGGCGGCGGTGGCGCCGGCGGCATGGAGGTCGGCGGATCTGCCGGCTTCGGCGGAGCCGGTGTGGCGGCGGCCTGTTGGGCCGAGGTGAGCCGCTGTTCCAACTCCGCGAAGCGCTGCAGGGTCTTCGCCTCGAAGGCCTGGCGGTCCTTGTTGAGCCGTGCTTGCTCCTCGCGCTCGGCTTCGTACTGGGCGAGCTTGCGTCCGGCGGTGCCGACCCATTGGTCCACCGGGTTGACCTGCCCGCCGGGCGGCATGACGCCGATGTTGGTGACGGTGCCGGGTTGCCCGGCGGCGGTGCGGGCCTCGCCGTTCCTGGCGCTGGAGCCGGTGACGGCGAAGATCAGCCAGAGGATGCCGACGCCGCCGGCGACGATGGCCCCCAGCATCGCGTACTGGCGCTGCTTGGGCGACAGCCGTTCCAACAGTGCGCGTAGGGCGTGGGCGGGTTGGCGCGGCGCGTTCATCGCCCACCTCCGCGCCGGATCACGTAGACGCTGGTGCTCTCGCCGGGGCGCAGGTTGTGGTGCTCGATGGCGATGCCGGCGACCTCGCCGCCGTCGCGATCAAACTCCTGCTCCGCCACCACCATGGGTTCGGTGCCGACGTTCTGCAGCAGGAACTTCTCGCCGATGAGACCGCGCCCCTCGTACTGGCGTACCAAGGAGAAGCGCACTTCCGTCCACAGCTGGATCGCGCGGTGCACTTCTTCCACCTGGATGTCCGCCGGCACGCGATCCGAGGCCATCGCCACTAGGAGCGCCTTCATCGCCCGGATGGGATTCGGCGACGGCCCGGCCGCTACTTGATTCGCCCCTGTCGCCCTGAACGCCTTGGGCGTCTTGTCGCGAATGACGATGGTGTCGGCTGGCGTGTCGGCGCGGCGCAGCAGCAGCGTGTAGGTGGCGTCGGCCGACGAGACGAACAGGTTGACCGGTTTGGCCGAGTCGCCCACCGGGCGGATATAGACCTCGCCTTTGTCGCGGTCGCACTCCAGCACGATCTCGCCGCCCGGATTGATCGCCGGCATGCCGACCCCAGGCGCCGTGATGCCGGAGTTCGTGGGCAGCGCCGGAGACGGGCCGCAGTTGCTCGACAGAATGTTGCCGAACACGTCGGTGATCGGCGCGTTCTCGATGCGGATGCGCGTCGGCTCCTTGATCGAGAGGATGGCTTCGACGGAAACGCCGTCGCTGGCCTCGACGAGCTGCAGGGCATGGGCGGGCGCTGCCAGGATTACCGCGGCGACCGTGGCAATCGCCGACAGTGCCTGTCCGATGCGCCGCGGCGGCAACAAGGGCGCGGTTGAATTACTTGCTGATCTATTTGCTCGCATAGGGCACCTCCTTGAAGGCTTTCAGGTGCATGCGCGCGCCGGCGTAGCTGAACTCGATCAGGTAGGCCTTGAGCTCGTTCGCCGTCTCGAAGCCATTGACCAGGGTGCGCAGGCGCCCGCGGATGACGACGCTTTGCGCCGCTTCGCTGGGGACAAGTTGCTGGGGCGCGAACACGGTGGCGGCGTTGATGCGCTTCAGGCGCTCGGCTTCCACTTCCTGCCGAGTCTTGAGCGGGCCGTACTGCTCGGGCTCGACGTAGCCCAGTAGGACATCCTTCTTCCAGTCGATCGACGCCGGTGTGACGTCGAGGATCAGCCAGGCGATGAAGCTGCCCATCTGCTCGAGGTATTCGTGGCTGGCCTGGTCGCCGGTAACCCAGAAGGTCTTGTTGAGGGAGGGCGGCACGACGACCGTGCGCACCGTTCCCAATAGATTGAGGATGACCACCAGGGCGAGGATCTGGCCGGCAGCTAGCACGCCGACCGCCAGGCCGAGCCCCCGATTGCGGCGCCGCATCTCCTTGATGTCGCCGTTGAGCCGTTCGAAGTCCATGGGCGCTCTCCCGGCTCAACCGACCATGCGGCGAAGGTGCGAGGGCGGGGTCGCACGCATCGCAGTCAGGGGACTCGCGGGCAGATGCCAGTACAGCCAGTGGATGGCATAGGCCGGGTGCTTGTCCGCCTTCAGCCGCGCGACCCAGCGCGAGAGGAAGATGCCCGTCGCCAGGCAGATAGCGAAGGACATCCTCGTGCCGGACAGGTAGCCGACGAAGAACATGAGAACGACCGGCGCCGCGACATCGACGTCCCAGAAGCCGATCTTCCACTGGTCGTCCAGGCGACGGGGAATGTAGGTGTCGGTGCGCATGCCGGTCTCCCAGATTCGAAAGCCGTCAGATCACCGCGCCCATGATCGCGCCGGCGATCACGAGTCCGACGGCGGCGAAGATGGCGAGGCCGACGTAGAACAGCACGGGCCCGAAGTTGCGCAGCGCGGACAGCGAAATCAGCGCGACGACGAAGCCGATGAAGCCGACCAGCGCCTTGATCCCCGGCCCCAGATCGGCGAGTTGGGTCAGGGCCGAGGTGAGCGGGCCGGTGATGCCGGTGAAGGCGACCAAGTCCAGGGCGTAGCCGGGGAAGGCGGCGCAGAGGCCGAGCACGATCGTCGCGAGCAGCATCGCGACGGTCATCGGCTTGCGCGGGGAAACGCGGGGGGAAGCGACGAGCACTGCAGTGTTCATGAAAACCTCCGGGAATGGATTGAGAGTTGAACGGGGGTAGGGGAGACGGGTGGGCGTGTGGATGCGCCTGCGGGTGGGAGCGTGATGGCTCGAGGGGTGAGCGAGTTCGAGATCGGCGAACGACCGGCACGAGGTCATGGCTGGTCCTCCTCGTTCATCTGGAAGACCACCTCGACCCGGCGGTTCTGGGCGCGGCCGGCCAGGGTGTCGTTAGGGGCGATGAAGCAGCACGCGCCACGGGCGCGTAGGGTCAGCGTCGCGGCTAGCGCCGGATGCGTCCTGCGAAGGTGGTCGCGAACGGCGAGGGAGCGCGCCAGGGCGAGGTCCTGGTTGAACGCCAGGGGCCCCGTGCTATCGGTACGGCCGATGATCGTGATGCGGCGCACTCGCAATAGGGCGTCCATGGCCGCATTCAACTGGGAACGCGCGGCGCGGCTCAGCTTCGCGCTGCCCAGGGCGAACTGCACAATGACCGTACGCGAGGACGGCGCCGTCGTCGCAGGAGCGGGCTGCACGGGGGCGGGCGCGACGGGTTCGGCCGGGGCGGGCGACGCGGCAGGGTCGATTGACTGCCTGGGCGCTTCGGCGGCCAGGGTCTTGGGCGTGCGCGTGGGGCAGGCCGGGGGCACGCACTGCGCGAACACAGCGTCGCGGCCGAAATCGAGTTGGGCCAATCGTGCGGGTTCTGTCGGGTGCCGTCCGGTTGTGGAATCGAGCGGCGCCTGCGCGCGGAACAGGCTGCACGACGCTGCAAGGGCCGTGCAGCAGCCGACAACGGCGAGCCAACCGGCGCGACGCATAACGCGAGCCATCATGGCGAGACCCTCACCGACATCAGGGCGGAGGTCGCCGCCGTCGATACCGTCAGCGAACCCGAGCGTGCGCCGCGTTGCCGAGACAACTGGCGGTACACCCGCCAGGCGTACTTGGCGCGGGCCTCGATGCAGTCCTTGCCCTTGAGTTGCGAGCAGGCCGCGTTGTAGGCGCCGACGGCATCCCACGTCGCGCCTCGCCGCGAAAAACTGTCCGCGAGTAGCCAGGCGCCGACATGGATGTTGGTGCAGGGCTCGAAGAGATCGGCTTCGCGGATTCCGTGACGGGATAGGGTCCGCAGGTGTCCGCTGTTGATCTGCATGAGCCCGATGTCGTAGGACCCGGTGCGCCGGACGTGTGAGCGGTTGACCGCCAGGGGATTCAGGTTCGATTCGACCCGGGCAATGGCATAGAGCAGGTCGGCCGAGATGCCGTAGCGCTGGGCAGCTTCCTCCCAGCAGGCCTGCGTCCCGGTGGGTGCGAGCACCAGGAAGGCGAAGGCAGCCAGGGCAGCAAGATGCGGCAGTCGACGCATGGATCACCTCTCCAAACGAAACCGGAACGGCCCGCCGGGAAGCGGGCAGCGAGGTCTGGGCCGTCGGCGGTGAGCAGACGGTCAGGGTCGGGTTCGGGTCAGTCCGGCGTCTAACCGGGCGAGGTGAGCGAGCGGGTCAGGAACGGGTAGGTATGCCGATCAGGAACAACCGTTGAAGTGAGCGAAACCTCAACCGGGCGGCGCCTCCCACCCGTGATGGGCTCTTTCGGCCATGTTGTGGCGCGCCTGCTGCAGAACGGCTGCACCTGACGGATCCGCTGTCCGGCACAGGGCGACGCAGGCCGTCGTCAGTTGGTCGAGTTGAAACTTGGGGTTGGGGTGTCGGTTGGCGGGGGAACGTTGTAGCTCCAACAGCAACTGGTACTGCTGCCGCCACATCGATTCACGGCGGCGCGGTGTTTGGGGAGAGCGAAGGACCAACTCGGTCCCGAGAAACCGGAAGATGCGCGCAGGGGCATCATGATGCTCGAAGACCAACGAGACGCAGGCGCTGATCAGATCGGGGAAGCGGAAGGTCGGCGACACGTTTTCTGCGCTGCGCAGCAGGCGGTAGAGCCAGCCGTGCTCCTCGAGCCATAGGCGCGTTTCGATGACATCTTGAGTATCGCTCTCCTCCGTGGGCGATGCGACGGTGTGCTGGCGAGTCGTCGGTGTGGCGGTGAACATCCTGCTTACCTCGCTTCAGTGGCGGCGTGTTGCCCTTACGAGCGCATGAGCGAAGGGTAGGCAATCGTGGCTGCGGTGTCTGCCGGGAATGGGCATCTTCTGAAGGGGATTTCGTGACCAGCGGGACATCGACCGGGCGATTGACCGGCGGAGATGCTCATGTCCTGATTATTGTCTGGGTCAGGTTGGGGGCGCGTCCAGAAAGCAATTTCGCTGACGGCGTCGTCGGCCATTGCTTTCCGCCAGCGCACTGCGTTTGAGCGGCCGCAGTGCTAACGACCCTGCCGTTCAACGCTAACGCATCGTGTGCGGCAGGTCTCGAAATGGCCAACCTGGGGCGAATCAGCGCGCCAGACTACGGCGGTCCTTAATCGGCTAACTGCCGGCGCGTTTGCAGGCGTATGTGACACCCATGGATATCACTTGGCGGCCGCGGTATCATTTGTCAGTGCTGGACACGTATGGCCATAGTTTGCCAGGAGGTGAATTTGAAATTTTTCACGCTTCGGGAAGTAGCTGACGCGCTCCAAGTCTCGGAGAGGACCATTCGCCGCCTCGTCAACCGGGGAGATCTCGCTGGGTTCAAGGTAGGTGACCGCGGTCAACTCCGCGTGAAGAGTGAGGACCTTGAGGCTTATCTCGAGAGACAGCGAGTGCACGCCGACGGCCAGACGGACGCGCATCACCAGGAGATTGACCAATGAAAAACTCAGAGGGACACGACTACTCGATCGTTGCAGTCGACAAGTTCATCCAGGCTACCCGTGATTCTGGCTACAAGGGTACCGCTAGTGCGGTCGCAGAACTCGTCGACAACTCACTGCAGGCGGGGGCGACTGTCATTAAGTTGTCGATCTCTGTTTCCGATGACGGGGACCAGTTCCCGATCACTCTCACCGTGATCGACAATGGTTCCGGCATGGACCAGCATACGCTCCAGACGGCTCTTCGATTCGGCGGCAGCACCCGCTTCAATCGCAGAGATGGCCTGGGGCGCTATGGCATGGGTCTGCCGAACAGTTCCTTGAGCCAGGCGCAGCGTGTAACTGTTTATACTTGGCGTTCGCGCGGAGGCCCGGTGCTTTGCTCCTATCTGGACCTTGATGAGATTGCGTCGGGAGAACTGACTGCGGTTCCCCTTCCGCGCGACGTGAGCAAGCCCAACTTCATCAACGGCTATGACTCTGGCACCGCGGTGACTTGGTCGCGGTGCGACCGCCTCGACAACAGCCGCATCTCGACCCTCGTGCGTAAACTACTGCTCTCGCTCGGGCGGCGCTTCCGTCACTTTCTTTGGGACGGCGTCACCATCACGGTGAACGGCGACCGAGCCCAACCGATCGATCCGCTCTTCCTTCACCCTCAGGCGCTGTTCAAGGGGGCAACGGAGCATACCTCGTTCGAACGAGAGATCACTGTGACCCCCGGCGACCCCAGCGTGACGGGAATCGTTCGGGTGACGTTCTCCGAACTTCCGGTCGCCGAGTGGTCGAGGCTCAGTAACCATGAGAAGCGTGAGCGAGGCATCGCGAAGGGCGCTGGGGTGTCGATCGTCCGGGGCGGCCGCGAGGTCGACTACGGGTGGTTCTTCCTCGGCGGCAAGCGCCGCGAGAACTACGATGACTGGTGGCGCTGCGAGATCCAGTTCGACCCCGTGCTCGATGAGGCGTTCGGCATCACACACACGAAGCAGCAGATCCGCCCTCGGCCGCACCTTGTCGAGGCGCTCACCGGTGACATGGAGAGCACGGCGCGCGCCCTCAACAGCCGCGCGCGCAAGGCGCACCTCAACGTCAAATTCGCAGAGCGCTTCTCGTCCTCAGAGGATCGCGCGACCGAGAAGGACGACCTGCTCACGCCGCTCCCGCCGAAGCCTCGGCCCCGTGACCAGTTGATCCTGGAGTCGCTGAAGAAAGAACTGACTCGACCGCCTCACACCGAGCGCGGGCGAGACGAGGGCGTAGAGTACCGAATCGTCCCAAAGGCGCTGAGCGACACGTGCTTCTTCAACTACGCGCGCGCCGAGGGAAAACTCGTGCTCGTCCTCAACCCCGACCACCCGTTCTACAAGCTTGTCTACAAGCCGCTGCTCGAGTCGGAGGACCAACGCGACGTCGCCCTGCGGACGAGCATCGACCTGCTCCTCCTCGCCGCGGCGCGCGCCGAGGCGCTGATCGAGGGGAAGGACGCGCTGAAGGTTGCGGAGCAACTCCGTGCCGACTGGAGCGACACCCTAGCAACCTTCCTGAACGGGTGATGGATGAGTCGGCAGGCACACAACAGATGGGTGGTCCTCTCTCCTCCGTTCGCGGAGCGGAGCCTCGCGCGCCGCGTCTTCCGGGAGCACGCGCAGCGGCTCGCGGTCCTGATCGAGCAGGACGCCGACGACGACACGATGGGAGGCGCGCTGGAGGCGGCGCGCGGCGAGGTGCCGAAGGAGGAGCGGTCGACGAAGCTGACAGCCGCGCTGTCGTTGCTCACCGACCTCGCGCGGCAGCGGTGGCTGGTGCGTGTTAACGACGCAGACGAGGTGGAGGTCCAGCGCCCGGCGGGCGAGCGCCTCGACCCTCGTCGCGAGAAGGCGCGGATCCGCAGCCAGGAACTCGTGAAGCGGAACGAGCAACTCCGCGAGCCGGCGACCCGCAAGTTCATCGAGAGCGTGGTGAGCCGAAGGGGGCAGCAACTGTCCGTCTACAGCCTACTCCGGGATGGGCGGGAACTCGCCGCGTCGTTGCGAGAAGCGCGCGCGCTGCCAAGCGACGAACGCCGCGCCGCGCTCCGGACCGTCATCGATCCGTACCTGCAGTTCGTCGAGGGTGACGAGCGCTGCGAGCACACGCGCCTCCGGCTGCAGGACATCTGGCGCTACTTTCGACACACGTGGACGACCCAGTACGTGAGCACGCCCGGGCGCACGATGGCCTTCCTCGTGCGAGACAGGTCGCAGCCCAACCACCCCGTCATCGGGATCGGGGCGCTTGGGAGCCCCATCGTGCAGATCCGGGAGCGGGACGCCTGGCTCGGGTGGCACCCCGAGGCGTTCATGGAGTTCGTGGCGGACTCTCCGTCAGCCGAACTCGGCGTGTGGCTGAACAAGACGATCGACACCGCGATCGGTGAACTCTTCGTCGCTGATCTCTACGCTGAGGAGTTGCTCACCGCCCGGGACCTGCACGCACCGAGCGTGGAGGTGATCGACGGGCTGATCGCCTACGGTGAGGACCAGCGCGAGAAGCACCACCGATTCGCCAACTCACCGGAGATGAAGCGTGACCTCCGGCGTGAGCGGAGCGGCGACAATACGGAACACTGGCGCGCCCGTGCCGAATCACACCTCTACAAGAGCAAGCGCGCGCTCACGCTCGCCGACATGCTGCGCTCGCGGATGGTGCTACAGCGGTACCTCAGCGGCCCCCCAAGCGTTGAGGCGGTCCGCCGGCTCCTCGCAAGCTCCGACGGCGCGCGGATGGTCAAGAAGGTGCTCCGCAAGGCAAAGGCTGACCGGGTAGGCATCGCGATGGCGGATATCACCGTGTGCGGTGCGCTAGCGCCCTACGGCCCGCTCCTCGGAGGCAAGCTGGTGTCGATGCTCGCGGCGAGCCCAGAGGTCGTCGACGCCTACCAGCGGAAGTACCTGGAGCAAGAGAGCGAGATCGCGTCATCGATGGCGGGTCGCCCGATCGTCCGCCCCTCGGAGTTGGTGTTCCTCGGGACCACCTCGCTCTACGGCATCGGCTCTAGCCAGTACAACAGGCTCCGGATGCCCGCGGAGCGGCTAGGCGGGCGCCCTGGCGAGCGCCTCGAATACGTCGAGATCGGGCGGTCGGAGGCCTTCGGCACGTCCCACTTCACGACAAGCACCGTCGATGCCTTGGTGAAGCTGGTCCAGCAGTCCAGCAACGGACAGCGCGTCAACAGCATCTTCGGCGAGGGGGTGAGCCCGAAACTCAGGAAACTCCGCGACGGGCTCGACCAGCTGAACCTCCCCACCGACGCCCTGCTGCAGCACGGCCGCGCGCGGATCGTCTATGGGGTCCCCCTCGCGCGCAACCTCCGCGAGTATCTGCTCGGGATGGACGGGGCGCCTGACTACATCTTCACGCTGGACGATCCAAGGGCGGGCACGGAGGCGATCTCCGCTTGGTGGATGGAGCGGTGGCTCTCTCGCCGCATCGAGTCGGATGACGTCCTCGAGGAGGTCGCGCGGCACACGTCCGTGCGGGACGGCAGGTATCTCCTGCACGGCGCGTGCGTGCGGCCGCCCGCGGCTGAGGAGGTTCAGCCGACGCTCTTCGATGATCTGGTGTACTGAGAGAGGGGGGACTGGTGGCTGACGCAGGTCCAAAGCCTACTCGCCGTCAGTACGCGGCCACCCGCAGCGTCACCGCGTGGTACATGCGCTCGTACTTCGGAACCGCGGGGGACGTCGGCGTCGCCGCCATGTTCTGCCGACGCGATCGCGTCGGCCATTTCGCCATCGATCACGCGGCGCTGGTGGCAGGCTCGCCCGACGCGCTGTTCCGGCTCTTGGTCACCATGGCCATGTTCCAGCGGCGGTCGGACCGCCAGATCATGCGCGTGCTGCGCGGGATCGCCCACGGAGACGCGCTCGAGTTGACCGACGCGGCCCGGCTGCTCAGCCTCGCAGATGACAGTTGCGAACTTGCGCGCACGCTCGACGCGCTCCTCGACCAGTGTGACCTCGGGAAGTGTCCGGAGACGAAGCGAGGTGTCTGCGGCCAGCGTCCCACGTCAACGTGTCACTTGAAGCTGCACACGGAGTTGCTCAAGCGTTACGGGCACTTTGGGAAGATGCCGACCTCGGCGGCCCTGATGCTCCGCGCGCAGGGCGTCGCGGACCTATCCAGCCTGCGTGCGCGCATATGGGAGCAGACAGCGGACCCGCACGCGCGGGCCCTTGCGCTTGAGGGAGCCATCTCGCGCGCCTGGCGCATCAGCGAGAAGATCGCCGCGATGTACCTCTCGGCCCTCACGAACCGAGATCTGTCCGGGGAACTGGCGCCGTGGGCCGACGGCGTGGACACTAATCACTTTGTCGTCGTCGACAGCAACGTCGACCTCTTCCTCAAGGCGATCGACTACCGCGGGCCAATGACCTACCGGGCGCGGAGAGCGTTCATCCAATCGCTCGCTGCACGTATCCACCTCGACGAACTCCATCCCGGCGTGCGTCGATACAACCCGCGCCTCGTCCAGCAGGCGCTCTACATGTTCATGAGCGAGAGCAACCGCCGCGCGAACGCAGCCGATTGCTGCCACGATGTGCCCGCATCCTGTGGTCGCTGCCCGCGGGCGCTCGCGTCATGCTGTAGCCTCAACGCCGCCGCTGACCGAGCGGCGATCGCCGCCGCGGGGGCATCATGATGGACCTCCAGTGTCACCTTAGTGAGCGCTTCAGCGAACTGCGTGACGCGCGCCGAGGCGCAGTGTTCTTCGTGGAGCATGGGCTGAGGGCTGATGAACTCGACGAGTTGCGAGGCGGCGTCCGCGCGAGCCTGCGATCGCACCCCCTTGAGAGCGGCTGGTGGGACCAGCATGATCTCCCGCTGCTCGTCGCCGCGACCGAGGTGGGGTATCGCTACCGCGGTTCGGGCACCGACTTCTGGCCTCTGCTCGAGGACGAGTTGCGGGTTGAACTCCCAGCGCCGAGCCGCCAGCGGATCAAGGACCTCTTCGAGCACGCCACGGAGCGGCTCAGGGGCGCTCGCCCGCCAGCAACGGCCTGGGCGCACGCGTTCCACCTCATCGCGTGGCCGATCGCGCACGCGCTCCTCCCGGTTGAGTTCCATCGGCCGTTCGCGATGACGCTCGCGAACCTCCGCACGAGCGTCGGCGAAGCAGATGACGGCACGCTCTACCGCGCGATCTGCGTCGCGGCGTCGTTACCGAGCGCGCGATTCGCCACAATGCTCGGGGACGTCGACCTGGTCGTGTCGCTCACGCGGTGCCTGCTCGGCCAGCGCGACGGTGAACTCAGCGCAGAGATCATCGACAGGTTGTCCGCCGACCTCGAGGCCGATGACGTCGCCCGTCGCGGTGTGGCCGTCGCCCGGAGCATCCAGCGCGCCTCGCGAGCGGTTGAGGGGGCGCTCCTTGTCCCGACCGTGGCTGAGATCCGGGGCTCGCTCCAGTTGCGGCGGGCCAACAGCGCCTTGATGCTGGAGGCGGTCTTCCCGCCGCTGGAACCTGGCACCGCCGCCCGCCTCCGAGCGTCCCTCCGGCGGAGGCGCTTCGCGCCGCGGCTCTGGGGGGCAACCACGCGTGTGCCGAGCGACCAGTTGCTGTCGGGCCTCCCCTTCGCGCTGAAGTTGGCGGCGTTGCCAGCGCCGGACACTCCCCTCTTCCCTGACCTCCACCTGGACGGCCTCGAGCCGCCGGACCTCGCGCTCCTGCACAGCTTTCAGCTGCGGTTTGCCCTACCCCTGCTCTTCGCGGTGAGCGCCGACGGTGAGGTCGCGCGCCAGGTCCGAGGCAGCGACGTCACGGGACATCGCAGGTACTGGCTGCTCCTCCAAGGGGGCGCGGGGCCCAGCGGTCTGCCCGTCGTCGGCGAGATCGAGCCGCTTTACTGCCTGGAGGTCGATCCCGCGCGCGACGCCGGCGCGCAGGCGCTCGCACAACTCGGCTACAAAGTGCGGTTCGGGGTGTCCGTGCGGTTCGCAGGGTCACCTCCAGTCAGACGGGAGGACGCGATCCCAGCGTTCGTCACAGGCGAGCATCGCGTGCTCGTGCCTCGCCGGCTCTCTGATGAAGCCACGCTCAGGATCGACCTCAACGGGCACACCTCGGTCACTGGCGCGTCCGAGGTGGTGAGGGTCGTCGTCGGAGGTGGGGAGCAGTTGCTGGAGGTCTCCAGCGACTCCGACTCCCGTGGCTACCCGTTCCGCGGCGTCGAGTCGGTCCCGCCCCCCCTCGCTGCGGTCCGGGTCGCGCTGCGCTCGGAGGAGCGGACCGTTGGCGCTCTCCTCGCAGGACGCCTCAGTTTTGTCGTAGATGGCTTCGCGCCGCTCAGCGGACTGCAACTGACGGTCGATCTTGAGGCGGCCGGCCGGCAGTTCAGTGCCACCGGCCCGCTCGAGCCGCTCCCACAGGCGGTCTCCGCGGAGCATTCCATCCTCCGAAAGCTCCTCGCCGAGGATGTCAGGGAACTCGTCTCCGGTTCGGACTCCGCGACCCTGCGAGCGAGGGTCGGACACCTCGCGGTCGCGTCGTGGGGGCTGGAGCGGACGTTGCGGCCGTGCTGGTGGGATTCTCGCGCAGGCACAAGGCTGCTCAGCGAGGCGGGCCCCCTCCAGTTTGGGGTCGTATGTGCAATCGACCCGGTCCGTGCGCCGGCAGAGCGACCGCCTGGTGACGATGCGCACCTGCTCGCGCCCGTCGGCCTGGACCCGGTTGAGTTCGGCGCGGCGGCACCCTTCACCACCCTCTGCCTCGCTCCCGCCCGCGCGCAGCTGGCGTTGCCCGCGGTCAGTAAGCCGCGGCTCGTGCGGCGACGGCGCGGCGCGGGCTCGAGCGTCGGCCTTGAGGACCTCGTTGAGGCATACCTCCGCTGGTCTCTCGCCGAGACCCGGAGCGCGGTCGGCAACCTCCGCCGTGGCCAGGTGAGCGTGCTCCTCGACGCGTGGGTGACTGAGCTCTGTTGCGGAGCGGAGTGGGCGCGGACAGAGGAGACGCTCCCCCCTCGGAACTCGTGGGCGCTCCTCGAGCGAGCGTGCGGCGAGTTCGGGCTCGGGCGCGACTTGTACCTCACGCTTACCGAAGCGCAGGAGGTCAAGGCCAGGCGGCTCGCGATTGACGAGATCCGACGCTCGATGCCCGGGCTGTGGTCTCGGGTCGGGCCGCCCTCGGAACTCGGCCCGGACGACTATGAGGCGCTCGACCAGGCCTTCGCGAGCGCATACTCAGCGCTCGCTGCAATATACCGCGCCCGCGGCAACGAGGAACTGGCTGACCAGTTGGATGAAGCGGACCCAGGCGATGACCCGGCCCTATGGGATCAGGCGCTCGGGCTCGCCCGCGAAGCCATCGAGTTGCGCGGGCTCGCGGCGATGCTCCTCCCCTCGAGCGCCGCGCAGCCCCTCATGAGGCTCGACGTTGGGGATCTAACGGTGGACGAGGTCGCGGATGAACTCTCCGCTTGGTCCAGGTCCTCCCGGACGGCGCTCGCAGGGACACCTCCCTCGCGGGACACGCTGAGGGCAATCTACGCCCTGTGGGTAGAGCCCGAGTTGGCGCTGGGCACTGACTGGCGCGGGGCGCTGGACACGCTCCTGGCAGAGCGCGCGGTCGCAAGGGCGACGCGGTATCTGGCGGTCAAGGCCAGAGACGCCCGTCGAGGTGCCGCATGAACCGCAACGCGTATGTTGACCTGTGCGTGCATCTCCAGGCGCTTCGGCGGCGCACGGAGGAAGTCAGATCTCCCCTCGCGCCCGCGCTCGGCGTGGCGGGCTCGATCTACACGCACCAACTGGCGAACGTCCTCCGGGTACTAACTGATATACGTGTTCGGCACCTGCTCGCGGACGAGGTCGGTCTGGGGAAAACGGTCCAGGCGCTGATGATCCTGAACGCGCTGCGCCGCCAGCGACGGGACCTGCGCGCCCTAGTCGTGGTCCCCGATACCGCACTCATGGTGCAGTGGCGCGACGAACTGATGACGCGCGCGCATACGACGCCGTTCGAGACGCGCACCCCCGGCGAAGGGCAGTACGTCCGGCTCGCCTGGGAGGAGCAACTGCGGAAAAGGGGGCCAGATGGGGAGCCGCTCTTGGCGCTCGGAGACATCGACCCCGCGCAGTACCAGGTGCTCATCGTTGACGAACTGCACCGGTTGCGCGCTGATCTCCAAGATCGGATCGTTCGAGCCGCAGCAGAGTTCGAGCACGTCCTCGTCCTGACCGCGACGCCGTCGTTTCAGCGCCCGGAGCGCCACGCGCAGATCTTCGCCCTGCTGGAGCCTGAGCGTACCGCCCGCGCGCGCTGGGAGGTGTCCCAGATGAGCGCTGCAGCCGAGCACAGCCTTGCCGCTACGGATGATCTCTCTATGTGGCCTGAGTGGGCCGCACGGGAAGTAGTTGACGCGCTGCTGGCGCGTGATAGGGACGCCGCGGAGGCCGCGAGCGCAGACAACTTCATGGCGACGGCCATGGCGCTGTGCGCATATCGCCGCGTGATCCGTACACGTCGTGCCGACTACACCGGCATTCTCCCGCGGCGACGGCACCTCCCGTTGCTCGTTGAGCCGCTTGGAGCCGAGGCCGACCGCCAGGCGCTGATGTGGCGCTACTTCGCGCATCTCGATTCTCTCACCACGCGGTTCGATCCGATCCTCCTCGCTAAACGCGTCATCCTGAGTCCTCCGTCGCTTGAGCAGCGTGTCGACTTCTTCCGGCGGAAGGGGCACGAGCGAGAAGGGATCCTCGAACTGGTCAAGCCACTCGTTCACAGAAGCAACGGCGACTCTCGCGCCGACGCCCTGGTGGATCTCCTCGCGACGATCTGGGCCCGCGCGCCGGACGAGCGGGTGCTCGTCGCCGCGCAGGACAACCTCACGGTCGACTATCTGTTCGAACTCATACAGGCCCGCCTACCCGAGGTTGGCCCGCTGGGCGCGCGGGTCCCGCTGATCGCTTCCCGTGTACGCCAAGGTCAGGACACTGATGCAGCAGACGACCTCGCCGCCTTTGGTAACGAGACTATCGAGAACCTCGAGGATTTCCAGCGCGGCGCCGCACAAGTTCTCTTCGCGACGGAGCGCGTGCAGGTTGGGCTGAACCTCCAGTGCGCGCGTGTGCTTGTCCTCTATAGCGTCCCTTGGCGGCCGGCAGAGGTCGAGCAGTGGATCGGGCGACTCGACCGGATCGGCAACGTCGCGGCGCTGTCTGAGGAGGGAGAGGCCCAGACGATCGACGTCTACACCATTGCACAGCGAGGCCTGGTGGACGAGAAGGTTGTGACCGTGCTGCAGCGGTTCCATGTGTTCGAGCGCAGCGTGAATCTGGACGGTGCTCACCTCGGAGAGGTGGCGCAACTCATTGAGGACGCGGCGCTGCGCCCTGACGTAGTGAACTGGCGGGACTTAGAAGACCGCACCGAGGCGATGGCCGCGGAGGACGCGGTCCAAGAGTTGGGCTCCGCCTTGAGGCCACACCTCCCGTGGGACGTCCGATGGGCGACCGAGCAGCGAGCGCGACTGGCCTCGATGCCCCCCGTCGGTCCGGTCCTCTGCGATCTCCGCGAGCACGCGGCCACGGGACCTAAGGCGTGGGACCGGTGCGTGGAGCCGATTTTCAAGTTGCTCGCAAAGGCGGGGGATTATCACGTGCGATGGAACACTGATCCTGAGACGGGAGCTAGGTTCCGGACGCTCTGGTACCGGTTTGGTGAACGCGAGATGTACGGGCACAGACCGGTGACGGCGAAGGTGGTGTTCAATTTCGGCGAGGATCCGTCGCATGCGCGGAGCCCGAAGCACGCGCACGCGTTCATCACCCGGCGCGGTGATATTGGCAACCCGCCGCGACGTGACGTTGCGCTGACGCTCGAGGGTGAGTGCGTTCGGCGTTCCCTGCGGTTCGCGAACTTCGGCAACGCGCTTCATGACGAACTCGTTGACAACTGGGCCCAGCCGCTGTCGGAGCCGCAAGCGCTGGAGGTGATGTATTTCAGTGACCACGCGCTGTGGCGATATGTCGCGCCTGGTTGGTTCTTGCTCCGGATGACGCTCTTGGACCCGGCCGCGGCGCTCGCGCTGGGTCGTGTGCTCGAAGAGACCATCCAAGCGGTCGCGGAGGCCGCTACGCGCTCGCCGGCGGAGCAACTCCCGAACTTGATGGCGCCGTTCACGAGCGCCGCCACGTGCGCGATCGAGGCTGATCTGCGGTGGCTGCGGGCAACCCTAACCGCGAAGGCCGAGACGACCGCGCACATGCGCACGGGACAAGGTTGGCAAGCGGTGCCGGAGGATGTCCTCGCGGCGCTGGTGAACCCCACCGCGCATGATCGCGAAGGCCTCCCTCGCGCGTTGCCCGCGACCGACCGCACCGCACTCGCGGACGCAGGGTGTGAGTTGGCGCGGTTGCGGTCAGGGGAGGTGGCAGGCCGGGACGTCTGGAGCCCATGCCTGCCAGCGCTCCGTGCCGCGTTGAGGGCACGCGCGCGCGTCATCGTAGAGGAGGCACGAGATGCGGCCGACCTCGCGGGACGGGAGTTGGTACGAGCCGAGGCTGCTGTCGCCGACGCAGCGGAGCGCGGGAACCGAGCGCAGATTACCCGCGCGGAGAACCTCCGGGACGCGGCCTTAGATGTATCGAGGATGACCGAGGTCTATTGGCGGAGACGAGAGGCGTGGCTCCTCGCTACCGAGGAAGCGCTCAGCGCGCTGCGCCCTCGCGAGTTGCTTTGCGCCATCATCCATGCCCGGGTGCCTACCTGAGTAGCGACCACAGATCCGGCGCGTCCTCAGCAACCCGCCAGCGCCAAGGTCCAGCGGGCACCCCGATGATGTCCATCGCCGCTCGGAGTTGAGCGGGCAGCGGCCAGGTCACGCGCACCTCACCGTCTGCACGGTGGGCGACCTCGGGAGCGCCGACCGCCTTCGACCTCGCGAGGAGAGCCCAGCGCCACTCATCGTCATCGAAGAGATCGAGTGCCCTGCGGTCGTCTCCGTCAACCGAGACAAGGGTGGGCAACCATCGGTCGTCGCCGTGCCCCCGGCGGTAAGCACACCACACCCCGCTTGGAGGCTGCGCTCCCCAGCGGCCCTCGACGCCCGCGGCAGTGAGGCGGCCGAAGAAACTGCCCGCGGCGCCCACGACCGCGCGGAGTTCCGCGTCCGGGCCGAGTTGCAGCCCCTCCTCGACGAGCGCCGAGACGAGACGCTCCCAAAAGCGCGCGAGGTCCCACTGATCACCACGCACCGCGTCCCCCTCTCGGCGTGCGACGTGCCGGAGGAAGCCGGGGGGGTGGAGCCACTCCGCTAATAACACCTGCCGCCACCCTCCCGCGTCGAGGGTCGCCGCCGCCTCCTCGCTATCAAGAGTGACCCGGACAGCCACGTCGTCGGGTGGGAGCGCGGCTACCGGGGAGAGCCCCGCGGGCACCTCCAGGGACCCCCCCAGTAGCACCGCGCGCCCGCCCCCCACCGCGATCCAGCGAGGCTCCGCAGGCGCGATGAATGACTCATGCCCGACCGCCACCTCCGCGCACTCACCAAGCACCACGAGCCGTTCAAGCAACTTTGGGACCCCGTCGGCGGGCACATCACCCGCTCGCAGTTGGTCCCTGGCGTATCCCACCACCGCCCTCTTCGGGCTGAGCCCCCACCGCCCCAGCGCGTTCCTCAGAAGCTGCGCGATCGCGCGATCGCTGGGGTTGCCGTCCGCGTCGACATAGCCAAGTTCTCGCGCGAACTCAGCCTTGGTGAGCGTCTCGACTGTCATCGCTGCTCCTCCGCCGCAGCCTGGGCCGCGACGATAACCTCGCGGCACTCGTCGCCGTGGACGATCGCGACCAGCAGCACCTTCGCGCGGGTGCAGGAGACATAGAGGTCCTCGCGCCGGAAGAGTCGGCTGAACCCACCCAGGTCGTAGAGGAGCACGACCTCTGCCTCCAGCCCCTTGAACGACCGCGCTGTCGTGACGAGGACGCCGCCGCCAAGGCGCCACTCCTCTGCTGAGGTGACGAGCCGGACGTTATCGACCTCCGTCAGGTCCGCGAGGCTCCCCCTGTCCTTCGCCGCTGGGCCGATCACGGCGATTTGGTGGGGGGCCACGTCCTCACGCCCGAGCAACGACCGGAGTTCTTGCAGGACGAGCCCCTTCTGCTGCCGCTCAGATCCAGCGCGGAGCACTCGGAGCGCGCCCCCGACAGGCGCGCGAGGGAAGATGTGCGGGGTGAGCGCGATAACAGACGCGCTCGCAGCCGCGATCCTGCGTGTGTTCCTGCAGTTGATGGTGAGCTTGAAGCGGGCAGCGAACTCGACCTCGGGCCACTGCACCGATCCGCGGAGGGACTGGTTCGGATCTAGGAACGCGTAGAGCGGCCCGTCAGGCCTGGATAACAGCGACTGGGTCAGTGCGTACCACCAGGCGAGGCAGAAGTCCTGCGCTTCGTCCACGACGATGGCGTCAAAGACGGCCGCGCGCCCCTCGAGGTCGAGGCTCAGGACAGCCTGCTCCATCAGGTCAGGGACCTCGTCGTTCCAGAACGCGTCGGTCTTCGGCCCCCCCGCTGCAGGCTCGAAGGCGATCCCCGCGTCGGCGGCGAGTTCGGCCGCGAGCGCGTGGAAATGCTTCACGACGACGAGTTCCCGGAGCGCGGCGGTCGAGGGATCGGAGTCGACCTGCTCCCGAAGCCAGGAGGCCAGTTCCTTGTTGTAGCAGACGAAGAGCGTGCGCTTGCCCTCTCGCGCAAACGCCAGCGCTCGGTGCAAGGCGAGGAAGGTCTTACCAGACCCGGCGACTCCCTCGACGAGGACGCGGTCCTGGACGAATAGGCCCTCAAACACCTGTGCTTGCGTCTCCGTCAACTCAAGGAGGCGATCAGATGCCTTGGAGATGTCGGGCCCCACCGGCCGAAACAGCCGGAACTTCGGCATGAGGCAGTCATGGAGGAGCGTCCGGTATTGTTCGGCGCTGAGCCGCCGTCCGCCGCTTGTCCACGCCGCGTACGCCGTCTCGATCGCGTGCTCCATCGCCGGGAGGTGGCGGCGCGAGATGATAATCGCCTTGTCCGCGTGGGGTGGAGGCGCGCCGGTGTAGTCCAGGTGGGGAAACACGACGGCGTAGCAGTGGGCGAGGTCCTCTCTGCGGACCTTTCCCCCTGACCGCTCACGAATGATATCGAGGAGCGCGTGCATGTTCCGCTGCGCCTGCTTGAACGGATCCTTGAACTCCTTCGGGCCGCTCGCGCTGTCTCGAAACCACCGATATCCGTCATGATGCACCTCACCGCCCTTCACCTCGAGCACGAGGACACCTCGCTCAGGGTGGACCACGACGAAGTCAGCCTCACCTTCCGCTAGCGCGTCCCCACGCCACGGTCGGAGCCACGGATAAGAGTGCAGCACCACGTAGTCGGCGCCCAACTGGTCTCGCAGTGCGATGTATACGGGTTCCTCCGATGTGTTTTCAAGTTGAGCCGGGTCAACGTCCGGGAGTATTCGCGCCATCAGACACCTCCCAGACGCTGGAACTGACCACCGACGAAGACGCCGAACGCGCGGCCGACGACGACCACATCGTCAGCGCGGGGAGCCTCCGAGCGCGGCGCGACATGGGAGAAGTACAAGATGTGGACCTTGTCGCCACGAAGAGAGGGAAGGCCAAAGGTCCACCTCGCGTTTGTCGCGTTAAACGCGACAGTCTTGCTGATGAGGAGCCGGGGGGTTCGATCCTTCCCGGTCGCGAAGTCGGAGGGGGCGCAAGGCGTGAACACCACCCAGGCGTCCATACCTAGTTCCCCTTTGCCCATCCGCTCAAGCGTCGGTCGCGAGAGGCGTACGACGAACGCGCCGGCAGGAGCGTCGGGGATCTCGACGTGCGCCAGCGGCTCGGGGGGCTCCTCGGCCCCCAGCGCAGATGGATCTACCACCGGGCATCCACCTGCAACTTCCGGCAGAAAGGGGGGGAGCGAGAACCCGGCGTTCTCGGATGCCAACGCCCCCGCCGCCGCCTTCACCGCTGCGGGGAGCGCCCGGTCGACCAACAACTGATCGACGACGACATGTTGCCCGCTCTCCGCGACCCGCGCTCGTCCATTGACGGAGCCCGCCTCTCCGCGCGTCATTGGGTGGCCTAGTGCGACCACGCGGTCGGCCAGACCAGGCAGTTTGAGGGCACCATCGAGCGTGACGACGTCGTATCCAACCTCCTCGAGGTCCACCTGGAGCGCGCGCAACAGGCGATGGTCATCCTCCGCCGCGATGGTCGGGTGCTCACCGAATACGACATGGCGGATGAAGGCCGCACCCAACTTGCGGTCAAGGTACTTGTGGTCCCACTTGTTCTTGTAACTGCGCAGGCACTCGTAGCACGAGTGGGTGCAGCCGCACGACTCGAGCCGCTCGAGTGCGGTCTCGAAGAGACGCCTGGGTTCATTAACCGCCGCCCGCACGAATCCGGCGCCTCCGGGCGTGAGGTCGTACAGGTACACCTCGACGTCGCGCCCCGTGCGACCACCGCTCGTCATCGCGACCCGGAACTCCGCGCCGATGTCTGACTCCTCAATGTCCAGCAACTTGGCGGCGGCGGAGGCTAGGGCCTCAGCCACTGTCGTCAGCACGATCTTGGCGACCGTCGAGCCGGGAGGGAGTGTGACCCTCCCGCCGAGTTGGAATCGAAACAGCGCGATGTCGGTCTCGAACTCGTTCCCGAGGACGACCACCGTTGGGGTGCCGTTGCAACTCGCGCCGTGAGGGTGGTGATCGGGGTTGGGACGCGGGTGGCCGCCCTGTCTGAACTTGCCGGCCCCCCAGCCGTTCGGCTCGGCGCGACCACAGCGAGGGCAGTAGAGGAACCCAGGATTCATTTGGTCGCGCGACCCGGTGTTGGTCAACACGAGCCGCTGCTTCGCGGTCCAGACCTCGAACCCCGCGCCGTTCGCCGCGTGGTCCGCCGACTCGGGCGGGCCGTTGTCTGTGAACGGAGCGCTCAGCTTCGCGCGGGTTGGGCGCGTCGGGGTGGGGCTGTCCTCGAGCGGGAGTTCGGCGTCGACGTCGACTGGGTGCGCGAACCCGGCCGGACGGAGCCAGCGGGTGCCTACCCCGAGCGAACCCGCGGTGCCGCACGCGGGACAGTCCAGCACCTGGCCGACGTAGTGCTCGTCGCTCCGCTGCTCGACGCGCGCGTAGCCGCAGCGGTCGCACTCAAAGTAGACCTTCATGCCGAACCAGGCCTGCCAGCACTCGCGGCGGCTGAACGGCGTCCAGAGCGCGAACGAGTAGTGGCGCTCTCCGTTCACCCACACTTCGCGCCCAGGCGCGTAGCTCGACAGCGCCTGGTTGAGGCCGAGTTGCGGTGAGTACCGAATTACAGCCTTCCGCTCAGTGCTCGCGTTCTGGTCGAACACGTGGAAGGTCACCACGTCGGTGGGGAAGGCGTACCGTGGGAGGACGCCGCGATCGAAGAGCCGGTCGAGCAACTTCTCCGGGTCGAGCCCACCTTCTGGTGCGCCCTCCGCTCGGTCTCCGTCGCGACCGGTGGCCGCCTCGCTGAGGTCGGGTGCGTCCGGCGCGTCGAAGTCGATCGCGTCGCCCCAATCCATTATCAGGCCGCCTCGTGCGGCGGATGCCTTCTCACCGCCGCCCTCAACCACGAGTTCCTCTACAGCAGGCGACAGCGCCCCATCTACCTCCGTCGCCACCACCGGGCCGGCGCCGACCTCACGCAGCGCGGCGAGCAGGCGAGCAGGAAGCGCGTCGACGAATGTGGGTTCCACCTCCAGGACAGGGGCGGGGACCACCTCGCTCAGCGCAACTGGAACGGACGCGGCGTGCTCCTTGAGCCACCGCTCAAGCCCGGCGTACGAGAAGTCCGAGGCGCTCCCCTGGCGGAAGTCGCGGAGCATCCCAAGGCTCTCGAACACGTTGGCGCTCACGCTGTCGTCGTGGGGGTCCGCGATGGCGTCCATCTGGAACATGCTCATCACGAGGGCGAAGCAGTGGCGCCGCACGATCTCGAGGTTGTCGAGGTTAAGCGCTGGGTCGGGCACCGGCCCACTCACCATCGCCACTGGGCTGGAGTAGAACTCTTGGTCGTGGCTGTCAGCGCCGCAGTAGGTGACGACCGTTGACAGTGCAGAGCCTCGGCGTCCGGCCCGCCCAGCCCGCTGTTGATAGTTCGCGCGGCCAGGCGGCACGTTCCTCAGCGCCACCGCGGTGAGGCTGCCGATGTCTATGCCGACCTCCATGGTGGTCGTGCAGGAGAGGACATCGATCGGCCCGTCCTTTCGCCCCTCCGGCCCCTCGACGTCGAGGTCCTGGAAGCGCAACTCGTGCCACTCGGTCCTCGCGACGGCGGCGCCGTTGCTACTGTCGTTGAGCGCAGCGGAGTGCTCGGCCGCTACGTACGGGTGAGGGGCGTAGCCGGGTTCCGCCTCCAGCCGCTCTGTGTGGCGACGGAAGTGCCCCTTGCGCGATCGGAACACCGGGTCGCACGACGGATCGAGCGGACGCGTCGTCCCGCCGCACGCGCGCTGCCCGAGCCGGACCCTGCAGCGGTCACCGGCCAGGGGGTTGTAGGGCTGCGCCGTGGTGCAGGTGTCGCAGCGACGCCACTGGACCCCATCAGTTGCTACCCGGAGCTTCGCTGCCCGGAGGATGAAGCCGTTGGCGGTCGGGCTCGCGCCGAACGTCTTGGCAAGGAACGTCCCCCAGGGCGTCGGGCTCGCGGCGCTCCCGTTCAGGTTGACGTTGAACCACTTGGTCCCCACGAGATCCTTCACGAACGTCGGGAACGTGGCCTTGGTCCGGTTGATCTTCGCGCCCGTCGGCGCGTCGAGCCAGTCGCTCGGCGTCGTCGGGAGGAAGAGCGCGTGGCTGAGCACCGCGTCGTAGGCCCACAGATCCAACAAAGCGAGACGCCGCGCCTCCTCGGACATGCCAGCGGGTACCGGAGGCGCGGGCAACTTGTTTAGCGCTGCCAGATCGGCTTGATCCAGCACAGCTTGGATGGCCCCGAGCCCCAACGCACTCAGACCCGTGTGTGGGTCCTTGAGCACCGGATAGAGCGCGAGCATCAGCGCCTTGTTGGTGCGGTGCGTGTTCAACTCGGCGGAACGATCGAAGAGCGCCTTCTCGGTCACCGGAGGAACACTCTCCAGCAACTCTTTGAACAGCTGCAGATCTTCGTCGAAGTGGGGCGCCTGGGCCGGCCGCAGCGTGACCCCGCGGAGCGCGCAGCCCGTGAGGAGCGCCGCATACGAGTGCGCCAGCGTCACGGGCGCTCCGAACCTGCGCTCCAAGTCCGCCAGACCGTCAAGGATGAGCGGGCGCACCGCGTCGCGCATCGAGTACTGCTGGAGCTTGCCCGCGAGTCTTGATGCCGCCTGCCGCCCGTCCGAGAAGATCAGCGCCTTGCGCCCCTTCAGCGGGGTGGCGACGCGAGGTCGTGGAGGCTGCTCAAGCAGTTGCGAGGAGACGATCTCCTGGAAGGGTTCATCGCCCTTGGTGACGTGGTCCATGATGTATTCGCCCGGCGAGCCGCACCGAGGGCAACTGTGGAACGCTCCTGGCGGAGTGTCCTTCTGGCCGATAGGCGGGAGCCAGATCGGTCTCGCCCCCTTGCTCCCCGAGCCGACGCGGCCGGAGATCGGGTCCAGGTAGTCGAAGCGCGCTCCTGATCCGGCGGGCGGCTCCTCAAGCGCGAGGAACACCGGCTGAACCACGCCGTCGACGCCATCAACGTCGCCAACGTCCTCAGCCCAGAGGTAGTCGGGGGCGTCGGGGTCGAACGAGTACGCTTTGAAGAACGCGGACCCGCAGGAACGGCACGTGTGTACCTCGAAGACACGCGCGTCGCAGTCGCAGGTCCTGCGCGGCTGGGCATAGAGCGCGCCCGTCGGCGGCAGATTCTCCCCCCAGTTCGTGCGGCGCTCCTCCGGGACGCACGAGCAATGGGGATCCGAGCACGCCCAGAGCCCCGGCAGCCCACGGAAGAACGCGTGTGCGCGTGCGGCCAGCAGGGGAGCCTTCTCGGCGCTCTCCTTCGCGAGCGACGCGAGCTCGACGAGGCTGTTGGTGGCCACACGGGCCAACTCCGGTGTGACGTCCGGGAAGAGCCGCGACGCAAGCGCGGAGGCGTCCTGCGCGGGTCCAACGCCTGCAGGATCGCGCTCGTCGTCCTCTTCGGCGGCGCCCCCGCTCGTGAGGTTGACCAGCCGTCCCGCGACAGGGAGTTGGCTGAGCGCCGCATACAGCGCACGTCCCACAGGATCTGCACCGTCCGCGGCGGGATAGTCACTCAGCAGCGACTCGATGGTCGCGCTCGAGTCGGCCAAGCGGAGGACCGGGAGCGCCGCCGTAAGGCGCAAGGCCAGATCCCCCTCATGAATGCGGGCAAGGTCCACCGCAGCGAACGCCCCTGCGACGGTGGCGTCTCCAGGGCCAGACGGGTGGGCCGCTCGCTTCGTGCCGGTGAGGACCTGGAACCCACCTTCGGGCTTTCCCGCGAGATCGGCCGCGAAGCGCTTCGCCGCGTCCGGGTTCGAGAACGACGCGCTCGTGCAGATCACCTGCAACTGCTCCAGCGGGAGTTCGAGCCTCTTGCGCAGGCGCCGGATGAGCATCGCCACCTCGGTCCCCTGGGCGCCACGGTAGAGGTGCGCCTCGTCGAGGATGAGGACCAGCCGCTGGTCAGGGTTGTCCTTGTAGTACGCAGCGGTCGCCCTGAAAATTTCCCGCTCGATGGGCCGCAGGAGCATGTACTCCAGCATCGAGTAGTTGGTGACTAGGAGATCGGGCACGCCCTCCTGCGCTTCGTGCCGCAGGAACAACTCCGGGTCCTCGTTGCGCTCAACGGTGCGGATCCAGTTGTCGTGGCTGTCCTTCCACTTGCCTTTGCCGAGCCATGCGCTGACTCCGTCCTCCTTGTCAGGGCTGGATGACGGCTTGGAGGGCCACTTTCCTCGGCGCCGGAGTTCCGCGATGAGTTCACGGGTCGCGGGATCCAACGCGGCGCGGTCTTCGAGCTTGGTGAAGAACTCGATCGGCTGCTTCAGTTTGGACCAATGCTTCGATGTGTCCTCGCTGCGGCGCCCCGGGTAGAGGGTGCGCCCGGTGTAGCGAGCGAATTTCATCGGCCGGCCGGCGCGATCGGTGAACCACCGCGAGACGTCGTTACCGCCGAAGAGCACCCGGAGGCGGCCGAGTTGGTCGTTAACGAGTGCGTTCATCGGGTACAGCAGCAGCGCGCGCACGGCACGCGTCGAGAAGGAGGGGCGGGTCGCCGCCTCCGCCGCGAGGCGCCCGAGGATCGGGAGGAGAAAGGTCTCAGTCTTGCCGGACCCGGTGCCGGTCGTGACGACGAGGTCTTGGTACGACGGCGCAAGCGCCAACTCTAGCGCGTCGGCCTGGTGGTCGTATGGCGGGTCGAACACCACCCCGTGCTCGCCGAGCCATGTGAGCAACTCCCTCACCTCTTGCGGGATCGATAGGGTCGCGTACTGGCGTGATGCCGCGTACCGAGCGGTGCTCTCAATGTAAGGTGTCTGCGCGATCGCACCCTGGCGGGCTAGGAGGTCATCTCGCAGATCGACGAGCGCCGGGTGAGAGATGTGGTAGGTCGACGTAATGTAGGTGCGCAGCGCGGCGGCGTATCGACCCAATTCCACATACATGGCGATCTCCTGAAGTCATTGATCCGAAAGATATAACGCGTGACTTCTCGAACCCCGAACGCCATGGCGATGTGCGCCCATGAGTAGCCCTGCATGCGAAGCACTAACGCCTAGGGCCGGATTTATTCGATTACGTTCTTTGGGGAGGCTTCTGGCGTCAATCCTTTTCTATGCCAAGATTATGCCATTGATTAGTTGATTGCCGGATGGATGGTCGTCGCGGCAGATGGTGTAGCTGAATTCTTGAAAGGCTGTAACAGACGCTTGCCGCAATGATGCGTTGAGCTGTTACAGCTAACGTCGTCATGGGGTCAAGTCTCAAATTCCTATGTCTAGAAGGATGGCTGACGTTGGAGTGTGCCGGGAGTGGGAGGCAGACTGGCCGTTCAACGAGATGGATGCGAACGACGGCTCCGAAGAGCGGCACGCCGCTGAACGTTAGCCGTTGCCCAATTAAGGGAATGGGTAGGCAAAGTACAAAAGGTGGCTTGCCATGTGTGGCGAGTTGTGTTTGCGGGGGATTACCCGCGTCGGTGAAAACATCCCACCGCACGTCCCGCCAGCACCCCGACCACCAGCGGCACGCAAGGCAACAGCAGGGGATGCAGCGTCACTGGCAGCACGAAGCTGATGACCGTGGCGCAGAGCGAGATGATGCCCACGCTCGCGTACAGCGCGAACATCTCCGGATCGTGCTGCAGGAATTCCTTGGCCTTGATGAGCCGTGCGAACCCGCCGTCAACGAGGGCGGCCAGGACGAACACCGTCAACTCGGGCAGCCATTCGAGCAGAGTGGCAAACCGGTAGCTGGCGAGCAGGAGCAGGGCGTCGACGGCGCGGAAGTAGGCGTTATTGAAGAGGCGCTGGTTGACCGACGACATCTCCCGGGACACGGCGCCATTCACGCCCGCCGGCGAGGGCGCATCCTTCGCGGCAGGAATCGGCGTAATCTCGGCCGTGGTCTCCTGCATCCTCAGCGACCGATTCAGCATGCGGGTGGCCGGCTCGCCGCCCCAGTATGCAGCCGCCGCCTCATGCTCGGCGCGCAGTTGGGCCAGGAAGCGCTCCGGCGGATGCGCTGCGGGCACATACAGGACGAGCACCAGCAGGATGAGCAGCGATACCACGGCGACGGCGCGGATCACGGCGGCTTCCCCTGCGTACCGCGCGGGTTCGCGTCGGGATCGAGGATCGGAAACCGCCCCTTGATTATCCGGCCGCCGGACACCGAAGCGAAGTACTGGAGGTTGGGCAGCTTCCCCAGCACGTCGGCCGGCACCATCTCCTCGAAGCTCTCGGTGAGCTGCGTGGAATAGCTCGACGAGAAGTCTCCGAGGTGGGCGTCCGAGCCGTGGCTCAAGCCCACGCGCACGGTGTGGATCGCCGTCTTGCCGAAGGTCTCGACGACAAAGTCCTGGGTCGGCCGGTCCTTGGTGCGCAGGGCAATCAGGTTGTTGAGGTTGCCCAGCGCCATGCGTGCCGCATCTTCGCTGCCCAGCCGCTTGGCCAGGTCCGCCAGGGTCTGCATCGCGCAGGTGGTGAAGATGCCGCCCTCGGCGCCCTTGTTGAGGATCTCGATCAGCGGCTGGTTGATGACGTTCGAGACCTCATCGACGAAGAGCGCGATGCGCCGGTAGCTGCCCAGGTTGTAGCGCATTCCTGCCCGCGCCGCCTGGTCGGCCAGCGCCAGGGCGCCGATGGCCGAGGCGACGGACGGGTCGGGCAGGGAGTCCAGGCACATGTAGAGCACATGACCTGCCCGCTCGATCTTCTCGAAATTCATGATGGGTCGCCTGTCGTCCGCATCGAAGGGATCGGGTGAGAGGCTCTTCCCCAGATCGCCCGAGGTCAGCATCGACAGGATGGGGAGCAGGTTGGCAGTGATCTTCTGATAGTGCTCCCGGTTGTGGCGGAAGGTGCGCACCTGGGCGTCGATCACCTTGTTGCGCTGGTTCTGGGCGATGTGGTGCTCGTAGTAGGCGACGAAGGCCACCAGGTCGGCGCTGGCCGCCTCCGAAGGGCGCTTGAGGTTGCCGCGGTGGGCGTCGTTGAGGAGCTTCTTCATCTCGGGCAGTTCCCGCCAGCCGGCGCCGAGGGTCTGGTCGTAGTAGCGGCGCAGCGAGCTTTCCAGAACCGGCTCGATGCCGCCCTCGATGTACTTGGTGAGCTTCACCAGATTCGGCCGCTCTTCGATCTCGACCAGGCCCTGCACCACGACGTTGACCGCATCCCAGCCGAAAGCCGAGAAGGCGCCGGCGGTGTCGGGCGGCATGATCGCCTGAATGCGCGAAGCGATCTCGGTGGGCTTCTGCCAGTTGAAGGTGAAGTCCAGGCGCACGCCCCGCTCCGGGAAGGCTGGGTGGAACTCCAGGAAGGTGTCCGGCTCGCGGTAGTCGGCGCAGGCGCGCTCCACGACGCGTTTGAGCCGCCGGCTGTTCTTCGGGTCGATGACGATCACCACGTCGCCGCGCCGGATCGCCTGAGTGATCAGGTTGGCGAGCGCCACACCCTTGCCGGACTGGGTGGTGCCGACCAACAGCGTGCCGCCCTCGAAATTCTGCAGCGGCCGGTGCAGGGGGCCTTCCTTCGGTTCGACGCCGTGGATGTAGGGCAGGCCGATCTCGGCGTCCGGCTGGGGCTTGGCGTTGTAGCCGAGCAGCCGCAGCAGGCGCGGTGACACCGCGAATTCCCGGTAGTCGATCTTGGCGAGCTCGTAGAGCCGTTGCGAATGCACCGGCCGCCATTCGAAGCCGAAGCCCAAGAACACCGAAGCCGGATCCTTGCACCAGCGGGCCAGGTCGTCGGTGCCGATGACCTCGATACCGCGCCCGCCCAACGACGCCCGCAAGACGAGCATGTGCAGCGCCTGGGCCACCCGCAGTACGCCCATGGCTAAGCAGACGAGCGCCAGCGGCAGGGCCAATTGCCGGGGGAGGGCGCCGGTCACGCCGACGCCGACGAAGTAGAGCAGCGCCAGCCACCAGCCGATACCGGCATAGACCTCGTAGGCCCGGCGCCAGGGCATTTCGTAGCGGCGTACCAGCATCTCAGCCTGCTTCCACCGGTGGCGCGACAAAGCCCGCCAGATCGAGGCCGCGCACGCAGCGCGGGTCGAGCACGAGGCCAACGGTGGGATTGCCGTTGAAATCGCGCGACAGGGTCGGCGGCCCGTCCCGATTTGGCCTGACCAACAGCTTGGTTTCGGTGAGCGCTCGCATGGCGAGCGACGGCTGGATTCCGCGTCGCTCGAATTCGACCAAGGGCACGAACACCCCTTGGGCGATGGTGCACACGGCGGGCGGCCCCATGCCATCGTTGAGCGTGCGGACGGCCTCGGCCAGGGCGTCGCGCACGACCGGATTCAGACGCATCGGGGCTTGCAGAGCGAAGGCGGCGGGAGGCGGCTCCGAGGCCGGCTCCGGCGGGGATGGGGCGGGCGATTTTTCCACCGCTGCACTGGCTTTGCTGCCCTCGGGCGGCTCGGGTGGCGGTATCAGCGATAGCTGGGTGCCGCTCTTGACGGGGGGCTCCGACGCGGGCACGGGCCCGGGCGCTTGCGGCGCAGGTGGGGCGGGCGCACGTTCCGGTTTGAATTCCAGCGCCTGAGGTAGGGCTACCGGTGGCGGATCGACTCCCGCGAGGAGAATCGCCGGGGCCGAGAGCTTGACGGCTTCGAGCGGGGCCTTGGCACCGGGCGGCTGGATCGACCAGGTCGAGCGGCCTGCCGTCGCCGCCTCGAACACGCCCGCGGCCAGCAGCAGTTCCAGCACGGTCTCGGGCGCCTTGGGAATGCCGGCCAGTTGGTCGGCCTCGAGCAACTGGTGGATATCCTCGGCGCCGCCGGGCCAGATCAGGAACAGGCCATCCTGCCCGAACCACAGGCGCGATTTATCGCGGTTGGGCAGCCAGGCGGAGTTGCCGCGGGTGAGCCGCCGCAGGGCATCGACCAGGTAGCGTTCGAGGTGGGAGCCATATTGCGGCGAACCATAGCGGTCGGCGCTGGCGATCAGATTGCGGTCGATGATGAGCGCGAGCGAGCGGCGCACGAGCTCGTCGAGGATGTTGTGGTCGCGATAGACCGGGATGCCGCCGATGCTTGCCAGCAGGTGGGGCACGATGACCGCGTTGCCCTCGGCGAGGTTGGCCATCACCGCGGGCGGCACCACATGGGGCAGGGCGAAGAGTCCCAGGCCGCGCGTTTCGACGGCCTGGGGCCGCCAGCGCAGGAAATAGCGTTCGCTGCCGCGCGAGGCCAACCAGTCCGTCAGCGGTTGCAGGAAGGCCGGCCAGGTTTCGCCGGCGGCATCGGTGACGATGACATGGCTCAACAGGCGGTGCAATTCGCTGCACAGGCCAGCGATGAAGGTTGCGTGGCGCCAGCGCGGCTCGAGTTGCCGCCGTGCCGAGATGCTCATCCGCCCCGAAAAGATGTGCGCGTCGGTGCCTTGCAGGCTGAAGAAAGCCGTCTCCAGGCCGAGCCGCAACAGGCCGCCGGGCGTGCTGAAGTAGTTGTCGGCGGTCGCCGGCAGGAGATGCACGCAGGCGGCGTAGCGGCGCACCAGCGCCAAGATGTCGCGCTCGAAGCCGTCCCGGTCGGCGCCGTAGCAGAGCTTGATGCGCGCGATCAGGTCTGCTTCGCCGGCCAGCAACTCGTCGACGGGCAGCGCGGCGAAACCGGGGTCGGAGGCGGGGTAGGCCGTGACGGGCGTTGGTCTGGCAGGCATGGGAGCGCCGCGATGCTGGAAGGAATGGGATGTGACCATTCTCTTGGCGTCTGCGCGGCCTGTCGCGTCGAAACGGGGCCTATTCGGCGGGGGTATCGCTCCCGGGGCTCAGCAGGTGAAAGAGCGCCAGCATGCCCAGTTGGCGCTCCGTCATGTCGCGGGTGGCGCGGGCCGGGTAGGAGGCCTGGATGCGATGGTCCAGGTGAAAGCGTTCCAGGAGCTTGCAGAAGGGGCAAACGTCGCCGTGTGCCACCGTGCCGACCGCGGCGATGAACTCGCAGCCGCAGCTCGGGCAGGGGAGCACGGACAGCGTGGGTGCGGTGGCCAGCCATATGCCATCGATATAGGAGACGAGGTTGAAGGCGCGATCCAGGCTGATGCGGTGAGGCGGCTGCGTGGTGGCCTGGTAAGCGCGGTAGGCGAGGACCAGGGCATCGCCGGCGGTGAGCCCTTGGACGCGCAACTGGCGATACTTAGCGCCGATGAGGCAGGCATCGGCACGCAGAATGAGGTTGGCGCCGTGGTACCACTCGGCCGAATCGGGGGCGCGTCCACGTGGGATGCTTCGGGGATCGGGGAAGAAGAGAGCCTGCACCTGACGCGGCGGGATCCCGGTGATGATGTGGATGGTCTTCAGCCGTGCGCCGAGCGCCGCCAACTGCTTCGCCAGTTGGATGGCGCGCAGGTGCCGGTCGCCGCGCGTCGGCATGGGTCTCGGTTCCTACCGCCGGCCTTCGATGGGCTTGGGTGGATGGACGAGTGCCATGGGGCCTGCCAGCGGCCGGGGAGCGCTCAAGAGCGTTACCAGGTCGGCGCGCGGCGGGAACAGGGTCGTGTCGCCGACGTGGATCACCAAAGACCACAGATCATCAAGGCTCAAGCTCCGAAGGTAGTTGGCTTGTTCGATGTTGAGCCCGTACCGGCAGCAGGTTGAAGCCATGTCATGCTGGAGACCGGCGCGTATGACGACGAGCACGTTCAGGTTGATCCATTCGGCATCGGTAAGGGTCACGTGACTCATGGGCCTGGTCTCCGGTTCGCCCTGGTGCGACAGATGCCCACGATGTCGACGTTGGAGACCTTCGTGAGCGATCGGGCGCGATGGGGTGTAGTGAGGGTAGATCTGGATCAGAATAGATAATGCGAATGCGGTATAGCAATAGCATTTATGGGCAACGAGGGGCTCCGCTATTTTTGCCACACGCAAGGGCCGATCGATGCCGTCGATTGGGGAATCGGGGCACCGCCGAGCGTACTGCTGCTGGTCGTACGTTCGGAGATCCGGGGGCAGGTCTGGAGCAGGTTGCTGCTGGTCGCAACCCCGGGCGGCTAAACGCCAGTTTCCTTCGCCAGCGAACTCACAATTCCAATGCGTTGCTGCCCTTCAGGCAATCTAGGATGGAAGGGCCGGTAACAAAGTGCAGCTGACACGCTGACATTCTCGACTACTGCTCTTGGGCAAGTTCTCGGCCTTATGGAAAGCTTTGCGTAAGGCCGAGCACCATGTTGACGGCAGCAGACAGAACCTTCGGCCATAGCTGCAGTTCTGAAGACTTGCCGTTTCGCTTCGTAGCGGATACGATGAATGTTCGGGTCTACACCACCCACGGCCTAGCGGCTGAAGCGTGCATTTTCCACCCGCCTTGTTATGAGGCGGGCGGCTTATGCCTGCCCGCCCTGGAGCCATCATGCAATACTTCTTTTTTGTCAGACACACGCTGTTCGCACGTACCGCTCAGCGGCTGCAGAACATCCTCCCACGCTACGCACGCGAGGCCATTCCAGACAGTTTCAACTGGAAGTTCGCCACGGCCGTCACCTTTGGCCACGAAGATCTTCATGCGTACAACCGTGCCGTCAAACTTTACAAGCACCTACCGCCGCCGCGCGATGAAGAGCTCTCACGCGATCAGCTGAACGAACGCCGCCTGGCGCAAGCTCAGCGCTTGACAGCCTTCGCAGAACGCAATGGCTTGCGGATCGAGAACCTGGACGCGCTGATCGAAGATTGGCAGCCCTCCGCCGAACGCCCGCGAAGTACGGTGTTCACTCAGGACGAACTCGACAGTTTTTGGGAGCAAGGCATCCCGTCCAAAGCGCTTCAGGCCTTGGAGCGATTCCAGACCACCGGTGAAGTCCCGAGCGCTGAGGATCTGGAATTGATCCGCAAAGGACTCAAGAGCGCCCGAAACTTCCAGAAGGCTTGGATCCCGCTGGAGATAGGCTCACTGGCTGTGAGTCTGGTCAACACCAAGCATGAACCCACAGCCAGCACCGGCGTCGAGCTCCTGCAACTGCTTGCCGAGATCAACTTCACATTTGCCAAGTTCCAGCTCGCACAGGTGTTGACCAACAGCCAGAGCTGCGAACAGAACCTTGCCCGCGCCAGATCACTGTGCGAGAGCGTGCAAAAGGCTTACAACGCCGGCGAAGATGTTTTTGTAAACCCTGAAAGCCATATCGACTTCCTACGCCTCAAAGCCAGGCTCTGGTGTGAAAGCACTTTGCGGGAAGACCGACTCCATGCAGTGCGATGCCTTGAGGAAGCCGTCGTCAAGGGGAGCGGTCTGGCTGCACTACACCTTTCCCACTACTACTCTGAGCAGCCGCGCAACACCCCGCCCGACATATACACCGGCGTGGTTCAGCCCAACACGGAACGAGCGATGCATTACTTCCTCTTGGCCTTGCAGCGAGGCTTCAACCCCAGTACGCAAGAGTTTCCCAAGAACGCGCTTTGACCCTTTCCGATCTTCAACCTGGATGACACCGAAATGACCATTTTTGCGAACAACATTCTTCTCCACAACCTTCGCGTCGGAGTTCAAATGGTGCAGCACGGCATGCGCCCTCAAGTCGTGTCGCACGCTTTTGAACTGGAAGGTATCCGCGCTCCCCACCAGATGCTCTCCGCTCTCGCGGAGCCTGGCGTGATCGAGAGCCTGAGTTCAAAACCCTTCACGCACGCCCGCACGCGCGAGCAGATCGCCGCTCATGACTGCATGGTGGCGAATCTCGTGAAGTTTTCTGATAAACCCGAACTCGAAGACGACCTGGACGAACACTTCAGGGTCGAGATCTGACGAAAAGCGGAATCAGCCCACCGACGACCAAGGAGGCGCCAGCCCTCCTTGGTTGCGACTTGAAACCTCGTGTAGGTATATGGCATTTGTTCGTGTAAAGGCCGAAGGCCGGGCCGGGGCGTATACCCCCGTATACCCCGGCCCGGCTTTCTGCGATCTTCAGGATCAGGCAGCTTCCGCCAACCCTTTCCACTCATGGGCCGGCAAGTCGATCAGGCGGCCGCCCAGCGCTTCGAACTCAGTCGCTCGATCGTAGTCCTCGACCTCTTGGCTGTAATGCGTGACCGCATTGACCAAGCCATAGCCCGACAATTGACCCTCGGCGATCAGGTGCCGCAGCACACCGGCGCGCTCGCTGTCGTTCAAGGTGTAGCGCTGCGCCAGCACCTCGACCGTCTTCACCGGATCGCCCACCAGCGGGATGGCGAGCGTCTTCTGCAGTTTCTGCGCCGTCTGGCGGAAGGTCGCTTCCGACACTGCCGCCTGCACCACGTCGCGCACCTTCAGGAAGAAGGCCTTGTCGTCGGCGCGCAAGGTGTCGTCCTGATACACCGTGATGCCCTCATCCTCGGCGCTGAGCGCGCGGCCGACGTGGGTCTTGCGCAGCGAGCGGTCGGCAGCGATGAGGCCGTTGCTGCACACCAGCCGAAACAGTAGGGGTTGCACCGACAGCGTCCCGTGTCCAACCTCCGAGTTCGAGATCACCACCCCGGCCTGCACGACATCGCCGGGCGCCATCTCGTACTTCAGGCGCGGCGTGATGCACTTCAGGTACATGCGCGTCTCGGTCAATTCGACCGACTCGAAGCGTACTTCCGGCAACTGCTGCAGGATGGGCAGCACGCTCTCGGCCAGGTCGAAGTTGTCCAGGCGCCGGTAGCGATCCGACAGCACGGCACGCACATGGCCGTCGAGGGTGCGCAGCATGCGCCGCTCTTCCTCGCTTTGCAGCCAGGTGTTCACGTTGCGGTCGAGCAGGGCCGGCTGGTCTTCGCGCATGCGTTCGAAGTAGGCATACGGAATCTTCAGCTTGTCCGCCAGTTGGCGGCGCGCCAACGGGGTGACGCTGTAGCGCACCGGGCCACCGCCTTCCTCGATCACGAGACGGGTCTCGCCCCGGTCGTCGGTGGCATGGCGCACCAGCGCCGAGGGCACGATCAAGTCCTTCTTCGAGTGCAACTGGCGCTCGAGTTCCTGGGCAAGGCTCACGAGAGAACGTCCGCTTTTCATGGCAATCTCCTTGTCGGAAAAGAAAAGCGGGGACGGCATCACCCACTCGCGGGGATGCACATCCCCGCGAGGGTCGATGGCGGAGCGGCGATTGGCCGATCCGGAAAGGGCGCGACGTGAATCGCGCGAGAACTCCAGGGCTGTCTTCGCGACGCCGTGGGGCGTCACCTGGTGTGACAACTACCAGTGGGGCAAACGAAAGAGCCTTTTCACTGGAACCGCCGGTTGCAGTCCCGCTGAAAAGGCGGGTGCGGCGCCATCACAAGATGGACCGCACCCTCCAAGAACTCACGCCGCGCGCGGCGCCTGGGCTTCCAGTCGCTGACGCCAGATATCGGCCCAATCGGTGCCGGCCTGCCTGGGCAGGAACACCCGCACTTCTCGCCGACCGATCGTTTTCTCCTCTCGCTTCAAGCGGCGCGCCAGCGCGAAGGCGAAGGCCTGGCCGGCGAAGTCGCCGTCGGCATCGTTGTCCGCGTAGATGCAGACCTTGCGCACCGTGTCGGGCAGCCACAGCTTCTCCAAGTTACCGGCGTTGAGCCCGGCCCAGACCGGCTTGCCGGTCGCCAGATGCAGGGCGAGGCCGGTCTCGATGCCTTCGCTGATCGCCAGTTCCTCGGTCGGCTCGAAGAGACGCACCGCGGCGCCGTTGATTCCGGCCGAGAGCACCTTCTTCGCATCCAGGGCCGCGAGCTTGCCGCCGTTCTGCAGATAGGTCCGATGCAGCGTCACGGCATGGCCATCCGCTCCCTGGATGCAGGCCAGCATCGCCGGGTACTCGCCGATCTTGCGCGACTTGCCGGCGGCATCCTTCTGGTAGTAGCCGAGGGCCGGATGAAAACGCAGCACCTTCGGGTACACCGGCAGCGCCAGGCCCCTGCTGCTCAGGTAGCGATCCACCTCGTCGCCCACCGCCACCGGCCGGGCTTCGCTCCAGATGCGCTGGGCCAACTTCTTCATGCGCTCGGCCGAGGGTTCGCCCGCCCGAGACGGCGCCGCCGCCGGCAGCATCCCGAGGCAGCGCTCGACGTCACGCAACCCGGTGTTGAAATCCACCCCCAGCACCGCCTGCAGCAGCTTGAAGCCGCCGCCCGGGCCGCACTGGCGGCAGTGGTAGTTCCCCTCGCCGAACTTGTCGGTGTACTGGAACCGGTCGGTGCCGCCGCACAGCGGGCAGGGCAGGTTGCGCCGCTTCAAGATGCGCTCGTCGACGCCCAGGCTCGCCAGAATCTCGGTCCAGTGGCCGTGGGCACGCTGCTTGACCGCTTCGATGCGGGCCGCGTATTCACGATCCTGCATGGCGGCCTCCCATCTCGGGCGCTTCGGCGAGCAAGGCCACCGAATGGCCGGGCGCCGAGCCCACCCCCACGGAGACCTGGAAGGCCTTGCCGTGGAGCAGGGGATACTTCCCCAGCCGCAGTTCCTGCAACAGCGAGTCGAGCGTCTGCACCGGATCGACCGAACGCAGACGACGGATGAGGTCCGCCAACGCGTCGCGGTCGGCGTCCAGGTCCGACCCCTGAAACTGGTCGTTTTCGTCCATGAAGGACGAGACCTGACGCACCGGCTCTCCCGATGTCTCGCCGGCCGGGATGTACAAGACATCCCGATGGAAGACGCCGTGGTCGGAGATGTCGACGACGTCGTGGCCGACGCGGATGCGCACGGCCTCACACAGGATCACGGTGGGCCACACCCAGCGCCCTTCCAACTGCACGCGCAGCTGTTCGGCGACCGGCTCGACCCGTACCGCTTCTTCCTCCAGGAAGCGCACATGGCGCTGGGCCCAATGGTCGAGATGCAGGCCGATCCAGTCGAAGACCAGATAGCCCTTGGCCCGGGCCAGCATCCAGCGTGCGGCGTTGTCGTCGCCCATCCAGTTGAGCGAAACCAGTTGCACCGCGCCGCTTTCGATGGCTTGGCGGGTGGGGGCCACGGCAACTTGCCGGACATAGTCGCGGTTGTCGTCCTGGATCGGGTAGCCGACGATGTCGTCAAACAACTCGGCCGGCAGCACGTCGAGGTCGTTCAACATATCCACTTGCCCCGAGCCCCGCATCGCTGCGTAGTAGATCTCGACGAAGCGGTCGGGCGGCAACTGCATCTTGGCCACTTCCAGGGTCCGGCGCCAGCAGGCTTTCAGCTCGGCATCGATGCGTTTGCTCTGCACGTCTTCGTCGATCAGCTTGTCGCGATCCGGCAGGCGCGCGGTGAACTGGCGCGAGTCCAGGTGCACGACATTCACCTTGTCGAGCAGGCAGTAGGTCGGCTTCATGACGCAGAAGCCCTGCAGGAACACCATCGTCTCGTAGCTGTTCTTGCCGTCGCGCGTGCCGGCGAGGTGGACCGCGCCCATCGAGCTCGGCATCGTCGCGAGGTTCGCCAGCGCAAAACGCCGCACGAGCGGCTTGCCGTTGAACAGCACGGGCACCGGAAAACCCTGGCACAAGGTCTCGATGCGGTTGCCCAGATCGGGCAGGCCGACGCCGTGCAACTCGATCCGCGTGCCGGCAACGGTCTCCGCGATGGCTTCCACATCGATCGACGCCTTGGCCAGTGCCGCGGCAGTATCGATATCGACTCGCTGGTGGTTCGAGGCGACAATGCAGCGCGTGGCGGCATAGAGGCACTTCGAGAATCCCACCCCAAACGGGCGCTCCTCGGCGGCGGTGGCCGCATCCCAGCCCGACTCGTGGAAGCTCAGGAGCTTCTGGAAGTCGTCCAGGCCACAGCCATCGTCCTGCACCCGCAGTACTTGGGCGGCGACGTCGTAATCGATCTCGATCCGCGTCGCGCCGGCGCGGCGGGCGTTCTGCAACAGCTCGGAGACGAGCGTGAAGCGGTCGGTGAAAGCGTAGCGCTGGTTGCGCAGCGCGCCATCCTCATTGATTCGAACCTGTATCTGCATGATCTGCTCCATGAGTGCAGGCGAAACCCGCCCTCGGCGGGACGGGCCCGCCAAGGGGGAAGGAACCACCGGTCAGCCGATGCGGCCAACGGATGAGGTGAACAACTGGCCGACGGCCAGGGCCTCGATCAGGCTGTGCCCGACGAACTCCCGGGGCAGCAGGTGCTGGGTGCTGAGAACCCGGCCCTCGACATCGAGCCGCTCGACCTTCAGGCCGATCGGATGCCAGTGCACCCGGTAGGCCAGCCAGTCGGCGCCGGCGATGACGAAGGTGCGGCCGGCCTGGCCGGTGAGGACTTCGCTTTCCTTGACCAGGAACTCGATGTCTTCCGCCGCCTGAACGGTCAGCAAGCTCGGGCTGCCGGAGGTGATGGGTGCTTGGTCTTGCATGGCGACCTCGTTACATCGAGCGCGGCCAGCAACGGCTGTCATCCGGCCGGCTGCGCTCCGCGCCTGGGTTTGGTGGATCGGGGGACGGATTGCTGATCGGTTTCGCAGGTTCGCGGACCGGCGGCATCGCTGTTAGGCATTCGGCATGCTGTCGTTCCCGCGTAATCTGTTCCAGCCGTACCGCATCCTCATAGTCCAGGCGTCCCACGATGCCGTAAGCGATGAAGATCGCCAGCAGGCCAAGGACATCCTTGAAAGCGGTCATGACGACTCCTTGAATAGGGCGGGCCTTTCGCGTTGGCGAAGAAGGCCCGTAAGGGGAAAACGGGTCAGGCGAACAGGTCGCCCTGCACGGACATCCGCTTGACCTGCTCGTTGATCCACTGGGGATTCCTGGCAAGCCGCGCCTCGACCCATTCCGGATTACGTACGACGGCATCGCGCACCCAGGCGGGATAGCGCGCCAGAGTGGCCTCGAGCCAGGCCTTCAGGCCGTGGCGGATGCGATCGCGTACGTCCTCCGCATCGACCCGACCGCAATAGGCGATCGGTGACAGCGGGCTACAGCCGACGACACGCAGGCAACTCACGAACGAGAACGGCAGGTCCTCCTTCTCGCGCTCGGCGAAGACCCAGCGCAGGGTGTCGAACTTCTCTTCCAGTGGCGTCGCGGGGTCGGCCAGTTGGCCGACTTCCTGCAGCAGGCGCCAGTGGAGGAAGACGATGTCCTCTTCGCTCCATTCGACGGGCAAGTCTTCGTCCTCGAGCAGGCTGTCCAGGGCTGCCCGATCGGGGATCGCCGCTGGACGGTAACGCGATGCCGCCGAACAGGGCGGCAAGGCAGGCCCCACGGGGGCAGGGCGGACGGCTCGGGGAGAGCGCACGGGTCGGTTCGGGTTCAGCATCGTTGTCTCCAAGGAAGAGCAGGAGGCAACGCGCACCACGACTGGAGGCGTAAGCCCCCAGGGGGTGATGAACGGCCGGCCCGGAACGGGCCGGGTCGGTGCTACGGGGAAAGACTCCAGGGCTGGCGGGAACGGACGGCGTGAGCCGCCGGGATCGGTGTGCCAGCTACCGATCGAGGAAGGCTTTCGGGGGAAGGGCGTCCGGGAAACGCAGGGAACGACGCCTCGCCCCTGCCTCGAAAGCTCGCCTCGATGGCATGGACGCGACTGGCACCGCAGGCGGTGCCGACAAGATCGGCGCACGCGGCACCGGACAAGACCGGTGGCCTACGCGAAAGACGGGAAACTCCAGGGCTTGCCTTGTTTGAATGCAGGGCCAGCTGCTGCATGACGTAAAGGTAGTGGCGCCGGAGGGCCGGGTCAATACCGAAATGCAGCCCGAAAGGGGGCCGATGCCGAAAGCCCCCTCAGGCGACGGCCATTCCCGGTGGCGAATGCAGATACCGGCGTGGATGATTGCCCGAACGCTGTACTTGGAGGAGCACGGCATGTCGGAGATCCAGATCGTCAAGGTGGACCAGGGTGGCGTCAATGCCCGCATCCTCGCGAAGGAGGCCAAGGCCGACTTCCGGCGCGTCGAGGCGGCCAGCCTGAAGATCCCGACCCGCTTCACCAGTGCCGAGGGCAAGCGCTTCTTCGCGCGGCTCTTCAACACGCTGCAGCTCAACACCCACTTCATCTCGGTGATTGCCCGCACGCGCCTCGACCACGCGGACGTCGCCGAGGTCGAGGACACCATCCGCGCGCAAATGGATGCGGTGACCGCCAACCTCAACGAGGCCATCGACGGCGCCGAGGCGCTATTCAAGGCGCACGGCATCACCAGTTCCGCGACCTACGACACCGTGCCGCTGGATGTGGATGTCCATGTGCTGTCGTCGATCGGCCGACGCTTCCTGGAGGTGCTGGGCAAGCTCGACCAGCTGATGCCCTTGCTGCAGACGCTGGAGATCCACGAGGTGATCACCACCCAGGCGGTGGACGTCCAGCGCGCCAGTCTCAAGCGCCAGGTGCGCGACGTGGCCAATGGTGCGCGCAACTTCGCGATGGGGCTGCGGCGACGGATGAATGCCATGGACGCGCGCAGCGGCGAGGGCCGTAGCGAGGGAAGCCGACCAGAGGCCGTGGCCGTGGGCGTCGCGGATGGCACGGACGAACCGGGCGCGGAGCGCGAGGCGACGCTCGATCCGATCGATGTGAGCGCCGATGCACAGCCGGAAGCCCCGGAAAGCATCTCGCCTTCGGTGGGCGACTGAGTTTCGGTTACCGCAGCCCAGTCCGGGCCGATTTGTCACTTCCCACCTCGCGGATCAACAAAGATGACGATAAGCAAAACCACATAAGAGCCCCTGTTTCGATAGTCCAGTGACCGTCATTCTTGTTGAGTGAAAGGACAACATGATGGCGGTGAAGAAGAAAGAGTCCGCCCGTCTGGCGAAGCGCCTTGGGGGCAACCTCTCCGAGCGGCGCAAACAGCTGGGATGGACACAGGAGATGGTTGCGGAGCGGGTCGGCGTCGACGCCGAAACCATCTCGCGCATCGAGCGCGGCGCCCATCTGCCGTCCCTGCCGACGCTGGACCGGCTTGCGGGGGCGCTCCAATGTTCGGCTGGCGACCTGTTATCGACGGAAGGACCCGAAGAGGTCAGCGAAGCGGCGACCTTTGGTGCATGGATTTCCGAACTCGGGGCTGACGATCGGGCATTCGTCATGTCGGTCGTGCGGAACTGCTGTGAATACCTGGGT
>Ga0209175_10000097_pt1 | contig 61182 bp, 63 predicted proteins | sample JI91814C2DNA_FD_187506 | JGI IMG/M metagenome (GOLD analysis project Ga0209175, IMG submission 187506) | Wastewater effluent complex algal communities from Wisconsin, to seasonally profile nutrient transformation and Carbon sequestration -... | ecosystem: Engineered > WWTP > Effluent > Algae...
GTGAGAATAAAAACTCCGGCCAGAACTAAGAGAACAATTGCGACTGTTCCTGAAATCAGATTTCCGAAATACAAACCGGCAATAACGATGGCAACAAGTATTCTAACTACCTTGTCTACCGTACCCATATTCTTTTTCATTGTTGTATAGTTTAATGGTCGAACCTGAACAAAGATGTAACAACGTGCAAAGGAAAAGAGTGATCTTCGTCAACACAGGAAATGATTAAAGTCACGTCTTTTTCTACATCCGTTGTTATCTGTACAAAGATCAAACGCTGTGGGTGGGCGGACAGCTACTTTTGTTACACAAGCGTAATTTTATTTCGGCCTAATTGCACCAGGCCCGCTTCCTCCATTTGTTTCAGGAGTCGCGATACGACTACACGCGCTGTTCCCAACTCGTTGGCCATTTGTTCGTGCGTTACATAAAGTGTATGGCTGTTCGTGATTTCGCATTTCTTTTTAATGAACTGTAGCAGGCGTTCATCCATCTTTTTGAAGGCTACCGCATTCACAACTTCCAGCAATTCTTCAAAGCGTTTATGATACAGGCGGAAAATATAATCAAGCCACTCGGGAAACTGCTTGATGAGTAAACTAACCTTGTCGATTGGAATAAAAAGGATTTCGGTTTCTTCTTCGGCAATGGCTTTCACTTTGCTGGTATCGTGGTGCATGCCGCCTAAAAAGGACATGATGCAGCTTTCACCGGCTTTTATGTAATACAGCAACAATTCCCGACCGTCTTCATCCGTACGGAGCACGCGAATGTTACCCTTGGTAACAATGGGGATGGCGTTGATGTAGGCGTTTTCATTCAAGATTACATCGCCCTCCATAAAGGTTTTAACCAAACCATAGGCGGCTAGCTTTTCCCGTATTTCAGGTAAAGATTTGAACTCATTTAAATTTTCGAGATTCATAGGTAATGCAAGTTGTGAAATTAATTACGGCCACACCTCATATTTGAGTTTTATTAGACACATATTCACAGTATCATAGAGACGGATTATGTGGACCAGGCAACTGAATTATCCACGCGCAAAGCATGAATCGTTATCGGACGGCCTGGAAACATATCTTTCCTACGCTCGACAGCTGTTCGAACACACGTAACCGACTCATTTGAAAAAGTACCGTTGTCACATTCTTTTTATCCTTATTTTCACATTCAATTTAGATATCGCTGGCGATTACGTGTGGGGAGATTATCAGGGCGCCAGATTCAAGTTACCAACGGTCAGTTTTTATAATTCTTCCCTATGGAAAATTCAACCTTTGGCATTACAGGTCTTTCCCAACACCAGGTTCAGGAATCGAGAGCGAAGTATGGATGGAATCGGGTAACCGTTAAAAAAAGCAATCCTGTACTTACCTATCTGAAGTTTGCAATACAGGAGCCTATGCTCCTTTTGCTGCTGGTAGCATCTGTTGTTTATTTTATTCACGGTGATCGGGCGGAAGGAATATTCCTGGCGGTTGCCATTGTGATCGTTTCATCGATTTCACTTTTCCAGGATTCGAGAAGTCGCAATGCACTCGAAGCGCTGAAAAAGATTTCCCAACCGGCAAGCAAGGTAATTCGCGATGGCCTGATCTGTGAAATCCCAAGTGAAGAAGTTGTTGTAGGCGACTCCATGCTGATAGAAGAAGGTGGATTAGTTCCCGCGGATGGCGAAATCGTTCGTGCGCATGACTTTTCTGTAAACGAAGCATTACTTACCGGTGAGTCAATCCCGGTGTCAAAGGATGAAACGCACGAAAATCGCCAGGTCTATCAGGGAACGTTTGTGGTAGCAGGCCTTGCAGTTTGCACTGTCACGGCAATAGGTATACAGACTAAAATGGGAGCGATCGGAAAAAGCCTTCAGGACATTCCCGACCAACGATCCCCACTGCAGATAAAAATAAATTCATTTGTCAGGTTAATGGCGTATGCCGGTGGGGTAATCTTTATCCTCATCGGGATCATTAATTATTTTCGGTCACACGATTTTGTAGATAGTCTGCTTAAAGCACTCACCATCGGCATGAGTATTTTACCGGAAGAAATTCCAGTAGCATTCGTAACCTTCATGGCACTGGGTGCGTGGCGACTCGGTCAATTGGGCGTTATTGTAAAGGATACAAAAACCGTGGAAACCCTCGGCAGCGCAAATGTCATCTGTCTGGACAAGACCGGCACCATCACAAAAAATGAAATGGCGGTTGCGAGTGTCTACGATTTTACGGAAAGAAAAATAACAGATTTTAACGCCATCCGTGCCTTATCTGAAACATTGACGCTTGCGATGTGGGCAAGCGAGCCTGTGCCATTTGATCCAATGGAAAAGTCTATACATGACCTTTATGGCCGTTTAACAACAACTGACTTACGACCCACCTATGAACTCGTTCATGAATACCCGTTAAGCGGACGACCTCCTCTAATGACCCATGTTTTCAAGGACAAGAAGAGTAATCAAATTATTGCAGCCAAAGGCGCACCAGAAGCAATCCTTGCGCAGTCAACACTTACATCCGAAGAGCGGAGAATTGCTGAAGATTCACTCACGATTCTGTTAAAACAGGGATTCAGGGTATTGGGTGTTGGCGAGGCGGACTTTACCGGAAACGACTACCCTGCATCGCAAGCTGAATTCAAATTTCACTTTAAAGGATTCATTGCATTTTACGATCCTCCAAAAGAGAACAGCGCTGCTGTTATACAATCCTTTTACGATGCCGGACTTGCGGTGAAGATCATTACAGGCGACACGGCCGGAACAACCACCACGATAGCGCAAGCGATTGGTTTTAAGGGCGTTGAAAAAACGATTACCGGGGAAGCTTTATTAAAATTATCCGATGAAGAAGTTAAAGAGGTTGTGATGACAACCAACATTTTTACACGGATGTTCCCGGAAGCAAAACTGAGAATTGTTGAGGCACTAAAGTCGCAACGTCAAATCGTTGCTATGCTTGGCGATGGTGTGAATGATGGACCTGCACTAAAGGCCGCACACATCGGAATCGCCATGGGTAAAAAAGGATCTGAAGTAGCGAAGCAAGCTTCTGCACTGGTGTTGGCAAATGATGACCTGAGTAAGCTCATCGATGGGATTGCGATGGGAAGAAAGATTTATAATAACCTGAAAAAAGCTATCCAGTATATTATCTCCATACACATACCCATTATCCTGATTGTTTTTATTCCATTAGTGCTAGGATGGATTTATCCTTCCATCTTCACCCCAGTGCATATTATTTTCCTGGAGTTGATTATGGGGCCCACGTGCTCGGTTATATACGAGAATGAACCGTTAGAAAAGAACCTCATGCATCAGCCGCCAACACAGTTCACCAAAACATTTTTTAACATACAGGAATTATCGTTAAGCATTATTCAGGGGTTGATGATTACGGCTGGACTGATCATCATCTATCAGCTTGCCGTTAGCGATGGCCATACGCAACCCGTCACTACCGCCATGATCTTTTTAACATTGATCACTGCCAACATTGTGTTAACACTTTCAAACCGGTCGTTTATATACTCCATTTTTACCACGATACAATACAAGAACAAATTGATACCAATTCTACTGGCCGTGACGGTCGCACTGGTCGTAGCGCTCTTTTCCATCCCGCTACTGCGATCGTTTTTCCATTTTGACATTGTTTCAATGTCACAACTCATCATTTGCATGGGCGTAGGAACGGCATCCGTTGCCTGGTTTGAAGTTTACAAATGGATCAAACGCGTTGGATCAAACGCAAAACGCACACAGCACAGATAGCTTTTACGGGTACAGAATTTAGGGCTTGCTGTCTGGCCGTTGCTTTCCTTTATATAGAATCTTTACTACAAAAATCAAAACGATTAACCCGGAAAGCAACGCAAGCACCTGGGCAAACGGTCCGGAAATTACCTGAAGGAAGTAAAGAATAATAACGGATATCGCCAGCGTAAGCTTAACAACGGTGTCGGCTTTGTCCAGATTCTTAGTCATACCATCACTTCCTAACAAGCGTGAACACTGACTTTTTGAAGCCGCGCATGGTGGCTTCGAAATTTTTCATCGCAGACTGTATCGCCCTATGCTCATGGCGATAGTCGCGCTCATTGCCGGGAGGCATTGCTTGCATGATTGCGCTTAGTTTACGTTCATGCTGATTCAGCGTGGCCTCGAGCTCTTTTACATCCTCGCTGGAAATTTTTACAAGTTCTTTCTCGAGCACCGCCACTTCGTGCATCGGGAAATAAGGTTTGAACTCCTGTTTGCGCAATACATTGTAGAAGAACACCAATTCTTCGCGCCAGAATTCAACATCGCTCAACCATTCTGTCGTCTGACGGTGAAGCCATTCCAGACTTCCATCCAACAAGTGATCGGATTTGATTGCAGTTGTTTCCATTTCTTTTTTATTAAATATATCCTCTTTGTCACGGCACTTTCATGATAATTATCAGCTACACACTGTGATTAAAGTCACAATTAGCCCCACGCCCAATCACTACGTTTATACAAACAAAATCAGTATGGAATCACATCTTTATCATGTAAACCTCACCTGGGATCAAGCCCGGAAAGGAACCGTATGCTCACCTGAACTTGCGCTTGCTAGTCCGGAAAATGCTTGTATGCAGGTAGCCACCCCACCTGAATTTCCAAAAGGAATTCCCGGTATCTGGTCGCCTGAGCATTTATTCACCGCAGCAGTTGTCAGTTGTTTCATGACTACCTTCTTATCCATTGCCGAAAACTCGAAGCTGAATTTCAAAACATTTACGTGCGATTCAAGCGGAAAGCTGGACATGGTTAACGGCAAACTGCAAATGAGTGAAGTGTTGCTTTATCCTGCTGTTACACTGTTGAATGAGACGGATCGCGAGCGCGCACTTAAAGTGCTTTCTAAAACAGAAGCGGCATGCCTGATCTCCAATTCAATTACTTCAAAAGTTACGATGACACCCGCGATAACGGTGGCCTGATTAACGAAGCTTCTCGGAGCCCAGGATCATCGAGAGGGTTTTCCAGTTTGGATTATGGTCAGCAATAAGTTTGGCAATTCCCGCAAACGGAACAAACAGGATCATTCCGGCCATACCCCAGAGCACACCTCCAACAAAGATTGCAAGCAGCATAATCAGCGTATTCACATTAAGCTTGTTACTCACAGCAAGTGGAAAAATGATATTTGCCTCGAGGTATTGAACGAGCGTAAAGATCGCCACTACGCCTACGGGATACCAGATGGAGTCATACGTAATCCATGCCATCGCGATCGGCAGCAGCGATCCTATAATAATACCTACATAGGGAATGAACGTGAGAATGGCAACAATGAATCCGAACAGGATGGCGTGCGGAACATCCAGCAGCAATAACCCTACGCTGTTCAATACGCCTACGAGCACGTACACGATTGCCATGCCTTTAATGAAATTATAATAAGATTGAATGGTGAGGGTAATCATCCGGTGCAGACTCTCCGCTCGCTCTGAAGGAAACAGGCGGCCTAAAACTTTCATCCACGTATGACGGTAAAACAGAATCAGTACGGTATAGATCGGAATAAGGATCAACATCAGAAGTGAAAACGCTGAAGCGGAAAGCGTACTGCGCACAACGTTCATCACCATACTTCCGGATTGCTCCGTTAAGTTCGAAAACATGGTTTGCTGGTCAGTCATGGATAAACCCAACGCGTCACTTAATGTTTGTCTGAATTCAGCAAATGCAACCATGAGCTTGTCTTGTATTACCGGCCATTCCTCCATAAATCCAACGAATTGAAAAACCAGCAGTGCTACGAGTAGTAATCCGATCAGCACGAGGGCTGTCAATGGAATAACTATTGCAGATAATCGCCCGAGTCCCTTTCGCTCCAGCCAGGAGCATATCGGGTAAAGAATAAAGCTGATCAGCACGGCAAAGCTGATCGGTATGAAAATATTTCTGCCAACGTATAAGATCAACGATCCGTACACCACATACTGCAGCCATTTGATAGCGGATACATCCTGAAAAAGCGCTTTGTTTCCCGTTGTGTGTGTCATCTTAAAATACTGGCATTTTATTCCCGTACAGCAGCTTGCAAGAAGATTTGAAATATGGATTTGAGGTTACATCACCTTCTGTAAAAAGCTCTGCAATTTCCTCGGATGTTGCATTGATTTGATTTTTGGTTTCAAGCGAAAACAGCTCGGGGTGAAGCGCATAAAATTTTGAAAATTCCGAGTACGCTTCAAGCGATGACATTTTATTTTCGTACAACGTATCAATTTCGGTGAGCATAAAATGTGCTTCATCCGAGACCAGCAGTTCGGTATTCCAGCTGCGAGGCACCCAATCTTTACTGATCAGCAACTTAAGCAACTTGAGGTTAAAGGATTTTAAGCCTTCGCTTGCAGCAATGGAATAAAAGAGGTTTCCCAGTTGTACATAAATTGTTCGATTGGTAATGCTCATAAACACGGGGTAAACTTGCTAAACAAACCTACCCCGCTACGGATAACATTCCGATGATCCGGCTCACCAAAACACCTGATAATTGTCAGGAAAAAATGACTAGACCCTGCGGATGCGCGATTTTACAAACTTCTCAAGCTCAACAGCCCAGAACACAATGCTGGATACAGCGAGGGTTAGCAACAATTCATTCAATGTTAATGCTGACGTTTTGAATATCCCGTTAAAAAACGGCACATAAATAACCATCAGCTGAAGCGCGGATGTGACCGCAAGGGCGAGCAACAAAGGTTTATTGGAAAAAAAGTTTGTCTTGAAAAATGATCGGTCGGAGCGGATAGCCAGCACATGACCCAACTGACTAAAACAGAGTACACTGAACGTCATCGTTTGCCAATGTGCATCTGATTCGTGAATAGCCCAAGCTTGCATTCCGAGTGTAACCGCTCCCATTAAGAATCCAACCCAAAGTATATGCCAGCCCATACCCTTGCTAAAGATACTTTCTTTGGGATTGCGTGGCGGACGACTCATGATATTTTTCTCCGCTGGCTCGGAAGCGAGTGCCAGTCCGGGTAATCCATCTGTAATAAGATTAACCCAAAGAATATGAATCGCCAACAAGGGTATCGGCAATCCCAGAAAGGGCGCCAGAAAAAGTGTCCAGATCTCACCGGAGTTTCCGGACATGATGTACTTGATGAACTTGAGAATGTTATCAAATATCCTGCGGCCATGTTTAACAGCCTTGATGATCGTAGCAAAGTTGTCGTCCAGCAAGATCATGTGAGCAGCTTCCTTCGAAACTTCTGTTCCGTTGATGCCCATGGCTACGCCAATGTCTGCATTCTTGAGTGCAGGCGCATCGTTTACACCATCGCCTGTCATGGCGACAAACTGATTTTTATGCTGCAGGGCATGAATGATCCTTAACTTTTGCTCGGGGTCAACCCGCGCGTAGACGCGGATTTTCTCAACCTTCTCTTCAAATTCAGCATCGTTCATCCTGCGAAGCTCCACGCCTTCGATGATCATCTCGCCTTCCGATAAAATACCGAGGTTTTTAGCAATAGCTTCTGCCGTTAGCTTATGATCACCTGTAATCATTACAGGAATAATACCGGCAGCCTTACATTGTGTAACAGCTTCACGCGCTTCTTCGCGGGGCGGGTCGATCATTCCAGCAAGCCCGATAAACGTGAGCCCGTTTTCAATTGTATCGGGATCAACGTTCGGTGGCATCTCGCCTAAAACTTTTATCGCGTATCCAAGTGTACGGTAACCCTTAGAAGCCATTTCATTCGCGTTCTTCTCGATCAAGGAGATCGCATCCTGCCCGGCAGGATCCAGTTTATCGATCAGCACATCAATGGCACCTTTTACAATCGCAACCACGCCCTGATCAGTTTGATGCAGTGTCGCCATCAGCTTCCGCGAAGCATCAAAGGGCAATTCTTTTACACGTTTGTATTTCTGCTCGAGTTCACCGCGTTCGTACTGTTTCTCGAAGGCGAACTGCGCGAGCGCTACTTCCGTTGATTCACCCATCCATTCTCCGTCCTTCCGTGTTACGTCATGATTCAGCGCCATCGCGGTTAGCAAAGTATCGCCTTCAAATATTTTGATAGAGCTATTCGTGTTTTCCGGTTCGAAGGTCTCCTCTACCGTCATCTTATTTAGTGTAAGTGTTCCGGTTTTATCGGAGCAGATATAGGTAACTGAGCCAAGCGTTTCAACGGCCGGGAGCTTACGGATCAAGGCATTATTTTGTACGAGGCGTTTAGCACCGAGAGCAAGTGCAATCGTAACCAAGGCAGGCAATGCTTCGGGAATGGCAGCAACAGCCAGTGAGATTGATGTGAGCAGCATTACCGACCACTCTTCGCCCCGAAGCCAACCGGTAATAAAAAACACCACGCATAACCCGAGTATGATGAGCGTTAATCGCTTGCCAAAACTATTGAGTCGCTTTTGTAGTGGAGTTTGCAAACCATCGGTTTGAATCATCTTCGCGATCTTACCGAGTTCGGTATTCATTCCGGTGGCAACCACGTACGCTTGCGCCCGGCCATTGGTAATGGAAGTTCCCTTATAACCCATGTTGAGCCTATCCCCTAAGGGATAGTCACCCTCGGCAAGCGGCTCGGTATTCTTTTCAACGTTTGTGGATTCTCCGGTAAGCGATGATTCATCAACTTTCAGCGTATGCGTTTCGCTAAACCGGATATCTGCCGGAATGATGTTACCGGATTCGAGGATGACTACATCACCCGGTACTAATTCACTTGCTTCAATGTCAACCTGTTTTCCATCGCGGATAACGCGCGCATGACTGGCCGCCATTTTTTCCAACGCCTCCATGGCTTTCTCAGCACGCCACTCCTGGATGAATCCGATGATCGCATTTATAATGACGATAGAAATGATGACTATGGCATCCGTTATCTCACCAATTACTCCAGAGACAATCGCAGCTGCGATCAGCACAAGAATCATGAAGTCAACAAACTGTCCGAAAAACATGGACACCCACGTCTTCTTCCTGGCTACCTCGAGAACGTTCCTGCCATGCTCGTTTAACAAGGTTTGCACGTCTTCATTCCGAAGACCAGAACTACTCGTTTTCAGTTCCGACTCGATTGTGGAAAGTGGCTGGGTATGAAATTGCATGGGATTGTTCACACTAATTTACTGAACTGGATAAGAAAAAAGCGAGCCACTGTGAAAACCCTTATTCCTGTTCAGATACCTTCAAATAACGAAACCCGCTGAAGATATTCCGGTACCGACACGTTCCAGCCCAATTCTTCCCGAATGTTCTCTGCAAAGCGCAGAATATTTTCCCCTTCCCCATGCGTAGTGAAAACAATCTTGGGTTTGTGACGGAAGCTTCGCATCCACGAGAATAATTCGCCCCGGTCGGCATGGCCCGAAAGCGAGGTCATGTTTACAACCTTGCATTTGACCGGCACCTCCTCACCAAAGATTTTAACAGAAGGTTTACCATCTACCAGGTCGCGGCCGCGCGTACCTTCTGCCTGATAACCGGATATCAAAACAGTATCTCTTTCGTTACGCAACCGGTGATACAGATGATGCAATATTCTGCCGCCTGTCATCATGCCGCTGGATGAAATGATGATGGCCCGGTTTCGGATTTCATTCAATGTTTTTGAATACTGCGCATTCTTGACAAACACCAGCATATTTGTTTCCATTTCACGGGCGAAGACGGAATGACTGAAGTCAACTTTATGATACTCCGGAAATTTATAATAGAGATAGGTAGCGGAGATTGCCATCGGGCTGTCGATATACACCGGGATGTCCGGTATTTTATCTTCCTTCATCAGTTTGTGCAGATAATACAGCAGCACTTGCGTTCGACCTACGGCAAAGGCAGGAATCAACAAAACTCCATTCCGTGAAAGCGTATCGGTCACTGCGGTCTGCAACTCATGCATCGCATCAGGCGCGGGGTTATCTTTCGTGCCGTACGTGGACTCAATAAAAAGAACATCTGCATCACTAATAATTTCAGGTGGCCGCAACATCGCATCCTGTTGCCGACCCAGATCACCTGAAAAAACAAGCTTCTTGGTTTGCGTTTCACCTTTAATGATTACTTCGGTAATCGCTGATCCTAACAAATGACCAGCATCGAAATAGCGGATAGAAACTGAGTCGTGAATGTTAATAGTTTCACCGTATCCAACCGTTCGAATCAGCGGAAAAACTTTTTCAGCATCCGTACTGGTGTACAACGGCTTGGGGTTGGTATGCCGTGAATATCCTTTTTTCCTTGCAAAAGCTGCTTCCTCTTCCTGCAGTTTGGCAGAATCCAGCAGCATAATTTCCATAAGCTCTGCCGTTGGCGGAGTGCAATAGATTTTTCCGTTAAACCCTTCGCGAACAAGCTTTGGAAGATACCCTGTGTGATCGATGTGTGCATGACTGATAACAACAGCATCAATCGCGGATGGATCAATTGGAAACTCATCCCAGTTCCGGAGGCGCAATTCTTTTAAACCCTGGAACAGCCCGCAGTCGAAAAGGAATGTGAAATCACCAGCCGTTAGGAGGTATCGTGAGCCGGTAACGCTGCGTGCGGCACCGAGAAATTTTACAGAAACATCCATATCTACAGCTTAACAGTACAAGAATACGCTTTACGGGCTCTTAATAACTGACAAAAGTCATCTTTTTCGGTGATGTGCGTCAACGGATGCCGGGCGGCTGGAAGCGACATTTGAATCAATAAAAAGACACTGCTATGAAAAAAATACTCGTTCCTTGCGATTTTTCTATGCCATCCCTGCATGCGTTTCAATTCGCCCTGGATGCTGCTGCCAAGTCCTCGAACGGCATCGTGCATGTGTTGCACGTTATTGAGCTGCCGGTTTTACACGACTCCATCTTGATGCCTGTTTTGACGTTTGAACAAGACCTTATGGCAGAGCTCAGAGAAAAAGCGGAGAAAGAATTCGAAATTCTGCTGACAAAGTATAACAAGAACTCGATTACCGTAATTACTGAAGTGCAGTTTGGAAAGATCTCTGACATGATCCGGCAGTACACGAAAGATCACGCGATCGATGCCATTATAATGGGATCGCACGGGGCAACCGGTATACGCGAATTCTTTATCGGCTCCAATGCAGAAAAAGTAGTCCGCCAGGCCACGGTGCCGGTGCTTGTACTGAAAAACTATTACCTCGGGCCGATTAAGAACATTGTGTTTCCAAACACGCTGGAGACTGAAGCGCAGGAAGATTTGATGATGAAAGTAAAGGAGTTGCAGCATTTCTTCAACGCGCACCTGCATATTGTTTGGATTAATACTCCGCTCAACTTCACGTCTGATTCGGTAACGCGCAAGCGGCTCGAACAATTTGCGAAACGATTTCAGTTTAAAAACTATACGATCAGCGTGTACAGCCATGTTGACCCGGAAGAAGGCATTATCGAATTTGCCAAAACGGTTGATGGCTCAATGATTGCTATGGGTACGCACAGCCGGAAAGGTTTTGCACACATGATGCATGGAAGTCTAACCGAATCACTTGTTAATCACACCGACATGCTGGTGTGGTCATACACGCTGAAAGGCGAACCTGTTGTTGCCTAACACGGTGATGATAACGCACACAGATGTTGTTACCGAAACCCGGTGTTTCCATTGCGGAGAGCTTTGTGAAGAAATTCACTGGCACGATGAAAAGCCATTCTGCTGTGGGGGCTGCGAAACGGTATATGAAATTCTGGACAGCAACAACCTGTGTGAGTATTATTCCCTGAACCAGAGGCCAGGCATCAAAGCCGATCCGGCAGCTATAGCCAATACCTATGCATATCTCGATGAACCCGAGATCCGGAAGAAGGTGATCGACTTTGAATCTGATTCGTATTGTTCCGTACAATTTCACGTTCCCTCCATTCACTGCGTATCGTGTATCTGGCTCCTTGAAAACCTAACGAAACTCAATACAGGCTTTATTCATTCATCTGTAAACTTCTCTAAGAAAACAGTCAGCATTGACTATAACCCGAAGCTGATCAGTCTGGGCTCGGTCGCCAGCCTCATCGCATCACTAGGCTATGTGCCCCGCATAACACTCGACCAGCATCAACCAAAAAACCAAACACGCGACAGCTCGCTAGTGCTCAAACTGGCACTTGCAGGGTTCAGTTTTGGAAATGTTATGCTCTTCAGCTTCCCGGAATATTTAGGGATTAATGAGGCCGATCATTCCCTCATGCGGATTTTCTCATTTTTGAATCTTGCATTGTCGGTACCTGTGCTGCTATACAGCGGTAACGATTATTTGAAAGCGGCCTTTAAAAGCTTTACGCAAAAGCAAATCAACATTGATGTTCCGATTGCTGCCGGACTCCTTGCGTTGTTCTTCCGAAGCAGCTACGATATTCTGTCTGCTACAGGGCCTGGGTATCTGGATTCATTTACCGGACTCGTGTTCTTTTTATTGATCGGCAGATGGTTTCAAAGCAAGACCTATGAAAGCATGGCATTCGATCGCGACTTCACCGCGTACTTTCCCTTAGCGGTTAGTCGGTTGGAGGGCGAAGCATGGAAACCTGTTGTTATTTTTCAGCTCGCAAAAGGCGATACAATCCGGATAAGAAATATGGAGCTCATTCCTGCCGACAGTATTTTACAGGAAGGAACAGCTTACCTCGACTACAGTTTTGTAACCGGTGAGGCCAAACCGGTAAAAGCAAAAGCGGGGGAAAGAGTTTTTGCAGGGGGAAGACTGATCGGGGCACCGATTACGCTTACCGTTGAAAAGTCGACCTCACAAAGTCAGCTCACAAATTTGTGGAATAACGATGCCTTCAAAAAAGTTAAAGAGAATAAATATCAGCGCATCGTTGATCGCGCAGCCCGGCAATTTACGTGGATTGTGATGGTCATTGCGATTTGCACAGCCGTGTATTGGTACATCACTGCTCCCGCTTCCATGTGGCTCGTGGTTACATCGGTGCTGATGGTGGCATGCCCGTGTGCGCTTGCACTCGCAGCTCCCTTTACGTTAGGCAGTGTGTTGCGGGAACTGGGTAAACACCAGCTCTACTTAAAGAATGCCGATGTGGTTGAACGCATGGGCTCAATCGATACGGTTGTTTTTGACAAAACCGGAACGGTAACGCACGGCCATGATCCGGAAATTGATTTAGTCGGTGAGTTTGATGAAACCGAGCTCGGGAAAATAAAATTGTTGACCAGCTTCTCAACCCATCCGCTGAGCAAGCTGGTGTGTGATTACATCAGCAAATCGGCCAAAGGCCCCGTTGATGATTTCAAAGAGTTGCCCGGCAAGGGCATCCAGGCACATATACTCGGACAAACGTTTAGAATCGGCTCGGCAGAATTTACCGGCTTTCACGAAAAGCTGGATCCGTCAGCCTCTTTTGTTTTTGTTTCCATTGATGACCAGGTGAAAGGATATTTTATGATCCGTACCGTGGTGCGCAAAAATATCGGTGACATGATCAAAAGGCTGGGCGCAAAATGCAAGGCCTTGCTGTCCGGTGATCATGAAACGGAGAAGCACCCAATGATGCACATCTTCAACCACTCAACTACCTTGCTGTTTAAGCAAAGCCCACACGACAAGCTCCACTACATCCGGGATCTTCAATTCAGCGGATCAAAAGTGATGATGGTTGGTGATGGGTTAAACGATGCCGGTGCTTTGAAGCAAGCCGATGTTGGCATTGCTGTAACGGATGATACTGGTGTATTCACTCCTGCCTGTGACGGTATCCTGCACGGAAGCCAGATCACAAAGCTCGACAAAATGCTTGAGCTAGCTAAAGCATCGTCCAACATTTTAAAGATCGCCTTCGGCATCTCATTCTTTTATAACGCCATCGCCTTAAGCTTTGCCATCAGCGGGCACCTTACTCCGCTTGTTGCAGCCATCCTCATGCCCATCAGCAGTATCAGCGTAGTAACATTCTCTACGCTGGCTGTAAAATTTGTTGCCTGGAATAAATTCAAACACGTATACTAGATTGTACTATGAACATGACTAACTATATGACTGGTGAGCAGGCGATAAAAGTCATTAAGTCGCGCGACCGCGTGTTTGTTCACGGAGGCGCAGCTACACCGCATCATTTACTACGCAAACTTACAGAACGTGCCAGTGAACTGTATGATGTTGAGCTTACCAGCATCGGCCTGCACGGTGAAGCCATGTTCAATAATCCAGAACTGAAGAGCAGCTTTAGACTGAATTCGCTGTTTGTTTCCAACAATGTGCGCGACATGGTGAACGATGGTCGGGGAGATTACATCCCGGTGTTCTTAAGTGAGATCCCGAACCTGTTTAAAAGAAATATTTTGTCACTGGATGTGGCACTGATACAGGTCTGCCCGCCCGACAAGCACGGCTATTGTTCGCTTGGCGTATCGGTAGATGTTGTTGCCACGGCCGTAAAATGTGCAAAGCATGTTATTGCACAAGTGAATCCACGTATGCCGCGTACGCATGGCGACAGCATGATCCACATGCGGGATTTTGATGCTATGGTGTACTTCGAGCAGGAGTTGCCGGAAGTTGTCTCGGACAAAAGTATTTCAGAGATATCGCAACGTATCGGTGAGCTTTGTGCTTCCCTCGTGGAGGATGGCGCAACCATACAGACGGGCATCGGAGCGATTCCTGAAGCAGTGCTGGCGAGCTTAGGCAATCATAAAGACCTGGGCATGCATACAGAAATGTTTTCGGATGGCATTATACCGCTGGTTGAAAAAGGGGTGATCAATAACAAGTTCAAGCGCAAGCATAAAGGCAAGATTGTGTCGTCATTCATTCTCGGCAGTCGCAAGCTGTATGATTTTGTCGATGACAATCCATCCATCGCCATGCTGGGGATTGATTATACAAACGATACAGCCGTGATCCGGCAGAACCCGAAAGTTACAGCGATCAATAGCGCAATAGAAGTTGACATCACTGGTCAGGTGTGTTCCGACTCGATCGGTACCTATCATTTCTCAGGCGTTGGCGGCCAAATGGACTTTGTGCGGGGAGCATCGTTGTCAGAAGGTGGCAAGCCGATCATTGCGTTACCCGCTGCTACTACTAAGAATGTTTCGCGGATTGTATCGATGCTGAAGCCTGGTGCTGGTGTAGTAACAACCCGCGCGCATGCGCATTACATCGTTACGGAATATGGTATTGCTTATTTATACGGAAAAAATATGAGGCAACGCGCCAAAGCTTTGATTGAGATCGCGCATCCCAGTCACCGCGAGGAGTTGGAGCGTGCGGCCTTTGAACGCTTTCACTCCTATGAGTTTGAACGCACACTGTATTAACGTTTTAACAAATAACGAACATGTCCATCATTGCACTACTCATTACGATCAGTTTAACCATCGCGTTGCTGTTCCTCGGAATATTCCTGTGGAGCATGAAGAGTGGGCAGTATGATGACACCTATACCCCTTCCGTGCGGATGCTGTTTGACGACAAGCCAGGCAAAACTGATTCACCGGAGGTAAAAGAAATAGATCAACCCGCAAAATCCCGGTAACCCATTAAGGGCTGCGCTTCTAGTTCAGAAAGACATTTGTGAAATGCGCGGCTTACACTTTTTTACCAATACTTTTAAACACCAGGTCGTTAAGAAACGTAATGATGTCGGCCTCCTCCCTCGTCTTGCCGAAATCGGTTAGCGAGGGCAGGTTGTTCATGAAAAAGTTTTGAAAATGTGCCATTTCAATGATGGTAGAAGCAAGCGATCGGGGAAATTTATACTTCGGACTGCACTCCAGGATGATGTTGCCGATCGTGGCAACGAGATCTTTATAGGGTTTAAAAAATTGCTGTTTATTGTCTTCGCCCACATGCCGGGTTAAATAGGCTTTGGAGCCTTCATAAATTACAATCTGGTGAAGCAGGCTCTCGTTGTCCGGGCTGATACGCGCGTCCCCCTGCCCAGCTGTGGCCAACAGCGTGATAACTTTCTTCAAACGCTCTGCCGGATTGGTGATGTTATTGGTTTCAAAACCTATCTGGTACTCCAGCCAACTCCAGTACCACGCCACGATATAAATCAAGAGGCGGTGCTTGTTTTCAAAATATCGGTAAATACCAGCCTCGGTAGTACCGATTTCCTCTGCAAGTTTTTTAAAGGTGAAAGCTTCGAACCCGCTTTTGTGGATCAGGCGGATGCTGTGCTGCACGATCTTCCGGCCCAGTTCCGAACCCTCGGGGTCGCGCAGGAAAAGGGCTTCGTTCATTTTAATCTGTACCTGCAGTTTCACGTTTCTAGCGTTTTCAGCCTATTTTCGAGCCGTTCAAAGATAGAAAAATATTCCAGCAATTATTTTTGATAGTATTACTATCACATAAAGTACTATTGCTATCTTTGCCCACGGCTATGGAAAAAACGCTGATGCGTAAACAAGTTGAACTTTTACCGTGTTCATTATATAGAGAACGGTATACGTTTTAAGGATCAACGAGTATCCGTTCCGCAACTTTACCTGACTAACAACTTTAACCGATGTATGCTTTATGAAAACCCTAACAAAAGAAATGCAGGCTGCGATAACACCAACGATCGCTCTGGACTTACTGAAAGAAGGTAACAAACGGTTTATCAACAACCTGAAAATAAATCGCAACCTGCTGCAGCAAGCCAATGAAACATCCGAAGGCCAGCATCCGTTTGCCGTGATCTTGAGCTGCATCGACAGCCGGACATCTGCCGAACTTATCTTCGATCAAGGTCTGGGCGATATATTCAGTGTTCGAATTGCCGGCAACATTATTAATGAAGATATTCTGGGCAGCATGGAGTTTGGCTGCAAGGTTGCAGGAGCCAAAATAATTGTAGTACTGGGCCACACGAAGTGCGGGGCGGTAAAAGGTGCCTGCGATCACGTAGAGATGGGTAACCTCACTGGCTTGCTCGCGAAAATCTTACCTGCAGTTAATGATGAACAAAAGATTAAAGAAAACCGGACCGCCTCTAATCCTGAATTTGTCGAGTCGGTTGCCGAACTTAATGTAAAACGAACTGTGAAATCAATCACAGAGCGCAGTCCGATTTTAAAAGAGTTGATCGAGACGGGTAAGGTTGGGATGATCGGAGGCATGCATGATATTGCCACTGGCGAGGTAACCTTTTATCACGATATGCTGGGCGTTTAAAGTTGGTGAACTGGTTGCGATACGGTAACGTACGTAGACCGCCCCATTGTCACTAAACCTTGTGCTCGGTTTTCATCCATTTGTCCCACCACGTCAGGTTTAATCCAAAATTAAATCTAAACGTCCGATGATGAAGATCGTGATGCCTGGATCCGATAATGTGGTTGGGCAATGATCCTTTGCCGTAAATCTCCTCACCGCTGTGGTTGATCATCGCGCTCACGGTCAGGATGGAAAATATCACGCCTAACATAACGGGATGCAATGGAATGATCATAACGCAAACCGGGAAAAATATAAACTGCAGAAAAGCCTCCAGCGGGTGAAAGGAGAACGCGGTGAACACTGTAGGAAGGATACTATCGTGATGTACCTTATGGACTATTTTAAAGATCCGGGGATTGTGCATCCAGCGATGAAGCCAGTAATAATACGTTTCATATATAAAAAGTATAATCACCGGGCTTAAAAAGAAGTATATCCATGAATGGCTTGCGACATCAACATATATGGCCGTCATTCCCCGCTGGTATGCCAACAACGAAATAGCGCACAGTACGGAAAAAATAAGTGAGCTGAGTACAGCCCATCGGATTTCTCTTTTTATCTGCAGCCGAAACCCCCTAAAAGAGTTTCGCGTTGTATCAAAAAATCGCTCAAGCACAAATTTATAGATCACCGAGACGATAAGATACCGCAGGAAAATCACCGCCATTAAGGAGACAATAAACGTAATAATAAGGCGTGGATAACTCCAGAAACCTGGGTCCAGAAAGTAATACATAAAAAGGATTTAGCACTTCTCCTGCCAACTCCATGATATGGTCTGTAGCAGTGTACCTCCGGCCTGCCCAACTCCCGGAACCGAAAGGTCACAGAGTCATGAGCAACAAAATTCCGGTTATGGGGAAGTCAGTGCCAGCGAGGCGGATAGCTATCCAGGTTGTAACAACCCATTCACATTGGATGCGAGTGCTAAACCGTGTACCTTGTGACTAACGCATCAGCAAAGTACCCTATGTTCAGGCACAGTGGTGAAACGAGAACTTTACAACACAATTTAAGAATTGCTTCCTTGTTGTCGTTTGTAGCGGGTGTGGTAAACGTTGCCGGCTTTCTCGCTGTGCAACGGCTTACCACGAATGTAACCGGACACTTTGCCTTTTTTGTTGATGAGGTTTTCAAGTTGAATAGCCTTCAGGCGTTTGTCTTCTTTCTCTACATATTTTTCTTCTTTCTGGGATCGTTCGTTTCCAGTTTTATGGTGGAATTGATTTATAAACGCAAGGGTAGCTATGTGTATGTGATGCCCGCGTTGCTCGAAAGTGCAATTCTCTTGTCTGTTGCAATCCTGGGCCCGTCACGTGTTGACCTGCACCCGGACGAAATTGCCTGTCTTCTACTCTTTGCGATGGGTTTGCAAAACTCACTTGTAACAACCATCTCCAAGGCGACTGTCCGGACAACTCACCTGACCGGGCTGTTTACCGATCTAGGGATTGAACTCTCACAATTGCTTTTTTATAAACAGCCAGCGCACCGGGTAAAGCTTTACTCCTCCATTCGATTACGATTTACGATCATTGGATTCTTTTTCATTGGTGGTATGGTGGGCGGGATCATGTACACAACCATTCAATTACATGTTCTGGCCGTAGCTGCAGCCGTGTTATTGTTGGGAATCACATGGGATTATCTGAAGTCGGGCATGAAAGCGATGGGCGCTAGCAGAGAGTCAAAGGAATAACGCGTACTGTTGTAATACGACAGGCGTAACAACGTAAATCAATAAAAGGATAACCCGGATACTTCCGTGAAGAAAGCTATGCGTCCCCGATTAAAATTTTTGAATGACGAAAGTCATCTTTGAACGTGAGCTGAATCATCAGGGTAATCATTATTTCAATGTAAGTTTAAATTTACCAGACGAATTTTCTATTTTGATGGCTATGAAGCGTGTTCTTATCTTTCTGGCAATACCATTGGCTTCCTGTGGCAGCAAAACGGAAACAACGTATCCAACCGTTGAGAATATCTCCGAATCTGTTTATGCATCGGGAATAATAAAAAGCCAGAACCAATACCAGGTGTATGCAACCGTAAACGGTGTGATCAATGAAATACTGGTGACCGAGGGTGACCTTGTAAAGAAGGGTGATGTTCTGATGACCGTTCGGAACGAAGCTTCCCAACTCAATGTCGAGAACGCAAAGCTCGCGGCCGAACAGGCTGATCTGAGTTCCAACTCCGATCGGTTAAAACAAGCCCGCATCGCCACGGAATTGGCGCGTACAAAACTTCGCAATGATTCATTACTACTTGTTCGTCAGCGAAACCTAAATGCACAAGGTGTTGGCACCCAGGTAGAGTTAGAGCAACGCGAATTGGCCTATGAAAATGCAGTCTCCAACTACCAGTCAGCACGGTTGAGTTATCTTGATTTGGAGCGCAACCTAACGTTTGCATCCAACCAGTCTAAAACTAATCTCCGGATCAGTAAGGCGCTCGTCAAAGACTATACGATCCGAGCCGAGACCGATGGCAGGGTATATACGGTATTTAAAGAGCGTGGCGAAATTGCCAATACGCAAAGTCCGGTAGCCGTTATTGGTGATGCTAATAACTTCTACATTGAATTGAATGTAGACGAATACGATATCGCACGTATCCAGGTTGATCATCGCGTACTTTTAACGATGGACAGTTACAAAGGCAAAGTGTTCGAAGCACGCGTGGAGAAAATTGAACCGTTGATGAATGAACAGGCCCGGGCATTTATTGTTCGGGCAATCTTTATCAGTAAGCCCCCGCAACTTTACCCAAACCTCTCCGTGGAAGCCAACATCGTTATTCGCGCAAGGCAAAACGCCCTGACTATTCCGCGGAGTTACCTCGTGGGCGACTCGCTTGTAATGGTAAGTAATAATGAAACCCGAAAAGTACAAATCGGAATCATGGATTATCAGAAGGCCGAGATCGTAAGCGGACTTAAAGAATCGGACAAGATCTATAAAGTCATTCCATGAACCCGGGGCTGATCTTTAGAATTGCCCGATCGTTGTTGCTCGCGCGCTGGAAGCAAACATTGGTTGCGGCCGTTGGCGTAACCTTTAGTATTACGATGTTCATTGCGTTGCTAGGATTTATGACCGGGCTCAACGATCTCCTCGATGGCTTGATCCTGAATCGCACGGCACATGTGCGGCTGTACAATGAAATCAAGGCCAACGTCCAGCAACCGATCAATCATTCAACAGCCTATAAGCAAAGCTATAATTTTATCCGATCCGTAAAGCCGGTAAACAACCGACAGGAAATTTACAACAGTGGAGCCATACTCCAGGTGCTTCGAACCGATGACCGGGTAAAAGGCGTAGCACCGAAGATTACTGCGCAGGTTTTTTTTAATGACGGTGGAGTAGACATTACGGGCGTGATCAACGGCATTGATGTCGAAGCTGAAAGCGAACTATTCCATTTCAACGATTATGTTATTGAGGGAAATCCGCTGGATCTGAAAAATGTATCGAACAGCATCATCCTGGGAAAGGGCCTTGCTGAAAAACTATTTGTAAACCCTGGCGATGTCGTACAGATTACCACCGCCAATCAACAACAATTCTCCCTGAAGGTTGTCGGATTTTTTCAATCCGGGTTACAGGACCTGGATAAGGTTCAAAGTTTTGCAGCGTTGGGTACTGCGCAAAAGATACTGGGCCGTACTGCTAATTACATTACCGACATTCAAATCCGGCTTCAGGATATTGATTCGGCTCCGGCCATCGCCAAAGAATATGCACAGCTTTTTCGGGCCGAGGCAGAAGACATTCAAACCGCCAATGCACAGTTTGAAACAGGCTCCTTCATCCGCACGCTGATCTCCTATGCTGTAGGCATTACCTTGTTAATCGTTGCCGGATTTGGAATCTATAATATCTTGAACATGATGATCTACGAGAAAATGGATTCTATTGCCATCCTGAAAGCAACCGGGTTCTCGGGTCAGGATGTGAACCGCATTTTTATTGTCATTGCGCTAAGCATTGGAATTTCCGGAGGTGTGTTGGGACTAGGATTGGGGTTTCTGTTCTCGGTGATGATTGATCAGATTCCGTTCAACACCGCTTCCCTCCCGACCATTACAACCTATCCTGTTAATTACAATCCGGTATTTTATTTCATCGGAACTTCGTTTTCTATTATTACAACCTACCTGGCCGGTTGGTCGCCTGCACGAAAGGCCAGCCGGGTTGATCCAGTTACCATTATCCGCGGAAAATAAATGGATAATTTCATCGTACAAGCATCCCACATCAGTAAAAGCTTTAGCGATCCGGTGACGGTACCGGTTTTAAAAGACATCTCGTTATCCATCGGTAAAGGAGAATTTGTTTCGATCACCGGAAAATCAGGGTGCGGAAAATCAACCTTGCTGTATGTACTCTCTACCATGGATACGGCCTATGAAGGCGATTTGTTTATTGGCGGAAAGCAAATGCGCGGCCGGACAGACAAGCAATTGGCGCAGGTACGAAATGAGAGTATCGGGTTTGTATTTCAGTTCCATTATCTGCTACATGAGTTTACCGTGTTAGAAAATGTCATGCTCCCAGGATTGAAACTAAAGAAGTTGGCCGAACATGAGGTCAGGGAAAAAGCATTGGACAAACTGGATACGCTGGGTATTAAATCACTGGCAGCAAAAAAAGCAAATCAATTGTCGGGGGGTGAAAAACAACGCGTTGCCATCGCGCGGGCATTGATTAACGATCCGGGAATTATCATGTGCGATGAACCTACCGGTAATCTGGATAAAACTAACAGCCTGATTGTTTTCGATATTTTTAAAGAACTCACTGAAAAGCATGGCCAAACGCTATTGGTAGTAACGCACGATCAGGAGTTCGCAAAAAACACACATCGGATTATCGAAATGGAAGACGGGAAGATTATAACGCAGTGAAATTTTCTGCACTCAACCTGCGAAGGTTTTTATTACTTCCACTCAAACCTTCCTAAATATCTGCCCAGGAAAATCAGTGCTATGCCAATCGACCCGAACGCCATGTGAAGAAAGTTCACTTCGCGCAGCATGATCATTTGGATCTGGATCCAGCCGACAAGTATTATACCCTGCCCCATCACCCACCAGGAATGATGGCGAACGTTGAGCACTAAGGCAACAAATACCAACAGGCTGAGCACACCGTTGCACACTACCAGCACAATGCCGGGAATAAGATAATCACTGAACGGTGAGTGTTCCAGATAGCGTAGCGGAATTCCGTTCGCGCTGCCATCGGGATATGCAATCATCGGGACCCCGCCCACGAATGCTCCGATGCCGTTAAGCAATAACAGCAGTAGCGCAACGTATTTCAAATAGCTGCGGAGGTCCGGTGAGTTTGCACTAATCGTTTTCATATCGTTAAAGTGTTAGTCCTTTTGCTTTCATCTGTTTCAATAACCCGGCCGGTACAGGCCTACAGCTGCAATGTTGCTGATGCGCTGCATGCCATTTCATGCGTTGCGCAAGTGTCGGGTTCCTCGGCATCACATGCTTTTCGTGCCACATTTTATTGATCGCTGTTTTCATTTGTTGTACACTACGTTCACAATCTCGAATATGCCATACGTAAAGGGGCCATCGTCATAGTTATACACAGCTTCGGCATGGCGCGGAAGATGATACCCGAGACGGTTATCATGCTGGCCAAGGGGGGTTGACCAGCGCAACGGTAAAAACTTTCCATCCTCTGTTAATGCACCGCGGTCGTCCGAAATGAAATTCACCAGCTCATGCTGCTTGTTGAAATACAGGAAAGCGGAGACGCTCATGCCGCGGTTGGTAAAGGTTGCCCGGATGTACGTGTCACCCGATTCGCTCCAGCTGATGCGTGGATCTATCAATGTTGCAGGCGCAAGGCAGCACATGTCATTGAAGTATGTTACGGTCTCAGCTTTGTCGAGGTGAACACCAGCTGCATACTGCACGCGGAAAAGCGATAGCAGGCGGACATCCATGTACGCCACCCCGTTGCGGAAGTAGTGATAACCTGAGACTGGCAGATGCTTCATGATCGCATCCATGAAAAAGAGTCGTGACACAGTAGTCAGGAAGTTATGCTGTACGGAATGAAATGGCATCCACACGCCATTCGATTTGCTGCGTATCCTGCCCGCCAGGTCTACACGAAAGCTTTTAACCTTTGGCCTACCAAGCGCGCCTGATTTTTGAATGTAGTTCCGGATCAGTTCCGGCAGGTGAGCTATATCGGATTCCATAAGCAATTCCGGCCTTACGCGGGAGACGAGCTGTGTTTGCTGCCTGACTTCCCTGCGATACCTGCGCCTGAGTCCGATACCGATGAATTGATTCATACTATGCCAGGATAAAGCCGATGATGCTGATGAGCAGGATTAGAATATTAAGCGTTGATCCGAGGCCAGCGTCTTCCCAATCCGTGATGATAACATATTCAGAAACCACTACCGATGCAAGCCCGACAATCCACCATCCCTCAACAAAATAGTAAAAAAGGAAACCGGTAGTCACCACAAGGCAGCCAGCGACCAGCCAGAAGACTCCGTTGACCTTACTGATCGGATGTGGCATCTGATCAAGACGGGCAAGTTTAAACGCTTTTACAAATCCAAGCAGATGGAGCATACCATGTATGCTGATGAGAATTAATAACAGCTCTCGCATAACAGAAATTTTTATACACGAAAGATGCCATACTCCGATGTATGGAATGGTGATGAAAATCAGGTTTAGCGATGATATTTCTGTCCAAAAATCAAAAAAATCAGCACCCTTTTGGCCCACGTGTTGCGGCTTTGTATTATTACAGATGCCTTTGTCAGATTCAGATCCGATTTCAGAAAGTCTCCAACTCCTGTTTCCCGGTTTTAGCGATGAACTCATCAGCCACCTTGAAAAAATAGGCCAGGCAACAGTTTTTGAGGAAGGTGACATGCTGATGCGCCCGGGTCAATATTTTAAGAGCTCGTTGCTTATTCTGGACGGCCGGGTAAAGCTTTATCGCGAAGGCGATGATGGCGAAGAATTTTTTTTGTACTACCTCGAAAAAGGGAATGCCTGTGCGTTGTCGATGATTTGCGCCACCAAAAATGAAGCAAGTGCGATTAAAGCGCAGGCTGTTTCTCCTGTAAAGGCATTAACAATTCCTATCCAGTATATGGACGGTCTGATGAAAGACCATAAAAGCTGGTATTATTTTGTTCTGGAAACTTATCGCAACCGCTTCGAAGAATTGTTGCAAGTAATTGATCAGGTAGCTTTTCATTCGATGGACGAAAAACTTGAGTTCTACCTGAAACGACAGTTTGATATCCTCAAAACAGACAAGATTACCATCACACATCAGGAAATTGCTGACGACTTGAACTCTTCCCGCGAAGTTATTTCCCGGTTGCTAAAAAAACTGGAAGCCCGGAAACACATTGCAGTTTCACGTAATGAGATTGCACGCTTGAATTTTTAGCGTCTGCGTGACCTAAGTCACGATGCTACACGCCTTAAGTTCCGACCTTTGTTGCATCAAGAAAAGGTATGGAAACCAAAACACAACCCGGCCACGTAGAGAATGTTGCAGCCGCAGAATTTCAATCAAGGCTTGCAGAAGATTCCGCGGCTTTTTTGCTCGATGTTCGCACACCAGCCGAATTTAATGCGGGGCACTTACCCAATGCAATTAATTTAGATGTGTTGGATGATTGCTTTAACACAGCCGTTTCCGATCTTGACAAAACAAAAACCTATTTTGTGTATTGTCGAAGTGGCGGTCGCAGCGGGCAGGCATGTTTGTGCATGGCCGATCAGGGTTTTGCGGTAGTTAACTTAAGGGGTGGGATCAACAGTTGGACAGGCGAAATTGTTTCTGTATGAAGTTTAATAAGTGGATAATTATTGGGATAGGTTTGGTAATTGGAGCAGCGCTTGGCTACGGGTACTGGTATTACGTGGGTTGCATGTCAGGCAGTTGCTCCATTACTTCATCACCTGTAAACAGTACAGCGTACGGAGCCGTACTCGGGGTATTAACCGGGAATCTTTTTCTACCTCGAAAACATGGCTCTACCCAAGGGGAATAAACTATACAGCATTGTTCATCAGAAATGTCCGCGCTGTCAGAATGGTAATCTTTTTACGTCAACTGCATACGACTTAAAAAATCTTACCCGGATGCCCGAAACCTGTACGCATTGCGGACAACACTTTGAACTGGAACCTGCATTTTATTCTGGCGCCATGTATGTCAGTTATGCACTTCAGGTGGCGATGTTTACTACCGTGTATGTAGCGCTGCGCGTATTGTTTAATCCGAAGGCAGAGGTGTATATCTATTCAATTATCGGAGCTTCCCTTTTACTATTTCCTATTACACTCCGACTTTCACGCGTAATCTATCTGAATTTTTTTGTGCGTTATGATTCCCGCTTTGATAAAGCTTCGGAATAATAACGGGCTGTTACGTACCGGATGAAGTAACTTCATATCTTTTTCCAAATTTTTTATCAGCGTGACCGTAGTCACAGTTCAGTGCTCGGCAAGACGATACTTTTGTGCCATTATTATTCAAGGCACATGAACATCGTAGCACGAAGTATTTTCATTTTCAGTTTATTGATTCCGGCTTGGAGTAGCGGACAAAATGTTCCTCTCACGTTGCAAGAAGCACTCCATTCGGCCCAGCAAAACAATCAATCCATTCATATATCTCAACTTGATGTGAGCGTCTCACATGCAAATTATAAACAAACGCAAGCTGTGTTTCTCCCTCAGGTTAACCTTGGCTACTCGGCCATGCGTACAAACAATCCGCTTAACGCATTTGGTTTTAAACTTCAACAACAGGCTATTACCGCAAGTGATTTCGATCCCAATGTGTTAAACGATCCCGCTGCCACGCAAAACTTTATGGTCAAGGCCGAGGTGTTGCAACCTATTTTTAATTTGGATGGGCTTTATCAGCGACAGGCTGCCGGCAATCAGGCTGAAGCCTATCAATGGAAGCACATACGGACTAAGCAATACGTTTTGTTTGACGTGGAGAAAGCCTATGCGCAGTTACAACTTGCGCATCGTGCCGTGGCCGTGCTGGAAGAAGCCGTAAGCACGGCCCAGTCGGTTTATACCGTTACGAATAACCGCTTCGAAAAAGGATATCTGCAAAAATCTGATGTGTTACACGTGCAGGTTCATGCCACCAATAGCGAAAGTCGACTGGCCGAAGCTAGAAGTAACGTACAAAATGCCTCTGATTATCTGAGTTTGCTGATGGGTACACCAACGGGTGTTGTTTATGCTGTCGATACCACAACACAAGTAAACGAAGTTCAATCCATCGATACCACGTTGCCCGAAAATCGTGCCGACTTCATGGCCATGCAGAAGGCTGTTCAGGCGCGCGACAACCTGGTTAAGTCAGGCACCATGGCCTATGTACCCACATTGAATGCCTTTGGCGAATATCTGTTTAACGATGCCGAGGCTTTTGGATTCGGCTCGGATTCGTACCTGATAGGCGCACAACTCTCCTGGAAAATATTTAACGGCACGGCTACCAAAAATAAAGTTGACGCGCAACGTAGTGAGCGTGACAAAGCTGTTCGGGAACTTCAGTACCAGAAAGAACAGGCACAACTTGAACTGAGTAAAACCCAGCGACAGCAACAGGACGCGCGACTTACCGTAAACCAACAGGCACTTGCTGTACAGCAGGCAGAAGAAGCCTTACGCCTCATTCAAAACAGATATGAACAAGGTTTGGTCACCACAACCGACTTATTGCAGGCTCAAACGATGGTGTCTCAACAAAAGTTAATATGGGCTCAAGCTGTTTTTCAGTTGAATACTACACAGGCCTACCTGCGATTCCTAACCACCACATCTAACGAGTAAACACATAGTATGAAATTATTTGCTAACCGATCAAGTATAGTTGTCGTAGTGCTTGCCACGTTCATTGGCGCGTGTTCCAGCGAACAGTCCACGTCCACAACACCACCAACACCAGTTCGTGTAACCGTTTCGTTGCCCGGACAACAAACAACGAATTCGATTACCGCCAGCGGACACCTTCAATCAACCGAAACCGCGGTGATCAGCACACGCATGATGGGCTTCATTACCTCGGTAAATGTAAAACCGGGTGATGTTGTGACCAAAGGTCAGTTGTTGATAACCATCAGCAGTGCTGACATCCTGGCCAAAAAAGCACAGGCACAAGCAATGGTTTCTGAAGCAGAGGCTGCATTAACCGATGCTAAAAAAGATTTTGATCGTTACACAGAACTCTACCAACAACAAAGTGCCTCCACAAAAGAATTGGAAAACATAACCCTGCAATACCAATCGTTGAAAGCAAAAACGGAAGCTGCAAAACAAATGCAGCGCGAAGCCGAAGCTATGTTGGCTTATGCAAACCTTACTGCACCATTTTCAGGAGTAATCACGCAAACACTGGCCGATGCAGGCAGCATGGCCAGCCCGGGAGTACCACTTGCATTTATGGAGAAGCGGGGGAACTACGAGGTGATCACCTCCGTAGCAGAAGCAGATATTGAACACCTGAAAACAGGTAGTCCGGCATCTGTATCCATCAAGGCGATTGATAAAAACGTATCGGGCATAGTAACTGAAATCAGTCCTTCGTCCAGCAACAGTGGCGGGCGTTTCGGTATAAAAATCTCTATTCCACAACGCGAAAACAACGGACTGCATGCGGGAATGTCAGCTACAGTTACCATCGCTATTTCCGGCCCGGCACCATCCGGCATACTCATACCAAGCTCCGCCTTGATACATAAAGATCAATTGGTGGGTGTTTACACCGTCAGCGAAAGCAACACTGCATTGCTTCGATGGCTACGCCTTGGAAAAACCTACAACAATCAGGTAGAAGTACTTTCAGGATTGAATGCTGATGAACGTTTTATCGTTCAGGCTGAAAGTAAATTATACAACGGAGTTCCCGTTCAGATAAATGCTAACTAACCGCTAAGGATAATCCCTACGAAATTATGAAAGAAGGTTTGTCAGGAAATATTGCAAAAGCATTTATCAACTCAAAGTTGACCATTCTGCTAATGATTGGCTTTTTGCTGGTGGGTGGGTACAGTACCATGTTGATCCCACGTGAAGAAGAGCCACAGATTGATGTGCCGATGGCCGACATTTTTCTACGTTACCCCGGGGCATCGCCTAAGGAAATTGAAGTACGAGTTGCACAGCCGCTTGAAAAAATTATCTCAAACATCAAAGGTGTGGAATATGTCTACTCTACTTCCATGAAGGGACAAGTGATGTTGATCGTACAGTTTTATGTTGGTGAGGATACAGAACGGTCTCTGGTAAAATTGTATAACGAGTTAATGAAGAACATGGATAAAATGCCACCCGGTGTTTCGATGCCGTTGGTAAAAAACCGTGCAATTGATGACGTACCCGTATTGGGGCTCACGTTGTGGAGCGAAAGATACTCGGATTACGACCTGAAACAGCTCGGCCAAACGCTTACAAACGAGATAAAAAAAATACCTGACGTAGCTACCGTAAACATTATCGGTGGCCGAAGCCGTCAAGTGAACGTTACGCTCAATAAAGATAAGATGGCACAACGCGGGGTTGACTTTCTCAGCATTAGTCAACAACTGCAAGGGAGCAACACACAAACACTCGCTGGAAATTTTGTAAACCGTGATACAGTGTTTTCAGTTGAAGCCGGAAGCTACTTTGCGTCAGCCGAAGAACTGGGTAATGCCATAATAGGTTCTAACAACAACCAGCCGGTGTACCTGAAACAAGTTGGCACCATCGAAGATGGTGCAGAGAAATCATCACAATACGTTTTTTATGGCTATGGAAGAGAGGATGAAGCGCAGAAAACCTTTCCTTCCGACTATGCGGCCGTAACGCTTTCTATTGCCAAAAAGAAAGGTGCCGATGCCATGAATTTATCAGACCGCATTGTGAGCAAAGTTGAACATCTGAAAAATGAACTTATACCGAACGATGTTCACGTAACCGAAACACGCAACTATGGCGAAACAGCATCTGAGAAAGTTTCTGAATTATTGTTGCACTTACTGGTCGCCATTATAGCCGTTACGGCTTTTGTGATGTTGGCGATGGGTTGGCGCGGGGGCTTGGTTGTATTTCTTTCCGTTCCCGTTACGTTCGCGCTTACACTATTCAGTTATTACTTTCTCGATTATACGCTCAATCGTATCACCCTTTTTGCACTAGTGTTTATTACGGGTATTGTAGTAGATGACTCGATCATTATAGCCGAGAACATGCACCGCCACTTCAAAATGAAGCGTCTCCCGTTTTTGCAAGCCGCCATCTTTGCCATTAACGAAGTAGGCAACCCTACCATACTCGCCACCTTTACGGTGATCGCTGCTGTGTTGCCGATGGCATTTGTAACGGGCATGATGGGGCCTTACATGAGCCCTATGCCCATTGGTGCCAGCATTGCCATGTTGCTGTCACTGGTAGTTGCTCTCACACTCACACCCTACTTGGGTTATTTGTTTCTGCGCGAAAAAGAAGGGCATGACCACAAGAAGCATCCGACACTTGAAGAATCGAAAATTTACAAAATCTATAAAGCCTTCATCAACCCCATGCTCGAAACGCGGTGGAAGCGATGGACCTTTATGGTGAGCACCATAGCGGTACTGCTTATATCCGTATCCTTTTTCTACACCAAATGGGTTGCCGTAAAAATGTTGCCGTTCGATAACAAGAATGAATTTCAGGTTATCATCGACATGCCTGAAGGAACGTCACTGGAACGTACCGCGGTCGTAGCAAAAGAGATTGCACAATATCTTTCGACAGAACCCCTGATAAAGAACTACCAGGGATATGTGGGCACGGCCGGACCCATCAGTTTTAATGGACTTGTTCGGCATTACGATTTGCGTTCAGGTGAGAACGTGGCAGACATTCAGGTAAATCTTATACACAAGAAAGAACGCAGTCTGCAAAGTCATGATATCGCCAAACAACTTCGGCCTCGCATTCAACAGATTGCAGCAAAATATCACGCTAATGTTAAGTTAGTGGAAGTTCCGCCCGGGCCTCCGGTGTTATCAACTATTGTAGCGGAGGTGTATGGCCCTGACTACGAACAACAGATAGATGTTGCGCGTCAGGTAAAAACGTTAATCACGCAAACAGAAGGTGTGGTTGACGTTGATTGGATGACCGAATCCGATCAGAAAGAATACCATTTCGAGATCGATAAAGACAAAGCCATACGTATGGGCGTTTCTCCTGCGCAAGTGACGGCTACACTGCACGCTGCACTTTCAAACGTGCCGGCTGGCACCTTACATAACCCGGTTTCCTTCGAGCCGGTGAACATTGTACTACAACTGAGTGACGATGAGAAATCCGGCTTGGGAGATTTGCGCAACCTCCACGTCATTAACCAGCAGGGTCAAGCTATTGCTTTCGGTGATTTAGTTACCATACGCGAATCCGTAAAAGAAAAAAGCATCTACCGGAAAAATCAAAAGCGAGTTGTGTATGTACTGGCCGACCTTGCGGGTGATTTAGAAAGTCCGGCTTATGCCATTTTCGATATATCGGATAAATTAAAAGACATTAAACTTCCGTCAGGATATACATTGGCTGAATCGTACAACAAGCAACCTGAATTTGAAGACAACTTTACGTTGAAGTGGGATGGTGAGTGGCAAATTACCTTTGAAGTATTTCGCGACTTGGGTATCGCATTTGGAGTTGTCATCATCCTCATTTACATACTTATTGTTGGATGGTTTCAAAACTTCAGCGTACCCATCGTGATGCTCGCAGCGATACCACTTTCGCTGATTGGCATTGTGCTCGGCCACTGGATGCTGGGTGCATACTTTACCGCTACCTCCATGATCGGCTTTATTGCACTGGCCGGTGTCATGGTGCGCAATTCGGTTCTGCTGATTGACTTCATTAACATCCGGTTAAACGAAGGCATTCCCTTAAAACAAGCCATTATTGAAGCGGGGGCTGTACGAACTACACCGATATTGTTAACTGCGGGTGCTGTCGTGTTAGGGGCCGTGATCATACTGTTCGATCCCATTTTCCAGGGATTGGCCATCTCTCTGATGGGCGGAACCATTACGTCCACCTTCCTGACACTGTTAGTTGTTCCCCTCCTTTATTTTAGAATGATGCGAAATCAAAAAACTAAAAACTCACTATGAAACTTCTAATTGTAACAAGTTTAAAAGACCATCAATCCGATGTCGCCCGGTTGTTAACACAAGCAGGCATTACGGTATTTAGTGCATCTGAAACAACAGGTTTTAAAAATCCCGCAGAAGAAAATCTGCTAACGAATTGGTTCGCGCGCTCCCGCGATCAATACAATTCTATTTTTCTGTTCAGTTTCACCAGCGCAGCGAATGCTGAAGAGGCGCTGAATTTGATTAGCAATCATAATCTTACCCAGAACACCGGGTTTCCCATTCGAGCCTTTGTGCTGGCGGTAGAAAAGACAAACTACGAAAATTGAGACCGCTTTAATACGTTCATCGAGCAGGTAGAACTCGGAGATTAAGCAAACAAAACTATGTCGAAAAGCCAACTATAAAACTCACCATCAATCAATACTATGAAAGAAAGAATTGTACGCGCTGTTGCGGGCACCCTGGTGCTCAGCAGTATTTCATTAGCCTATTTTGTCGATACGGCTTGGCTGATTCTGGCAGCCTTTGTCGGCCTTAACCTGTTGCAGTCAGCTTTCACAAAAGTCTGTCCGCTGGAGATTATTCTGGATAAAGCTGGAGTCGATCATCAACGATCTGTTAAACCTGAATAAGATCAAGCTACTACTTACGCATTTTAACCAAAGGTGACGTCCAAACCCACGTACCCACGTGGTTGGCAATATCCTCCGACAAGCTTCCCAGTAGTACATGATCCAAACCTTTCCGGCCGTGCGTACCAAGTGCAATCAGATCTCCTTTCACGAGCTTGTTAAACTGGATGATACCCTGTTCTTCCCGGAATTCACTGAAAACATTTATCGTGTAGTTTTTTAACCCTCCAGACGTAGCGAGGGATTGCAAGCGCTCTCTGCTGGTTGTATCCGGGGTAAACGTTAGAGGAGTATTGATCCAAACCAGGTGAAGCTTGGCATTAAAAAATTGTTGAAGAGTTTTGACGTTCGCTAAAAATAATTGTTGATGCTCCGTATCAAGCGCACAAGGCATAACGATGTTTGTAATAGGCTTTTTCGAATATTCCTTAATAATCAACACAGGAACTGTCGCCTGCCGGATCATCTTCTCCGCATTAGAACCCAGGAAGACCTCCCGTATCCCACTGGCACCGTGTGATCCCATCACCACCTGATTAATTCCGTTTTTCCTGATGTAATCAGCGACTTTAGTCTGAATGGCCCCGAACAATGCATGGAACACGACCTTAACTTTTGGGTTAGCATATTTCTTAGCAACATCGTCAAACCGTTTTATGGCTTCATCCCGTAACTCACTTAACAATACCTTTTCAAAACTTAGCACGGGCATCAAAACCGAGTCGTGCAATACCGGGAGCTCAACAATGTGAAGCACATGAACAGAACCTTTTGCTTTTGCGGCAAGATCGAGTGCAACCCGGTACGCGCTGATGGCCGGTGCTGAAAAATCGCAGGGAACAAGAATCTTTTTCATAGCATCTTTATTTTGATATGGTCAAAATTAGGTCGTTTTGGATCATTCGCACGTGACGTCCATCTGCTGTTGAGATGATTTATGTCAGTCGGCCTTTGGTTTAATGGAAAATATGATTTTTTAATCCTCATCCCCGACATCCGCTGTTCCGCGCACCATTCGGATGAACTCAGTGCTTGAATGGCCAATGTTTTCCCGGCTTTTCGCAATCAGTTTTTTTACCTTGATAAAACGGACCACTCCTGCCAGCACAATGAGGAATCCGATTGCGATGAGCGGTAGGCCTGCGATTTTCCAAAATTTGGTGTCAACTATTTCACCCAGCGTTGATCCGGCAACCAGAAAATAGAGGCCTGTTCGAATAAAGGCCAGTAATGTTGTTTCATTGGCTAGTCTGGTTCGTTCGATGGCGAGGTGCTCACGCAGTACAAGATCCTTGTTCATAGTTTTGTGTTTGGCAATTACGTTTAAGCGCGCAAGGTTAATATCCCAAAATGGGGCATTTCCACGGAGGCGACAACTGACAAATGTCCGATTTTGTTATGATTTGAATCATAAATAATAAAGACTTAACAGGATACTTTGCTTCAGTTACCGAAATAACTAAATCCAGACTGTATGAGAAAGCTCTTTTTTATTATTGCATCGATAGCCCTACTAGCGTCCTGCGCCCCTGAAAAACCTCGGGCAGAAAGTGAAATCAATCACGAAAAGAAGGAAAGCGCGGTGGAAGAGGCGAAAGAAAATTTGATGGATCCTACCAAAGGAATAGGCCAGGTAAAAAATGTAACACTGGAGAGTCCCTTAGACCAAGGACGTGTTAAACGCGGAATTGCCATCTACGAAATGAAATGCCAGTCTTGCCACCGGCTAGATGAAACACGGGTTGTGGGCCCGGGTTGGAAGGATATAACCAAAAAAAGAAAGGCAGAGTGGATTATGAACATGATCACCAATGTTGACATGATGTTGGATAAGGATCCGGAAGCTCAAAAACTTCTCGAATTATGCTTGATGCGCATGCCCAATCAGAACATGTCAATTGGCGATGCACGCGATGTGCTTGAATACATGCGTCAGAACGATGGTGAAAAATAATCACTTAAACCTCCTATCTATGAAACGCTTATGCTATGTTCCTTTGCTGTTACTGTTGGCGTGCGGTCAACAGCCTGCGAGCACCGAAACTAATGTGGTTCAGGCTGCTACGGACGGTGGCCAATCCACTGTTCAAGACGAAACTTCCCAACCTGATGTGGTTCGTGTGGCTGTTGGCTCTCCGGATCATACAACGTTGGTAACGGCATTGACAACCGCAGAATATGTAGATGCGCTCTCCAATGCCGGACCGTTCACTGTGTTTGCTCCTACCAATGCAGCTTTTGATAAACTTCCTGCCGGAACTGTTGAAAATTTACTGAAGCCGGAAAGTAAAGATGCATTGCGGAACATACTCGAATACCACGTATATGTTGGGGTGATTAAAGAAGATTACATACAAGATGGCATGACACTCAATCAGGTGAACCTCGATAATGTGACGCTCCACAAGAAAGATGGAAAAATTACAGTGAATGGAGCTAATGTATTGGCTGTTGTAAAAGCATCAAACGGGGTGGTATATGTAATTGATGGCGTGCTCCTGCCTCCAGAAAAAAATAATAACTGACAATTAAATACCCATATGAAAAATTTACATAAAAGATCTTTTTTGATTGCGGCACTGGCGATAGTCGCGGTTGCAATTAGCAGTTGTAAACCAAAGGGCCCTGCTGAAGTATCCATGGGCGATGCGGCATCCAAGGTGTATGTAGCCCCTGGTCAGTATGACGAATTTTACAACGTTGTTTCCGGAGGATTTAACGGACAAATTGGTATCTACGGAATTCCTTCCGGCCGGTTGTTCAGAATTCTGCCCGTGTTTTCTGTATCACCGGAGAGTGGATACGGGTATAGCGAAGAAACTAAACCCATGCTAAACACTTCACACGGCTTTGTGCCGTGGGACGACTTACATCATATTGCACTCTCCACAACAAAAGGTGAACACGATGGCCGATGGATATTTGCCAATGGCAACAACACACCGCGCGTAGCCCGTGTAAGCTTTAAATCTTTCAGAACTGAAGAAATTCTGGAAATACCAAACAGTGGTGGCAATCACTCTTCTCCTTTTATTACAGAGAATACGGAATACCTGGTAGCTGGAACGCGGTTTAGTGTTCCGATGGGCGGAAAGGATGTTCCGATCAGTTCATATAAAGAGAATTTCAAAGGCTCTATTAGCTTTATAAAGGTTGATCCAACAGATGGCCACATGAACATTGCGTTCCAACTGAGAACGCCCGGTTTTAATTTTGATCTTAGCAGAGCAGGCAAAGGCCCTTCCCACGGATGGTTTTTCTTCTCGTGCTATAACACGGAACAGGCTTACACTTTATTGGAAGTTAACGCTTCTCAAAAAGATAAGGACTTTATCATGGCGGTTAATTGGAAAAAGGCAGAAGAATATATAGCGCAAGGAAAGGGAAAGATTGAAAAAGTAAAGTATGCACACAATACCTATAGCGAAAAAACGCATACGGCTACTTCCAAAATTGAAGAAGAGGTGTTAGTGTTGGATGTTTCAGAATTTCCCGACATCGTCTATTTCATTCCGTGCCCGAAGTCTCCTCATGGTTGTGATGTGGATCCTTCAGGGGAGTATATCGTTGCTAGTGGAAAATTAGCGGCTCTCATTCCTGTATTCTCATTTTCTAAAATTCAAACTGCCATTACAAATAAGGATTACGAAGGCGATTTCAGTGGGATACCTGTTATTAAATATGAATCTGCACTACATGGTGAGGTTAAAAAACCGGGCCTCGGTCCGTTGCACACAGAATTTGACGAAAAAGGAAATGCCTACACTTCATTCTTCGTTTCTTCTGAAATTGTAAAATGGAATGTGAAGACGCTTGAAGTGTTGGATAGAGTACCAACGTACTACTCAATCGGTCACTTAAGTGTTCCGGGCGGCCCAACTGCTAAACCACATGGTAAATATGTAATCGCTTACAATAAAATTACGAAAGACCGCTACCTGCCCACAGGTCCTGAGTTAACACAATCCGCTCAGCTTTACGATATTTCAGGAGATAAAATGCGTTTGTTACTCGATTTTCCTACAACCGGAGAGCCGCATTATGCCGAGGCAATTCCGGCAAGTATGATTACGAAGAACACGACCAAGTTTTTCAAAATCGAAGAGAACGAGCACCCCTACGCTGCGAAAGGGGAAGGGCAAACAAAGGTAGAACGCAAGGGAAATGAAGTACACGTGTCGATGACGGCCATCCGTTCTCACTTAACACCCGATAATATTGAAGGTGTACGGGTTGGGGATGAAGTATATTTCCATATCACCAACTTAGAACAAGACTGGGATGTACCGCATGGCTTTGCAATAAAAGGTGCTACAAATGCGGAGTTATTAGTCATGCCGGGTGAAACACAAACGCTAAAGTGGAAACCATTGGTTACGGGTGTCGTGCCATTCTATTGCACCGACTTTTGCTCAGCGCTTCACCAGGAGATGTCAGGATATATTCGTGTATCACCTGCCGGTAGCAACACACCGTTGAAATTCTCAACCGGAAAAACTGAGTGATTAGTCCAGCGAAGCTAATCGCGTTCATAGTTCAGGGTTGAATCAGGTTCCGTTCCCGACATACAACGGGGCGGAACCTTCTTATGGAACAAAATATGAAAAACACACTGAAGCCACTTTCACGTCTGATTGTACTAATTACAGCCCTCGCTATGGTATCGGCTTACTTTGTTCCGCTTTGGCAAATACTAATGTGGGCGCCCCAATATCCCGAAGGGCTGGAAATGAAAATCTGGATTAACACGCTTAGTGGAGATGTTAAAATCATCAGTGCGCTGAATCATTACATTGGGATGAAGCACATTGAGGTGACCATGTTTCCTGAGTTTAAGTACATGGTTTACATCGTTGGATTCCTGATTGGATTTGGTTTGCTGACAGTACTCGTGAACAAGCGGATTTTTTTATGGATGTATGCGTTGCTTATCTTAAGTGCAGGCGCTGCCGCCCTAATTGATTTTTATGTATGGGGTTACGACTATGGTCATAACCTGGATCCAACAGCCCCCATTGTAGTACCGGGGATGTCGTATCAGCCGCCACTTATTGGTACGAAGCAATTGTTAAACTTCACCGCATTCTCCGGCCCCGATATTGGAGGCTGGATATTTATGATTTCAGGATTGATCGTTATCGGTGCATTACTTTACGAGATTCGAGTTTCAAGAAAAAAAGTAACGCTATGAAAATGGCCTATGTAATTCTGATAACAATTTTGTTTCTCTCGTGTAACGCTGAGCCGGAGCAATTGCGATATAGTATAGACGCCTGTTATGTTTGCAAAATGACCTTGGTAGACAAAAAGTTTGGCGCTGAATTAGTAACCGCTAAGGGAAAAATTTACAAGTTCGATGATGTTAATTGCATCGTGAAGTTTATTACTTCAGATTACCTCATAGACGAGACGATAGCACATACATTGATTGTTGACTATGCCCAACCTGAAAAACTAATTCCGGCAGAAAAGGCGTTCTATTTGAAATCTGAAGAAATCAGAAGCCCCATGGCAAGTCAGGTGGCAGCTTTTGAAACGGAAGAGGTAATGCTGAAATATAAACCGACCTTACATGCTAAATCGTTGAGCTGGGGTGAGTTGGTGAACCAATTCAGGTAAAATAAATAATGCGACCTGTGTTACCAGTATGGTCGCCATACAGAATGAGAAAATTCATTTACATACTATTTTTATTCTCGATCACATATCCTTGGTCTGTGTCTTCACAGACCACATTATCTGGTTTGTTTCGGTCTGTGAACACACCAACCGACTTGGGTGCCCGGACGATCATCGTCAGCAAAACGGGTAAAATACAAAGTATTAAACAGGCTATTGAATTGGCCCAACCCGGTGATACCATTCTTGTCAAAGCAGGTATTTATCGCGAAGGAAACATCATCCTTGAAAAATCCATTGTACTGCTTGGTGAGAATTTTCCTGTGCTTGATGGCGAGAACAAAGTAGAAATACTAACCATCCATACAGCCGATGCGGTGATATCCGGTTTCAAATTTAAGGATACCGGTGTAGCCAGCATTAATGATCTTGCTGCGATAAAACTTCTGGATTCGAAATATGTTAAGATCCTCAACAATAAGTTTGAAAATACTTTTTTTGGAATTTACCTGGCGAATTCTTCCCATATATGGGTAGAGAATAATCAACTCAAATCCAACGCTGATGCCGAGCATCAGATTGGGAACGGCATTCATCTCTGGAAATGCGAACACATTACCATTCACGCGAACAAGGTTCAGGGCTTTCGCGATGGAATCTACTTTGAGTTTGTAACAAATTCCCGGGTAACGAATAATTACAGCGAGGGTAACATGCGGTATGGATTGCATTTTATGTTTTCTCATCAGGATGAATATCGTAACAATACGTTTATAAATAATGGTGCAGGAGTGGCTGTTATGTACACAAAAGGCGTGACCATGATTGGGAACACGTTTCAACACAATTGGGGTGCTTCATCCTATGGTTTGCTGTTAAAAGATATTAGTGACAGCAAAGTTGAAAATAACAGGTTCATTGAAAATTCAGTTGGCGTAGTGATGGAGGGATCAAGTCGCATTCACTTCAGTGAAAATGAATTTAAGGAAAATGGTTTTGCGATTCGACTTCAGGCCAGTTGCGATGACAATGTGTTTACAAAGAATAATTTTCTGGGGAATACCTTTGACATAACCACCAATGGATCACTTGTGTTGAACACTATTGATGGTAACTATTGGGATCACTACGAAGGTTATGATCTCAATAAAAATGGAATAGGCGATATCCCCTACCGGCCGGTAAGCTTATTTTCGATAGTCATGGAAAGAGTTCCAACTTCCGTATTATTATGGAGAAGCTTCTTTGTGTTTTTGATGGATAGAGCTGAAAAGGCGATTCCAGCCGTAACGCCCGAGAACTTAAAAGACAACTCACCATCGATGAAACCCAATGATTTCGTTCAACGAGGTTAGCAAGAAATTTCGCAGGGTGCAGGCGCTCGACAGGGTGACATTGGAACTTGTCAATGGAAACTGCTATGCATTGATCGGCCCGAATGGCTCAGGAAAAACAACCCTAATCAAGGCCGTATTGAGTATGGTTATCCCTACTTCCGGAGAAATTCTGATCGATGGAAAGAACATTCGCAACGATTGGCATTACCGTGAAAAGATTGGCTACATGCCGCAGATTGGCCGTTATCCTGACAACATGCGGATCGGCCAATTGTTTGATATGATCAAAAACATTCGTAAAAACGCACTTGATCTTGATGAGGAATTAGTAAACGCCTTTCGATTGGATACCATGCTCGATAAACGCATGCACACGTTATCCGGTGGTACGCGGCAGAAAGTTAGTGCGGCATTGGCATTTCTGTTTAATCCGCCTGTATTGATTTTAGATGAACCAACAGCGGGTCTTGATCCGGTTTCTGCAGAGTTTTTAAAAGAAAAAATTCAACAGGAGAAAGACAAAGGAAAGTTGATCATTATCACATCTCACATCATGAGTGATTTGGATGACCTGGCGACCCAGGTAGTCTATCTGGAGGATGGAGGTATTCGTTACAATAGTTCAGTAGAAGCATTGAAGGATATTACCGGAGAAGATCGGCTGGGGAAAGCTATTGCAAGAATGATTGGAAGTTTAAAAGACAAAAAGGACATAACCATGAATCAATAAGTGACACGCGTAATCAAATATGTTTTTTACGACATCCTTCGTACCCGATTCATTTTGGCGTACACGTTGTTCCTGTTATTGAGCACCATCGGCCTTTTTCAACTGGATGCAGACAGTTCAAAAGTTATTTTGAGTTTAATGAATGTTGCGCTGATGGTGGTTCCACTTGTGAGCGTAGTATTTACAACCATTCACTTTTACAATTCATATGAGTTTATTGAGCTCATGCTGGCGCAGCCTGTTAATCGGAAGGTCATTTTCCTTAGTGAATATTTTGCCGTGGCGATGTCGCTATGTTTTGCATTTACTGCAGGTGTGGGAATTCCCATGGTGATATACGGTGCGGGGATTCAGGGATTTACGCTGCTGTATTCCGGAATTATGCTAACACTCGTATTTGTTTCCTTAGCTTTTCTTTCGGCCGTTCTCACCCGCGACAAAGCTAAGGCGATCGGTGTAGCACTGCTCTTTTGGTTTTACTTTTCATTAATTTATGACGGAATAATATTGTGGATCATTTATTCGTTTAGCGATTATCCATTAGAAAAAGTTACCATTGCGCTGGTTGCTTTTAATCCTATTGACCTGGCGCGCATTCTTATTTTGTTGAAGCTTGACATTTCTGCCCTCATGGGTTACACCGGGGCATTCTATCAAGAGTTTTTCGGAAGCAATGTCGGTTTGATTTTTTCAACACTCCTGCTCACCCTTTGGATTGTTATGCCGGTAGGTGTGGCACTTCGGATTTTTAAACGAAAAGACCTTTAGCGAAATGAAATGGCTTATCCTTTTCCACGTATTGGGTGCCGCTGTTTGGGCAGGCGGGCATTTAATCCTATCTCTTGGGTTCTTGCCAAAAGCCTTACGGCTACAAAATCCGGAAATTATTCTTGACTTTGAAAAACAATACGAACGTATTGGTTTGCCAGCGTTGTTGATTCAGGTAATAACGGGTATTTGGATGGCACTGATTTACGTTCCGTTCTCCGAATGGGGAAGCTTGACTACTGCCCATAACGTGTATTTATGGACGAAGTTCGGTTTGCTCGCGGGTACACTCACGTTGGCAGTTCATGCGCGTTTTTTTATCCTTCCAAAATTAACGGCCGAAAAACTTCCCGCACTTGCTTTCCACATTGTATTAACCACAGTGTTAGCGGTCTTTTTTGTAATAACCGGATTGAGTTTTAGGCTTTCATTTTTTTAAGAGATGACTGACATACTAACCCGAAAAGAAGTTGAGCAGTTGGTAAACCAGTTTTATAACCGGGTACGTAAGGATAACCTTCTCGCGCCTGTATTCGCCCATGTGGACTGGCCACATCATTTACCGATCATGTATAATTTTTGGTCCTCTGTGTTGTTGGGAGATATGTCGTACAACGGCAGCCCGTTGTCAAAACACCTGGGACTACCTCTCACGACAGATCATTTTAACAGATGGCTGAAATTGTTTTTAGAAACTGTTGATGCTGAGTTTACCGGTTCTGTTGCCGAGGAAGCAAAAAACCGGGCCAAGACTATTGCTGCGTTGTTTCAGCATAAGATGGGGTTATTATAATTCGGAATTCGAAGGCTAAATGAGATTCGCTAAGCTTCAAAATTTAATTTTTCTCCTTTCCAGAATCAACTTTCCATTTTGTTCCATTTTTTTTATCGTGCGAATAACGGTTTCCACGCGCAAGCCGGTCATATCGGCAAGTTGTTGTCGGGTGTAGGGTATTATTGCCTTTTCTTTCAAATTCATTTTTGATTTGAGATAGTTCATGATCGTTACCAGCCTGTGTTCAGGCGTGTGTGCCGAGATTTCTGTCAGGATCATCGACTTGTATTGAAGTCGTTGGCATAGTACCTGATCCAATTTCAGATGCAGTTCGAAATTCTCTTTGAGCAATTGTAAGAAACTGGATTTTGATAATCGCCATACTTTACCATCTGAAATAGCGTGGGCACTGCTTGGATAAGGGAAATCTCCCAGCAAGGCAGGTTCTCCAAAACTTTCACCTGCATGAAAAACACCTTGGGTAAATTCCTGGCCATCGTGATTGAGAATATACATTCTAACCTGCCCTTCTTCTACCTGGAAGAAATCCACTGCCATTTCGCCCTCTCCGAACAAAATCTGATCTTTTCGGACGCGCACCAAACGAGCATTGTATGATTGCAAAATTTTAGCCGGTATCAATTCTCGCGATTAATTCGAAAATTAATAGTTCTCCGGATAATAAATAATGATTTTAATCAGTCTGGCGTTGAAATTGTTCAAACAGCACATTGTTCTGAAGATGTACGTATTGCATTTTCGGTGATGGAACAATGTGCAGTGTCAGTAAAGCTTGGGTGCTCCCTTGTCATGATGTTCAGAATAGTGGGCCGGATAGTCTTGGCAGAAACACGCTCCCTACCGGGAAACCTTTTTTGAAAGGTCGCTGATAAAAGTCTCCATTAAGCGGATTAGTTACGCATAAAGGTATTGATTCTCAAAGCAAATACCCCTGACGAAAATCAGATTGCCGGACGTTTTACGTTGTGTAGCTTACGTGTATTAAAAGCATACACTCAAACTCAGAATTTCTTCAGATTGTTGCCTTACTTTTACGCGTAAACTGCCATGTTAAGAATTTCCCTGGCCGCACTGGCCATTTTTGCTTCTACCCTGGTGGGATTCTCCCAGTCTGAGGACTCTGTACGTTACAAAAGCCGAAAGCTAGCCACCGATGAGGTAAACTTTGTATCCAGTTATTATAAGCAAGATGGAAATAATTCGGCCGTAACGGGGGGAGTTGGCACGGAAAAGCTCACGGATTTTGCAACAACGATTGATATCAAACTTTCGCGGTATGATTTGAGAAAGCGAAAACACACTCTCTCCGGTGAACTCGGTATCGATGTATATTCTTCCGCGTCTTCCGACAAGATAGATCCCAATACCATTTCATCAGCTTCATCGGGCGACAAGAGAATTTACCCTTCACTATCGTATGCCGTCACCAACGAAGATAAAGGCAGCACGATCAGTGCAAATGCATCGATCTCAACCGAGTATGATTACTTTTCAACAGGTTTTAGTCTTGGCTGGTCAAAACTTTCGAAAGACAAGAACCGGGAATTTAGTGTAAGGGGTCAGGTTTTCCTGGATACGTGGACGGTTATCGTGCCTATCGAATTACGGGATGGCGGACCCGGGACTAGCGGTACTAAGCCTAGAAACTCATACAGTTCCTCGTTTACGTTAAGTCAGGTTATTAATAAACGGTTACAGGTTTTATTGCTAGCCGATATTGCGTACCAGAAGGGTCAGCTTGCAACGTTATATCATCGCACATACTTTACAGACGATTCACACAAAGTTGAAAACCTGCCGGATACGCGCTTCAAGCTTCCACTCGGATTACGGCTGAATTATTTTATGGGAGACCGGTTTATCGTTCGTGCCTATTACCGGTACTACGCGGATACATGGGACTTGAAAGCACATACAGCGGAGCTTGAAATTCCCGTTAAAATCAGCCCCTTCCTATCGGTAAGTCCGTTTGCGCGATACTACAATCAGCAAGGCGTAAAATATTTTGCCAAATACAAACAACACAACCTGAGTGAGACGTTTTATACGAGCGACTTTGACCTGTCAACCTTAACCAGTACAATGTTCGGGTTAGGATTACGCTATGCACCTCCTGGCGGGGTAATCGGAATCTCAAAGTTTAATGCGCTGGAATTGCGCTATGGACATTATGACCGTTCGACAGGATTAACCTCAGACATCATCACCATGCTTGCTAAATTCAAATAGTATGAAAACAATTTTGATCAGCCTTTTAGTTATCCTTTCGTTCGCACCGGAATGGCTGACGAATTTTGATACTGCAAAGGAAACAGCAGTCAAACAAAATAAATACATTCTTCTAAACTTTTCAGGCTCCGACTGGTGCGGGCCGTGCATTAAACTCAAGAAAGAAGTTTTTGAGAGTGTTGCATTTTCAGAGCTTGCGCAGGGTAAGCTCGTGCTGGTGCGGGCGGATTTTCCGCGGTCAAAAAAAAATCAATTGCCCAAAGAACAGATTACGCACAATGAAATGCTGGCAGAGAAATACAATCCTTCTGGAAAATTTCCGCTAACACTGTTGCTCTCATCAGATGGAAAAGTAATTAAAGAATGGGACGGCTACCTTTTTGGCAGCCAGGATAAATTTATGGAAGAACTCAAACAGGCGATTCCATCAAAGTAAGTAGTCATCATACTGACAGTATTTACAGCAAAGCCATAAGGCTGATGGGAAACAATTTTGAGTTTTCGGTAGCGGGTATGCACCAAGACCAGGCCGAGGATTGTATTGATGAAGCAATTCTGGAAGTGAAACGGATTGAAAAGTTGCTAACCACGTTTGATCAGTCCAGTCAGACGAATCAGATCAACGCTAAGGCAGGAATAGAACCCGTTCCGGTAGATCAGGAAGTTTTTGATCTCATTGAACGTTCGCTTCGCATCTCGGCTTTAACACAAGGCGCATTTGATATTACCTACGGCTCGCTTGATAAAAGTCTCTGGAATTTTGATAAAAACATGACTCAGTTGCCAGATTCAGATCAGGCCCGGAAAATGGTACGACTCATTAACTATCGGAATGTTATCCTCGACAGCAAAGCTCAAACCGTTTTCCTCAGGGAGAAGGGTATGCGGATCGGGTTTGGCGGGATCGGAAAAGGGTATGCGGCCGATCGTGCAAAGGCTGTGATGACAGCGTTGGGTGTTCAGCATGGAATTGTAAACGCTGCCGGGGACCTTACGGTTTGGGGCAATCAACCAACGGGTGAGCCGTGGACGATCGGGATTGCTGATCCGGATAAAAGAGAATTTCCCTTTGGCTCCGTGACGCTCACGAACACATCCGTTGCAACCTCGGGTAACTATGAAAAGTTTGTAATGATTGATGGCATAAAGTATTCGCACACCATTGATCCAAAAACAGGCTATCCGGTGGATGGGATTAAAAGTACAACGATCATTTGTCCAAGTGCCGAGCTGGCGGATGCTATGGCCACACCGGTAATGGTGATGGGAATAAAAGCTGGTCTTGGACTGATAAATCAGGTAAACGGTATCGCCTGCATTATTATTGACGACTACAACAACGTGTACACATCAAAAAATATTAAGTTAACCTAATCATGAAGAAGAAAATTAGCATACTGGTTTTTGCAGCCCTCTCGGTATTGACCATGAACTGTTCTTCCGTAAAAGAATATCAAAAAATGCATTTGAATGATTCTGAGATGGAGCTGGCAGCACGTAAAACACAAAAGTTTGAAACCAGTTTTCAACTCTACCGCGAAGGTGCTTCCGGTGCAAATGGTGGAAAAAATGGTGGAGGATGCGGCTGTAATTAAACGTGAGGTGTTAGTTGGCAGCCAAAAATAATTCCTAGTTTATAGGATCGCATCAGGATTAATTCAGAATCGTTTAGTTGTTTGGCGCTGCAAGTTATTCCTTCAAGCATCGGCTACTGAAATAGTTAGCTCTGTAATGCACTGACTTTAATCACTTCTTTAACTATCATTTTTAATCACATTTAGTAAAAATTAAAAAGAAATGGATCAGGTACACATTCACTTACTAATAACCCATCTTCCGATTTTCGGATCGATTTTAGGCGGTTTTGTTCTGGCACACGGAATCTGGTCAAAAAGTGACCAAACAAAAATTGCAGCATATAATGTGTTGATTATCTCCTCTATCGGAGCGGGAATTGCCTATCTAACGGGGGAAGGGGCAGAAGAGGCTGTTGAGGACATTCAGGGGGTCGCAAAGACCATGATTGAGCGGCATGAAGATTTTGCAATGTTTGCTTTGGTCGGCTTGATAGCTGCTGGTGTTATTTCGATAGTTGGACTCTATCTCACCATCAAGAAATCTTCACTAGCTCATATGATTTCAATACTTACCTTACTTGTTACTCTCATCAGTTTTGGACTAGTTGCAAGGACCGGCTATTTGGGTGGACAGATAAGACATACCGAAATTAGTACTGCCTCACCTACGCAGGATGGTGGAGAAGAAGATAGTGATTGACTTTTACTGAAAAAAAACTTAATCCCTACTATTCTATCAATCGTTCTCGGTGCATGCAACAGCAAGTCAAACTGGCAAAGCGAAGTTGACGATCCTGAATGTAGTTGTAAACTTCAAATAGAGTAAGAACTATGTTCATTTGAACACTACTTAAGTTCAGAATGACAAGGCATAAACGAGACAACAGCAACACAATGATGATAATTGACAATTATTTAGACAATCATTACATACATCGAAGTAACTGGTTGAGAGCCGCTGTTCTTGGAGCAAATGATGGAATTATTTCAATTTCAAGTCTTGCAATTGGAGTAGCGGCTGCAAGTTCAACACGAGAACCTATTGTTTTAGCAACAGTTGCAGGACTTGTTGCTGGGGCATTATCAATGGCAGCGGGAGAATATGTTTCAGTAAGTTCACAGACAGACACAGAAAAAGCAGACATTGAAAGAGAGATTAAGGAACTTAAAGAAATGCCGAAAGAAGAACTAAATGTCTTGGCTCAAATCTATGAGAAACGGGGACTAAAAAAAGAAACGGCAATGCAAGTAGCCATCGAATTGACGGAAAAAGATGCTTTGGGAACTCACATCAGAGACGAATTAGGTATCAATGAAATTAGTCAAGCCAATCCTATACAAGCTGCATTAGCGTCTGGTTCCGCCTTTACAGTTGGGGGCGTGTTACCCCTTTTGGCAATTCTTTTTGCACCGATTAGAGGAATGGAATATTGGCTATATGGTTCAACTATAGTTTTCCTGATTATTTTAGGTACAATGGCTGCAAAAACCGGAGGTTCAAGTATTACGAAAGCCATTTTGCGGATTACTGTCTGGGGTACAATTGCAATGGGTTTATCTGCGTTAGTTGGCTACATATTCGGTGTTAGAGTATAAGTGAAAAATTACAAAAATGAACCAAGCAAATTGGCATTTAGTCCTCGAGTGCGAATTGGGGGAAGATTGGTGGCGGATGAGGCTGTAATTAACGGTTCATTTAGGATCAAAACGTAACACGCAGCGTTAGACCCTTACTTCCATGAGAAGAAAAGGGATCTACGCAAACCTTCTTTTTGCCCCAGCGATTTTTGTGCGTGAAGTAAACAAGCTCGGTTGAAAGCTTACCAATTCCCGCCCCAACCCGTACGCCCGCGACCCAATGCCACCTGGGGTCCGCAACAGGTCCAGACCTGACAAAAATCAGTTTTCTCGCTAACACCTATCATACGCCTGCAAGGGCTGCAATTCTACTTTTATGCAAGAAAAATATTGCTAACCCTCAAGCCTTCCTATGGAAATTGAAAAATTCAGCTACGACAACAAGATCGTGAAGGCCTTCATGATCGCCACCGTAATTTTCGGATTGGTGGGCATGCTGGTCGGATTAACCGCGGCCCTGCAACTTGTATACCCAATCTTCAACTTCGATCTTCAGTATACAACCTTCGGCCGGATTCGCCCACTACACACCAACGCAATCATCTTTGCTTTCGTAGGCAACGCAATGTTTGCCGGGGTGTATTATTCCATGCAGCGTTTATTAAAGACGCGTATGTTCAGCGACAAACTAAGCTGGATCCACTTCTGGGGCTGGCAAATGATCATCCTCGCGGCTGCGATTACACTTCCCTTAGGATTAACAACGTCAAAAGAATATGCCGAGCTGGAGTGGCCAATTGACATAGCCATCACCTTGATCTGGGTTGTGTTCGGCATCAACATGATTGGTACAATCATCAAAAGACGCGAGCGTCACATGTATGTAGCGATCTGGTTTTACATCGCCACGTTTGTAACCGTTGCTGTGCTGCACGTAGTGAACTCATTCGAAATGCCGGTAACATTTTTCAAAAGCTATTCCTGGTATGCCGGAGTGCAAGATGCCTTGGTTCAATGGTGGTACGGCCACAATGCAGTAGCGTTCTTCCTAACCACTCCATTCCTTGGGCTCATGTACTATTTCCTGCCAAAGGCGGCTAACCGTCCCATTTACTCCTATCGATTGTCAATCATTCACTTCTGGTCATTGATTTTCATTTATATCTGGGCAGGTCCGCATCACTTGTTATATACATCACTTCCCGATTGGGCTCAGTCATTGGGCGTTGTGTTCTCGATCATGCTCATTGCACCATCCTGGGGTGGAATGTTAAACGGGTTGATGACGTTGCGTGGAGCGTGGGATCGCGTTCGCGAAGATCCTGTTTTAAAATTCATGGTCGTGGCAATCACAGCGTACGGTATGGCTACACTGGAAGGTCCGCTCTTATCATTGAAGAATGTAAACGCAATCGCCCACTTCACCGACTGGATTGTAGCGCACGTACACGTGGGCGGTTTAGGCTGGAACGGCTTTCTGATCTTTGCGATGCTCTATTGGACTGTTCCACGCATGTGGAATACGAAACTCTATTCAACAAAACTCGCTAATGTTCATTTCTGGGTCGGAACGCTGGGTATCATCTTCTACGCGCTGCCGATGTATGTATCCGGTGTTGTGCAGAGTTTGATGTGGAAAGAGTTTAACGCAGAAGGATTCCTTGTGTATAAGAACTTCCTGGAAACAACCGTTCAGATTTTACCCCTGCATGGATTACGGGCACTGGGTGGTGGATTTTATCTCATTGGTGCATTCATCATGACGTACAACCTGATCAAAACTGCCTATGCCGGAAGCTTCGTTGCCAACGAAGCAGCTGAAGCTGCGCCTTTCGCTAAAAACCAGGTTGTGAAAACAGGCGGCTGGCATTACCGCGTACTCGAGCATAAGCCAATGTTGTTTACCTCACTGGCGCTTGTTGCTGTTCTCATAGGCGGTGCGATTGAGATGATTCCGATGTTTATCATCAAATCAAATGTACCGACAATCACCAGCGTGAAGCCATACACACCGTTGGAAATTCACGGCCGCGATCTTTATATCCGGGAGGGTTGTGTAAACTGCCATTCACAGATGGTAAGACCGTTCCGTTCAGAAACCGAACGGTATGGAGAATACTCCAAGTCAGGGGAGTTTGTGTATGATCACCCGTTCCTGTGGGGATCCAAACGTACGGGCCCGGATCTGCACCGCATTGGCGGAAAGTACTCCAATACCTGGCATTACAATCATATGCTTGCGCCTGATGCAGTTTCCACGGGAACCATCATGCCTGCTTACCCGTGGCTTTTTGAGCAGAGCATTGATCTGAATGAAACGGCTGGAAAGATCAGCGCACTTCGAACTGTAGGTGTTCCGTATCCGGAAGGCTACGAAGACCAAGCCAACACTGACCTGGAGAAACAAGCAGCTGCCATTACTGAATCGCTTAAAAAAGATGGTATTGAAGTAGCAAGCGATGCAGAAATCATTGCCATCATCGCATACCTACAGCGCTTGGGTACTGATATCAAAGGCGACAAAACAGCACCGAATCAACAACCTGAATAAACTATACCGTTATGTATAAAAACGTTCTTCAAAACATCGACAACATCGCGCTCTGGCCGGTGATTTCGTTTGTGATATTCTTCGCGTTCTTCCTCGGCCTGCTGCTTTGGGTATTTATGGTCGACAAGAAGTTTATCGACCACATGAAGTCGATGCCGCTCGATGAAACCGAAAGTTCAACCACCTCAACCGGTAACAGCCATGTGTAGCCCCAAGACCGATATTAAAACCCTGGCTTCTGAAAAGCCGAAAGACAAAAAATGTTCCGGCAAGTGTAAGGAATGCCGCGAGAAGAAACAGGAAAGTGAATCAATATTGATCAAAACCATCAGTGTGCTGATCATGATCCTCGTGAGTAACGTTACATTGTTTGCACAGGAAGCCACCGCAACCCAACCTTCTTTCTGGGACGATCCATTCAACCATCCCATGCTGCCGTTGTATGTGATCACAACGTTTATTTTCATTACGATCGTTCTCGTAGCCCTTGTTGGATTTTATTTGATCAAAGTGGTTAATTTATTAACCGTGCAGGCTGAGAAAGACCGTGCAATAAAGATGGGCATACCGTACGCAGCGAAGCCATCATGGTGGAGCAAGTTCTACTTGAAAATAAACAATACGGTTCCGCTGGAAGAAGAACAAACGCTGGAGCTTGACCATAATTATGACGGCATTAAAGAGCTTGACAACCATCTGCCACCCTGGTGGACGTGGTTGTTCATCGGAACAGTGGTATGGGCTGCGATCTATCTTTTTGTATATCATGTCTCCACGGATTTGCCACTTCAGCAACAGGAATACCAGAACGAGCTAACCTATGCAGAAGAGCAAGCCATTAAGCTCGGTGCGGCCCAACCTCAGGCCGCATTCGATGAAAACACGTTGGTGTATTCAGCGGATGCGGAAATTCTCAGCAGTGGCAGCAAAGTGTTCAGTACAAACTGCGTAGCCTGTCATAAAAATGATGGGGGCGGAAATGCCATCGGACCTAACCTAACAGATGCCTACTGGGTGCACGGAGGTGAAATCAAAAATATCTTCCTAACCATTAAAAACGGGGTGGTGGAGAAGGGCATGCCTGCGTGGGGGAAAGCGATGAGTCCCAAAGACGTGCGCGATGTGACCTTCTACGTGATGAGTTTACAAGGGTCTAATCCCCCAAATGCGAAAGAACCTCAAGGTGAGTTGTTCAAGCCCGCTCCCGTAGCAACCGACACCACAAAGGTGCAGGCCACTCTATAATTTTCACAATACTTCATGGACCGAACTATAACGCTTAATATCCGCAAAGAAAGACTGGCAAAGAGCACGGCAACTACTGCCCCTGACGAGGAGGCGTTCCGTGACACCATTGCCACAGTTGACGAGGAAGGCAAGCGAATCTGGATATATCCTAAAAAACCGTCCGGAAATTTTCATCGCTGGCGGATTGTAGTGACAGTGATTTTACTCTCCATCCTCCTGGGCGGACCGTTTATCAGAATCAACGGTCAGCCGTTTTTATTGCTCAACATTTTTGAAAGAAAGTTCGTAATCCTTGGCCAGGCATTCTGGCCGCAGGATTTCGTATTACTGGCGGTTGTATTGATTACGTTTTTTGTATTCATCATTTTATTCACGGTAGTGTTCGGTCGGGTGTGGTGCGGATGGATGTGCCCGCAGACATTGTTCATGGAAATGGTTTTTCGCAAGATCGAATACTGGATTGAAGGCGATGCAAACGATCAGCGCAAGCTGGCAAAAGAGCCGTGGAATAAAATCAAGATTTTCAAAAAGACCTCGAAGCACATTCTGTTTCTTGCTATTTCCGTAATCATTTCACACACCGTAATGGCCTACTTGATTGGGGTCGACAAGACCTGGGAAATTCTCAATGAGCCGCCTACTGAAAATCTGGCGGGATTTATCGGACTGGTTGCCTTCACCGGAATTTTTTATGGAATTTATGCCAAGTTCCGCGAACAGGCATGTATTGCGGTTTGCCCGTATGGAAGATTGCAAGGTGTTTTGCTAGTAAAAGACTCTATTGTTATTGCATACGATTGGTTGCGCGGTGAACCGAGAGGTCACTTAAAAAAGAATCAGACCCAATCCACTGGCGACTGCATCGATTGCAAACTCTGCGTACACGTCTGCCCTACCGGCATTGATATCCGTAACGGCACGCAGCTGGAGTGTGTTAACTGTACGGCCTGTATTGATGCGTGCGATGACGTGATGGTCAAAATCGGTAAGCCGAAAGGATTGATCCGGTATGCCTCGTACAATTCCATTAAAGATGGCATCGTAAAGATCATCAACGGTCGCGTGATCGGATACTCGCTTGTACTGTTGACGTTACTATCCATTCTCAGCTTTGCGCTGATAACGCGCTCGGATGTAGAGACCACCATTTTAAAAGTATCGGGTACACTATACCAGCGCGAGCCGGGTTTCATTACCAACCTATACAACGTTGAGTTCGTGAACAAAACGTTTGATCCGCTGGAGCTATCCATAAAAGTTGAATCTCCGGCTACTGCTACACTACAAAAAGCAGACGGGAAAGCCATTCTTGTTCCAGCAGAAGGTTTTACAAAAGGTGTTTATTTCATCCGCATCCCGGAAGCGGACGTAACAAACGCCAGAACGGTGGTACAACTGGGCATCTACCATAATGGAAAAAAAGTTGAAACGGTAAAAGCCAAATTTATTGGCCCGGTGCATAAATCTTCAGACGGTAAACGAAAATAATATGAACCCAGGAAAATGGATTGTCGTAGTCTTTATCTTATTCGCAGCCTTTATCGGCACGCTGGTTACCGTATGCATGCGCGAAGACATTAGTCTGGTAGCAAAAGATTACTACAATCAGGAGCTCGCATACCAGGACCAGATCAGCAGGATCAACAATGCGGCAGCGCTACCAAACAAGCCACAGATAACCGTTACCCGCGATTTTATCCGGGTTGAATTTGACAGTTTGAGCTTCGTAGAACGGGGCAAGATTGATTTGTTTTGCCCGTCTGATTCAAGAATGGATCGGAACTTTGAAATAACCATGCGCGATGATCAGGCATTCACCTATGCCTTGTCGGGATTAAAATCCGGGATGTACCGCGTAAAGCTGTCGTGGAGCATGGACAACAAGGATTATTACCAGGAAGAAATCGTCAACCTATAACGATGTTTATCACCGCACTCGTCATTGGATTTTTAGGCAGCCTGCATTGCGCGGGTATGTGTAGTCCATTGGCGATGGCGGTGACCAACCTCAGCAAGCCGGCTTTTATAAATCGTTTGACCTATAATGGTGGCAGAATTTTAAGTTATGGAGTACAGGGGGTTGTCGCTGCATCGGTAGGATCTCTATTTGAGTTTACCGGTCTGCAGACTGCCTTTAGCATCTCGCTTGGTTTATTGTTGATTATTGCAGGCTTTGCAGGCATTACCAGTTTTAATGTTCCGTTCATTTCTACCGGAATTCAAAAGCTCACAACTTTCATAAAGATCATGCTGAGTAATTTTATCAAACAGAAAACAAAACTCTCGCTGATTATAACCGGAATGCTAAACGGGCTACTCCCCTGCGGATTAACCTATATTGCATTAACCTACTGCCTGACCATTACTAACCCGGTTGAAGGATTTTTTTACATGCTCATTTTTGGTTTAGGTACATTACCTGTAATGCTGGGGCTAACGACCATCATGCAAACCCTCATGCTTAAATTCAACTTCAGTTTTCGCAAGCTGACCACCGTCACGATGGTCGTTTTGGGCGTAATGCTCATTTCCAGAAGTCTATACTCACATCACGATCAACACCCGGTCGGCCAGGACGGCATTACGGTTTGTCGGTAGAGCGCTCCTTCCCACTAAACCCAGCTGTATATAAGTTCATGTCTTGGGCGAAATCTCATCGCCACAACTTTATATACGTTCAACCGACTCTTGAAAGACACTTTTACTCCTTCCCGACACTAAAGCAGGTTCGAGGAGGCGCTCTCAAAAGTCATATCCCATCATGACGAAGATCAGGTAAACTGCCAACGTCTATAATCTAACGCGGAACTGCCCCGATCTACCTTTAGATAATTAAAAAAGGCAACCATGAACTCACGTATAAGAACAGGATTACTGCTAACGATTGCACTGCTGATGATCGTTACTGCAAATGCACAAGACTTTGTTTTAAAAACTTCTAAATCAAATGTTCAGGGTACATCCTCGCTGCACGATTGGGAATCATCCATCACAAAGCTTGAATGGAAAGGAGCTTTTGTAATTGAGAAGGGAATACTCAAAAGTGTTTCCTCAGCGGAAGTTACTATTCCGGTTGCTGGCATAAAAAGTACCAAAGGAAGGATCATGGACAATAAAACCTACGATGCATTTCTGTACGAAAAGAATCCGAATATTACGTTTCAACTCGTGTCCACTCAACTTCGCCCGGAAGGCGCTGGTACTGCCATCGATGCAACTGGCAACCTGACGATGCGTGGAACCACAAAGTCAATCAAGCTAACCGGTATTGCTAAAGTGTTAACCAACGGAGATGTGCAGTTGTCTGTATCCAAAAAATTAAAAATGACGGAGTTTAAAATGGAGCAACCAACCGCCATGATGGGAACAATAACCGTGGGTGACGAAGTGACTATCAACATCGATCTCACACTCACGCCTTCACCAAATCAACAAGCGAAAAAATAATAATTCAATACTCAAACAAATCAATTCACTCTTACCCTATTTTTTATGAAACGCTCAAGAATACTAAGCCTTACAGCCGTCATGGCACTCCTGGTGACTGTACAAACCGCCTGGGCGCAACGAGGCGACATTCAGTACTTCCGGCCGTACGATCAACGCGGCATTAACGTATTCGAAACTTCCAAAGAAGACACGGTTGTGTTCGATGGCTTAAAGCTTCGTCTAGGCGCCAACTTTACCCAGGGCTATCAAAGCCTGAAGCATAGCAACGCAGACAATACGCCCGGTCAGGCACTCTACAAAATGAAAGGCGGCTTCCCCCTCGCGCAAGCGAACCTTAACATTGATGTCCAACTGGCCGATGGCGTTCGCCTGAACCTCGTGTCATACATGTCTTCCCACCACCACAATGAATTTTGGGTAAAGGGTGGATATTTACAAATTGATAAAGTAGGTTTCATGAACAGTGAGTTTTTAAATAAACTCTGGACTAACCTCACCTTGAAAGTTGGTCACATGGAAATTAACTACGGTGATGCACACTTCCGCAGAAGCGATGGTGGTAACACCTTCTGGAATCCCTACATGGAGGGCAATATCATGGATGCATTTACGACAGAAATCGGTGCAGAACTTTACTGGCAGAAAAGCGGAGTACTGCTCATGGCGGGTGCCACAAACGGAGAGATCCAGGGTAACGTGGCCGAAAGAAGCATAGCCGGCAGCAGCGACAACGGTTCCGTAAAAGGACCTTCTATCTATGGTAAACTTGGATACGATAAACCATTTGGTGAAAACAACCGTGTTCGTATAACCGGATCCTTGCTAACCAAGAAGTCATCCATCAGCGGAACCTTATACGGTGGCGATCGCACAGGCTCTAACTACCAATTTGTGATGGAGCCAACAACTGCTACCCTTACCGCAAACGCATTCTCCGGACGTGTAAATCCTAACTTCAAAGACAATGTTACCAGCATCATGATTAACCCATTTGTTAAACTGGGTGGACTTGAGTTCTTTGGAACGTACGAAGTGGCTAAAGGCAAAAACGCTGTTGAGAATGGAGAAATCCAATACAACGATAGCGTTGACCCAACTACGTTTGAAGAGCAAAGTGATCGCAAGTTCACACAGCTTGCAGCTGATTTACTTTATCGCTTCGGTAGCCGCGAACAATTCTACGCAGGCGCCCGCTATAACACACTTGATGGAGAGCAGGTATTCGGACAATCCACTAACCCTGCACTGGCCGGTGGAATTTCACAAGGTACGCGCAAAGACGTCTCTGTAAATCGCACAGCCTTTGCTGCCGGATGGTTTATCACCAAAAATGTACTGGTTAAAGGTGAGTATGTGATCCAGAAATACCAGGACTTCCCTACCGGAAACATCCTGGAAGACGGAGAGTTTAAAGGCTTCGTGTTGCAAGGTGTCATAGCATTCTAAAACAAAACACTGAGAGCTGCCCTACCAGGCAGCTCTCTTACTATTTAAATGATTCAGTTATGAAATACTTTCTTGCCTTATTTCTCCTCGTTATCCTTACTGCAACCGCACCGATCGAGGAGCGAGGCAAATGGGTCATTGACTACAACAGTCAGCTTATGATTCATGGCAAAACGAATGTCAGCTCGTTTACGTGCTTCATCAGTTGTTACAACAGCACGGACACGCTTAACTATGAACTGGATGCACAGACAAAAAATCTGATATTTGATAAGAATAAAATGGTCATTCCGGTTTTCAATTTCAATTGTGGAAACTCCATGATCACAAAAGACTTCCGGCAGACGGTTAACGTGGATAAATATCCTTACCTGAACATCGCATTTCTTTCACTAGACCGAAACGGTGACGATGATCTTGCTTCCGCCAACATGGAAATAACGTTAGCCGGAGTAGTAAAAACAGCAACGCTGAGGTTTACAATAAAACCAAAAGGCGATTTTATACAGCTCACCGGAAGATACGCGGTAAGTTTTTCAGACTTCAACCTGGAACCGCCCAACCGCATGATGGGGCTTGTAAAAGTTAAAGAAGATCTGCTGGTGGAGTTTAATTTATTGATCAAGCCTGTCGCAGCTGATTAACGGGCAACATTCCAGCGAACTACTTTTTCAAGCTTTGCTCGCTGTGTTACTTTAATCTTTCCACTCTCTATTTCAATTAAGCCCTCATCCTTAAAATCCGAAAGCACCCGAATCACCGATTCAGATGCCGTACCTACGATCTTGGCCAGGTCCTCACGTGATATACTAATCTTTTCCTGTCCCTCCGACATTCCACTAACTTTTAACAGTGCCTCTGCGGTGCGCTGCCGGACAGAATTATACGCAAGATTCAACAACTGACTTTCCTTCTCAGAAACCTTTCGGCATAAAAGCGAAATAAAGCTTGCCGAAACATCGGCCTGGCTGTTCAGTAGGATCAGGAAATCATTTTTAGGAATGAGGATGATTTCAGAATCCTCCATGGCTACGGCAGTTTCCTTGTAGGCTGCATTTTCGAGCAACGGTTCAAAGCCAAAGAAATCTCCGGTTTTGTAAAGGTTCGTGATAAGCTCTTTGCCATCCGGATGCGATTTAAATGTTTTAATATTTCCCGACTTGACGAAAAATATAGTTGCAGGTGTGTCGCCCTCTGTAAAAAGCTCCGCTTTCTTTTTAAACGTTTTTACTTTCTTATCCTTGCACAGATCTGTCAGATTGAGGACTTTCTGCGCATCTTGAATAAAGTGATCCAGTCCGGAGTGCGTATTATCATACTGTTTGGATCGTAGCTGATGCTTGCGCAAACGGGTTTCAATGGCATTGAGCAAATCTGTATCATCAAACGGCTTGGTGAGGTAATCATCTGCGCCCAAGGTCATTCCCTTCCTGATATCCGTTTTCTCCGTTTTAGCTGTAAGGAAAATAAATGGTATAGCGGATGTTTCTGCATTCTTGTTGAGAATATGCAGAACTCCATATCCGTCAAGTTCAGGCATCATGATATCACAGATGATTAAATCAGGCTTGATTTTCTGGGCAACATCAACTCCAATTTTTCCATTCTCGGCAGTATATACTTCATAACCTGCCAGCGTTAGTATTTCACTGGTGTTTTCGCGGATATCCGAGTTATCCTCTATTAATAGAATTTTTGTCATACCTTATTTTCCAAGGGGATAGAGACCGTAAATGTACTTCCTTTTTTGTACGCACTGATAAAAGAAATTTTTCCGTTGAGTAGCTCTACGTATCGTCTTACAATGTGTAATCCCAATCCTGTTCCCTGGATATTCGAAACATTACCCGCCCGGAAAAAGTGTTCGAACAAATGCTTGTGGTCTTCTTCCGGAATTCCAATTCCGTGATCCCGAATGGAAATGACCAATATCTCCTTCTCTTTTGAAGCTGCAATTTCTATCGGCTGTCCTTGCTCCGAGTACTTACTCGCATTTGAAATGAGATTAAAAAATATATTTCTGAGAATTCGAGCATCAGAAACAATAGTGGCACCAGCTTTTAAGTCCAGCTCAATAGCTTGTCCCGCCTTCAAGCTTGCTTTAACTTCTTCGATTATATCCTGAAAAAGAGTCTGAAGATTAATCTCTTCCTGCAATACATCAACCTTCCCTTCTTCCAATTTCCCCAATGAAAGAAAATCGTTTAATATCCCGGTCAAGTGTTGCACTGAGCTTTTAACCCGGGCGGTGTGTTTATCAATTTTATCGACCTCATTACGTTGTTTATATTGATCAATCAATGATACTGAGCTGAGGATCGTACTTAGGGGTGTTCTGAATTCATGCGAAGCGATGGAGACAAATTTTGATTTCAATTCATTAAACTCCCGTTCTTTCTCAAGTGCTTTTCTTGTCTCTTCCTCCGCTTTTATACGATCCGCCACCTCCTTCTCTAATTTCTCAACCGATGTGTGCAAAGCCTCTGTTCTGGATTGAACTTTTCGTTCAAGCTCTGCAGCGTACACGATAAGCTGTTCCTCACTTCTTCTCAAGGCCTCCTCCGATTTTTTCCGCAAACTAATATCGCTGATAAAGGCCATCACCAGCACCTGTCCTTTTACCTTGGAATAACTTAAGCTGATCTCTACCGGAAACTCAGTGCCGTCCTTTTTTAGCGCGGTAAGATCGCGGCCAAACCCCATTTTTCTTGGTTCCGGATGTGCATTAAACCCTTTCCGCAGGCTTACGTGGTGTCCGCGATAGCGTTGTGGAAGCAATTCCTCCAGCACAACTCCGTTTAATTCACTGGGCTGGTATCCAAAGGTTTGCTCGGCAATCGGGTTGGCAATGACGATTTTACCGGTCGAATCAACCATTACAATACCCTCAGACATGCTGTGGAAAATTTCACGGAATGCATCGTCTGTAACCAGGGGATTTTGATTCACGTCCATAAAATTAAAAATACGCATCTTTTGGCCACCTGACAAAAATCATATTGCGGGTTGATATTTGTCCCCATTCGGATGCCGTGACCCAGTTATGTTTGTTGGGTGAAAGCACCTACCGAATCCACCACCAAGACTATTTTGTGCACGGTCGATTTCTCGGAATCAACCCGACATTCTCTCGAATGGGCAGTTTCTTTGGCGCGGCATATGCGTGCACATTTAAGCATATTGTATACCTACCGTCTTATTCAACCGCGATCTGGCGAGATAATTAATATCAAAAAAGTCATGGAGCACGAAGCACGACAAAAGTTTGAGCTTCTTGAGAAAGACTTTCTCCAAAATTCCGGCATTGTCTACGACTTTAAAGTGGAAGTAGGCTTTATATCAGATCGTATTGAAGACCGCGCTAAAAACAATGCGCTGGATTTCGTTGTGATGGACAAGACGATGCGCTCAAACAGTAACGAGTCGTTGGAAGAGTTGCTGGAGCATATTCATGTCCCGATGCTGTTAGTACCCTAGAAGGGAAAACTTCTTTATTGCTCCCCGATACAATGGTTGAAAATTATCTACAAGGTCATAGCGGTGTTTTCAGTTCCACTGCTATCGTCTAACAACTGGCTATCATTTCATTTCCACATTCGTTACCTGCGTGGGAATAGGTGGGTCCATTGCTCAACGCCTGCACGCATTGCATAGTTCCTTTTTTGCCTCTTGGAGCTTTGCCAGCAATAGGAGAACTAAATTACTACCTTTACTATTATTTGATTTTTGTAAATATGGAGAACATAACTATTCGAGCGTTTTATAAGTCAATATTTGGCGACAGTGGGTATCCGCTAGATTACTTTTTGGATAGTAAAAGCTCAAACGAGCTAGGACATTTTAATGTCTTTGATACTGCTAAGTTTTATTACAGTGGCAATAAAAAGTCTGAAATGACATACAATCGCAGGTTGTATTACAAAATCAGTTTAATCAAAGGAAAAAATCTTGTCGAATATGCAGACAAAACGGTACTTATAGATAAACAAGGAATACTGTTTGCTACGCCAAAAATTCCTTATCGGTATACACCACAAGCTCAGGAGCAGTCAGGTTTTTTTTGTGTCTTTACGAAAGAGTTCCTATCCAAGTCGAAGACAGGTTTACTTATTGATGAATTACCAATTTATCAACCGCATAGTGATTTTGTATATCAGTTAACTGACAAACAATATCTTGAAATTGAGTTGATTTTCAGGAAAATGGATGCTGAACTGTCTTCTGACTATGCATTTAGATATGATCTGCTGCGTAATTACGTCCTGGAACTGATACACACCGGACAGAAGCTAAAACCCATGGAAAGCACACCTGGCACTACCAATGCAGCCAGTAGAATTTCTTCGTTGTTCATAGAATTATTAGAAAGGCAGTTTCCAATTGAAAATGATGCACAAGTTATAAAACTTAAAACACCTATTGACTTTGCCAAAACGTTAGGCATACACGTTAACCACCTGAACAAAGTATTGAAAGAGACTACGGGTAGAAGTACTAGCGAAATCATCAATGGCAGAGTAACGGAAGAAGCTAAGATACTGCTTAAGCAAACGCAATGGAATGTATCTGAAATAGCGTTTGCTTTAGGATTTGATGAAGTGGCTCATTTTTCAAACTTTTTCAAGAAGCACACAACTCTTTCGCCATTGAAATATCGAAATTGATTGAATTTTGTAAATAGTGGATTGCTATTTACAAACAACTTTCTTATGAAGAGGCAAACTTTGCGTCTCCATTAAAAAGTAAATAAATGACAAGCAATTCAAACAAAGTAGCTTTAGTAACGGGTGGCAGCCGTGGACTAGGCAGGGACATGGCTTTACAGCTAGCCAGGAACGATTTTGATGTGATCATCACGTATAACAGCAACAAAGAAGCTGCTACACAAGTTGTCGAAGAGGTGACGAAAATAGGTAGGAACTCCATCGCGTTGCAACTTGATGTGGCAAAAGCCAGTGGTTATACTTCCTTTGCAAGGCTGGTACAAGAAAAATTAGCAAGTAATTTTAGCACCGATAAACTTCAAGCGTTAGTAAATAATGCAGGCACCGGGCTTTACGCTCCGTTTGATAGCACTACGGAAGAGCAATTTGATGATATGGTTAATATTCACTTAAAGGCCGCGTTCTTCCTCACACAAAAAATGCTTCCTAATTTGTCGGATGGCGGGAGCATAATTAACATCTCCTCTGGTTTAGCACGCTTTAGTAACCCCAGTTATTCTGCTTATGCTATCATGAAGGCTGCTATCGAAAGTTTGACCCGATACCAGGCACTGGAATTGGGCAAAAGGAAAATAAGAGTCAATACCGTAGCACCGGGTGCTATCGAAACCGACTTTGCAGGTGGCTTTGTAAGAGATAGCAAAGAAATAAACGATATGATTGCAGGTGGTACAGCGTTGGGCCGAGTTGGATTACCCGATGACATAGGCGGTGTGGTTGCCTTTCTTTGTAGTGAGGATGCTAAGTGGGTAAATGCGCAACGAATTGAAGTATCGGGTGGATATTATATTTAGGTGAACGGGCAAAAGAATTTACAGAGGAGCCAACGTAAAGTGGCTCTTTTTTTTGTTCTTGGTCCTCCGGGTATATTAATTTTCAACCACTACCATTTCCTGCACGCTTAGCCCTTTCTTTTACAACTATCTGTTTTTTCGGCTTCATTATAAAATTTTGGCGGTCCTGATGAGATTTGTCATAGTCTCACGCATGACTGATATAAATCATATGAGCGGCTGACCGTACTCATTATAACTAACGGTAGACTAAAATAAGTTTGATTGCTAATGAATCCAGCAGCAAAAGCGAGGCAGATTGAATTAGCAAATTGCTAAAC